>Ga0114919_10000723_pt1 | contig 26083 bp, 31 predicted proteins | sample BlataG_FD_88682 | JGI IMG/M metagenome (GOLD analysis project Ga0114919, IMG submission 88682) | Deep subsurface microbial communities from Black Sea to uncover new lineages of life (NeLLi) - Black_00105 metaG | ecosystem: Environmental > Aquatic > Marine > Oceanic > Sediment | place: Atlantic... | reverse complement strand
TGATGGATTAAGAGATAATAATCCTTTTGGCGTACCTCTGGGGGCACGACCAAAACGTAATCTTGCTGATGCATATCGCCAGGGTGCAGATGTTTTCAAACAGAAACTGACGCAAGGTGAGCTTGGCCCTATGTTTGGTCCTGCGCAAGGACTACTTCAATTCGCTACTGGCCAGGGTATAACCGTTGGCGATGAAAGTGGTACTGCAATTATTTCACCAGGAGGCGGATTTAATTTGGCAGGTAAATATAATGAATTTACTATTAATCCCTTCATGCGTCAGGTAGGAGCTAATTTTATCAATCCAGATGGTAACTTTAGTGTGGGCGGATCTCTTGGAATGGGCCCACAAGGTTTCTATGATCCCAAGGCTGAATTAAATTTTCAAGTGGGAGGCTTTAATCAACAACCTGTAAAACAACAAATAAAAACACCACAAGAAAAGATTAATCCTTTAACAGGAGATAAAATTATTATTGATGAACAAGGTTACACCAGACGTATTCCTTATGCATCTAGACAAGATGTAATGCCTCCTCCCTATCGGGGTCCTTATGCCAGATAAAGCAATCCAATCAGACGGCACAACTAAACGCTACTTACCCAAAGCAGCCTGGGACAAACTGTCTCCCAAACAGCGGACAGAGACAGATGAAAAGAAAAAAGCTGCAAGTAAAAAGGGTAAGCAATTTGTACCAAACACTGAAGCTGCAAAAAAAGCTGGAAAAGCTGCACGTACCGCTAAGAGATATAAATCGAAATAGTGATAAAATGAAGTGATCTAAGCGCGGCTGAGATGGCTGTAGATTCCAAGTCCCGTTTGAAAGAAATTATCGACAGCTATCTTGATAAAGATGGTGGGGCTGGTATCGATACCGGAATTGTTGCTGGGCACCTCCAGCAGATGCGAATGTTTGGCATCCGCCAAGGTGTGGAATTTTTTCCTGCCCAGGACAACTTTGGTAATCAGCGTAAGGACTTCTTAGATCGGGTTGCCAAGTACAACCAGCTGGACACTCGCTTAGACTCTATCTGGGATTATTATCTTTGTGATGGACAAGGTCTGTTTTATATCCGCCCTACGCAAAACAATTATCGTCTTTATTATTTTCGGAAACATGAATACCGTACCTATTACAACGTGGATGGCGAGCTGGATGAGGTTGTAATCATCTACAGCTACAAAGTCCGTAAGGGGAAGAGCTTTGGGCAGCAAGAGATTCTTGAATCAAACGTGCTCACCGGACAAGGCGGAATGGGTGCAGGCGGCACTAAAAAATATATTAAGCTTTCAATTAAACGACGTACTATTACTGAAACACATTCTGATGGTGTTATTTCCTTTGACACGCCTGATGCCTCAATGGCTCCAGGTAAATCAACTCAACTAAAAAATACTTTAAACTTCATCCCTTGTGTTGAAATTTTTAATAACCCAAAAGGTTTTTCTACTGAAGGTGTAGGTGAATTTGATGCATTAGCTGATCAAATTATCACGCATGATGAGATGACCCGCAACATGCGGAAAAACATTCAATTCTTCGGAAATCCTACATTACTGTCATCTCGTCCAAAAACTGACTTAATGGAATCTGGCGGCGATACTGTCGTCCAGCGTCCTTCTATCGCGGCTAACTCAGGCTTTACCGGAATGGGAAGCCTTAGCCGATCCGCATTCAAACAGGATCCTGTGTCTAGGGGAATGGACGGGCAGCTCCGTGTACCCCGTGTAATTGCTAACTTGGAACCGAATGATCGTGTTGGATATATTGTCCCAGATGCTGTCACTGGAGACCAAGTATCTTTTACCAAGATGTTGCGTGAAGAGATTCGTACTGCATTAGGTGGGCAAGACGAGATCAGTATATCTGCAGGTGTTACCGCTACTGAACTGAAATCGATATATGGCCGTGTTGCGGCTACCGCTAAGAAGAAGTCGAATTCTATTTATACTCACGGTATCGCTAGATGTATGGAGTTAATACTGTTCCAAGAGGAACGACTATTTCGGGATACCTTGGCGCAGGCAGCCCAGATTGAAAAACCCGTAGACCTGACTGAAGAAGCTTCAGCTGAAGCCATTGCGATGTATGACCAGGCAATGGCAGCGTATGACGATCAGGTAAAACAGTTAATGATGGCCTGTCTTCAGACAGAAATGCTTCCACCTGGCGTGATCGGTCTTATCCCAGATGGGGACGTTACCGTTCAATGGCGTTGGCTAGGTCCAGTTTACGAAGACACCTCGCAGGATTTGATTAACAATTCAATTGTTGTTAGAAACCTGCAAGAGTTGGGTGTTGATAGTATAGAAGCACTGAAGTTTCTTTTCCCTCAAAAAACGGATGAGGAACGAGCCTCGATGTTATCGGGGTTCCCATTCAGGATGGTGGGTGAATTACAGAGTGCTTACTCTCAGTTTGCCCGCCTGGTGGGGGGAATGATGCAGACCCCCCATCCGCAGTCACCGGATCTTCCAATGGCTGCAGATCCACGTTTGGATTTAACCCCTTATCTGTATCGAACTCTTGAAGCATTACAACAGGAGATGAGTTATGCAGGACGCTACCGTCCAATCGATCCCACAGACGAGCCAAGTACCAGCGGCCGTCGCACCCAGCAGCTACGTGGCGGCAGCACCGGCACCTCAAGCTCCGGTGGCGGCTCCGCAGGCTCCGGTGCAGCAGGTGGCTACGAGCTACCCCCAAACCGTCCAGGGTCAACCTACCAGTTACCAATCCGCCCCGTCTCAATACGTCCCCCAATCCCAACCGGCGGCTCCGGCTCCGGAGGGGAATCCATGGGAATCGGCGTTCAACAAGGTGGTGGGACTGCTGAGTCAGCCAGCCCCATTCCCGTTCCAGGGTCAACCGTCAACGACGACCCAGGCTCCTCAAGCTATCCCGGCCAACTGGGCACAGGCGGAGCAAATCAGCCCAGGTATCAGTCAATCGGATCGCCTGACTTGGTCTCCCAGCCAGGTATCCTCTCCCAACTCTTCCCCAACCTCCTCGAATCTTTACGGGCAGGAAGCGGCGCAGGCCCACGCAGTAGTGAACAACGCGGTAGCGGATTACTACGACCTGAGTCAGGAGAGCCGTCAGGTGATCGACGCGTTCGGGGTGGAAGCTCCGGCGATTCTAAACAACTACGCGGTAAATCTCGAAGGTCTTCTGGATCAGGCCGTGACGTGGGGTCACAAGGCCGCACACGAACTCCACGCGTACGCTGATTTCGCAGTTCGTGAACGCACTGAAAACAAGGCATACAACGAGATTCTCACCAATCCCGATGTGCTGTCTGACTACACCCTGAAGTTCTTTGGTCCTCAAGGTCCATACCCTGTGTATGAATCTGAAAGCGATCTGGAAACTCGTGGCTATCCGACACAGGCTTTCGCAGCTCAAGGTGTTGCTCCTCAGCAAATGCCCGCTCCTCCTCAGCAGGCCGCTCCTACGAATTCCCGTGATTTCTGGAATGGTTTTAGCAACCAGATGATCAGCGACCCTCAGAATGCATGGCGTATTTTGAACCAAGCTCAACCCAACGTTGTAGCAAACAAATTGTTTGTTGCTGAGTGATAAATAGCAGTCGGTAATTGATAAATTACCGGCTGTTAAAATCTTGATAGTAAGACAAACGTCTGAAAACTTTCACCCAACTAACCTACACGTCCTGGAGGATAACTAACGGTGTTCATTGATAACGATTTTCCCAAGCTCCTAGGTGCGGAGCTTTATCGTCCACACCCCGCTTATGTTGCTGAAATGGCAACTGAGCCTGTGGTCGTCCACGATTTCACACGCCAGCCCGGCCAAACTGTGCAGCTTGATCGCTACAAGTTCTGGTCTTCTCCTGGCACAAAGGATAGCCGTGAGCGCGTAGCTGACGAGACTATCGGTACCGCCAACAGCCGCAACATCACAAAAGAGAAGGTGTTGGTTGTGCTGAAGGAGTACACCGGCCCTGCCGACCCGTCTGATCCTACCCAAGCATCCACCTTCAAAATTGCTCGGGAAACCCTGGTTACCGCACAGCGTCTGCTGCTGGATACCGGCAACCTGAACATGTTCCATCAGAGCATTGGTTCCTTGACCCTGTTGGATGATTACCGCCGTTGGCGCGACCGCGTGTTCCTTGATGAACTCGCCAAAGCCGAAGCCAATGGTCTCGCTTCTTCTACTCAAGGCGGTTATTATTTCGCTGGTGGTAAGGAAAAGGACAGCCAAGGTCGTATTTCTTATACCGGCACTGAGTACACCGCTCAGGTGCAGCAGTTCTCTGTCCGTACCGACCTTCTGACTGTCGTTAAGGATCTCCGTAAGCGCAACACCCCTACCTTCGCTGACGGTCTGTATCGCTGCATTTGCGATCCTACCTTCATGATGCATCTGCGTCGTGACGAGGACTTCCGCGAGATCGCCCGTTACAGCGGCAATCCTGGTCAAGGCATGTACATGGCTAACCCCATGATGCCTAACAACACCAGCTTCTACATGGGACCACAGGCGGGTCAAGCCTACTTCCTGGCTGGTGAGCCCGTCATGCCGACTGGCGTGCAGTTTGAAGGCGTGAAGTTCTACGAGTCCACCAACTTCCCCACTAAGAGCGTTAATTCTTCGTTTGATGGCGGCAGTTCTTATTCTTCCCAAGAAGTGGCTCAAGGTTATTTCTTCGGTCCTCAGTCCATCGGTGTTGGTATCGGCGGTCCAAACGCTCAGGTACTTATTAACAACAACGACGATTTCTCGCGGTTCATTATTCTTATCTGGCAACTCTATGCTGGCTTCGAGATTCTGAACAAGGACTTCGTTACCACCGCATTCAGCTACGTCTCTGATGACGGTAACGTTTGATTTTTATAGAGTCATTAAGTAAACATTCTCAGGAGAAATAAATGTCCTACTTGTCTTCCAAAAAGATCTATCCAGGTAACTGGACAGAAGCTTTAAATGGTTGGTACAAAAATATCGATACCAACGATAGCGGTACCAATGATGCGTCTAAAGCTGGCCCTACATCTGTGCTGGCTATTCCTGGCTACCGTTACTTCCAAGCTCGCGGCTATGTCCGCGTTACTGCTACCTCTGGTGCGGGCGCTGTCGCTTCGGCTGATGTGATCGTTCCTTCCCCTTATCGGAATGACGACACCCGTACTGATATCACCGGCCTGGTGATTTCTGGCGATAGCACTCTGCCTGCTTATGGCTACCGCGCTACCGTTGCCATCGCCTCTGGCTGGGGTGACAACCGCACTTCCTCTGGTGTCTACGCTGCTACCGGCAACGTGATCTCCTTCGGTCGTGACAACTCCGGCAGCCCTGTTGCTGCTTCCGGTGTTGGTGAAGGTCTGATTCAAGCCAACCTGGCATCCACCGTTTCTGGTGGCCAAGCTGGTGAGATTTTCTTCGCTGGCGGTTCTTCTGCTGTTGCTGGAACCCCCTTCCTGACCGCAACCGGTGCTAATGGTGTTTCCGCTGGTAAGGTTTACAAAGAGCTGACTGCTGCTACCACCTTCAAGGTCTACGCCAAGGCTTCTGCCGACGCTGTTGCAACCTCCGGTGGTTTTTACATCTCTAGCGGAGATGCAAACGCTGGCAATTATGGTTACATCGTTGTTGAGCTTTGCTACGTCCAGCAGGACCAAGCAGCTGATTATAACGATATCGAAGCATATCTGCCTAACAAAATTGTTAGCAGTGGCAGCTGAATAATGTAAAATAAGGCCAGTAACACTCTGGCCTTATATGCTGTTATTCAGACACAAAAAAACGGGAGCAACATTAAAAGTTGTTTCTGAATGGGAAGGCGGCGATTGGAGGATGGTTCAAGACTCTGATGGCCGTCTTTTTACTTGTTGGCACGAAGAGATCGAAGAAGATCAAAAGGCCACTAAAAAGGTTAAGTCGTTACAAGTTAAAGACAGAGCCAAGAAAGAAGAGCCACGTGAATTTCCCCCTGAAACGAGGCTTAACATCAACACCGCTACTCCCCAAATGATCGCTGATCATGTCCGTGGTGTGGGTTTACGAACTGCTAAGAAGATTAAGGATCTTCAAATGTCACTCTCGGGTGAAAAGTTTTCGACATTAGAACAACTTAAGACTATTAAGCAGGTAGATTGGGAATCTGTTTTTGCAAGTGACTTAATCCGCATTTGATTAGAGCCCCTGGGAAACCAGGGGTTCTTCATTTTATAATTAAAAAAAAGATGGAAAATGGCTGGTTTAATACACTTAGGGTCTATTGTTGATCCTGCAAAAGACATTTTTCCTACGACAGGCGCACATGGTGACATCCGGGTCATTCCGCAGTTTGGTCCAAATAAAGGTCAAAAGATTGACCCTGAAACTGCTCGTTATTTGTTACAGAATGTACGCGTGGGGGATCAAGGGTTACCTTTGGTGGAACAACGTACTGATGGTAAATGGGCCTGGAATTATCCAGTTACTTCACGCTTTGGACAGAGGGATGCACCAACGGCTGGCGCATCTACTTTTCATCCAGGAATCGATGTTGGAATCCCTCAAGGAGCAAAGCTAGCCTACAGAGGTTACGGTAACTATACGCCAGGCGAAGGGATGGGCACATTATCAACCACAGATGCACAAGGCAGGCCCTACGATATTCAATTTTTACACACGACTCCTGGGGCTGAGTCTTCAGTATCAGCTCCAACGATTCCTACGGACATTGACGGTATGCCTGGAGGAACCACTATTCCTGGCGGTAGTGTCATTGTTCAGAACTTTGATATGCGCCCTGGTTCCAAAGAAGAAAAAAAGAAAGATAAATTTGATTTGAAAGATTACATGATGAAAAAGTTATTAAGTAGTGCTCTAGATCCAATGGCAGGTATGAACTTTTTACAAGGCTATCCAGCAACTAATCCAACACTAGCTGGAATGATGGACGGTACTTTTGACGGTCTTTACGGATTCTAATTCTATAATAGAAACATTAGGGTACAGTCTGTGGAGTTATCAACATTTGATAAAAGCCGTGTGAGATATCATCTTGGATATTTCACTGTTTCTGTCCCTGCAGGTGACTTCGCCCGTTTGGAAGAGGCGATGAACACGGTGCCTGACTCCTTGTTTTATAACAAGATTATCTATCACCTAGGTCGCTGCGATACAGCAGAAAAAAAGACTGAGGTTGCATCTGCGCCTTCTACTCGAATTGAGAAGATCGAAGGTGACGTTGACCGTACCATCAGCTCAAGCAATGCGCGGGAAGCTTTAAAGACATGGGACGAGATTTATCTGTACGAGACAAATGCGCTTGCACAGATATTGTATGTGCCAAACTATAAAGATCCGTTCCAAGCACGTTACCGCTACGAGCGATCTGGTGCTGAATTCATTCAAGCACTTCCAGGCCCAGCTGATACTGCAGTTGGTTCTAACGTTTACTTAAACCTTACTCACCGTTAACGTTTACCAAGTCTGTACCATGATTTCCCGTAAAGAATTAGAAGACCGCGCTTATAAAGAAGAGGCGATGCGGCAGGCACAGCAAACTGATCCGTATGCGATTGGTGTTCAAGTCACGCCTGAGCAAGCGATGGCAATGAATCAATATATGACAACAAACATGAACCCGATGGTTTATGGGGGGCAGCAGACACCGAATCCAGTTGCGACTCAATTTGGTCTCCAGGCACAAGTCCGTCAACCAGCCAATCAGCAGAACATTGCTCAGATGATGGCTGATGGTGTTCTGTCAGCTATGACTGGTGAGTCTGAAGAGTTAAGGGTTCCAGATGAAAGGATGGCCCTGGACACCGAAGCCGCACAAGGCTTTTTAGAACAGTTAGGAAGATTTGAGCCACGCTAATGGGACGTACTAAAGCCGAGTATCAACAGCTTCTCAAGGATCCGCGCACACGTGCATTGTTAAATACAATTCGCTTTGCGGAAGGAACTGCAGGAGAGAAGGGCTACCAAACGATGTTTGGCGGCGCGACATTTGATGATATGTCACGTCATCCAGATACTGTTATTGATGGCGGTCGTTATCGCAGTGCAGCAGCAGGTGCTTATCAGTTCCTACCAGACACTTATGGTGAAGTATCACGGCAACTTGGGTTGAATGATTTCCAGCCAGGGAGTCAAGACGTAGCTGCTCTAGCTTTAATTGATCGCCGTGGGGCATTAGACCCGTTTCTACAAGGAGATAAGTTTGGTGCAGTGATGAACAGGCTTGCACCTGAGTGGGCTTCTCTTCCCACCTCAGCTGGTTCAAGCTACTACGGACAGCCTGTTAAGAGCCTGGGAGATCTTTACTCTTATTATCAAGGCCAGAAGGGCGCTCTGGATGTCCCTACAGTTGAAACTCCTACTACTGGTAATACTAAGATCATTCAAAACTTTATTCAAGGAGAGCCTGAAAAAAAGAAGGGCTTGGCAGAGAGTTTCTTAGATTCTTTTAAAGAACAGGTTCTTAATAAGCTCTTACCATTTTAGCTATGGGATTGCGCTCTTATTCTGATTATCTTGATTACGATTACACGCCGGGTGAGCTTGCGCGTATGTCGGTCAGTCAGTATAACTTTACGCCGATGAAGGAGCAGGAAGCTATTGCAAAGCTTCGTTGGGATTCAGCGTTTACTCCTGAAGCAGTTAATCCAATGAAAACGGATGCCTTTGAGCAGTTTATGCTCATGTCTAAGTCTCCTGAAGCCTTTATGTCGAGCAAGATGACTAACCTACCTGACAGATTTTTAGCCATGCAAAACATGGTTATTTGATTTATAATTGAGAATATCTGAAAAAATACTGTGTCGTCTACTAATACCAACAAGCAACCGCTATTTGTAGATCGTCCTCTTTTCGATCACGCTCTGGTTACTACACAGATTGTAGGTAGTGAGGCAAATAAAACCTTTCAGGTTCAAGGTGGCCAAGCGCCTGCTTTGTTGGTAGATATGGACGCCTCTCTTTCTGAGGATGATAATAGCGGTGGTGTTATTGATTCATTACGCTTAACACGCCAGGGTGAGTTTCAAATTCCACCTGAGTACACAATCAATGTTTCTACATCTGGCACACCGATTACATTAAGCAGCGGTGATGTTGTTTTCATTGAAGATGCTACACCCGTAACAGGAACAAATAGCGGCGTTGGATATTACACTTACACCGGAGCCGTAACCCTGACAGGTGTCAATACAGCATTGACGTATTCAGGAGGCACCGCATCTGGTTTTAGCTTGGCTGATCAGTTTATCTACAGCCAAGGAGTTGTCACTGCAGCTTTTTATCACACCCGTGGCACTACCAACCCTATTCCTGCAAGTGGCGATTACGAATTTGTGTTTGCCCAAACTCTTGTTTCAGGTGTAAATAGTATTGACTGTGCTGAAAACATGCCTGAACTCAATGCTCCTGTTGCACAAGCAGGTAATACAACTGGTTTAGCAGAGACAGCCCCTCTCCGCACTCGGGGAATCTACCTGGAAAAAGGTGATCGTCTTTATGTTGGAGTCTTCCCATCAAAGGCTAATGCCTCTGGTTATACACCCGGCATGAGTGTTATTGCACAGGGCGGATTCTTCTAATGCCCAAGGGAGATGCTTTCGGGTTTAAGCCGGAACAGAAACGTTCTAGTAGAAGACAAGAAGGCCCGTTTCCAATTAAAGGTGAGTTTGGCGGCAGTATACCAAACTCACTCAGAACTTCAAATGCTGAATCAGCCTGGTCCAGGTGGCGGCGCGGCTTTGAACTAGCAACTGCTGATCTTGCCACGACGGCTTTTGAGTACCCTTTCCAGTACCAGATCCCACTCCCTCCTGGAGTACAGCCAACCGGAGACAACCTCCCGTTTGTCGCTGGTGTTATCAAAGGCTACCCGACGCACAATAAAGAACTCGGGATGCACTGGGCTGCGACCACTTTGGCAGGTAGTCTTCGGTTTGATAATTTGACTGATCAAAATGGGGTACCGCTATCCATAGAGAGTGTATACGAAACTGATGACTTTTTGACGGTCAAGTTGGCTGGTACGTATGACCAGAACAATCCGCTACCACCGCCCCTTTTTGTTCCTGTACCAGGACCGGCTCCTGACCTAAAACCTTTTATAGGAAATATTCTGGAAGATCGTATTGTAGAAGTTGAAGGTATTCCTATTACCCGTACTACCATTAATCCAAATACACAAACTCGCTACGGCTATACGCAATATCTTTTGCAAGATGTTAGGCCATATGAGGGTGAGCTTGTTTTAAGAAAACAAGGTTCAGTTGAATCAACAGTTGATGCAGTTTATATAACACCTGCTCGCACATTTCCCAGGGTTGGTCGTTTCTTTATGAACGGCGCTCGTTATTGTTGTTCTTGTCAGGATTTTAATCGTCGTCAGTATTACTATGTTTCGACTGTACTTGGTCGAAGAAAAAGCCCTACCTTCCCTCGCACCAAGCCAGCTACATTGAAACCCGGTCGTTATGAGTTTATGACCACTGCAGGAGAGATTGATTCCCGTGTCATGCAAGCAGCTACTGAAAATAGATTAATGGCTATTGTTGCACCAACGGGTTATGAAACAGAAGGCATTGAAAACTTTGGCGCTACTCATCCCAACAATGATCCTTTTAATACCAACAGAGATAGTCCCGGTATCTTTTCAGACTTTGGAGGTATTTACACAAGGAATACGCCTTCACCAGAAGATCCGGCAGTCCCTGGAGCAACGTCAGAGTCTATACCTACTTTTGGCGATTATGATTCATTACCGCCCATTGCTGCTGGACAGGCTAATCAGATCATCCAGTTGAAGGATAGATGGACACCAGTGCTTGATGAGTTTAGATACTGTAAACATATTTATGCGATGCGATTTACTGACGAAGTTTTTCCACCTGAGCCATCTGACTTACCTGTTTTTGGTGTAGATACTGTTGAGTGGGAGATGAATTTAGTCAAAGACACTGAAAAGAAACAACAAAAAGCCATAGAGAATTTAATGACCTATGGATTGTCTGTTATGGATGTGCCTCCAATGAATTGCCAAGCACCGATGATGGCTCCTATGATGCAGAAGTTATTTAATATTCCGGCTAGTTTCATTCGTCTTGAAAACTTTACAATGTTTGATAGAAACGGCAATGCTTACAGGCCAGGATTAGGACAAAAACCCGCGAATCAATGACACAAACTCCAGGCTTCGGTGATGTTATTAGAACAGGCAGTCAACTTTCTTCTACTCAACTTACTAAACGTGAGTTTGGTAAAAGCCCAATCAAAATAAGCGGCGACCCGACTAGGTATCATACTGGAGATGTTGTAAACCAACCCTATACCAGTGGGGATATATCAGCGATTGAGGCGATGGGCTTAGCTTGGTCTGGAAGTGTTAACGGTGAAGTTCCTTCAGGTTGACACAAAATAAACTAAACACAACATATCATTATCACCTTGTGATTTCTTGCCAGCCTAATGATGCTAATACGTCTGCACCTGCGTTATCTGTAGAAGCAATTAAAATCATTTCAAATGGTGTGCTTGTAAAAGTATTACGTTCTAATTGATATTCAAATAAATTTGCACGATCTAAGGTTGATACTGTTGATCCTTGATTAGAACCAACTGAATATCCAGCAGCTAATATTTCTCCGTCACCTAAACTATAACCAGTAGCAGTAATATTATATTCAACCAAAGAATCAGCGTCAGCACCAACCCAACTACCACCTGTTGTAACACCGCCTTGTACAATTTCCCAACAATAATTTGCATTATTTGTAATTCCAAGTACGTTTAAAGAATCTAAAATAGCAATGCCATCAAGACGATTAGATTTTAATCGTAATGAAATCACAGGATATTGAGTAGAAATAGCTGTTAAGTCTCTAGGTGAATTGATTGGTAATTTTGCTGATACCGCAGTACCTCTAATTTCATAACCACCTTCTGATAAGACAGTAGTGCAAATTTGTTTTAATGTACTTGAACTTGCTGTAGTGTCAAGGTTCGTAATCTCAACACGTACTGGTAAGCTTGCTGTTGTAATATAAGTTCCCTCTGTTACATTTGCATGTTGGAATGAATGGCAATGAATATAAGCACCATTAATAATAAAACCACAGCGAACTGTTCCTGAACCAAGCCATTCAAAATCAAACCAAATAATCTGTACCTTTGTTAAATCCAAAGTTAATCCAGATGGACCAGTGCCATCTAAAGGATCGACATTCCAATTAGATTGACTAATTTCTGTATTGACAAGACTACCGGTAACTGAAGAACGCTTTACAAACTTAGGTTCTGATGTTCCTTCTTGTTCTAGATATAAACCATTCTCTGCTCCGAAGTAACCAATTCGTTGACGCAGGTTTGCTTTTGCTTCATTAAAATTAACTGAACAAATAAATAATAATGATTTGCCAGGTTGATAATTAAAAACTCTTTTTGTTTCTCTTAAAACTTCTGCGCCCGATGCAGTGGTAACTGTCATCTCCAATAAACCAGCATCAGCATTAAACGACGAACTTCCTCCAGCTGTCGTTGCTTCAGCCCAATGGCCATTATCTACATAACGGTGACTTGAATCAAATAATGTAAAAGGATTTGATACACGTAAGCGACCAAAAGCATCATTTGATACACCCGCTGTTTCAACGGTAATTGGGTTAACAATATAACGTGAAGGAACTAAATCACCTTTGTAGTATTTTCCTTGTGTCATTTTATTTATTAATAATTTGTATTCTACCAAGAGGATTATTGAAGATGGTTTATACTGTATCTAAGCCGTATGGCTGACATGATACTGTATGTACCATGGATAAACCCGTAGATCAGCGTATCATCGATGACTTTTTTAAGTTATCGACAGGGCTCAAGACAAAGAGCATGGCTTGGCTATATGGAATGGTCGCCACCTATGGAGTTAAGCCATTACAGCTACAGCAGTTTACTTGGGGACCGAGCAACACCATCCTGATTAAAGGAAGGAAACGACCAGTTAAACCTTTACACCCTCACTGGACCGTAATTTTTGATTTAAAAAAGCAGCCCCGTAATTTACAGGACCGCTTAAATAATCTCTGTTACGAACTCGATAAGGCAAGGATTCAAGAAAAAATCAATTTAGATGTAAAAGATCTTCTATCGGCTCATCGAAACAGAAAGAAGAATTTTTATCCTGTTACACAGGAAGCAAACCTTTTTTCTGCAGCTCTTTCTTAACTGCCTTTACGTTCCAGCGATAACTGTCACGTGAGAAAGTTTGAGCAAAGGCTCGGTAGTGTGGACCCAGTTTCAATGTACCATCATCACGGTACTGGAACAGGGTTTTACGATCGAGTCCTAACTCTTCGATCGTCTTGTTGACGGTCTTCCACATAATGTGCGCGAAATTGTGCGTACGCTTGTAACGTATCCGGAGGGATGTCTATGTCAATAGGCGTTCACAAAACTTTATGCGTAATTCAAGATAAGGAATCTTAAAATAAAGTAACTGCTCCTAAGGCATGTTCAATAATGAAAAGGATCCTCTCGCCCTTCTTATTGAGCTTACGCCCAAACGAGCCAAACGCCGTTTTCGGGAATCCATTTACGACGCTTGGGATCACAAATGTGCGTATTGCGGCAGCCCAGCTACTTCCTTGGACCACATAATCCCACGTTTTAAATCTGGTCCTAGCAATCGGAACAATTTAATTCCTGCCTGCCAGCGTTGCAATTCAAACAAGGGAAGCATGGATATGCAGGAATGGTACGAACAGCAGTGTTATTTCTGTCCTGATAAACTAAAGGATATCAATGCTTGGATCAACCAAAAAGTTATTGATATATACGACTACACTAAGCTAGCAGTATCATTCAAACCGGCGTAATTAATAATGGATCAGGAAACACTTGACCAACTAAAGGCGCTATTTGATAGGTCGCAATCAGGCACTTGGTCTGATACTGACCACAAACGTTATTTAACTAGAGTAGAAGACGCAGGAATATCTATTGAACTTGGTAATGACTATGCATATCAAGAGCGGGGAATCTGGAAAGCAGATGAATATTTAGATGACTGGTATGTAGAGAAAAAATTTAATAACAACGAAATTGATTACGGTAGCATCGGCTACGATTCAGAGGTAGGGCAGATTGTTATTGAACCTGCTAGGCAAGATTTTTATAATCAATACCACGATACGTTACCAACAGAAGTTAAGGAAAGAGACAGAGGTTTTGTTTCTATCAGGCTAGATGAAGGTAGAGAGTATGACCGTACGTACGGTACGTATCGGATTGATATTGTTGCTGTAAATCCTGCTGGAAACGAATCAATTGTACACACGGAAGAAAAAGAAATCCTTGTTATATACGATGGGGATGACGAAGAGTGGAGGCCATTTGGTAGCCAAGGCAGTGAAGATTTACAGGATTTAAAGGATGACGCTGATTGGTGGTTAAGGAGCAATAAAGATGACATCATAGATTATTCCAAGGCATATAACAATACTGCTTCAGAATTAATTGATATCGCTGATAACAAGAGTGAAGAAGGTAAAAACATTAATAGTGCATATGACACGACTGTAAGACAAGCAAACCGTTCTAGAAAAGGAGAATATGTAGCCCGCCGAGGAACTTTAAGGGCTATTGATAATGTTCCTGATTCAATTAAAAATAATATTGAAGCCCAGTATCGTTCGTTTTATGCTGATCAGGTTGTAGAGCCGTATGACACAAGTATTACAGCAAAACCACCAACAGGAGATTTTGTTGCTGAGTATTATTTAAATACTTATAGTGATGTTGCAGAGTATTATCAACGGGAAGTAGATAATGATAACTTAGATATCATTGGCACTTATCCAACAAGAGAGATTTGGGCAGAGGGCCATTATACTCATAACGGCCGGTATGAAAGAAGAAGAGCCAATGCAGATGAAGATACAACAATTGCTGATGCATATACACTTAAAGCACCAACGGACCAAGAGGTACAACAGATTCGTGATCGTCAGTTAGGAATTACGGCGACACCTGAAGAGCCTATCATTGGCAGGCTAAAAAAAGATCAAAGCGTAAATACTCTGTGGGAAAAAGTAAAGGAAGGTACAGAAGAAAGTTATAACGAACGTGCTGAAGAAAACGGCTTTAATTATGAAAGTTTTCAAGATTTTGTAATTGCTTTTCTTACATCTAATGATGAAGACGATATCAAACTTAGGAATGACTTAGTTACTAAAGGCACCTTAGAAGAAGGTGAGGAAACTATTACAGATATCGAAGATGCTCTTGAACGCGCAGCGGGAGATGAAGCACGTGAACAGGTAAAAGATTTTGGAGCCTTGGCACAAAATGTTCTTACTGACACGTTAGCAGAGATTGAAGAAGCCAAGGCAATGGAGGCTCAGTTTGATATGTATTCAGGCTTCGATGGTTTTGGTGAAGTCATGAACCCCGGCGCTGGTTTGACTGAATCAATCTTAGGAGATTCAGGCATTGGTGGGTATTTGGGATTTATAGGAGGGCCAGAATATGGAGAAAATCTTGAGGACAGTATTAATAATATGTTTGGTCTGGGAAGTATAACGGAAAGAAATTGGCAAGAGTGGTTTGATCAAACGCTTGCAGAAAAGTACGCTCGTGAATACGATGAACTATTTAAAGATCTAGAAGTAAGAAGAAACATTCTTGAAGCAGCTGCACCCAATGAAAGAGATTACATTAAGTATGTCAATGCACACGATGATTTAAGTGAAGCGTATTTTCAATACGTTAAAGCCACCCCGGAAGAAGACCGAGAGACTAAAGCAGAGTGGGGTAAAAGACACTATGAAGAGTATGGGGATACTGATACTGGCCGTGATTTATCAATGCTCAAGAAGCAAATCTATGATCCAGAAACAGGAGAATTTACAAAGGACTTTTTAGAGGTATCTTTCTTTGAAAATACAAAAGATGTAGAAGATTATTTAACTGCAAACGGCGAAACTGAGTTATTAAATCAATTAAAAGCTGATAATTTTGATAGTTTTGCTTTAGAGTCTGAGCTTGAATCTGTAGTTAATGCCATTGAAAATGTTGACTCAGAGGAATATGACATCATTCTAAATAGCATTATCGGTGAAGAAAGAGTTGAAGCACAGTTTGCACGTGATTTTATTAATGATTATTTGAAACCTAGATTTGATCAATCAAAATCAATGGCTGAATTCAGGGACTATATTAACGTTGACCCTGATGTTCAGAGTCCTTTCCAAACACAGAACATCATTGACGCCTTGAAAGCCACAGCTCAAATGAGAGCAGACGCATACATGGAAGAGATCAATGGTGCAATCGATCAAAACTTTAATGCAGATTTTTACTATGACCCAACAGAAGGGTACGCCACAGGTACGGAGCAAGCTATTGACATTCGTAATAACTTCCAGAAAGACATAGTTGAAAGAGATTATCAAAATGCTTTAAAAGGAGAAGTTGATCCAGACACGGGAATCGATTGGGTTGCAGAAATGTATCGCTATGGTGTTCCGGTAACTTATACCAAAGGTACACAAACAGGCTATTACCAAGATATTGAAAGCATTGATAGAGCACAGTTTGCAAGAATGCATTATGACGTTAAGGGTAGTAAAGGCGTTGTAGACCCTTCTGATCCTGATAAAACAATTGTCTTTAGACCTGCACTTAACGTTGCGGATCCTGACCGCATTAAACGTTATATCTATTATGAAGTTATGCCCTTACTGCAGGAAGAAGCTGTCGATATTGGTTCTGTGTTTGGTCAGTTTGTTACGCCAGAAGAATTTGCCGATGATATTTTATCTACGTACAACATAGAGAACCAAGAAGAATTGTCTGAGTTATTAAAAGAATATGGCCTGGACGATGTTGGGGATATGGGAGAACTTAGAGATCAGTTGATTGAAGTCATTTCAACAAATGATGCAATAGCAATTCGTGAAGGTATTAAGTATATGAATGAACAAGGTCTGCGCCCAGACCAGCAAAATTTAGGCGTCCAATATATTGAACGAGAAGAAGATTATAAACCTGATATCAAAGCTGATACTGAACTGTTTAAGATCTTTCAAAGTGCTGGTTTTCAAGGTACACAGGAACAATTTTACGAAGAGTTCTTACCAGATGAGGATCCTTCTGAGCTTGCTTTCCTTGAAGATGCAATGACTGGACTTTCATTTGACGTTGGTGATTTCAGCGACCCTTTCTCAATGATGGTGTCTATGGATCGATACTTCCCAGATGAAGAAAAAGAAAGTCTTTCTTATCAATTCGGCGGTCAGGATGAAGATGCCATTACACAAAGATACAGCGATGTTTATACACAGGAAGCTGCCTTTAATACTGATGCTAGTTATAATAGTTACTATGATAATCTCTATGAAGGAGACTACGGAAGCTCTGGCACACCGAAGAGTAAATCTGGCGAAAGTTTCTTGAATGAGTTTACTCGCGGTTTTGATTTTGGTAAGAAGTACAAAACCAATGCAATGATCTACTGATGTCCGACAAACGTAAAAAAGCTGCTAAAGCATCAGCAAAATACAAAGGTCTGACTCCTAACAAGCCAGTTAGGACGCCGGATCATCCTACTAAATCGCATAAAGTTTTAGCGAAAGAAGGCGATAAGACCAAGTTGATTCGCTTTGGACAGCAGGGTGTCAAGGGTAGTCCCAAGAAAGATAATGAATCTGAGTCTTATAAAAAACGTAGAGAGAGTTTTAAAGCTCGTCATGCCAAGAATATCAAGAAAGGAAAAATGTCAGCTGCCTACTGGGCGGACCGTGAAAAATGGTAGACTTTATCAAACATTTTGATGCAACATGTCTAAAAACGCTAAAGGCGGCGGCTACGTAATCGGAAGTCCAAAGAAGACACGTCAAGGACAAGGAAAGCATTCGAAGGCAAATCACGGTCGTAAAAAGTCACGTGGCCAAGGCAAGTAAAATCTGATAAGATTGTTTGAGTTTAATCATTAAGCCGTGAGAGACTTCGGCCCGGCTGAATACATTATCAAGAAGTATGAGGGCTTTAATTCTAAAGCCTATGCCGATCCGTTATCTGACGGTTGCTGGACCATTGGTTACGGCAGTCAGTTTTATACAGACGGCTCTCCTGTGCAGAAGGGCCATAGAATTACTGGTGCTAAAGCACAGGAGTGTCTGTCAGAAGAGCTAAAATTAATCAGTCAAGATATTGACGGTTTAAAACTGAACTTGTCTCCTTCGATGAAACAAGCTCTGATTTCTTTCATCCATTCGGTAGGGTGGCAAGCATTCATTTACAGCAATATTGTAGATGCGATGGAAGTCAATGACGTTACAGCTGCCACACAAGAAATTAACCAGTGGATTTTTGACGGCGAGCACAAAGCAGTTGGTGGATTAGTTGAGCGGAGGATGGAAGAAACTGCTCTTTTCTTAGCAGAAGAGGACAATGTCCAGCGTCCTGCCAATATCTTGTTGAAAGCTTTTAGAGATTACGAAGCTTCTGCTGAACAAGTAGCGGCCATCCGAAGACTGGAATTGTCGATCAGTCCTTACATCTTGGCTGATTTTGCGAATCACTTTGACTTGTTCAACAGGCATAGTGTCTTTTTAGACTATGACCCATATGAAATCTACAACCTGTCCGGTTAAAATTAACAAAGCAGCAACGCTTGTGTGGATTCATCTAAGGAGACTAAAGAGTTTCATCTACCTTTAGAGATGCAATTTGCAATGCGAAAGGCAGAAGTCCACGCAAAAGAATTGGATCGTGAGGAGCTGATTGTAGCGTTGCTGAATTTGTACCACCAGCGCCTAATGGAATGGAATGCTCTTAAAGCTTTGATGGCAGAAGAGCAGGTTGATATTGAGTTTGATATTCCAACAGACATCGAACTGACTGAGTTAATCGGCCAGTTCGGAGATCTGATGGATGAATACGATGACGATGAAGGCTTCTCCGCTGTCTAGTCTTCCGACATAGAAAGCAGATGATTAAGGTACCAATGAGCTTTTTCGAGTGATTGAGTACCTCCTTTGTGGCGTTCCCTCCACATATATTTGGCCACGTTGCCCTTCAGATAACCACGAAATTCTTCTTCCGTAAGTTGGGCTTCAATGGCTTCAATACATTCAATCGACCCTGTGGTGTAGTGATCCGGGTGGTTCACTTCATCCGTAATCCGAGGACGCATGTACTCCTGGATTTTGTCTTCCTGGAACTTGCTACTTAGTGCATCATCAAAGGCATCATCACCGCTGGTATCTACAGCCCAAGGGACGGGGCAGATTCCCCCTGGGCAATCATTAACTAATTCCATTACTTTTTCTTCTTCTTCAGTTACTGGAGAGAAAATCCACGAAGCCTCATCGCCCTCTCCCGTTCCTGTTGACGTGCAGGATCCATGTTGTTCATCACCGCTGGTTCGCCCAACTGAACCATTCCGTTCGATGCTCCCGACATCATCCCCGCCGCCAGAGCCTCCTCTGCACTTGGAATGTAACCGGTCAGCCCAGGGCGTGCTCCCGGCATCTGTCCCGGCACCACCGGAGCCATCTGCTTGCCCTCGTAGAAGCCCCTCGACACAGCCTGTAGAGTACCAGGGTAACGAGCAATCGCTTGATCCGCTAAGGCTGATTGTGTATTCAAAATCGGTTCCGGGTTGCCCTCCAGCTGGAGATGCTGCCTTTCGTACCCCTCCTCGCATACCGCAAGACCTGTATTGTACTGATCATATGTTGGCACATCTTTCCGTTGATTACCAAGCTCTGTGCCAAAATCACAAAGGGACAGGCAGCGGCGGACTAAAGGATTGGTACCGACAAATTCATCACGAAAGGATGCAATTGCGTCGTACATTTTATTCATGTTTACTGCTATTACAATGATAACAGGGAGAATTATTAAGCTTGGCACAGTTTCGCGGCGGATATGGACCAGATGCTCGTTTTTTAAACGAGCAAGATCGGGCTAATTTACGTCTGGCAGAGGGTTCTTTCGCACAGCAATCCTCACCAGACATACGCAAAGATAAAGCAAGACGACGTGCATTAAGCGCCAAGGCCGCAGGCGCATATCGGGAGCGTCAAGGGTACGCACAACCTAATCTTGGCGGACGTATATCAGTCGGTAAGTTTGTTCTAGACGCATCCCCGTTTGGTGGTACAGAACTGCCGAGCTTACGAGGTAGAAACTATGGACGGCCAGGGGCAGGCGGTCAAATGTATGCCCGCAAGCCCGAGCCGAACTTTGGCAAGCCTTTTTAGACTTTAGAGAACACAACTTCTGCGGGTTGGTTCTGGTACTTACCTTTGCGATCTTGATAGCTAATTGAACAATCTTCTCCTGTGTAGAAGAGAAGTTGTGTAATACCTTCGTTCACATAAATTTTATTAAACAAGCCAGTGCAGTTACTGATTTCTAATGTCAGATAACCTTCCCACATTGACTCTGCCGGAGTGATATTCACCATGATTCCAGAGCGAGCATAGGTTGATTTACCAACAGCCACGACTGTCACATTGCGCGGCAGTTTAAGACGTTCTTTTGCCACGCCTAAGCAATAGCCATACGGGGGCAAAATATAGTAAGCGCCTTTTTTATCCTTAACTAATTCCAAAGGTTTCAGGATAGCTTGATCAAAATCTTTTGGATCACAAATACCCGACTGCACACCACCAAAAAGAAAACAGTGTTTATCGTCTAAGCGAATATCATATCCATAAGAACCTAAGCCGTAACTTAGTACTTTCCGACCGTTCTCCTCAGATACAGTCTTGTTTACAAAGGGTTCAATCATCCGGCACTCGTTAGCCAGAGAAGAGATTTGACAGTCTGATAAAAGCATTCGCCTACTTCAGGTAAATAAGCTTAACAGATACATCGGCCCATGACACTATAAATATCAATGAATCTCTGGATGTTTTTATCATTCAATCCATGTGGCGGAAAGTACACTAAGATCGTCGTAGCAGTTGTGTAGTTTTTTTCAAGTCCTTTACTACTATTCTTAATCAGCTTTGGGACGCTTTTTAGAATACAGAGAGGAAGATCAAATATTCTTTGATCCATTCTGATCATGTCAGGGTGATTTGTCATGTACAAACCTTGCTTGACGTTTCCCTTCCACCATTCACGGTACAGTTTTCTGAACCAAACAGCATGAGACGAGACCAACGTACAGGATGAAGCGCGTGTTTTTTTCCATCTGTTGTTCTTTTTATCCCAAAAGTAAGTTCCATTTGGAGGGAACAAATAGACGCTGTCGGACCACTCTTGTGCATTTAATCCGTCATCCGTCGGTGTGTAATAAGAAGAAGCCTGAACAAATTCATTTGCAACCCTGGAGCTAGCAACATCCAGATCAATCCCATCTAACAATGCATGGGCGTTTGCTGCTAGATCCTGGCTAGTAATTAGCTCAAAATCTTCACTTCTTACTCTGGGTTTCATCCAACTACATCGTCAACGCTTTCGTTACTAACAGAGTTATAACAGACTTCAAAATATCGGATACCTTCATCGTCGTTGATTACATATCCAGCTTTTTCGGTAGGGTCAATCTTCTGTGCAGCCATCAAGATACGACGGAATGTTTCAGCCAGGTCTTCGTTGTGCTCTGATTCGCAGGATTCTTGCGCTGCATGGATCTCTTCCAGTGTCATAAAAAACATATGCCGTTCCAGATTGGGCTGGAAACACATGATACCTGGACCTTCAGCTTCCCAGAATTTGCAGTATTGTTTTCCCATGTCAGCGAGGATGATCTTGATTGTTGTATCAAGCATCCGTGTCTTTTGTATGTCAGGCTCTTTTCCGAGAATGCCTAACAGTAGTTTTTCTCTACGGTTCATTTAAGGATACCTTGTTTTCGTAAAGACTCGACCAGCTTTAGCTCAGGCTTGTAAGTGACAACCATTTTGCCAAGTGCGCCTTTCTGCTTGATAAGCTTACCATTTTCATCACGTAGTTTACTAAACTCTCCAGATCTAATTAAGTATTCTGCAACGCATCTAAGTCTTCTTTTAAGAGGCAATTCTGCAGTGGGAAATTTTCCGCAAATCGTAGCTGGCTGCATATCTCTAAAAGCTACTCTAAGTCTGTTAGCCAAAGTCATATGAGAGTTTTCGTCTTCATCTTCATATCTTTTTAAGATCGTCAGATATCTACGAAGACATGCGCTATCAAAAGAACCTTCAGGAGGAAGGAACATTTCTATCTGGAGAGCAAGGGAGGCAGGCAGTTTGTCGTGAAAGTTATCAAGGTCAACTTCATCGATACTTACGCCATAGAAACGATAACTCATAAATCTGGATCAGCTAAGTCGTCAAGTCTTTTAAGGGTTTGGTATTTAGCTGCGCTTGCATAAAAACTGCTATCAGTTATTTCGTTCTTAGCAAACGTGGCCACAAGCTGACTCCAAGGAATACGAATTGTTCCTCTGTGTGCCGTGTCAGCATTAATATTTACATAGTGGATACCTTCTTTCCATCCTGTTTTGGTTCCTTTACGGCCCATTGTGATCCAGTTGCGTAACGTTTGTTCAGCAATGTTCAAACGCCTGGAGCATTCTTCGAGTGTAATGTATTCATCGGCATATGCTTGAGGATTCATCACGTCTGTTTCACCATCTGTATAACGAGTGTGCCAGATAGATTCCAGGCAGTAACGGATACCTTTTAATTCTGCAACGATTGCCTTGATACCAGTATTTGATGAAGCTGGCATATTCTAGCTTTTTAATTTTTATAATGTTAAGCTACGAGCAAATGAATGTCTACCCATGGAAGGACAAGTTCCTGCAAGTCAACAGCCTGATTTGAATCCTGGGCGTCCTCCTATGACCCCTGAAAATCTTGAGGCTTTGAAGGAAGAAGCTCGTCGTCGAGCCATTATGCAAGCTATGCAAGATCAGCAAGTCCGACAAGCTCCTCAACCTCAGCCTCAACAGCCGCGTGTTCAGTATCAACCTCCCGCCCCACAGCCGCAGGTTGTTTATGTACGCCGGAATCTGACCGTGGCTGAAATGGGACTGATGCTGCTGATTTCTGTAGGTATTTTAGCAGGTATTCAGTTCACTTGGAATTTTTCGACAGATATCTTGTCTCGTATTGAGATTAGGGAAAAATAAAAGACCTATAATTGTAACAGGTTATATGCAGGCTTAGGGTGGCTAATAGGAAAATTACTGAGATGCCCGCCATCTCTGGCCTGTCTATTTCAGGCGATGACCTCTTGACTATGGTCAGGATTACTGAGGTCGATCCCACCCTGCGTAATAAGAAACTTACATTTGACGAGTCTATTTTATATTATGGTCAGTTTTTCTTAACAGTCACGGGTGCCACCTTCACTGGTGATGTGGTAATCGATGCCAATCTGACGGTATCCGGATCAACTTCTTTAAACACCGTAACTGTAACAGGAGACGCAACATTCTCTGGTATTACTGTACAGAACAATTTAACGACCAGTGGAACGCTTAGCGGCCTTACGATTACGGGTGAAACTGCTGATTTTGCAAGAGTTGAAGTAGTAACTGGCACGGTTGGCACTTTATTCAGCACGTCCGGCGCTTTCAATGACATAACGGTCACCGGGACTGTTTCTGGTGCCACAGTGACTGGTACAGATTCTCGTTTTATAAGCGGACATTTTACTGAGCTTTCTGGTAACACAACCACCGGAACCACCGCTAATTTCACCACTGGTAACTTTGTTCAATTAAATGCAGATCAGATTGATATCAGCGGTATTGAAGTTACCGGTAACGTTGATGTTTCAGGTAATGTAACAGCCTCAGGTGTTTATGGAACCGGTATTGTTTCAGGTTTAGTCGTCACTGGGGATACAGGACAGTTTACAAATATCACAGGTGTAAGCGGTATCTATACACATTTATCTGGAACAACAATCACTGGGGTCACAGGTTTATTTACTACCGGTGAAGTTCAGAATTTATCCGGTGCTTTTATTACGGGTAATATATGCGAGTTTACTTCAGGTACTTTTGATGTTCTGCAGGCTCAAAACCTTTCCTTCTCTGGCGACCAAACGATTAGCGGTAACTTTACTGTTATAAGCGGAACGTTTTTGCGTGGAGACTTAGCCGCCAGTGGAAATGTAACGATTTCATCGGGACTTACTGTTACAGGCAACGCTACAGCAGGAAGTTTAAATGCAACGGGTACTGTTTCAGGCGTCACTATCACGGGCACTTCAGGAGAATTTACTGTACTTACCGCTGTCTCCGGATTTTTCACGGACGTGTCAGGGGTCACAATAACAGGAGCAACAGGTCAGTTTGCGACTCTCACCATTGACACAGGCAACTTCACTGAGGTCAGTGGAACGACGATTACAGGAGTTACTGTTCAAGCAACTACAGGTGATTTTGTTTCTTTAACAGGAACTACGGGTACTTTTACTGACTTAACAGCTACAGATATTACTGGAACTACGATTACCGGAGCAACGGGTTTATTTACAACAGTTACTGGTGTTTCAGGTGTATTTACCACACAGCTTTCTGGTGCAACTATCACGGGTACCACTGGACTGTTTACTGAGCTGACCCTAATTAGCGGTTTCTTCATCACTATTACGGGTCAGACCATCTCAGGCGAAACAATTTCAGGCAGCGGTTCTACTTTCGTAACCGTAAATACGTCAGGATTAGCCGTTACCGGGACTGCTTCTGCAGCTACCTTCACTGGAACTACTGTAGCTTCAACAACAGGTACTTTTGTTTCTCTTACAGGAACTACGGGTACTTTTGTTTCTTTAACAGGAACTACGGGTACTTTTACAGACTTAACAGCTACAGATATTACTGGAACTACGATTACCGGAGCAACGGGTTTATTTACAACAGTTACTGGTGTTTCAGGTGTATTCACTACACAAGTTTCTGGAGCGACGATTCAAGCAACTACAGGTGATTTTGTTTCTTTAACAGGAACTACGGGTAATTTTACCTTTGTAACAGGTACTACTGGTAATTTCGAAGTTCTTGACGCTGACACCCTTACTCATGACAACATTTCTGGTATAAGTGGTGTCTTTACTGATAAAGTAACAACAAAAGATCTTGAAGTAACTGGAAATGCCACAGTCACATCAGGGCTTACCGTAACCGGACTCATTACAGGAACGTCTGGTTTGCTAGGACACTTAGTTGTTTCTGGCACCACTACCGGACATATTAATTCAGGAGTTATTTCTACAGTTATTTCAGGCGTTGTTTCGGGAGCTGAGTATGAAATTAGCGGAGATAACCCTACTGTTTCCGGTACTGGACTTGTTGTTAAAGGGCCTCTTGTGATCCTACCTTGAGTAAACAACAGTAGAATGTTTATATGACAGGCGTAATTTAAATGGCACAGCAGTACGGAACCGTAAAATGTGATGTAATTACTTTTACCAGTGGCACGACTGGTAATGAAACTGACGTTTCAATTACTGTTAGTGGTCTGGCGAATATTGAAGAGTCAGGTATCACAATCACTGGCGATATTCAGGGTCGCAACATCACAGCTACAGGTGACCTAAATGTTAGCGGACTATCAACCACATCTGGTTTAACTGTAAACAACGCTATTAGTGGCAACACAATCAACACCTCTGGCAATATTGTCACTACTGCAAATATTACAGGCAACACACTGACAGCTACAGGTGACTTAAATGTTAGCGGCACAGGTTTGATCGTAAGCGGAGTAACGATTGGTGGAGGGTTAACGGTATCCGGAACGGGAAGCACCTATTCTTCAGGACTGACCGTAAATGGAACTTTTACCGCAGGCACTGTTGTTACTTCAGGAAACGCTACGGTAACGGGTGACTTAACGGTTACAGGCACAATTTCAGGAGATGTATTAAAAGGAGGCACGCTTGTTTCAGGCGACACTGCAGTATTTACTACTGTTACAGGAACAACAGTAACAGGAACCACTGCTAATTTTGCTAGCGGTGTATTCACAACGCAAGTATCTGGCGCTACTGTTACAGGTACTACAGGTAATTTTACTACTGTTACAGCAACAACAACAAACATAACTTCAGGTATCTTTGCATCTGGTACTGCAGCGGCACCATCAGTCTCAGTCGGTACC
>Ga0114919_10000722_pt1 | contig 26084 bp, 23 predicted proteins | sample BlataG_FD_88682 | JGI IMG/M metagenome (GOLD analysis project Ga0114919, IMG submission 88682) | Deep subsurface microbial communities from Black Sea to uncover new lineages of life (NeLLi) - Black_00105 metaG | ecosystem: Environmental > Aquatic > Marine > Oceanic > Sediment | place: Atlantic... | reverse complement strand
TCTGAGACAGCCCTTGGCTGATCTCGTTACCGACTTGTGTAGGGTGCTTATTGCCCCGTCCTATTGAGCGACTTTCTCTCTTTCATTTTTATCCTTTTTGGTTCCGGCTCGTCCGGGTTAGGGGTTACATTAAGTAAAATTCCGCCCTGAGTGGATGATCAATCCAAAGAGAAGCTGTTGCGATACACTGTGACTTTCATTCCAGTCTAATATTGAAAGACGAGAGCGCTAGACTATATTGGTCTGTTTGCTCCCGTATCCGATTAAATGTAATTTGTACTTTTAGCTGAAATCGCTACGCTAATTGATGGAAAAGTATCAGCGGGATTGGGGAGAGTAAACGCAAAATACCCGAAACGACTTTCGGGCTTTGTTACTTACCCTATAGGTTCCCTATCCCAATTCTCTCCCCGAGGGACCTTACTTATTTGACCATACACAATATTAGCCGCCTGGAGCACATGTCGCGATTGAAATCTTGTGCGACATGATTCCTTATTTAGCTTCACTTTTTAACCCTGAACTGCTTAAGTTGATTATTTTGCTGTCGTTGAACCTGAATTTCGCTGCTGTCTGCTTGCCGTCTGGTGTTCCCTGATAGCCGTTGTTTACCCGCTTCCAGGAACTCATTGCTCGAGCGGTAATACAGCTTTGAGCTATGCCTTCCTTTCAACATAGCTCTCAACTGTCATATCTCCTCGAAGTCCTTCGATTACGATCCTGATCTAGTCTTCTGCAGATTACTGTTTCTTGGTCTTCCGTCGGATGTTCCGAATCTTGTATTCTGTGGATTATTTGATTGCCTGCTTCACTTCTTTTCTTCGTCTTCATGGCTCGTTTGTCTCCACAAATTCTATCTTCCATTCTATCTGGCTAATTCTGACACGCTACACAGTTGAAATTAGATATATCAAACAATATATAACTCTTTCGGAAATGTACTCAACACTTCATGGCCATCTTCAGTAACAAGTATCATGTCTTCTAATGCAAAATTTCCGATTTTATGATCTGGACTATCCCAGAAGATCGGTTCCACTGTTAACACCATATTCGGTTGCGCAAGCACATCACTACCTTTGGCTATGGAAGGTGGTTCATGCACATCCAAGCCTACACCATGCCCAACTCTTTCTAATCCTGGGACGTGCTCCTGCATATCGTGTTCAAGTAAGACTTGATAACATGCGTCAAAAATTTCATGCAGTTTTACTCCAGGTTTGATGACATCAATACCCGCTTGTTGTGAGGCGAGGTCAGCTTCGAAAAACCGGCGTTGTTCAGCGCTAGGTTCCCCTATACTCCCCATGCGCATAAAATCCGACCAATAGTATTTGTAATTGGCTCCAACATCTACTACAACCAAATCACCTGGATTCAGGGTCTTCTCGAATGGTTCTACATTCACCATACCGTATTTTAGTTCACCAGAACGGACCATTAGAAAACCAGGCATTTCATCCGATTGTAAAGCTAGCTCTGACAAAATGATGCCAGCAAGCTCGCGTTCTGTCATGCCTGCTCGCATCGCACCAAAACCTTTTTCGAATCCCTTGCTGGTTGCATCACAAACTTTTCGTAGCGCTTCCACTTCTAAAGGTGACTTGATCATGCGCAAATCCCACAACAAAGGCCCAGCATCGACTATTGTCGCATCAGATAATCGAGACAGCAGATCGTTGTAATCTTCTTGTGACATTGAAACGCGCTGTCCATATCCCAGCTCTAAGCCCAATACCCCTTTTTCAACTCCCAATTCTTTGCACGCATCGAAAATTCCGGTTATAGGATCTGGTGCAGCATCTTTCCTCCGCCACCCGCCCCATGGTCTCAGTTCGTCAATCCACGAGCTGTGATAAGAGACATCGTACAACGTTTCTGGGATTATGCTGAGAATGGGTTTATCACTTGCACGTGGTAACACTATTCCCATTGGACGATGTTTAGAACCCCATCCGATTGTACGTATACCAGAGAAGTAGATCACATTTTCTTTAGAAGTGAGCAATAATGCATCAATGCCTTGTTCATCCATTTTCAAGCGTGCTTTATTGACCCGCTCGAGAAATTCTCCTGTAGGAAACAATGGATACTCAGGTTGTCTAAAGTTCATCATGTACCTCCTTTTCAAATCAATATATCGGGAATTCGAAACAATACTCAACAAATAACGAGATTTTTCATCTCGATAATTTACCCAATAATTTATCCATCAAAAGCCTCAATGTTTTTCTCCTGTCTCTATATACAAAAGCAACTCATCACGTGATAATCCAGCGATACCCATTTTTTCTGCGGTCCTGCCTTCATACCAAAAATCAACCTGTTCAACCACCGATAAGCAAGTATTGATACCGTCCGATACTGGAGTGGGAATATCGAGCAAGTCACCAATCGAAGAGTACAACACTGTGCCGTATGGGACATCTTCATCGATATAGCGCGGCCAAATGCGATCACGCAAACCGAATGGTTCACCTTTCACTCTATACACATGCGGGCCGCTGCCCATTTCGCGATATAGATCATCAATTGGTACGACATCCAATCCAAGCGCTTGTTGGAGTGCCATTTTTTCTTCATCTACTGCATCTAGAAGTCGCAATACCCCTTCTGTCATTCCCTCATTCATAATGGACAAACGTCCCTCAGCCCTTTCTACCGCTGCATAGTTAAGCAGCATCGGTGCAGGATGGATCAAAAAGTTGGGATTATTTAATGCTGGATCCAATACATTCGGCCTGGGGAATAAATCCAACGCCGCCCCTACAGTTTCTATCAGACGCTCCGTATTTCGGCCAGGAAATGCAGCTGTTCGAACATGTGAAGGAAGCTTTATGCGGATTTTTGTATCTCCAACCATACGGGCGGATTGTGGTAGAGATACAGTCTCTCCAATCAACACCTTATTTAGATCATATCCCGCTTGTTGTAAAACGAGAGCTACTTCTAAGGAGCCGGCAGAACCAGGCATGATCAGAATAGTGGTGCCATCTTTCAAATACGGCAAACATGCTTCGAGCATCGGCATTTGCCCATATCCAGGAACTGCAATCAATATTAATTGGGCGCCTTTCATTGCTTCAGTTATATCGCAAGAGATTACAGATATGGGAACAAATTCCTCACCATAATCACCCTCAATTTCAGTCCCACCCAACTTGATTAAAGGCTCTAATCTATATTCAAACCTGGGAAGATTAAACAATGCAACATGATAATCCCTACGCGAAAGCGCCGCAGCACATGCAATACCACCTGGTCCCCCTCCCATTACAACCACATTTTCAATTTCTGACATGATTCCTCCGCGATTTTTTCAATAAGTTACCGATCCAATAATGAAACTATAATAAGTAAAATCTAAGGAGATTTCCTGTACCGGCATATTAAAAGAGATATTCAATTAACCAACTGGTCGAACCAGTTTATCAATTGTACCACATTGGTTTCATCTTATCGAGTTATTTTGACTAGCAGCATACAGACAAATCGCATCAATTGATTACAAATCACCAAGTAGGCGTGTAAATGTTCTTATTTCTACCAAATCCTCAAAACTCTCGACGAGAGATCGTATCTTTTGGGTTCGATTTTCATCTAGTAGAGGTTGTGTCAAATTTTGGAATTTTAATAGCAAATCATCATCCGTCAGCGGTTGATCTGGCGATCCCTTAGGATTCTTCACTACTACTTCTTCAACCCGACCATTACGCATTTCCAAACGCACCCTTGCTCCTAATCGTCCAGGGAAGGCAACCTCGAATTCATCCATTTTTGTTACGTGCACTCGATCTGCCAATTCAAGTACTTCCGGATCAAAGAGTGTGCCTTCAGAATAAGATTCTGGCGATAACCTGCCAGCAGATAACATTGCTGCTACGGTAAATGGTACGCTGAATTGTGCATCAGTTGCTGAAACAGGGCGGTAAATACTGTGGTGTTCATCCGACAGCAGTGAGAAAGAACCAATTTCAACTTTATTAATTTCTTTTCCCTCAATCTTATGTCTAAGCAACAAATCCTCAATCCCCTGGAGAACTGGATGAATGAACCTGCAGGCCATAAAAGGCTTGAAAGCAACATCCTGTATTGCCCATTTTCGCCCCAATTGATCGGATAAATTCTTGAGCCCCAATTTTTCGGATGGTTGAACTTCCCAAAATCCCATATTATCGTCTAGGGCATGGCCGGGACCAGAAAACCCAGCTAAGGTTAATTCCGATGCCACAATAGACGAATCGGCCACCCATCCGTACGCCGACTTGAGCATTGACCTACCTTCGCCCTCATATCGCTCCTTACGTGGTAATGGAACGACTGTTGTGCCTGTAATCAAACCAATTGCATTGGCGATACCTTTGAAATCGAGGCCGGCAAGCTTTGCCGCTGCAGCAGCAGCACCATAGGCTTGTAATGTACCCAAGTCCCACATCGCCCGATAACGAGGAATTATAGGTTGCATCAATCCCATCGCGCGCACAGACAATTCATAACCAACAATAGCAGCCATGAGCATTTCTTTACCACTGGAATGCCACTTTTCTGCGGCTGCCATTACAGTTGGGAAAGTTGTGGAGCCTGGATGACCCTGCAATGTATCATCATAATCTAGAGCATTCGCCATCGTGGCATTAGCGAACGCTGCATGGCGAGCAGCTACAGGTTGAATACCACCGATAATAGTAGCTTCTGGATTTCCCCCCCAATCGCTGGCTAAAAATGCACTGATTTTACCCGGTTTTGTTCTAGCGCCACCAAACATACACCCAATAGAATCGAGAAAACATCGCTTAGTTTGTTGGACTATCTTTCCGGGTATGTCTTCCCATTGTAAATCTTCGACCCACTCTGAAAAGAGAACGGTGTAGGACATTTCAAATTCCTTTTCCATTGTTAGGTTACCCTAAGACAAGTTTACTGATCACCCAAGGCTATATAGTCTCCAAAAGGCAGGAGTACAAGCTTAGAACTTGAATTTATCCTTTGAATTAGCCCATAAAAACACCCCCGTTAACTGCCAATAGTTGTCCCGTAACGTAACTTGCAGCATCAGACACGAAATAGCGGACTGCTGCTGCACAATCATCCAGATTGCCAACCCTGCCCACTGGACGGTCAGGATTTGGATTGAACCCCATATCATAGAGCAAATCTGTTGGGATTCCTGAAGGAGCGATCGCATTCACAGTAATACCATCAGGTCCCAATTCACGTGCCATAAAACGAGTTAAACCTATGATGCCAGCTTTTGCAGTAGCATAATGAGGTCCAATGCCACCCCCAGTTTGACCAGCAATTGAGGAAAAATTTACAATGCGTCCATTCTTCTGAGCTTGCATAATTGGAATAGTTGCTTGGCAGCAGAAGAAAGTCCCCTTGACGTTCACATCCATCACACGTTCCCAATCTTCTTCTGATAGATCCACTGTCTTCGACTTTGTGGCAATTCCTGCGTTATTTACCAATATGTCAACTTTGCCAAAGTCGTTGAGAACTTCTTGCATCAATTTTTGCACCTGTGTTTTTATGGCGACATCTGCCTTGTAAAAGTTTGCCTTAACACCATTTGCCACCAATTCCGCAACCACTTTCTGCGCATCATCTGAACGGCTGTGGTATACAACCGCGACATCAATTCCATCCTTACCCAAGCCAAGACTTATGCCCTTGCCGATTCCGCGACCTCCCCCTGTAACAATAGCGACTTTGTTCTTCTTCATGTTTATTTACGCCTCCAGTGAAATTTCCTAGAATTCAGGTTTTTTCCTTTATAATTGGTAAAAAGAGTATATTGGTTCTACCAGATCTCATTCTATCACGCGTGAATTAGTGTGTAAATATTTGCTTGAGGAGAAATCATGCAAGTAATTGAAAAGGTTACTATATTAGGAGGAGGTCCAGGTGGAATCGCTGCCGCCGCTGTGCTTTCCAAAAGAGGCTATTCGGTATCATTATTTGATTTACCTGAATTTCATGCAACCTTAAATCCTTTAGTCGATCGTAAAGGAGTCGAAATCGAAGGAGAACTGGGCGAAGAATTTATATCCATCCCCAATATCACTTTTGATATCGAAGAAGCAATGCAAGACACCCAGCTTATAATGATTATAGTTGCTGGATATGGTCAAAAAGCGATGATCAATGTATGTTTGCCCCACTTAAAGCCTGGGAGTGTGATTCTCCTTATGCCAGGTTCCGCAGGTTCATTAATCGTTGCACCAATAATCAAAGCTGCTGGTTTTAGCCTTGATGAGGTTTTACTTGGCGAGACTGATCGCTTGCCTCAAGCATCACGAATGGTTGCAGAAACTAGAGTGCGCATAAAACTGTTTGGTAGTTTAAGATCGGCGGCATTCCCAGGTCGAAACACAAACAGAATGGTTGAAATGTGTCGTGAAGTTGTAAACTTAAATTCCAAAAAGGACATCCTGGATCCAGCATTCAACAATCCTAATTTCCTGATACATCCAGCACCAATGTTGTTGAATTATGCAGCAGTCGAACGCGCCGATGGTTATTTGTCACTCATGAATGAAGGTATGACTGCAGGCGTATTGCGACTATTAGATGCTGTCGATGCAGAAAAAATGGCTTTGCAACGTAAGTTAGGAATGGAAGTGATCTCAATAGATGACCTTTACCGAGAAGCAGGAAGCGGTCCGCATATTTACCGTCAAAATGGAGAGCCATTCGGCATCCGTGATCGTATTTGGCCTCGTTATACAAAAGAAGATGTTTCCTATGGAACAGTTCTTTATTCCTCCATTGGGGATCTTATAGATGTACCAACACCGGTATGTGATGGGATTAACACTTGCCTATCCATCGTGGAGGTTAATGATTACTGGTCTGAAGGTAGGACTGCTGAGAAATTGGGAATATCTGGACAAAGTATAGACGAACTTCTTGCCTATCTCGAAACAGGTGAGAAACCGTAGACAAGCAGATTGATAATCAATTTACTTATTTTTTTATAACTTTCCCAGTCTTGCATCCTTCCAAATATAGGGAAAATCAATAATTGTACCTGGCGTTTTAATTTCAACCAATGCAGATAAAACATCTTCAACTAATCTGCGTTGCTCACCCTCCGCGTTTGGGGGTCCCCATTGAGCACCAAAAGGATAATCAACATTTACTGTTCTTGGCGGTAGAACACACTCAGCATATGGACGATAGTTGAAAAGCGAAATCGTTGAGATGCCCGCCTGCTCAATTTCCCGTGCGATCAGCCCCACGGACCGATTGCACAATCGTCAGGTAGAAGCTAGCACACAGACATCTACAGCATTCTTCCGCATACGACGACCAACTTCGGGAGCATTATCAGCAATGAGTCTCAAAGGATTTAGAATTGAACCCATAAATGAGTAATGAGTTTCTGCAAGTTCACCTATTAGACCTTCCTCTTCGAGTTTTGCGAATATCTTGAGCGGCAAAAGACAATTGAGATCTTCCCGGACCCATTTATGATCATATCCTCTATGCGCAATTAAAAAATTACCCGTATGTAAACTGCGCGGAAGCTCTTGAAAGGATGAGTCGCCTTCATCTCCCACAATCTCATCAAATGGATCTTGTGAAAGCATATATATTCCCCCCATGGTGACAAGTGATATCCTACACTCATTTAGGGATTTTTCTAAACTTGTCCAGGGAATAAAATTGTTCTCCATGTGAACGTAATTAGGGTTGTTGTTCAATTCTCCGGATTTGTAACGGCTGTTTTCCATTGTCATCTTAAATTCTCCAAATCATTTAAGAAAATATTCTTTCATAGAATTGAGAAATGAGTTGATGTGGTATAATTTGGTAGTATTATACTAATTGATCCAGTTGGAATATTTTTGATCTTTCCAGCTACCTATAGGGATTTGAATAAAATTGTTAGATCTATTCTTCATTGACTAAGTATACAATACAAAAAATCTTACATACAATATTATCAGGGTAGGAAGCTCAAACTGATGGTTACAAATATCCAATTCGAACGTGTAAAAAAAGTTCGCGTCTCGGATACAGTAATAAACCAAATTGTCTCAATGATAGAAAATGGTACATTAAATATCGGTGATCAATTGCCTGGTGAACGTGAACTGGTTGAACAATTGTCCGTAGCGCGTGCATCCGTTAGAGAAGCATTGCGAATACTCGAATTTCAGGGTGTTATAGAGGTACAACCCGGAAAAGGCGCTTTCATCGTAGGCAGCCTCGATAATCTTTATACGGGCGAAGAAGGTGTACGTCAATGGTTTCTGGAGCATGCGACAGAACTTAGAGAAGTTTTTGAAGTGCGAGATGCGCTTGAAGGGCGTGCAGCTCGTTTAGCGGCAAAAAGAATTCTTCCGGATGAAATTGAAAACATCAGACACACTGTCAATCAGGCTTTGGAATCAATTCCACACGGGGATTGGGACATAATTATTCAGTCAGACCGTTTGATGCATCATCTAGTAGGTAAGTACAGCGGTAATCAATTTCTCTCTCAATTGGTTGATATCACTTATGAAGTTACAGGTGGGCCTCATCCATCGTTATTACAAATTCCAGGTAGAGCAGATATATCGTTACAACAGCATCAAACCATCGTTGATGCGATCGCCAGTGGTGATCCAGATGCTGCCGAGAAGGAAATGGTTGCTCACATCTCGAATGTCTGGGATGCAATCGATAAATTAATTGAATAAAACAACGAAAGAGAATATCGAAGTTAATTCAATTCCACAGGCTTTCTTGTCACGGTGGTTAAAGTCTCCTTCGCAAAAATCCAAAAAATTATTGCCAAACATATCATCGCGGCCCCATTCAAGATCATAGAAAACCGCAATCCTGCAGCATCTGCAATCAATCCCAGCATAACTGGACCGATCAGTAATCCAATGTCGCGTAATGTAAGAAATATACCGTAAGTTGTTCCGTACTTGCCAACTGGTGAGAGGTCGGTTACATAAACGACTGATGATGTCTCATCCAATCCTTTCCCTGCGCCCAAAAAAACAGCACCAAACAAAAACCATGGATAAAGCCACGCGGTTCCAATCAATCCCATCCCTATTCCCTGGATACTCAAACCTAAAATCACAGCCGGCTTTCGTCCCAAACGGTCTGATATGAGCCCAGCGAATGGGATTGCTATAAGGTTGATCGTCTGAATCAACGTGAAGATCAATCCCAAAGATGCTGCGGTGAGTCCTAAATTTTCAATTCCCAATAGGGGCAGAATTGTATCACGCGCTCCGGCTCGTCCTACAAAAATCAAGAAAGCCGCTAGAGATATGAGAATAAAGTTAACATCCGTCAATAATTCTCGTGTCGTCGATATTGATTTTGATTCCTCTGCTTCCTCGTTTGGATCCCCCGTTGGAGGGGTGCTTTCACCAAGGCTTTCAGGCAGAAAACACCAGATGAATATTGCTACCAAGAATGCTACCATTGAATATAAAAAGAAAGGCACATTCAATCCGATATTATTGGCGATTAATCCCCCGAGGGCAGGCGAAACTGCCAACCCAATCATTATGCTGCCCTGAAAAATGCTTGTCACTCTGCCGCGTTCTTCGGGTATGGATAGATCTGCGACAACAAGGAAGGATACCGATATAAACATTGCTGATCCCATTCCTTGAAACAATCGGAAGATAAGCAGTTGGAAATACTCATTTGCCATCCCTTGACCAAATGCACTTACTGAAACAAGTAACATTCCGCCTATCATCAGTATGCGCCTACCCCACCGGTCGGCTGCTCTTCCCGCGGGTATCGTGACCAAAACTCGACCGAGGGCAAAGGCAGTGAATAATAATCCCACTAATGTAGCGGTTGCTCCAAAGTTTAACGCATAAATGGAAACAACTGGAATTGTAAGTCCCAACCCAATTGATGACAGTAAAATTGCTGTACACAATATTAGCAGCCAACGTTTTTCACGCAAAATAGAAAGACTATTTAATAGAGCTTGAAGTTGATCGTGAATTTGCATAATGTTCAAATATGCTGTTTGTTCTCGATATCAGATTTGTGATGGAAGACTATATCATCTCTTTATTCAGTTACGTGGATGTCAATAATTTATACAATCTATTATTCCCACAAAGAACCGCACCCGATTTATATATGATGTGGTCAACTTTGTCGGGTGCGGTCTATTAAAAGAGGATAACGACTTACTTATGCATCACCCACATACCGCCACAGATTCGATCTCTACTTCAGCATTAAGACCCAAGCCACTTACTTCAACCGCTGCTCGTGCCGGAAAAGCGCCCTTAAAATATTGACGATAAACCTCATTTAATTCACCCATGCGGGTGATATCAGTAACTGAGATGTTTACTTTCACGACATCATCTAAGGAACAACCAGCGGCCTCTAGGATTGCTTTCATGTTCTCCAATGCTTGTGCTACTTGTGGTTTAAACCCTTCAACAATTTTCCCCTTCCTATCTTTTCCAACTTGTCCTGATATAAAAAGAAAGCCATTAGCATTAATCCCCAAAGAGAATGGGTTTGTAGGATTAGCTACTTTATCCGTAGTTATTACCTTTTTTGACATTTTATTTACTCCTGAATACTAATCTTCTGTTTAATCAGTCCAGAGGGGATCCATGCGTGGATGGATGCAGCGCACCAAGTGATTGGGCTTTAATTCCTCAAGCCCTGGTTCAACGACATTACACTCTTCGGTCATGAATGGGCATCGCGGTGCAAAACGACACCCAGGTGGAAGCTCGATCGAGCTGGGAGGTTCACCCTCCACTTCTGGTCGATCGCGCTTAATGTCAGGATCAATAACCGGAACAGCATTCATTAAGGCGCGTGCATAAGGGTGATGTGCATGACCAATAACTGCATTCGTCGGACCTATTTCCATCACCTTACCGAGATACATGATCGCCACTCTGTCGCAAAGATATTGCACAGTTGATAGGTCGTGTGAGATGAAGATAATCGACAACCCCAAACTCTCCCGAAGTCCCTCAAGGAGATGTAATATTCCACTTCGGATTGATACATCTAACATCGAGACCGGCTCATCAGCCACAACAAGATCGGGCTCTAATACAATCGCCCTGGCCACTGATACTCTCTGCCGCTGACCACCACTTATTTGATGGGGGAATGCTTCTAGTAAAGTTTCATCGGGTTTCAGACCAGCGCGCGTTAGTGCAAGCACTACGCGATCCATGTTCTCTTCCTTATCTCGGAACCCATTTACGATTAATGGTTCAGCAACTGTACGATACACCGTAAATCGAGGATTGAGGGTTGCATACGGATCTTGAAATATGACCTGTACATGTCGCCTGAATTTTATTAAATCCTTGCCTTTAAGCGTTGCGATATCCGTTCCTTCAAAAATGATACTCCCCTCTGTCGGATCTTGCAGACGAACAACCAGCTCGCCCAGTGTGCTTTTTCCCGATCCACTCTCTCCAACTAACCCCAGGATTTCCCCTTTCATTATATGAAGGTCAACACCATCTACTGCTTTGACATTTTGACCCTCGGTCCGGAATATCTGGGAGAAGTATCCCTGGCTAACAACGTACCATTTGCGTAAATCTCTCAGCTCCAACAAAGGCGTTTCACTAGGATTCGTTGTATTCACATTTCTATTATTCTGATCCATTGTTCTACTCAATATGAGATTTTTGCCACGCTTCAGCTTTTGCTGCATTTACACGAAGTTCGGGAGCTTGATCTGTAAAATGACAGGCCGCGTATTGTTCCGGGGTGACTTCAACCAAAACAGGCTCTTCCTTACTACAGATATCCGCAACAAATGGACATCGAGGTGCAAAACGGCATCCTGTTGGAGGTGGATTTAAATTAGGGGGATGACCGGGAATTGAAATTAGCGCATGAGGATTCCTGATATCAGGGAAAGCATTTTTTAGTCCCATAGTATATGGATGGGTGGGTTCTTTTAAGATTTTCTTTATATTTCCGTGCTCAACGATTTTGCCCGCATACATTACTTTGATCAACTGGCATGTTTCGGAGATCACTGCGATATCGTGAGAAATATAAATCATTGCAAACTGCAAATCACCCTGCAATTCAATTATTTGGTGTAATATCCTGTCTTGAACAATGACATCTAACGCTGTAGTAGGCTCATCCGCAATAATTAAGCGAGGGTTGAGCGCAAGAGCCATCGCGATTACCATGCGTTGTTTCATACCACCACTCAACTGGTGTGGGTAATCATTCAATCGCTTCGGCTCAATCCCGACAAGCTTACATAAATCTACTGCTCTGCTTCGGGCTTCATCCTTGGAGACTTTTTCATGTGCACGGATAGCTTCAACAATCTGATCCCGTATTTTATAAACGGGATCTAAGCTGTTCATTGCACTCTGCGGGATAAAAGCGATATCTTTCCAACGAATATCTGTCAATTCATCTCCTGTGTAACCGGTGATATCTTCACCATCCCAAATGATCCGACCAGCGGTCACATTTCCATTGCTTGGCAATAGTCCAAGTATTGATTTTGCAACCGTCGTTTTGCCGCATCCAGATTCACCCACTAACCCGACATTATCGCCGAGCTGAAGCGTAAAACTCACCCCACCCACAGCCTCCACAGGCGATGCCGACTGATATTCTACTTTGACATCAGAGAATTCAAGAAGTGGTTTGCTCATAATGGTTTATTTTAATAATTGCGGGTTTGCTAAGGGTTCAAGCGCCCGTCCGATAAAGTACACTGAAATCACAACCAACACAATCGCTAATCCTGGTGCGAGAGTCCACCACCAGGCAATGCGCATCGCGCCACTGGCGAAAGCAATTTGCAGCATCCCACCCCAACTGATCACCCTGGGATCGCCAAATCCGAGGAAACTTACGCTAGCTTCAGCAATTATCGCCCAACCTACTGATATCGGAATATATAGAAAAACAAACGGCAGGATGTTCGGACCGATGTGCTGGTAAATTATACGCATATTAGATGCTCCCGCCACGCGTGCTGATTTCACAAAAGGCCTCTGGGACAGAGATAAGACTTGTGAACGAATCACGCGCGCTGGCGCACGCCACATCAAAAGCGCCATAACAAGAATTAGGTTTTTAATGCTCGGTTGTAAGAGCGCTACAAGCAGGACAGCGAATGGGATAAATGGAATTGCGTAAGCAATATCGACTATTCGCATCAAGAAATTATCCGTGCGACCGCCGTAATAACCAGCTACTAAACCGACGTTTGTACCAACAAAAACAACCAGTATTGCCGACAGGAATCCAACAACCAAGGCGATTCGACTGCCAAAGACAACCTGGCTGAATATATCTCGTGCAAGGTTGTCGGTGCCAAACCAATATTTCAAAGATGGCGGTTTATACTTTGCAACTAAACCCGTATCCGTATCTTTAATTATTTCACGAGGTTCATATGGTGCGACGTAGGGCGCGAATATAGCCGCAAATATAAATAATATAATCACAACAAGGCCGAATATTGCCAGTCGATCTGAGAGAATTGCACGAAAGATAGTTTTTATTAAATCCATGGAATTCTCCTTTATGATTTGGTGTAGGTGATCCTGGGATCCAGATAGCCGTATAGCAAATCCGCGACCAGATTCATGACCGAAACCATGATCGCCAAAATAATAAATGCACCTTGTGCAAGGGGATAGTCCTTAGCAGTAACAGCGTCAACGATCGTTTTACCCAATCCAGGCCAGGAGAATACCACCTCAATGACAGCCATACCACCCAACGCTAAACCAATGTAGACTGCTGCCGCGGTCACGATAGGCAAGATCGCATTTCGCACTCCGTGGCGGAAGAGTACCTCTCGCTCCTTCAAACCCTTTGCACGTGCCAATTCGATATAATCTTCGTCCAATGTTTCAAGTACGGAATTGCGCATAAGCAGCATAGGCAATGCTGCCAAATACAAACCTGCTACAAATGCAGGGAGAATCAAGTGATGCAGGAAATCAAGACTGAAATAAGTCTGAAAAAGGTTGTCAGCTTCATATCCAATTTCACGCATGCGCCCGTAAGGAAACAAGTCCAATTTTATTGAGAATATCGTTATAAATATCATACCCGTCCAGAATAATGGAGCGGAGCGGAAGAAAAGAGAGAACGTAATTCCGCCCGAATCAATTTTCGTCTTCCGTTTGGTTGCCAAGATCGCTCCTAAAAACACTCCTAAAGGATACGCTATGAGAAAAGATGCCAAGGCAAGTATTAATGTATTCCAAACTCGATCGGCAATTTCACGCGTTACGGGGCGTTGAGAGAAAAAAGAAATTCCCATGTCTCCTTGAAGCAGATTCCACATATATTTTACATACTGTTCGCTTACCGGTCTATCAAGACCGAATCTTGCACGTACCTGTTCTTTTACTTCTGGTGGAAAAGTAGGATCGATCATATAATCAACTGCATCCCCGGGTGCTGCTCTGAAAAGGAAAAACAATATGGTTGCGATCACCAAAACAGTAAATATGCTCTGTAAAACACGCACTATGATGTAACCGCGGAATCCTCTCATACCAAATCTCCTCAATAAAACTGTGCAAAAATATCTACTTACTACAATTCATAAAGTTCTCAATAAATTTGACAACGATTCTAATTTGGGCGCCGCATCTAGTTTTTCAACGCTAGCTATGATATCTTCTGAATTTTTTTGACCGAACAAAGGTGCCGCTAAGCTCAGATACTTTTTACGCAGATCCAAGTCTGTCATCGGATCATCTGGAGAACCTTTAGGGTTCTCAATGATTATCTCGTCACTTCTTCCATTTCGCCAATCTATCCGAACACGCGCCCCGAGGCGTTCGGGGTATGCCTGTTCAAATTCGGATGCTAACTCAAATTCTATTCGATCTGCCATTGACAATACGTTAGAATCATTTAGGGTAATCTGTTCATAGGTTGAAGGTGTAAGGTGCCCTTTTGTCAGCATCGCAGCCAATGTGTATGGAACGCTGAATTGTGCATCTATGCCCGACACCGGACGTCGGATGAAATGATGTTCGTCACCCAGGAGCGAGAACGAGCTGATTTGCACCTTTCTAATTGCTTCTGGATCAACGGGTTTACCTCGCATCAGCTCTTCAACCCCTTGGAGTATAGGATGAACAAAACGGCATGCCATATAAGGCTTAAAAGACACATTGCGAATCGACCATAAATCTCCCAGATTATTAGTAAAGGAACTAATCCCAAGAACGGTGGAAGGGGAGATTTCCCAGAACCCCATATTATCGTCAAAAACATGACCTGGTCCGGAAAATCCCGCCATTGTCATTTCAACAGAGACTATCCCGGTATCCGCAGCCCATCCAAATCCAGCTTTAAGATCCGGTCTCCCTTCACCTAGGAAACGTATTTTGCGCGGCTTGGGTACCGGCGCAGTTCCTGATACAAGCCCTAAAGCATTCGAAATGCCGTCTGGTGAAAGCCCAGCCAGCTTTGCTGTAGCCGCTGCAGCTCCGTACGAATGTAAAGTTGCGCTATCCCACATTGCTAGATAACGAGGGATGATCGGTTTTAGAAGTGCACCAGCCCGCACGGATATCTCATAGCCGATCACAGCAGCCAGCAGAAATTCCATCCCGCTGGTCTTCCATTTTTCTGCTGCCGCCAGAGATGCAGACCAGATGGCTGAGCCGGGGTGACCAAAAAGAGTATCACCGTAATCTAATGCATTAGCCATGGCACCATTTGCCCAAGCAGCATGGCGAGCAGATACAGCGTTCAGTGAACCAATAATAGTGGCTTCTGCGGGTCCTTTCCAAGAGCCAGCTAACTGGGCGCAAATCTTGCCCGGTCTGAATTGTGCGCCCCCAGCTGCGCACCCCAAGAAATCTAAAAAGCATCTCTTTGCCTGCCTGACAACATCAGGTGGCAGGTCTTCCCATACAATTTTCGAAATCCATTCAGAGATAATAGAAGTTTGCGACAATTTTTTACCAAACTATTATAATTGATCAATCAAACGCTGGAAAGATTGATTTTGCGAACCTGTCCAAACCAACTTTATGTTGCTCGAACGTTCCATGATACATCAGAACAGAAAACTGTGTTACTCCTGCAGTCTCCAGCTGTTTGATTCGATCGATACACTCAACAGCATCCCCAACAATTGTAAAAGCGCGTATACACTGCTCTGTAACCAATTTTGCGGCTTGAGGGATACCTTCTTGAACATAAACGCGCTTGAGTTCTTGCATCAATTCTACCGGCAATCCTATCGCTTCTAACACGGACAATGGCGCCCCACCAATGATATGCGCAACTGTAGGTTTGACATTTCGAATCGCTTCCTCGCGGTTATCAGTGATCTGGCAAGCTACCCAGCTTACCACGCGTAATTCTGACAGGCTTCGTCCTGAATTGATTAACCCATTTTCCACCTGATCTAAAGCATATGCGATACCTTCTGAGGTGCACAATCCACCTATGATCACGCCATCTGCAACTTCACCAGCCGCATGCAGGATCTTTGGTCCACGACCTGCAATGTAAAGAGGGATTTCAGAGGCCGGTACAAAATCCATCTTGATGCCGTCCACCTGAAAGAATTTTCCTCCATAATTAAACACTTTTCCGCTCAACAAGCCTCGAACAACCTCTATCATTTCACGGCATTTTCCAGCTGCATTTGATCCATCAAGGTTTAAAGGGTCGACCAGTTCTTTTCGGTTTCCAGCACCGATTCCGAAGTGGATACGATCAGGAGCGATGATGCCAACAGATGCAATGGCACGCGCATTCATAGCTGGGTGTCGTGTATATGGATTTGTCACGCCAACACCAATATTAATGGTGTCAGTTTCAGCCGCTATCAGTCCCATCACTACATATGGATCAGGGAATAATGTTTGATCTGGTATCCAAGCAAAATCGAATCCTAGTCGTTCAGCAAACTGAACGAGCTCGATAGCGTTAGCATATTCAGCTGGTGGGACGTGTGCAAAACCAAATTTCATATCTTGAAAACTCCAAAAACCCTTAATTAAATTCTGGAAAGACTGTATCAGCAAAGATACGTAATCTTTGTTCAGCTGATTCATCCGTGCCGGGAGGATCAACTAGATGTCCTGCAAATACAGTCAGCCCCAAATCTTGCATCATATGAATACGGTCTATCACTTCATCCGCATTACCAACTATGGTAAATGCATCAATCAATTCTTCCGAGATTACCTTTGCTGCTTGTGGAATGCCTTCATTTACGTATGCGGATTTCAGCTCCATAACATCATCCATAGGTAAATTTATTGCCTCACACATCGAGAGAGGAGCGCCGCCGACAATATGCGCCGCAGAGTGTCTGACCGCGTCCAACCCGGCTGCTCGGTTCTCTGTGATAATTGTATACACCCAACTAAATATTTCTAACTCAGATAATTCCCGGCCAGCCTGCTCAGCACCTCTGCGTACTTCATCGATAGCATAAGTTATACCCCCTGGCTGGGAAAACGCGCCTAGCATAGCTCCATCGGCAACCTGGCCTGCGACTTGAAGGATTTTTGGACCGCGCGCAGCAATAAAAACGGGAAGATCCTTTCTGGTCTTGAACTTCAATTCAATACCATCTGCTTTAAAATGCTTACCGCGGTAATGAAGCCTTTCACCTGAAAACAATCCCTTGCAGATTTCAGTCATCTCTTTGATCTTCTCTGCGGTATACAACCCATCTATGTCGAGAGGATCAATAAGCTCTTTGCGATTAGCACCACCTAAACCAAGCCAAGTCCGCCCAGGTGCAAATTTTTCCACTGTGCCAATTGATCTTGCAGTCATAGCAGGATGTCTGGTAAATGGATTGGTAACACCAACACCGATATTGATTTTTTCTGTAGACTGGCCTATTGCAGCGAGATAAATAAACGGATCTGAATAGAAAGTTTGATCGGATGTAAAGGCAAAATCAAATCCGATCTGTTCACCTAACTGCACAAATTTGATGTGTTCTTGGTAATCCTCCAGTGGAACACGTCCGAAGCCAAATTTCATTTCGCCTCCAATTTTTCACTATAATGGTATCACTTCTACATCACCTTCGCGGTATAAAGCAAGTTTACCTTCGTCAACCTCAATACCTAAACCCGGGTCTGTCGGAACAACAAAGTCGCCGCCATCCATCTTTATCGGCTCTTTTCCAAAATCATCTTTGAGCAGATATTGGCCACCCATCTCGCATCCCAGATCAATTGCTGGACTTGAAGCGGCGAGATGAAGTCCTGCTGCAGCTCCTATCACACTCTCAAGAGCACCGCCAACATAGGCGCGCATCCTGAAAGTCTGGGCGATTGCTGCCATACGTTTGGATTTGACGATGCCGCCCGGTCCAATAATATAAATACTGACATAATCTGCCGCGCGCTTAACTGCATGTTTAGCTAATAATTCTGGAGATTTAGCACCCTCGTCCGCCATGATCGGGATTGGGGAAATTCGAGTGAGTTCAGCCATTGAATCCAGATCATCCATATGTACCGGCTGTTCCATAAAGTCTAGATTGTATGGTTCCAGCATCCTGAGCGCCTTCAACGCGGTCTTGAAATCATATGCCTGGTTAGCGTCCGCGCGTATGCTGATGTCATCACCAACTGCTTGGCGTAATGCGCGCACAGTTTCCACATCCTTATCCAGAGATACACGACCGGTTTTGACTTTAAGGATGCGCCATCCACGCTCGATCATCTCCACACCCTCTCTAACAGCCTCTTCAACATCAACAATCGGAAGCGACCAGCTAAGGGGTACACGATCGCGAACTAATCCACCCAGCAAATCGTATATCGGGACATTTAATGCCTTACCTGCAATATCATATGCAGCCATGATTACCGCACCTTTGGCACGCGAATTTCCTGGTACGGTGCGATCCAATACGTCAGTCATATCTTCTTGATTAAAAGGATCCAATCCCAATACTGCAGGGATTAACCGATGCCGTAGGATAACTCTAACAGTGTCAGGTGTTTCGCCCAATTGTGAGTGTCCCACCATGTGAGGTGCTTCGCCATATCCAAAAATGCCTTCGTCTGTTATCAACTTGACAACAACGTTTTCTTGAAAATACGTTGTTCCTATTGCCATTTTATGGGCACGAAGAACCGGGATACGGGTTGATTGGATTTCTGCAGATATAATTTTCATTCGTATTTTCTCCTTTTTTTACTAGGTAATTTGGATAAATGCATGAATAATTACATTATGTTGAAAAAAAGTATCTCATAATTTGTGATGATTCAGTGGTAGGGGCACAATTAAGTGCCCCTACCGAGTAATGAGATCGCTATTGAGTGATAGCGACCAGGCCATGATGCAAATAGCGACTAGTCATTAGGTTTAAGAAACTATTTATTATTCGGCTGGGAAGCACAGGTTACCATCCTCGTCCCATTCATAACCTGCCTCTGCCAGTTTCTGACGGGCCAACTCAGGATCGTATTCTCGCACTATTTGATCGGGATTGTGCCAGAAGGAGTTCGCAGGAGCGATGAATCCCTTTCCGGGCACTGCATTGCCTTCCAGCAACACGTTCACAATCGTATCGTAATCAATTGTATGCCCAATCGCATCGCGAAAAGCTAGATCATCAAATGGCGGTACGCGCAAGTTGAAGCCAACGTAGTAAACGCCAAAGTCATCCAGTTCCACAAGTTCAAGATAGGGGACATCTCTCACCTGCTCTACCCCGGAAGGCAGCAGACGTCTGTCAACCATATGGATGTCTTCGTTGATTAGAGCCAGCACAACTGTGTCGGGATTGTCAAAGAACACCTCAAAGAAAGCGTCCGCTTTCGGTGCCTGCCAGTGCTCTGTGTTAGCTATCCACTTCACTTCCTCACCGGGCCTCCAATAACCAAATTTGTAAGGACCGCTGCCGAGAATATCTTCCGCCAGGTATTCACGCTTCGGATCGGGTATATCCTCCCAGAAGTGCTTCGGCAGAATGAAGATTTGTGCAAAGGTTGCTGCATAAAGTGGCGGGTAAGGATTGTTCAAATGGAATATCAAAGTGTAGTCATCGACGATTTCGATTTCATAAATCGGTTCAAGGAAAGGCAGATAGATCAACGCTCCTTGTTCTTTCTGCGAATCATAGCTGAATTTTACATCTTCAGCTGTAACTGGAATACCATCATGGAACGCCATATCCTCACGCAGGTTTACCTGTATAGTAACATCATCAATGATCTCCCAGCTTTCCGCAGCCCAAGGAATCGGCACACCATCCGGACCGACACGCGCGAGCATGTCATAAACCAGACGCATGGGATCAACTGCACTGCCATCTGTCTCTGAATAGGGATTGAGCGTGTCAAGCTCATTGACATACCCCATCTTCAGTTCGGTCTCATCCGTTGTGGGTGACATGCTGGTCACGTTCCAGAAGTTCCACATACCCTGCCCTAACATGGGTACTGTGTTATCCCACAAATCTTTATTGTAAGCATGGATCTCCTTGACGTGATACAAAGCAATAGCTGGTGCGTCTTTCGCTAATTGTTCTTGCGCCTGGAACACTAATTCCTTTCGAGTATCCATATCCATTTCTTGACGTTGGGCATCCGCTACAGCATCAAACTCATCGCTGAAATAACCGCTGTAGTTTACACCTTCGGAATGGAAAGGTCTAACTAGCAATACATCCGGATCCAGACGCTCTGGCCGGCTTACGTATCCAGCTACATAGGCATTGAACCCTTCACCTGTGTCCAGAATAGCCGTGTAAGCTGAGTAATCCATCGGCCCTGTAATGACGGTTAAGCCGAGGTTCTCCCATTCATCAGTCAGCAGTAAACCCGATTCGTTTCGGATTGGGTCATGTGAAGCCGATGAGAAGATGAAATCAATCGGGGGTATCACGCCACCAGAGCATACTTCCGCCATGACTTCTTCTTCCATTACTTCTTCTGTTTCTTCGGGTTCTGCTGCTTCTTCGGGTTCTGCCGACTCAGCTGGCTCTTCTACTGCCTCTTCTGTTTTCACAGGTGCTTGCGTTGCCGCTGGTGCACATGCTACCAAAAGTAGAGCAAAAACCATGATTATGTTTAGTAAAATTAACAGACTTCTAGTCTTATTCATTTCTTCCTCCGGATTTAATTTTGTTGCCTTGTATATTCTCGTTGAAGGACATCTCAGGACTGAAATCTCTTTCAATAAGATAAGCGACTAACGCTATTTGTACAGACCTCTTTTGTTGAACGCCCACTCTTTTAATCGATGTATTCACCTCCTTTTGTCAACCGTAATTCAATTCACTAAATGAAGTTTGTTTGAAAACTTACTCAGAACTTCGTGCCCGTTTTCAGTAACTAAAACAACTTCTTCCATTGCAAAATTGCCAATCTTATGTTCTGGCTGGTCCCAAAAAATCGGTTCAACAGTGAGAACCATATTGGGTTGAACAATTACTTCGCTACCCCTCGCAATGGATGGCGGCTCATGAATGTCAAGACCTACTCCGTGACCTACACGCTCTAATCTTCCGACGTGTTTCTCCATTCCATTTTCTATTAATACTTTATAGCAGGCATCAAAAATCTCGTGTAATTTAATTCCCGGTTTTATTATCGATATCCCTGCCAACATCGAATTGCGCTGAGAATTAAAAAAATGCATTTGTTCTTCCGTAGGCTTCCCGATCGCAGCCATACGCATAAAATCCGACCAGTAATATTTAAAATTCGCACCGACATCAACCACTATCAAATCCCCATCTTCAAATGGCTTCTCAAAAGGCAGCACATTCATCATGCCATACTTGGATGGACCAGAGCGGATGTTCATAAATCCTGGAAGCTCACCCGTTTCCAGCGCCATTTCAGCGATAATAATTCCTGCCAAATCGCGTTCGGTCATTCCAGCTTTGATGGCGCTAAAACCACGCGCAAAACCTTTGCTAGTGGCATCGCACGCTTTGCGGATTGCTTCCACTTCAAGGTCAGATTTCACCATGCGCAAATCCCACATAACCACACCGACATCTACAAACCTTGAACCGTCCAATCCAGATTTCAACTTTTCAAAATCGTCTTGAGACATACCAATCCGCTGCCCATATCCCAGCTCGAGGCCAATCGTGCCGCCCTTTATACCTATTTTCTCACAAGCTGCAACCAGTCCAGTAATTGGATCAGGTGCGGCATCCTTTAGTTTCCAGCCACCCCATGGACGAACTTCATCAATCCATGAAGTGTGTCTCGAAACATCGATGATGTTTTCGGAAATAACGCTAATAACCGGTTTGTCATTAGCTTGAGGCACAATGATCCCCGTTGGACGGTGTTTGGAGTTCCATGCTGTAGTCCGCAGACCAGAGAAATAGAGCGCATTTTCTTTTGCTGTGAGAATCAGTGCATCAATTCCATCTTCACGCATTTTCTCTCTCGCTCTCTCAACACGCAATAGATATTCTTCAGTTGGGAACATAGCAAATTGAGGTTGGCGAAAACTCATTTATTCCTCCATGTCAACCATTTCGAAAATTCGTAAATTAATTAAAACCTACCTGATTTAATAACCCTACTACTGAGGGTGTACCATAAAGGAATCAATCTTAAACTTGTCAACTTTTTTCCGATCGAGATCTCCACCCAGCCCAGGCCCTTGAGGTACTAGCAGTGAGCCATCTTCAAATCTAATGGGCTGTGTGCCCAAGTCCTCTTCTAACAAAAAGAAACCTCCCATCTCGCAACCCCACGAGATATTCGGTGAGGATGCTGCCAAATGGAGTCCTGCTCGACCACTAATGGCACCATCCAAAGCCCCCCCAATATAACAACCAATCCCTGCAGGCTCAGCGACAATTGACATCTTTTTCGCATTAATCAGCCCACCTGGCGCAACAATGTATATGCTGATCAGATCAACCGCTCTCATTTTGGCCAGGTTGAGAACGTCCGTGGGAGAATTTGCACTCTCATCAGCCATGATATACGTATTGGTAGCTCGCCGAACTTCTGCCAATCCATCTATATCCCAAGCTTTCACAGGTTGCTCCATAAACTCGATATTGAATTCCTCTAGAGCTTTAGTAACTCGAATCGCTGTGGTGACGTCCCAGGCTTGATTTGCATCTGCACGCAGCCTGATATCGTCACCTACTGCCTGGCGCACATGTTTAAACCGTTCAATATCCTGCCGAAAATCCTCGTGTCCAGTTTTGAGCTTCAAGATACTCAGTCCACGCTCTACCATTAATTGTGCTTCTTCAACAGCAGCTTTGTGGTCAGTGATTGGAAGTGATGAGCTAAGTGCTACACGATCACGGAACATGCCACCTATAAGGTTGTAAACAGGCGTGTTGAGCGACTTGCCAAGGATGTCATACAATGCCAGATTTATTACACTCTTAGCTCTTGGATTCCATGGAATGGCTTTTTCAAGATCTGCCTGGCGAGCCTCTATTTGGAATGGATCTTTACCCAAGACTGCAGGCAGCAGCCGCTCGCGCAACTGGAGCGCAACGGAGCTTTGTGATTCACCCTTGCCAGAAAATCCTGCCATATGTGCTGTCTCCCCCAGCCCATACATTCCTTCATCTGTGTACAACCATAGATGTACACTGTTTTGGAAGCGCGTTGTTGCAAAGGACATCCTGTGAGGACGTTTTGTAGGAACTTTGGTTAGGACAACCTCGGCATGACTGATTTTCACTATTGGCTCCTATTATCAAACAAACATATCTGGGTAGTGATATTTTTTAACCTAATTGTTAACTCGCATAAACTTAATCCGGTCGTTCTCCGGTTTCCAGATAGTGCAACAATTGATCTAGTTTCATTCCAGCTATACCTAAACGCTCAACAGTGCGGCCTTGAGCCCAAAAATCCGTCTGTTCGACAACAGATAGGATGTTGGTGATACTGTCACAAACTGGAGTTGGCACTCCTAACAATCGCCCTAATGAAGCATAAAGCACCATCCCATACGGCACATCCTCATAAATGTAACGATTCCAAATTCGATCACGTAGACCAAATGGTTCTCCCTTTTGTCGATAAACATGAGGTCCGACACCTGTCTCGCGATAGAAGTCATCGATCGAGACGACCTCCAACCCTAAGGCAGTTTGTAAGGCCATTTTCTCCGCATCAACAGCATCCATACAACGCAATACACCATCAGTCATGCCATCATTCATGATTGAAAGATATCCATCGGCACGCTCCACGGCTGCATAATTTAGAAGCATCGGAGCGGGGTGGATCAGGAAATTAGGATTGTTGACACCTACATCCAGAACGTTTGGTTTAGGAAGCAGTGAAAACATATTCTTCAATGCAGTAACCATCTTCTCAGTGTTTCGCCCAGGAAATGCTGCTGCGCGCATTCGTTTAGGTTTGTCATCGGATGATAGGCGGATGCGCACACGTGCTTCTCCTACCATTCGAGCAGAATAAGGCACTACCACAGTTTCGCCTAAAATGATCTCATCCCAGTTATATCCAGCCTCTTGGAGCAGACCTGCCATCTCGAGTGATCCGGCACTACCTGTCATTAGAACAACCATTTGTCCTGGGTGAAGATATGGTAAGCAAGCTTCAAACACAGTTCGCTGACCATAGCCTGGGACAGCGATACAAATCAACTGAGCATTTTGCATCGCTACCTCGATATCTGATGTGATCACTGGGATATGGACAAACTCTTCGCCCAAGTCCCCCTCTATCTCAACTCCACCGAGTTCTTTTAGGTTATTAATTGAAGCTGCAAATTGCGGTACGCTAAAAAGCGTGGCATGAAATCCTAAACGCGTCAAACCGGCCGCTGCCGCGATACCGCCCGGACCCCCTCCCATAATGACAATCCGTTCTATATCATTCACAGGACCTCCCCTCTAGATGATTCTTGATTAATTAATCAATGGTTCATTGGTTCTACCAGTTGCCCAATTGTACCATACCAATCGGAGAATGAAAATAAATATTCACAAATTATTACGAATATTAATATTTTTACTATTAGTGTCTTTGTCAATGGTGTAACTTTGAATGTGCTTCCGTTGATAAGTATTTGGTCGTAGTACCAAGAAATGATGCTGGTCGACGAGATTCAAGCAAGCAGGGAAAGCAACTGCTATTCAGCAGCTTCGGGATCGCCAAATCGATCTCGCCAACCCACATCTCCCAGGTACGTTCCCGGTTGCTGTTATGGTAATTGTTTCACTCAGCCGTGTGCTCATGTTTACCAGCTCCTAACTGTTGCTCGACTTCCACTTCCATCAGCGTTTTGCTAAGCAGCTGTATGCCTGCGCCCAGAAAACCGGAGTCATCATTCAAACCTAATTTGGTAAGGTACTGTTTCAGTTCTTCAGTCGTAGACTTGGCTAAAATTGGGATAGTCATATTGTGACTCCGTTTTGTATTTAGGGAACCTAAGGAATCACAGGTTGACGTTTTGTGCCAATCGTTTTCACACTACTTTGCAAAACATTGCTCACATTCTACTCAAGTCAGGCATATTTATAATCCCCCATGGATATCTATCTATACCGTGGCCTCTGTGGAAATGTTTACAATGGATCTATAACTTCTGATAAATTTTTTTCAATGATAGGGTTGCAGGTCGTCTTCCCTTCTTCATCCTCGCTGCAATTGTGGTGCAAAACGGATACCAAAGCATGGAAAATATGGACTCGGTGGATAAGTCTGCCCCCAGATATGGGACTAGAAAGCCCTGACTGTCTTGATGGTACATGATTTGGATAGTACAATCATGTAATCATTTTAAAGATATCAGAGAGAAATATGCCGAAACAACCCCGACACCGTCCAAAAAGATCCTTCGAAGATACCCGGCGGATCATCGTCGAATGTGATCTGGCAGATTGTCCCCACTGCGACGAAGCCCTCAAATCCCGCAATTCCTGGCACATGCGCAAAACGGTTCAAACCCTCAAGGGTCCGATATTTGTGGCAGGCAAAACTAAAGAGTGCGCCAATCCCGCCTGCAGCTACACCGGCAAGCATTTCTACGCTAGCAAAGTGTTGATGCTCAGCCTGCCCAACAGCACCTATGGCTTGGATGTGTTAGCCTTTGTTGGCTGGCAACATGAGCATGAACATAAAGAGCTGGTTGAGATTCAG
>Ga0114919_10000721_pt1 | contig 26102 bp, 16 predicted proteins | sample BlataG_FD_88682 | JGI IMG/M metagenome (GOLD analysis project Ga0114919, IMG submission 88682) | Deep subsurface microbial communities from Black Sea to uncover new lineages of life (NeLLi) - Black_00105 metaG | ecosystem: Environmental > Aquatic > Marine > Oceanic > Sediment | place: Atlantic... | reverse complement strand
TGACGCGCTGGGTCGCCGGGCTGGGGCGTCGAATAGCGGTCTGGCGCGCCAAAGGAGGCAGCTAGATGCCGGCATACGCGCGACTGAGTCGGGGCCGAACAGCCGCAAGATCACGAACCCGGCGCATTCTGCTCCCGGCGGCTACCGCACTGCTGCTGGCCGGCTGTAATAACGCCACGGTGCGGATGGGTCCGGAGGAGCGGGTCGAATTACGGCAGCGTGCGACGGGGCTGCTGTTGCGGGCGGCCCAGAGCGAGCTGGATGTGGTCTGCTGCAATGCGCTCGAAGCCCTGGCGGACATCGCCCCGCAAGAAGGGTTGGCGTACTTCCAGGCGGCGTTGGAGTCCGAGTCGGCGATGGTGCGGTTTGCCGGGTGCGTGGCGCTCGGCGAGGTCCGCGACAGCACGTCGCGCGGCCGCATCCGACGCTGTTTAACTGATCCCGATCCGCGTGTGCGGCTGGGGGCGGCGTTCGCCGCTTACCGCCTCGGCCAGACCGGCCATGCCGAAGTGCTGGTCAACGCCCTGCACGACAGCCCGGACGAAAACCTGCGCGCGGACGCGGCGTATCTGATCGGTCGGCTCGGGGAGCCGCAGGCGCTCAAGCGTCTGCGCTACAAGGCCCAGGACAAGCGGGAAAAGTCGCAAAAGGTCGTCATTCAGGTCCACGCCGCCATGGCCATGCTGGGCGACCGAGCGGCGTTGGACCAGTTGATGTGCTACGCCCAGTACGACGCACTCTCGCGGGTCATCGCGCTGCAGTGCCTGTGCGACGTGGCGGAGCCGCGCTCGCAGGACACACTGCTCTACCGGCTGCACGCGGAGGACGAGTACCTGGAAGCCAAGCTCATCGCGGCGCGGGCGTTGGGCAAGATCGGTTCCGACGCCGGGTACGAAGTGGCGGCCAAGAGCACCACTCACACCGCGGACGACCGACAGGACGTGATGCGGGTACGCTCGCTGGCCGCCCTGGCCCTGGGGGCGATCGGCGACGTGCGGGCCCTGCCGCGGCTGAAACGCCTGGCCGAGTCCGGGCAGGACGCGCGCATCCAGGTAGCGGCGTGCTACGCGGTCCGGCAGATTCTCAGGGAGCCGGCCGCCCGGTAGTCGGCTGGGAGGACGCCGGGCGGCTGGTGGGCGCTGTCTCGTCGCGTCCCCAACCGGAGGACTCGGTAGCGGCGGCGATGGGTCGGCCGCGGGCTTCGTCGTGCACCGCCTCAAAAGACCCCAGCATGAGATAACTGCTCGGGCGTCCCCAACCGCCGAGCCAACGCGTGACCACCCGGCGAGTAAGCAGGCGGAAGCTGCCGCGCAAACGGTCACCCGGCTCACTATACAGGGCCAGGATGCCGGCGGCCGAGCTGAAGCGGATCTGTGCCGGCCCCACCAGGACGCGGGCGCGCAACTCGCGTTTGGCGGCGATGTAGTAGCGTTCCCTTCCGGCCGGGAGCCTCTCCAGAACCAGCGACATCTGGAAGCACAAGCGCCCGAATATGCCGAACAGGGGGCGGGTCTCGCGTTCCATGGCGATCCAGACCTGCCCGTCCTGGTCGGCCCACCAGTAACACCGCTCGAGATCGATGCGGGCGACGCGGGGCGGGGGTGGGTCGATCGAGCGGTAGTTGAGCGAGACGACCTCGATTTGGCCGCCGCCGCTGCAACCCGTCAGGCCGCCCAGGCACACGCCCAACAGGATCAGCGTTCTGCGCACCACCGCAGCAGCCGGCGGTGTGGCGGTCACGCGTGAGGCACGGGGAACTGCGCACACAGTTCACGCACCTGACCGCGGACGCGCTCGGAGACGGCTTGGTCATCGCCGGCCAAGAGGACCTGGTGGATCAGTCGGCCGACGGTTGCCATTTCCGGCTCCTTCATGCCGCGGGTGGTCAAGGCCGGCGTGCCGATCCGCAACCCGCTGGTCTGGGTGGGTTTCCGCTCGTCGAAGGGGATCATGTTCTTGTTGACGATGATCGCGGCCAGCTCGAGCCAGGCCTCGGCCTGTTTGCCGGTCAGATCCGGATGAACCGCCCGCAAATCGACGAGCATCAAGTGGTTATCCGTGCCGTCGGAGACCAGCCGGTAACCGTGCCCCTGGAGCGATTCGGCCAGGGCCTGGGCGTTGTCGAGAATCTGCTGCTGATAGTCCTTGAATTCCGGCCGCAGGGCCTCGGCGAAGGCGACCGCCTTGGCGGTGATCGCGTGCATCAGCGGCCCGCCCTGCGTGCCCGGGAAGACCCACTTGTCAACGAGCTTGGCGTCCTCCTGGCGGCAGAGGATCATCCCGCCGCGCGGCCCCCGCAGCGTCTTGTGCGTGGTGGTGGTGGTGAAGTCGGCGCAAGGGATGGGCGAGGGCTGCAAGCCCGCGGCAATCATGCCGGCGACGTGGGCGATGTCGGCCATGTGCCGGGCACCCACCTCGCGGGCGATCTCGGAAAACGCCTCGAAATCGAGCTGACGCGGGTAGGCCGAGAAACCGGAGATAATCAACTTCGGCTTGTGCTCGAGGGCCAACCGGCGAACCTCGCCCATGTCGATGCGCTCGGTCCGGCGATCCACGCCGTAGGGGACGATGTTGTACATCACGCCGCTGAAGTTGACCTTCAGCCCGTGGGTGAGGTGGCCGCCGTGGGCCAAATCGAGGGCCAGCACGGTGTCGCCGGGCTGCAGGCAGGCCATGTAAACCGCCACATTCGCCTGAGCCCCCGAGTGCGGCTGCACGTTGGCATGCTCGGCGTTGAAGAGCTTCTTGGCCCGCTGCCGGGCGAGATCCTCGGAGGCGTCCATGTTCGGGCACCCGCCGTAGTAACGTCGGCCGGGATAGCCCTCGGCGTACTTGTTGGTAAACACCGACCCGGTTGCCGTCCGCACCGCCACCGAGGCGTGGTTCTCCGAGGCGATCAGCTCGAGGGTGTTTTGCTGGCGCTCCTCCTCGCGGCGAACGATCTCGGCGATTTCCGGGTCCACCTGCTCCAACGGCTGCGTCAAGTAATCAAGCATGAACGAGCTTCCTCTCGGTTGGGCTGCCGCGCCGCCGCTCGGAACCCCGAGCGCCAGGCGAGGCTCTCTCGGCCGCTCTATCGCACTGTGGCCATCACTCGCGACCGGTGGTGGTTTGATCGGTGGCGGGCTGCTCGGCGGTCTCCGCGCTTACGCCCGGCGCAAACAGCTCGCGCAATTCGTCAAGCAGGGCGCGCTCCAGACGTTGGTCGCGCCTCACCTTCGTCCACACCGTGTTCTGTCGCCGGGTGGTCGCCGCGTCGCGCTCGATCGGCGTGTAGGCCGGCGAATCGCTCAGCCGGTAAGCGTCCGGGGGCCTGGCGGCGCGCTGGGCGGTGTCCTGGCGTTCCAGGTCGATCCGCAGGCGGGCGAGTATGCCGCTCCCCCGTCGCGCCACGACGAACCTTGCCACCCGCCGCATGCGCGAGCGCGCCCCGACCAGATCGCGGGCGGTGCCGCTGTCGCGCACGGTCGTGTACTCGACCGGGTCGGACTCGATCCTGCGCTGCTCGCGATCCACGGTCAGACGGCCGAATTCGCGGCGCAGCACGAGCTCGGCCGCCTGCAAGACCCGGTCCGGGTCGGTCGTGTCGATCAGGCACGTGGTATACCCGGGAACTTCCAGCCCCCGCACACAGCCCGTCAGGCCCAGAGCCGCAAGAACCAAGACCGGCAGCGCGATGCGGCGTGTCATTGCAGATCCTTTCTGATCAGGGCTTCGGGGCCGGGGCCGGCCCGTCCGGCGGCCCGACACCGGACTCGCCGGGAACGAGCCCCGACGGTGTCGGCACGCTAAACGGGAGCTTGGGGGCTGGCAAGGCCCCGCCACGCAGCATCGCCGGATACCGCCGAATGATCGACCCCACCTCGGCTTGGGCGGCGGCTTTCTCCAGGTGCTTGAGGCCGCTCTCGCGGTCGCCGGTGTGGTATTCGAGATAGCCCAGCAAGAAGCGCAAGCGTGGGTCTTCGCGGTCGGCGAGCCGCCTCATGATGTCCGCCCGGCGGATGTCTATGATCTCGCCGCCGCCGATGAGCCTTTCCAGGTCCACGTGGAAGCGGACCAGCTCGGGAAAACGCTCGAGCCCGCGTGCCAGGAAGACCGCCGCCGACAGGTACTCCCCGGCGGCTAACAGCGCGTGCCCCTTGCCGATGAGCGGCAGGGGATTGAGCGGATCGATCACTTGGGCGATCTCGTAGCGGGCAGCGGCATCGTAGTACTGGCCGATGTCCAGCAGGGCTTCGGCTTTGAGCAGCTCGTCGTTCAACGCCGATGCGCCCCGGCCGACGAACGTGTGGATCGGCTGATCCATGACTCGCCCGACGAACTCCTCGGCCTGTGCGTCGGCAAACTCCTGTAGCTCGGGGGCGGCGGCGGCGCCCTGCCGAATCACCGCCTGCATATCCGTGAACCATTCGGCGGCCGGGTTCCGCTGCAAGGTCAGAGCGAGCTGCATGTCTGTGTAGACGTCGTTGCCGGGCAACATCGAGGGATCGACGAGGCGTGCGGCGGCGGCGGGACTCGGCGCCTCCGCCGGGGGCTGGTCCCCCGCCGTAACCGGCTGCATCACGCCGGGCAGCGGGCGCGTGGCGTCCGACGCCCCAAGCCAGATCCCGCCCTGCACCCCGGGGCGGCCTGCCAGCAGCAGCCCCATGGCGTCCCCGTCCAATGCCATCTCCAGCGGCGTGCCCAGCGGCTCGGGTCCGGCTTGCTGCTCTGGCAAGCGGGAGTCCAGCGGCGGCCACATGGCAGAAGCCGCGTCAGCCCGCCGGGTCATCTTGGTGAGCGGATCCAGCGATTCGCGCTCCAACTGCGTGCCCCAGCCGTGCGACGCGGGCAGGCCTCGACTGTCAGTCGGGCCTCCCAGCGGCTCGGCGAAGCGGTTGACCCCGAAGATCGTGCTCGCCTCCGGGCGGGACGGTTGCGGAGCCGCCCCGAGAATGCGCGAACGCAAGTCCTGCCCGCTCGGCAGCCTCAGGTCCAGCGGCCCAACGATCGGCACGCCCAGGGCGCTGGGACTTGGTGCCGGCAACGATGGGATACGCTGGGTGTCCCAATCGACGCCGTACTGTCCCCGCAGAAAGCCTGCGCTGGGAACCGTCTGTGCCGGATCGTAGTACGGCCTGCCGATCATCTGGCCGAGCGGGGAAGCGGCGTCCGCCACGCTGACCGAATCGCGGCGAAAGGCCGACAGGGCGCCACTGCCCAGTACGCCGCGGAACGCCGTAGGAGACTGAATCGGCGAGAAGCTGCGCAACGAGAACCCGCGGCTGACGTTGCCGGTGGCGGACAGGTTGCCGCTCAGCAATGGCGAAAGCGGGCGGCGGGTGTAGTTGTAGCGGCCGGCGCCGAGCTGTGTATTGGCATCGAACAGCCGACCGTCCTGCTGCACCGGGTACTGGGCATGCAGCAGCGTCGCCGAGCACACGAGCACGATCCCGATCACCGCGGCGCAGCGCGTGAGTGGTTGCCGGCACGTTGCCGTTTGCATCATTGGTGGCAAGATCATCACGAGTCTCCCACAAGCAGCCGACCGGTGCGACCCGGCTCGGATCACACCCGCGGCAAGCCAACGCCCCACTTATTATAATACATATCGGTCCCGGCGCACCCTGGCCAAAGGGGTCTATCTGCCATCCAGACTACCCGCGGGCGAGACGCCGGCGCCGCCCTTCGCGCTGTCCTCACACCAGATGTCGGCCGCCGTCCACCGGCAGAATCGCGCCCGTGATGTAGTCGCCCTCGGACAAGACGAAGTGGACCGCGGCGGCGATGTCCTCCGGCGTTCCGGCGCGGCCGAGGGGGATGCGTGCCACCAGTCGCGCGCGGGTTTGCTCGTCGTAGTCCTCGCGCCAAACGGCCGCCCCCGGGGCAATCCCCACCACGTTGACTTCCGGGGCCAACGCGCGTGCCAACACGCGTGTGAGCGTCTCGAGCGCCCCCTTCGATACCACATAGGCCAGGTGATCCGGCCAGGGCCGACCGACGGCGGCATCGCAGATGTTAATCACGCGACCTCCCACCTTCCGCAGCGCTTCGCGCGCCGTGTAGGTCAGCAACATGGGGGCGGTCAGGTTGACCCGCAGCGTGCGCTCCCATTGTTGCCAGTCGAACTCGTCGAGCGCCATGCGCTCGAAGACCGACGCGTTGTTGACCAGCACATCCAGGCGGCCGAAGCGGGCCAAAACGTCCTGGGGCAGTTGCCGGGCTGCCGCGGGCTCCGCCAAGTCGGCGCGGAACACCTCCGCCTGCGGGCCGGCGGCACCGCACTGTTCGGCGGTTGCCCGGGCCTGGTCTGGGGAGTGCAGGTAATGCACGGCCAAGCGGCACCCGGCTTGTGCCAGGCGCAGCGCGATCGCCCGGCCCACACGCCGACCCGCCCCCGTCACCAGCGCGACTCGGCCGTCAAGCTCCATCGGGCGGCTCCCATTGCCGGTCGTACCTCACCCACTGCAAGCACAAGCCGTGCGCCGGCGCCGTCGGTCCCGCCAGCCCGCGATCACCGGTCGCCAGGATCTGCCCGACCCGCTCAGGCGGCCAATGCCCGCGGCCGATTTCGACCAGCGTGCCCACCAGCGTGCGAACCTGATTGTACAGGAACCCGCCGCCCTCCACGTCGATCAACAGCTCCGCATAGCGCTGCCGAATCCCGATCCGCTGAATCGTACGCACGGTGGAGCGGCGTGGGCTGCCTTGTCCGGCAAAACCGGCAAAATCGTGCCTGCCGACCATGGCGGCAGCGGCAACCCGCATACGCTCTGCGTCAAGCTCGCACCAGACGTGCCACGCATAGCGCGTTGCCAACGCCTCCACCGGTCGGGTGGCCGTGTTGTGAATCCGGTAACGGTAGAGCTTGCTACGAGCGTGGCGAATCGCGTGGAAATCCGGATGCTGCACGCCGGCGTGAACCAGAGCAACGTCCTGGGGCAGACGACTCTCGATCGCCCGTCGCAGGTTCGCCACCGGGATCGAGCACGAGGTGATCAGGTGGGCGACCTGGCCTTGGGCGTGGACGCCGGCATCAGTTCGGCTGGCCCCGACCACCTCGGCGGGATGGCGTACGACGCGCCACACGGCCTGCTCGACAGTCTCCTGGACGGTCCGCAAGCCCGGCTGGCGTTGCCAGCCGTGGAAGTCAGTGCCGTCGTAGGCGATGACCAGTTTGACGTTCCGTTGCATCGGCCCGGGATGGTAACCGAGGCCTGCCTTGGCGGACATCCGGGTGGTCGGGCTCGCCGGCCGGTGCGCTCGGCATGTCCGACGCGCGGATCAGTCGCGATCCTCGTCGGCGGAGTCGTCAGGCGGCCGGGCGGACGCCTCACCCGGCAGGGCCGGCGGGATTGTCTCCTCGCTGGTGTAGTCGTAGAAGTCGCGGTACTGCTGTCTGAAGTAGCCGCCGGGATGAGGCGCAGCCCCGTTGAGGATGGCCCCGACGACGCGGACGTTGATGCGCTCCAACTGCTCGCAGGCGCGCTTGAAGGCGCCCTTGGAATTCCGGACCGCGCGGGCAACCAGAATGACGCCCTCCACCTGGTTGGCTACCACCAGCGCGTCACTGATCAGCAGGGCGGGCGGGCCGTCCAGAATGACGCGGTCGTACCGTTGGGCCGCGGTCTCGATGAGTTCGCGCATGTAGTGCGAGCTGAGCAGTTCGGCGGGCGTGGGCGGCATGGGCCCGCTGGTGAGCACATCCAGGTTGGCCAGCTCCGTCTTGGTAGCCAACTCTTCGAGCCGACCCTGTCCGATCAGGATGTTGCTGAGGCCTTCGGGACGTGTGTCGCTGAACGCGGCCCGAATAGCCGGTCGCCGAAAGTTGCAGTCGATCAGCAACACTCGCTCGGCGCCCTGGGCCAGGGTGACGGCAAGATTGATGGCGACCGCGGTTTTGCCGTCCCCGGCGCCCGGACTGGTAATCAACAGTGTTCGCTGCGATTCGGCCGGGCCGCTGAAGATCAGGTTGGTGCGCGTCTGGCGGAACGCCTCGGCCACCAGCGAGTGCGGGGCCAGACGGGTGGCCAACTCGATCTCGTCCACGTCGGCCTCCTCCTCGTCCAGCAGTGGGATGCACCCGAGCACCGACAACTGACCGGCGCGGGCGACGTCAACCGGCGTGCGAATAGTCTTGTCCGTCAGCTCGCGGAGGAAGCCAAACCCCACCGCGGCCAGCAGCGACAGTACGAATCCGCCGCCGAGATACAGTAGGAAGTTCGGGCGACTGGGCTTGAGCGGGTCGGTGGCGCTCTGCACGAGGACCAGACGTGCACCGCTTTCGCTGCCAACGGCATGTTCCGCTTGGCCCGCCGCCGTTTCGACCTCTTTGATGTGCTCCTGAAGCCGCAGCTCGTCTTCGACCATATGCTGGTACTTGAGGAGGTTGCGGTTCAGGTCGCGTTGCTCGGCTGCGGCTTCCTCCAGCTGATCCAGCGTCTGGGCCAGCATGCCGTTGAGGCTCTGCACGTTCTGCTCCAGGCTCTCAATCTGGCGTGCCCGCAGCCGGTCCACCAACTCCTCGCGCTTGGCACCCTCCCTCTGGGCGTAGCCCTCGCGTAAGGCCTGGAGGCGCTCGATGTAACGATGGTTCGGCCCCAACTGGTTGCGCTGGGCGGCAGTGATCTCGATCTCGAGCTCCTCGACGCGCGCCCGGTAATAGCGCAGAATCGGGTCTGCCTCGACGATGATCTGCATTTCCGGGGTGACGGGCAGGAGTCTTGGATCGACGCCTTCCACGGAACGAAGCTGGCTTACCAGCATCTCCCGCTGGAGAACGAGATTTGTCTTCGTGTTGTTCAACAACTCAATATGCCTGGCGCCAGCGTCGTACCGGGCCTCGACGGCCGGCACGTCGGTGGTTTCTCGGAAGCTTTCCAGCTCCTGGCGCCGGTCCACTAATTTGGCATTCAACTCGGCAAGCGTTGTTTTGATATTCTCAGCTTCCCCACGTGTCGCAGCGCTGTGACGGTCCCTGTAGACCGCTCTATACTCGTCAGTGATCGTCCTGACGAAGAGTGTGGCCTCCTTTTTGTCTCGGCAGGCAAAAGACACCCGAATCAGATTGGTGTCGCGCACCGGAGTGCTCTGGACCATCGACTCGAGGTCGTATAGACATTTCGCGAAATCGCCTTCATACCACTGGTAGAACTTGGTCTGCTTGATCCCCGGCTTGGCCAGGACGTCCTGCAGCAGGCCGAGATGCTTGAGCTTGGCCGCCTCTGTCCGCAGCACGGCCTCCATGCGGCGCGGATCAGCCAGTTCCTCGACAACCGTGTAGATCTCCCTGGGCGGCCTCAACTCGAGGAACGCCTCACTGGTGTAAGCCGGCCAGAAGCGCCAGATCAGCACCGTGGCGGCGCCCACCAGCGCATAAAAGATCACGAACGAGACCATCACCAGGAGCTTGCGCGCCTTGATGATGCGCCAGGCGTCCCCTAATTCCAGGCCGCCGGAGACCGCCCCGGTGCCGTACGGAGCAGTCGGCGGGCCGAGCTCGGCCCGCGCCGGCCCGACGATCTGTTGTGACTCAGGAACCGAACTCATTGCACACCTCTTGATATCGAGCGACGCGCCAAAGGTGGCCGTGCAGCTTACCAAGCCGTTGGTGATAGGCTGCTACGGCCGTGGGCCCAAGGCCTCCCGGGCTCGTTGCTCGTACACGGTATTCCCCTGTTTTCGCGCTCGTTCAATGACCTGTCGGAAGGTCTTGCCAGCCTCGGCGGTCCGCCCCATTTTCTTGTAGACCATCCCCAGGTGATACCGAGTCGCCAAGTTGTCCGGGTCAACCCGTAGGGCCTCCATCAATATGCTCTCGGCCTGGGGGTCCCGGTCGTTCAATGAATAGACCCAACCGATCGTGTCCAACACGTCGGGCGTGGCGCGTCCGGTCTGGCGGGCACGCTCCGCATAGATGAGCGCTTCCTTGACCTTGCCGAATCGGTCGGCCAGGCCATAGGCCAGATTGTTGAGCGCCTGGAGGTTGTCCGGGTCCTGCTGGAGCACTTGCTCATAGGCTTTCACCATCCCCTGCTCGTCCTCCAGGAGCTCCAACGCGCGGGCTTGCCCCAGCAAGGCCATGACACGCTCCCGTGAACTGGTGGGCGCTTGGGCCAGGACCGGCTCCAGCAGCTCCAGCCCCCTGGCGGGAGCGCCCGCCTCGATGACGTACGGGGCCAGAGCAATCCGAAAACGCGCGGCCCTCAGAACATTCCCCGCGTTTTCCTCCAGCAGCCGATGCAACAACGGCACTCCGTTCGGGAGCGATACGATCTCGATCACCCGGCCGGATACGCTGATCAGCTCAGGCAGACCCGCGTCACAGGCCTGCGTCAGCGCCGTGATGATTTGCTGATTGGCTTGCGGCATCTGTCTCAGGGCCAGGTAGGCCTCGGCCGCGTTGGCCCGGATCATGGGGGAAACCTGTTCCGGGGCCAGGCCCTCAAACACCCGCACCGCCTCCGCGGCGCGCTGCGCCTGGGTCAGCGCCCGCAGCCACTCGGCAATGATCCCCGGCTGACGGTAAGCACTGAGTTCCACGGCGGTCTTCAGGTATCCTGCCGCAGCGGAGAACTCCTCCCGCTCTATCAGCAGTTGTGCGAGTTGGTAGGGCCAACGCTCCTGCTGGGGATAGCGAGCCATGGACTCGCTCGCGACCTCCTGGGCTTTATCGAGCCGGTCGACACTGCGATACAGGCGGATCAAGCGCTGTGGGAACTCCGGGTCGTCGGGGCGCAGCTCGACGAGCTCGCGCCACTCGGCCTCGGCAAGCTCGGTTTGCGCTCTGGTTTCGTAGAGCTTGGCCAAGGCCCGTCGGGGGGCCGTCCCCTTCTCGTCTAGGTCTTTGGCTTTCAGCAGGTCCTGGCGCGCCTCGTCGTAGCGCCCCAGCTCCAGGTTGACGTTGCCACGCAAGAGCAGGCACAAGGCGTTGCCGGGATCGCTCTGCAAGATGCGCGCGAGCACTTCCCGCGCCTCTTCCAACTTCTGGCGGGCGATGAACAGTTGCGCCCGGGCGATCAGGCCGCGCGGTTCCCCCGGGAAGTCGCGGGCATACTCCTCAATCTCCTTTTCGGCGTCACCCAGCCGCCCCAGGTCCAACAACCCCTCGATCAACGACAGCCGCGCTCGTTGGATCCCGCGCGTATTGTCCGGGTCGATCAGCTTGAGCACGTGGTGGGCCGCCTCGATCATCGCCTCGGTTGACTGGACGCGTTGCTCGAGCGTTCTGACCCGCTGGCGGGTGCGGCGGTGGAATCCGAGCAGCTCGAACCCGACCCGCGTGTGTGCTTGCCGCTGCCCGACCGCATCGTTGATCACCTGGTCCACGAGGCGCTCGGCCCCTTGGTAGCAGTTGAAGGCAGCGGCCAGATCGCCCAGTTGCTCGTAGAACTGAGCCAGCAGCATTTGACCATCCAGTCGGGGCGCGCCCTGCAAGGCTGCCGCGTACTTGCCGAGGAACTGCTCGCCCGCCTCGCGCTTTCCCCGGGAGGCAAAGAACCGTGCCGCCACCACGGCGGTCTGGCGGCGGTCGGGTTCGACGGCAGCGGCGGCCTGCAAGCACTCTTCCGCCTGCGCGTCGGCGACCGCGGCGCGCGCCTCCTCCGCCGCGCCGCGCGCCTGGTCGGCAACTTTTATGTATAGCTCTGCAAGGCGGGCCAGGTTGGCAACGTTCTCGGGCTCTTGCTCGCGCAGCTTCTCGCGCGTGTCGATGCCCGCCTGAGGGTTGTTTTCCTCTTCGAGAAACTGAGACTGTTCGCGGACGAGGGCATCTCCAGGATTCTCTTTGGCCGCCCGTTCCAGGTAGGGAATCCCCTCTTTGTCCCGCCCGAGTTCCTTCAGCACCACAAACATCAACTTGTTGGCCAGGAAGTGACGTGGGTTGGCTTTGCAGGCTTGCCTGAGCGGCTCGAGCGCTTCCTCGAAGGGCGGGGGTGACGAGGTCAGCAGGGCCCGGGCGATGTACACGTTCAGGTCGGAATTGCCCGGCAGGTCGCGCTGGGCGGTGAAGAACTCGCGCAGCGCGTGTTCAGGATCCTTGCGGGCCAGTGCGAGCCGACCGCGGTACACAGCCCCGCCGGCACCGTCGGCATTCGACTCGGTCAGTCGCACGCTGTATTGCTCGGCCCGGTCGAACTGCCCCAGCAACAGCGCCAGCGCGAACTGCTGGTCGAGAATGGCGAAGACGTTCTGGTCATCAGGCTCGGCTTTTTCGAGCTCGTATTTCTCGAGCTCATCCAGGTATCGCGCGGCCTCCTGATACTCCCTGCGCGCCACGTAGAAGTTGTACAGCTCGCTGGCGCGCTGGCGCGGGTCGCTGATGCTCTCGAGCATCCCCCTTAACTGGGCGTCCCGCTCTTCGCGATCGGGAGTGGAGAGCACGACGTCCAAGGCGTTCAGAAGCCGTCCGTACTGGGAAGAATCCACCTTCTGTGACAGCGCCCGCAGGCACTGGCGCGCTTCATCACGCCGTTCGGTCCGCAGCATCACCTGAACATACAGCCGAATCGCTTGGACGAGTCGAGTCTGTTCGACGTTCTGCGGGTCGGTGTCCAGCACCTTGCGCAAATGCGACTCGGCTACCGCGTAATCCTCCCGGTAAGCGGCCAGTCGGGCCTGGGTGAGCAGGGCGCCGAGATCTTCGGGCGACGCTTCGGTAAACAGCTCGGTCGCCTCTAAGCCGCGGTTCTGCTTTGTATAGGCGGCCGCCAGCAGGTCGCGCAGCGTAGGATCGTCGGGATACTGCGTCCGCAACGGCTCTCCGACATCGAGTACTTCCTGGGAGCGATCCAACACGCTGAGCACGCGGAGCTTGCCGAGCCACACGTACAGGGGCGGCTCCAGCCCTGCCTGGCGATACAGCTCGATTGCCCGATCGAAGTACTCCAAGGCCGAACCGGGCTCACCGGCTTGCCGGTGCAAGCCGGCCAACCGCTCGGTGACCTGTCGGTGGAAGCGCGGCCAGCCGCGGCGGGTCTCCTCCTCCGCTTGGACATAGGCCGAAATCGCCCCCCGGACATCCTCGTTCAAAACGGCCAGCTCCCCGCGCATCAGCGGCACGACAAACGAGGTCGGAAACTCCACGGCGGCGCCCTGCTGAAACTCGTGGGCGTACTTGAGCGCCTGCTTGCGGTGGTTCTGGCGGAGTGCCGGGGGGAGCTCGTCCGGGACGTCTATGTAATACCTGACCGCAGTGAGGAAGGCTTCGTAGAACATCTGAGCCCGGGCCCTGAGCCCCAGCGTGGCCCGAATCGACCTCAGGCCCACCGTGTCCTGCAGCGCGCTGCGATAGATGTCCAAGGCGGGCTGGTAGTACTCGACCTTTTCGGCCGGGGAACCGGCCTCCAGTTCCGCCTGGAACAGCTTGAGCTGCACCAGGGCGATGTAGCCGTCGTACAGGGCCGGCTCGGCTTCCAACGCCTCGGAGACATAGGCGTGGGGCCGCTCAAGGAGCTTGTTGACCTCACCCGCGCTCAGCTCGGCCCTTTTGCGAGCCGCCTCGAGCAGCAGGTGCCGCGCCAGCGCGAGCTTCAGGTCCACATCCTCGGGCTGGGCCGCCAGCGCTTCCTCGAGCACCTGCCTCCGATCCTCTTGACCACGTTGCCGCAGGAGTTCGGCGTACAGAACGGTGAGTTCCCAGTTGCCCGGGTTGGCCTGCAAGGCCGGCTGCAAGATATCCTCGGCTTGCGTATACAGCTCCACGAGCTGCTGCTCGGCGTCGCTCGCGGCCGCGCCAGGCCCCCGCGAAGCGCGCAGGATCTCCCCGGCCTGGCGCAACGAGTGCAGGGCGCGGGTGACGGCCACACGCGGATTCGTCTTGTCCAATCCAACCGCGCGCTGTATTGCCTCCTCAGCCAGCCGGGCATTCTCCGGGTCTTCTTCGGCGAGCGCGTCCAGGGCGGTCGCCTGACACACCAAAGCGAGCACGTGGTCCGGATCCAGCCGGAGGGTTTTCTCCGAGTAGTCACGCAACAACGTCCAGGTGCGTCCCGGCTCGTAGATCTTCAACTCCCACAGGCGCTCGAGCATGACGTTCAGCACGTTCAGATCGTCGGGGGACTCGGCGTTGGCCCGCACCAGCAGCGGTATTGCGTTCCCGAGGTCGCCGATCTCGTAGGCACAGCGTGCCGCCTCGACCAGGTACTTGACTTCCTTATTGATGTCGTAGGCCTTGGCATACAGGCGGATGGCCTCATCGGGATCCAGGTTTTCGACCTGCCGGGCCTCCTGGGCGAAGACCTCCGGATCCCGCTTGGTGGCCTGAAGCGTGGCCACGGCCACGATCACGACCGAGAGGATGATGCCCGTGATGGTCAAGCCCGCCACCAGGTTCTTGTTCAAACGACGACGCCGAGCCATGTCGAAAATCCCCTACTGCTCACGCTGGGTGCGACCGGCGCCTTCGTCGGCCGCGCCCGAATTCAAGGCCTCCCAATCTGCCAGGTGATCGCCCAGCAAGATGGGCATGATCTTACGCAAGAGCTTCCCCGTCGCCGCGATCGACGCTTCCTCGCTTGCGTTCCGCTGAAACAAATAATCCGTGAAACGGACCTCCACCTTGGCATAGTACGCATACCGGTGGAAGAGGTTCGATTGAGCCAAGCGGACCTCGTTGCGGGTAGTTTTATACTCTCCGTTGACGTGGAAGAAATAGAGTACCTTGAACGTGGCTACCCGCATGGAAGCGCCCGGGAGATTCGCCCGGTTGGCACCTGCCAGCTCGAAGTCGCATACGCACACGGGAATGCGCCCGTCCGGGGCGCCCACCCCCGCTACGGGTATGCTTGCCCGGCCCAGCCCAACGAGGGCCGCCCCCGCAGCCCGTATGCACTCTTCCGGAACGTGCGGCACCAGATTCGGCTTGCCCGTGTAATACGATATCAACAGGTGGGCTACACAGGCCGGATCGTCGCGCTCGCGGTCCAGGTCCACGATGCTCCAGTTCAGGTACTCCTCGGTCCCCAGAGACTCGACGGCGTCCTCGGAAAGGGTGTCCGGCTGGCGAGTGTGCAACCTGTATTCCGGGAGCAGCTTGCTCTGGTCCATGGCCGCCAGCGACCGCTTCAGCGGCACGGGCTGCTTCTGGAAGTGCAGCTTGAAGCGCCGGGCCGAAACGTCCATCGTGGCCGCCGATAGCAGCAGGCACGCCAGGCACACGTAGAACCGCACGCCGGCGCCGCGCACGACGCTGCCCAGTCCGCTCCAGCGGCTCTGCCGCCCGGCGGAGAGGCATCGGCCGGTCCGCGGCACGGCCGGAGCCGGCGCCTCGGCCGGCCGGACCGGTCGGGCGGGCCGCACCGCTGCGGTCGGCGGGCCGTGCGAGGGACCGTCATTCGTGGTCGCCGGAGTTTTCACTTGGCGCTCCGGAACGCTACGTGTAATCCAACATCCATACGTGTCAGGCAGGTTGCTGTTCGGGTTCCTGCTCCTCGACCACCAGGTTGTTCAGCACCCATCCCAGCCCACTGAAGATCCCGAACGCCAGCATGATCGTGACCAGGCCCAGCGCGGTGTGATAAGTGCCGGTGGCGTACTTGGGATCGACGAAAATGTGCAGCACGCAGGTAATCGACACGCGAATAAAGTTGCAGAACACCGCGATGGGCACGCAGGAGGCGATCATGATGACGCGTTGCCACCACGGCCGCTCGGACAAGAACGTCACGGCCACGCCCAGCGCGCACAGCGTGATCGTGCTGCGCATTCCGCTGCAGGCATCGTTGATGCCGATCTGCCCGGCTCGGCCTTGGTACATATAGTCGAGCAAGGATCCTTTTCGCTCAATGTAATCCAAGGGGGTAACCAAGCCCAGGAACCCGCTGGCGACCGTGGCGGCCATCCGTCGCAGCGGGTCGGTCAGCTCGAAGTAAATCCGCTTGGGCAGTGGGACGGCGAAGGACAGGTAGAGCCAGGGGACCCAGGCGTGGCGCATGACCGGCAGCCCGCACAGAAAGATGATGATTCCCAACAGACACAGCAGCAGGCACGCGTATCGCAGGAATGTAAACGTGAGCCACCAGAAGGAGAGCTGGTAGAGCCCCAGGGCGCCAAGCAGGATTACCAGCCCGACCCAGGTATAGCGCACCGGCGCGCGTTTGATCTTGTCCCAGCGATTGTAGACCAGCCACGCGCTGAACAGCGGGATGATGGGCCCGTGGGACCAGTCCGACTCGTGCAGCCAGGGGTGCACCAGCGAGCCGAGCTGAGCGGGCATAAAGTCGAGCAGGTTCCAGAAGGCCGCCACGAAGGCCGCCGCGATGACCACCGCCCGCATCTGGGCCGGCCGGTCAAACCCGATCTGGCAGGCCGGCGGCGAAGATGGGTTCGTGGCCATGCTTGTTGCTCCCGCCAGCGCTAGAAGGGCAGGCCCCGCCGCTGTTGCTCCTGCATCTTCAGCGTCTGAGGATTGATCTTTACTGAGTACGAGTCCTTGTCGGCGAAGTTGCGGTCGTAAACGAAGCCGAACCCGTAGGTGAAGCGGAACGAGTTGCGGGCTATGAACAGGAACGGGGCGACGAAGTGCGTGCCGACGTTGAGGATGTCCTCGTCGCGGAGCAGCACATCGTCCTCCAGGCCGGCAAAGATGGCATCCAGGTTGACCGGGATGGTGATCTGCGTATCGGTGCCCGGCTCGCGGCGGATGATCTCGCAACGTTGCGGCCAGGCCATCACCGAGAACCCGGCGGCCGTGGCGATCGCCTGTTTGACCGTGATCTCGCGATCGCTGAAGGCATACACGCCCGGCCGGTTCACCTCGCCCATCAGGTAAAACACGCCCGTGTCCATCGGGACCTGAATTGCGTCGCGGTCGCGGATAATGATGTTGTAGCGTGGATCGCCGGCCTTGAGCGCCTTCACGTCAATCTCGATCACGCGCTGGGCCAGTTCATACTCGGGCACGTCCTCCCACTCGAATTGCGGCCGCTCGACCGGGACCTGGGTGGGCACCTCGGCCGGCGGGGGTGGCACCTGCTCCTCCGGCCGCAGCTCCCGCGGCTCGCCGGTGACCGGGTCGAAAACCAGCGGCGCGAACGGACGCTGGCGCTCCGGCTCCTGCGGGCGTGTGGCCGGCTGCGAAGCCTGCCCCGGCGGCGCGATGATCGTCTCCAGCTCCTCCAACTCTTGGGTTGGCTGCGACTGGCTCGCTGGTGCCTCCTGCGGCGGAAAGCCCAGCCCCGCAAAAAAGCTGAGCGAAGGATCCTCCTGGTCCTCCTCCATCGGCGGCGGAATAATGAACTCTTTCTCAGGCGTCGGCTCTTCGGTCGGCCAGGGCGTCGTCTCGGGTGAACTCGGCTCCTCGCGCCGAATCACGTACAGTGTCTTGGTAACCGGGCTGATGCCGCGGGCCAAGGCCAAGGCGTCCAGCAACCGCAGGTCGGGCTGCGTAATGGGGAAGGCCGCCTGGGCGTTCACCGCCCCCAAGATCGTGAAGAAGCGCTGGCGGGGTGTCTGCACGACGACCCGTATAATGGGGTCAGGCAAGAGCCCGTCGTCGATCAGCCGCGCCTTGAGCTCCTGTTCCACCTCCTGCTCGGTCATGCCGGTGATCTTGATCGACCCGAGAATCGCCAGGCGCACGTAGCCCGTCGGACTGACTTCATACATGCCCTGTTCGGGCACGCCCGGGGCAATCAGGTCATTAATGACGACAGCAACCTGATCGTTGGGACCGATGCGGTAGTCTTCATAGAGCGGAACGAGGTCTTCCGGCGTCGGCTCGCTGGCGGTAGCTAAGCCCGGGGGCGCTTCCCGCGGGGTCAGCACACGCCGGATGCCCCCCTCCTTGTACTTCAAAGGGAACTGCCCCACCGCCGTCGGATCCAGGAAGCTGTTCCAGGGTGCGAGCGCGCATCCCGGCAACAGACCGATCAGGCAGCCCAGCCAGGCCACAGCCGCGTACGCACTGAGACTCGTCCACCGAATTCGCATGGCAAGTTCGCCCAATGCTCCGTCACACGGGCACTTCGACAGCCCGGGCGCTGCGAGCAGACCGTTCACACATCCCTGCAGGTCGCCGCCTTCCTGTACTGGACGACCACGTCAAAGTCCCGAAGTCTAACCAGGGCTGACGGCGCATGTCAAACGCCATCGTCCTGGGGCTGGTGCCGTAGACAACGCCGAGCACCTGACTTACGCCCGCCCCGAGCGTGAGTTCACGCTTCTGCCGCTGGCGGCACGTCACTGCCTCCCAATTATCGGTCGGACGGCGACGCTCATTTGAGGAAGGCCGCCGATCCGCCTACAGCGACCCGCCCCAACACCCGGACCGGCCGCGATCCCAGCACGCCCACACAATCGGGCCGCCCCGCAGCCCACATTGAAACCCCGGCTTTCTTTGCGCTGGCGACACCCGGCGACCCGATAGACACCGTCATGAAAACCCCCGGTACCGCGGCCCGGAGGCGGGTGCTGATCCTCGGCGCCGGCGGCCACGGCCGCGTGGTGCTCGACATTCTCCTCCAGGCCGGGCAATGCGACGTCCTCGGCTTCCTCGACAATAACCCCGCCATCCACTCCCGACGCGTGGACGGCCTGGTGGTCCACGGCAGCATCAGCGACCTGGAACGGGTCGCACACGAGCTGGACCTCGAGGGCGTAATTATCGCGATCGGCGACAATGGTGCCCGCCGCGGGCTGGCCCGGCAGATCGAGCAGGCCGGAATCGAGCTGGTCAGCGCGGTGCACCCCTCGGCAACAATTGCGTACAACGCCACGTTGGGACGGAACGTAGTCGTCGCGGCCGGGGTCGTGGTCTGCGCCAACTGCCAGATCGGAGACTCCGTCATCTTGAATACCGGGTGTATCGTCGATCACCAAACCATGATCGGGGAGGGCAGTCACATCTGCCCGGGGGTACGCGTCGCGGGGCGTGTCAAGGTCGAGCCGGGGGTGTTCGTCGGGATCGGGGCCACGATCGTCCCGAAGGTGACGCTGGGCTGCGAGTCGATCATCGGGGCCGGGGCCGTCGTGATCGACGATATCCCTCCCATGGCCACCGCCGTGGGGGTCCCCGCGCGACCGATCAAAGCCGCCTCGGCGTCCGAGGACGTGGCGGCAATGTTCCTGCCGGCACACGTCTAACCCCACTTTCGAGCGCCGCCATCTACGAAGCGGCCGGCTCGGGTGTGGACTCGGCATCTTGCCGGTGAAGACGCGTCGCCACCAGCCGCCCCAGCGTCGCGCTCCGTACCTCGATCGGCTGGATGACGATCCGCGAGAGGTCCGCCACGATCGCCTTTGCCTCCTCGCGATATGCCTGCCCCTCGTGAGCTGCCTCCCGGATCGCCGCCGCGAGCCGAGCACCCACTTCATCCAACCCCACCGTAAACCCCCGCCGCATGGCACCCAACGCCGTCCGCTCGAGCGACGGACGCAGACTGCGGTCGACCAGGAACGGCAGGCCCCACGCAGCCAACACCAACACCACGCTGTGCACCGCGAACGGCACGCCGAGAAAATCCGCGCTGCCCACGCTCGCCAGGTAGTAGCGCCGTACGACCACCCATCCAACCCAGGCCAAGGCGACCGCCGGCAGAAATACCATCAGAAACCCGGTGAGCCGCCGTAAGACGCGTTCGAGCGCGGTTCCGGGAGCGGCCAACGCCCTCCGCAGCTCGTCCTGCACCTGCTCCCTCACGAGTCTGCCGGCCCTCTGCGCCGTCGCGTCCAGCCGATGCCGAAGCGGGTCGGCCGCGACCCGCGCCCGCCGAAGATCCACCTCCAGGCCATCCACGACGCCATCGAGCTTGGATTGGGTCCACTCGTCCCAAAGCGGATCGGTGAGGTAGGACAGCTCCCCGACGTCGCCCGCGTGCTCATCCTCGGCGGGCCGACGGGCTGTCGAGGGCTCACGGTCGTGGTCTGGGTCGGAACCGCTCCCGGCAACCCGCTTCACCTGCCGCACAACCTGACCCACGAAACTGCTGTCGCGAACGGCCAGCCGACCCGCCACGGTCCGCATCGGCCACTCCACACCCTCCAGAACGGCCGTACGCGCCCGCTGCCAATGTCGCTCGCCGACCGACGCGAAATCCGGCCAGTGCCGCTCGTTGCCGAACCGCGACAGAACAGCATTGACCGCGCCGCGGAGCTCCAACAGCCGAGCCCGATGACCGAGGCGTTCCAGTTCGCGTACGCCGTGCTCGCTCAAGACATCCCGAATCGTGCTCTCGATCCGGTCGAACTGATCCGGGGTGGGCAGCGGCTCGGCAACCTGGGCGCAGCAGGTGCACAGCAACAACGGGGCCTCGAAACCCGCCCCACGCAGCATGCGCGTGAAATCCTCGCGCTGGGCCGCGTCGCCCTCGTCCCAGCGGTTCATCACGAACATCCACCCGTGTTTGTGCCCCCGCTGGAGCAGCACACGCCAGCCGACGTCGTCGCGGTAACGCTCCGGGCTGACCACGTAGACCAGCAGGTCGATGTGCGGCAGCCACCGCAGGGCACAGCGGCGGTTGTCCTCGTAGGTGCTGTCGATGTCGGGGGCGTCGATCCAGAGCACGTCGCGCCGGGCGTCGGACGTATGCCTCTCGCACCGGACCTGGGCGACCGGCAGCCCGGGGGGCAGGTCGGCCAGCTCGATCGATTCGTGCACGTAGAGGGTCACTTCGCGGGAGGTCGGGCGCTCCAGGCCGGTGCGGGCGATCGGCTGGCCGATCAAGCGGTTAAGCAAGGAGCTCTTGCCCACGCCCGTGCCGCCGAAAAACGCCACCACCAGCGGACGAGCCTGCGAATCGACAAACAGGTCGGCCGGGGTGGCCTGCTCGACAGCGGCCAGTCGCTGCGAGTCGGCTGCATCGAGCCAGCCGGTACCGTGGGCGCGCTCGAACCAGTCGCGCGCCCGGGCCAGCAGCGTGGGGAAGGCGTTCATCAGACTCAGCCCAGGGGTGTCAGTCACGGTCGGAACTCCGGTCACGAGCAAGACGCCCGTGCCACCCGGCTTACTCCCAAGCGTTCAGGGCGCCGGCAGCTTCCGCCAAATGCTCCGGCGGAATCGCGAACAGCCCCTCGTCCTCCAAGTTGGCGGCCAGAGCACGCAGCTCCGGCAGGAAAACGCTCTCGATCAATACCTTCTGCACGGCTTCGTATTGTTGCTTCTTGAGCCGCCTGCCGACGTGGCCCATCTGCAAACCCGCGAGGCCCTCCATCAGCAGCGAGGTCAACCCGAACGTCGCCGGCGCCCACAGCGCGTCCAGCGGCGTGAGCCCGCCCGTCTTCACCGCCAGCAGCAGGTAACCCACGTCGATCGTCGTGCGGGCGGCACGCAGGGCGGCTAATCGAGCCGGCTGCGCCTGAAGTTCTTCGTAAAGGCTGTTGGCCGCGGCGTGAATCTCGCGCGCCACCTGCCGGTGGTGCTCCTCGATCGCGCTGCGGAACGCCTGCCGCAAGCGGCTCTCCTCCCGCTCGAGCCGCTGCGTAACCGCCCGCCAGACCGCACAGCCGGGTGCGCTCGGGTCGCACTGGCGGGCGGCATCACGCTGGAGCGAGGTCAGCAGGGCGTCCACGGCGTCGAGCAGGACGGCCGCCTCGGTGCCGAGATCGTGCATCGTGCGGGCTCGGCCGCGGCGTTGGTCCCACCAGGACCGGCCGACGGCCAGGAGCTGGCGGGCCGGCCAGCTTGCCACCCGCCGGGCCTGCGTTATCCATCCGCTGAGCTTGGGAATCTCCAACAGATGCAGCAGCTCGATCGCGGCCCGCCGAAAACTGTCGTACCGCTGCGGGTGGTCGAGGTAGTCGCGCCGGTACGCCTCCAGGAACTTGGCCAAGGCGTCCTCGAGCCGGCGGTTCCAGGCCTCCGCCGCGGCGTGCTCGGCCCGCAAGGGCGCAACCCAATCGTCCCAATCCCGCCGGATCAAGGCCTGCACCCCGGCCGTTTTTGCGCGGCCGGCCGACGCAGCCAGGCGGGTGCTCAAGTGTTGGCGGAGCTCGCCGGCCGCCTGGGGCGGAAAAGTCTGCGGGTCCCCCACCAGGCCGGGCTGGTACTCCACCGTGGCGATGGGCACGTCGCGGTCGTCCGCGCGGGTCTCAGCCAGGCGCTGGCGCAAGGAGGCCGTGACGACGTCCGTCGCTTCCGGGGTAAGCTTGTTCAGGCAGATCACCAGCGGCCGACGCAGCGGCTCGACCAGCCGCAGCATGCACCATACCGACAGGTCGGAGTATTTTTCCTTGCTCAAAACCAGGATAATCGCGTCGGCGAGCGCGGCCACCTCGAGCAGCCCGCGCCGGTAGCTGCGCGCCGCCAGCGAATCGAAATCGGGGGTGTCCCAGAGCACGCACGGCGGGAGCGCGGGGTGCTCGCCGTCCGGCGTATCAACGAGCGTCAGGGCATACACCTCGAGCCGGTCACGGGAGAGCTCATCCGGTTCGCAACGGGACCAACCGGGGAATAACCCTTCGGCCCAGCTTGCCGTTCGATCGCCGGAGGTGACCCAGAACCCCTGCGGGTGCACCGTGTAGCCCGCCAAGGGGCTGACCTCGGCCACCGGCCGACCCAGCAACAAATTGACCACCGTGCTCTTGCCGGTCTGCGTGGGCCCCATGACGGCCACCTGTGGCGGCCGGGCGGCGGCCGGCGACGGCGCCGATTGCGCATGCCGCAGCGCCGCCTCCGCCAGCACCAACTCGCTCAGCCGCCGGTCAACAACCGACGCATCCAGACCGGCGGCCGGTGTGCTCTCCAGACGGCGGTAGCGCTCGGTCAGCGTGCCAAGGAAGCGGTGAACCGTCGTGCCCGGATCGGCATCTGCCGAGCCGGACGCGTGCGCGGGCTTGGCTGAAGCATTCGTGCGTTCCACAGACGGGTATTCTGCACGATATGCACTCGATTCGACAGCCGTCGCGGTTCGGCCCGGGGGGCCGAAGGTGCGAGGTTCGAAGCCGTCGGCCACGAGCTGCGGGCGGCTGCTGCACGCGTAGCGCGATTCCTGCGAGAAGGAGCTACGGTGCCGACGAGTCCTCCGGCTGAGGCAGACCGGGAAGCATGGCCCGATACTCGCCGGCCTTGTCAGGCTTACCCCAGCCTTCGTAGAGGTCGATTAGGCGCCAGAGAACCTCGATCGTTCGCTTGTGGGTCGCACCGCGGCCAGCCACCATAATCGGGTAGCTTCGTACAAGAAGCGCTTCGGCCTCTTCGTATTGGCCCAGCGCGGTCAAGCACCGGCCGAGAAAACTCTCCGTGTACGCTGTCAGCCAGTGCTCGTCACCCAGAGCGTTCCGCCGAATGCTCAAGCATTGACGGAGTTCCGATTCGGCCCCGTCCAAGTCGCCCCCTTCCATCAACAACAGGCCCAAGGTCTCCAGCGTGCTGGCGACGAAGGGGTGCTCCTCTCCGAGCAGCTCTCGACGCATCTTCAAGCATTGCCGGAGCCACTCCTCACTCTCCGCCAGATTGCCTCGGGCTTGAAGGACCCGCGCCAGGTCTTCCAGGCCCCGCGCCACCAACATATGCGAGGCACCGAATTGCTTCCGACCCATCGCGATGGCCTCGCGCAGGATTGGCTCGGCGGTATCGTAGTCCCCATACAGCATCTGACGCTCCGCAAAGCCGATCATGATCGATGGGATCTCGTAGCTCCAGAATGGGTCGCTCATAAGAGGTTCATAAAACAGGCGTATGAATCGACGGGCCCCCTGATGTTCACCGGCGGCCCATTGCACACGAATAAACAACAGTGCCCAGTCCGTGCTTTGCCGAATCGTTTCTGCACTTAGCGGTTTGCCTGAACCGGCAACAAAGGCCTCGATGGCGGTTAGGAGTTCACGTGCATATGCAAGGTCATTGGCGGCCCCCTGCCCGCCAACGACTTCCAGTGCCGGGTCCCTGTTTTCGCGGATGATCTCTGCGCTCAGCAAAGCCCGCGCGCCGGCGACGAAACCGTCGATCATAATCTCGTCGGCCGCGGCAAGGTCACCGGCCAGCCGATAGAGGTGCGAGAGGCCGCCCATCGTTTTCAGCGTCAGATTGTCCTGGTCGCCCAGAAGCTTGCAGCGAATGTTGAGGACTTGGTGATAGAGGGTTAAGGCCTCCTGATACTCGTGCGGGTCACGGTACCGGTTAGTCCACCACCGCAAGCAGGGCACGTGATATGCGAGGTGCTCCATGCTGTCGGCCACATCCAGGTGCTCATCACCAAAAAGTTCGCGCCGGATCTCCAAAGCCTGTCTGAGCTGTTCTTCGGCCGCTTCGTAGAGGCCGACCTGCGCATACGCAACGCCCAGCCTGTTGCGTATGGCCGCCTCGGCCTCCGGCTGGTCGGCGAGGTCTGCTTCCACCCGTCTGGCCGCTTCGTCGAGCATCTCGCGAACAGTAGCGTTCCACGCCCGGCTGCTATAGACGTTTACCGAGCCAATAACCTCCTCCAAAGAGTGCTGAATCCGTTTCGCCTTCTCGGCCTCCCGCTGGGCCTCCGTGCGGGCCTCGACGGCCTGAGTGCGTTCACGCTCCGCAACGAGCCGCAGCCGGTCGGCCTCGGCGTACTGCACGGTCATCCAGGCACCGAAACCGGCGACCAGGGCGAACAGCGTCGCCACGAACGCCGAAGGGATCTTGTGGCGCTGCACCAACTTGCCGAGCAAGTACGGCATGGCGTGCGTGCGGCAGCTAATCGGCTGGTGCGTCAGGTAACGATGTAGATCGTCGCCCAACTCCGCAGCGCTTTGATACCGTTCGTCTGGCTCGTTGGCCCGGGCCTTGTCTACGATGCGCGCCAGGTCGCCACGCAGCCGGCGCACGCTCAGTGACTCCTGAAGGATCACGCCCAATGAGTAGACGTCGCTACGGTGGTCGATCTCGCAGTCGGGGCGACCGGCGGCCTGCTCGGGGCTCATGTAGGACGGTGTTCCTACGGTATGACCGACTCGCGCGGGGGAGCCGCGATCAACCCGGTGCGACTTGATGATCCGGGCCAGACCAAAATCGAGGATCTTTGGGTTGCCTTTCTCATCGACGAGGATGTTCGCGGGCTTCAGATCCCGGTGAACAATGTCGTTCGCATGAGCGTAGTGCGTGGCGTCGCAGATCTTGCGGAACAGGCGCAATCGGCCGGGAAGCGAAAGCCGATTACGGCGCGCATAGCTGGTGAGCGGATCCCCGTCGATCAGTTCCATGACGAAGTACTGCAGCCCGGTCTCCGTGCAGCCGGTTGTATAGATCGCGGCGATGTTCGGGTGGTTGAGCTGAGCGAGCGTGTTGGCTTCCTCCGGGAAGTCGGACGGGCGCTGCCCGCCCCCGCATACTCTCCTCCCTATCACCTTCAGCGCCACGTGACGCCGCAGGTCTTCCTGCAGCGCTTCGTAGACGGTTCCCATCCCGCCGCGCCCGATCTCGCGCAGCAGCGTGAAACCGGGTATGCAATCCGGTGGCGGCGAGATAGGTACAGGCGTGATGATCAGTTCTGCGGCGTCGCGCCGGGCCTCCGCAATCAGTTCGCGTTCGCGGGCGCGGGCCGCCTCGACGCCACGGTTGGCAGTCATGATCTGCTCCCTCGGAAATAGCGCACGCGTGGACAAGCCCATGCGCAATAGAGCGAAAACGGCCGCGCGCACTCACGCATGATCGCTGAAATACTGCGATGTGGCGCCCATGATTTCCCGCAGGCGGCGGTGAGCCCGTTTCCGCAGCATGAACACCGACCCGGGGGTCCGTGCCAGGGCGCCCGCCACTTCGTCAACCGGTAAGTTCTTCAGGTCGTACGCTTCAACAACCGCGCGCCAGTCCTGCGGAAGTTGATCGATCGCGCGACGCAGACAAGCGAGAGCCTCCTTCCGAGCGGCACGCTGACTGGGCGTACTGACTCCGCTGCTGAGTTGCTCAAAGAACGCCGCCAGGGACTCCTCCTCGCTACGCGGTTGGATACGCTGCCGCTTCCCGCCCCGTTTCGCGGCCTTCAGCGCTTCTACAGCATCCAACAGATTATGTCTCGCCAGTGTGGTCAGCCAATCGATAAATGAGCCCGCGCCGCGCGGCTGGAACTTGCCGATGTCAACCATGGCATCAAAGTAGGCCTGCTGCATCACGTCGTCGTACGTCAGAAGCGATCGCCAGCGCCTGGGAATCTTGCCCCGCAACCGTCGTCGTACTTCCGGGCCGTGCCGTTCAAGGAGTTCACCGAGCGCAGCGCGATCGT
>Ga0114919_10000720_pt1 | contig 26127 bp, 19 predicted proteins | sample BlataG_FD_88682 | JGI IMG/M metagenome (GOLD analysis project Ga0114919, IMG submission 88682) | Deep subsurface microbial communities from Black Sea to uncover new lineages of life (NeLLi) - Black_00105 metaG | ecosystem: Environmental > Aquatic > Marine > Oceanic > Sediment | place: Atlantic... | reverse complement strand
GTCGTGAGCAAGGTCTCAATAGGCGAGCCCTCTATCTTTTTTGTAGCATCACCAGAGAGGACTGGATGAGTGCAGCAGGCATAAACCTGTGCAGCGCCATTTTGGATTAATGCCTCAGCAGCTTGAACAAGCGTGCCACCAGTATCAACCATGTCATCAAGAATGATAGCTGTTTTTCCTCTTATATCCCCAATTATGTTCATGGCCATAGCAACATTCGGTTCCTCTCTTCTCTTATCTATTATGGCCAATGAGGCATTGAGCCTCTTAGCAAAGGCCCGTGCCCTCTCCACACCACCAGCATCCGGGGATATTATCGACAGGTTGCCTTCAAAATGCTTTCTGATGTAGCTCAAAAGAATCGGTGCTGCAAACAGATTGTCCACGGGAATATTGAAGTATCCCTGTATCTGCCCAGCATGCAGATCGATTGATATCACCCGATCCACCCCAGCAACGGTTATCAGATCGGCAACGAGCTTAGCGCTTATAGGAACCCGTGGCTTAACCTTCCTGTCCTGCCGAGCATAGCCATAGTACGGGATTACAGCCGTTATACTTCTGGCCGAGGCCCTCTTGAGTGCATCGGTCACTATCAAGAGCTGCATAAGGTTATCATTAACTGGGCTACAAGTAGACTGAAGTATAAAGGTGTCTCTCCCCCTTACATTTTCATCGATTTCAACCCGAATCTCCCCATCGCTGAAGGTTTTGTTTACCATCTTTCCGGGAATGATCCCTAAATAATCACATACCTCTTTGGTGAGGTCTATGTTAGCTGTACCACCAAATAGCTTCAAACTATCATCAAGCTTGTACACAGGATCTTCCTCTCGCGCTCCAAAAAACCATCCCCTCAATATTGGCTGGGGTGGGAGGATTCGAACCTCCGAATGCGGGCTCCAAAGGCCCGTGTCTTACCGCTTGACGACACCCCAGTAATCACTGCATGAGAAACAACCGAACTAAAGCATCCTAACTCAAGCCTCTTACAACAAACACATCGTGTCTCCGCCATTGGCGGACCAGCCTCTTCCCGGCTTCATGGGCCCTTTTCTCTGAGTCAAAAACACCAAAAACGCTCGGGCCACTGCCGGTCATCAAGGCACCAAGAGCGCCTAATGCTTTTAAGGAGGCCTTAATGGAGCTAAGAAAAGGGTATTTGCTCAAGGTAACGCTTTCAAGATCATTGAAAAGTAAATCTGGGATATTGAGAGCGGCGCCATCAAAAGACTTTATTATATTCTCGTTCTCTCCAGCTGTCAACTCTAATCTGGCCCTCTTGTAAGCCCACGCCGTAGAGACCATCAGATTCGGACTCACAATAGCATACCACAAATCTGGAAAGTTCTTTATTGGCTCGAGTATTTCTCCAATCCCCCTGGCTACCGCTGGCCTCTCTAAGAGAAAAAATGGAACATCTGCGCCTAAAGAAAGGGCGAGCCTTTCGAGATCTCTCTTCGAGAGGGGGTTGCCCCAAAGTGTGTTGAGTCCTCTCAAGGTTGCTGCGGCGTCACTGCTTCCACCGCCCAAGCCAGAAGAGATAGGTATCCTCTTGATGAGGCTTATTTTGGCTCCCTTGCTGATTCGGGTTTCTTCAAGAAAACTAAGAGCCGCTCTATTGACAAGATTATTCTGGCCTTCAGGCAGTTTCCTTCCGCTACACGAGGCCTCTATCCCCTCTCCAGCTATACTTATCTTTAAGTTATCATAGAGAGCCACTGGGACAAAAAGAGACTCTATCTCATGATACCCATCTGCCCTCTTCCCAGTGATTCTCAGGAACAGATTGAGCTTAGCCGGAGCCTCTATTTCAATGGTGGCCTGATTGATGAAAGCGGCGCTCGATTGCTCTCTTGCAGGTTTGGAGGTCATTCTTGTTTGCTTGCTGTAACAAACCGCATCCGAAGATCGTAGAGAAGATTCTGGAGGAGTTTTTCCTCTTCCTCGCTGAGGTTGCCCTTGGTCTTGTCCTTGAGGATCCCAATGATATCAATCGATTGTTTGGCTAACGCCAGGTCCTTCTTTTTTTCTCCTGACTGAGGATCTGCGATTTCACCGAGGTGAAGGAGTGCTGAGGAGCTCAGTGAGAGAAGAAAGGATGAAAAATTGACTTGTGGCAAGGGAGGAGTTTCTTGCTCTTTCTTCCAAGCTTGTTCCCCTGCATCCTTTTCCCGTTCCTCCTTTACCGCTCCCTCGCTATCGGGAGCCTTCTTGAATTCCTCTTTCACCTTTCCTTCGCTATCAAAAGTCCTTTTGTCCTTAACGGCAAAGCCTTCGCCCTGTATTTCTTCTTCTGGCATAGTTTCCTCCTTGGTCTGTTAAATTTCTGCTCACATTTTTTGCCCTATAACCAATCCCTCATACTATCTAGCGCAACCTGGAGACCTTTGCATAAGACCCCTCTTCTGACAAACTATGGCTGCAACTTCTTATCTATTGGCAGGAGGGCTTCTTTTTGGTTTGCCCTCCTGCCCATATGACGGAAATTGTACCGCTGTGCAAAGCTTCCACCTGAGGATATGTTACTGCACCAGCTCCTCAAAGGAATTCGAGAGTTTTTTTATTAATTCTACTAACTTATTTATATTAATTTAACAGAATATGCTAAGAGAGTGCAAGGGAAAAGCCGAGCCTATTCCGACCGTTACCTTGTGCAGAAATCCACAAGAGTTCGCTATAGGGGCAGAACTTAGTTCGCTTCGCTCCCGCCCGCCTCGCCTGAGCGAGAGCGATGGCGGGCAGGCCATTACCCCATGCCCGCCTGCCACTGCGAGGCACGAGCGGGCAGGTACTAGGCATAAATATCAAGCCTTATTAAACCCCAATATTTTCAATAAGTTGTAGAAATTTCGATACATTTACCTATCAGAGGATATGGTTCCCTCGCACCTGCCCTTTCTATTCACCCCTTTCAACGAAGTACCATTTTCACAAAGGATCAAATGCACTAACCATAGACAACCAAAGGGCTGAACAAAGGGGAATCCGCCTCCGGCGAATTGTGCAAAAAAGAGATACCCATACCCTAGACTTTGGCGTTACCCTGGAAATCGCCTTGACATAGTTTACCTTTTTAGTTAACTTCAATGTAACTATTCAGCCACCAAGGCACAAAGCCCGCCCTGGCGCAACTGCCTGAATATCATATGGGCGCTGAATTATTTATCAGATGAATTCTATATATAAATTCATTGCAAGCCAGCCTGCCCTGGCGCGACGGGATTTGGATATGCAACTGTTTTCACTGCTTACGAATGCCTTGCTTTCCATCACCGCATCTTGACATGCCAGGTCTGGGCCAGGGGTCTGGGCCAGGGACCCAAAGAGAAGATGAATATAAATTAAATAACGGAGTTTTCTCATTAATGAGCCTAAGGCTCATTAATTTCAATGTGCCACGCATTAATTCGCCTCAGGCACACTAAGAAGCCTGTAACCGTTCAGAGGTTCAGGGTTGAACGAAAATCTGAAAAGTCTTACGAGCAAGGTTAACGAAAGAAATGTAACCCGACTCGGCTGAGCTCGTCGCAGGCTGAACGGTGAACCTTGAACCTATGAACGCCTACGAATAATTCTATAATCTTGGTGCCTGCCCGCCATCGGCTTCGCCTCAGGCGAGGCGGGCGGGTCTTGGTGACTTTGTGGCAAGATACCTGAGTAGCTAGACTTCAATATGCAATCCATAGTGATACTCTGGTACAATGAATATAGAGATGCCCGTGTTCATTCATTGGCAAGCAAGAAAAGACCGGTACGTGGAAGCCGATATTTTTGGAATCTATCTGCTTGCCCTGTAGAATTACAATTTATCAACACAAGAGATTTTATCACTGGAAGAGACTATTTTCTATTTTAGTCTATTTGGCTGCAGTATTATTCAACAGGGCTTGCCCATAGCTTAAGCACATTGAAGATATTTTTAACTGACCAGTCATTAGCTTCCCCGCTTTAAAGATCTCCATCCCGTTACACGTGATTCTAAAGATCATAGGGGATTAGTGCTTGCTATAAGTGAACTGAAGCGCGTCGCCCCATATGGGATACTCGAATGGTGGCATACTCGGTCGAGAAACAGTTTTACCGAGCTTGGCGCCCACTACTCCATTATTCCAATATTCCATGTGGATGAAGAAATCGGATGCTCTTAACCGAACTACAGGTTTGCACCCGAGCCGGATAAAGATTCGGAAGTGACCTACTATATGAAAAGACGATTGAGTAGAACGATCACTATAGGTGGGGTAAAGATTGGCGGAGGGGCCCCGGTTGTGGTTCAGTCCATGACCAAGACCGCAACTCAGGATGTGGTTGCCACGGTCAAGCAAATAAAAGATCTCAGTAACGCCGGCTGCGAGCTTGTTCGCCTGGCAGTGCCAGATATGGAGGCTGCTTCTGCCCTGAGAGAGATAAAATCCCAGGTGTCTCTCCCTCTTGTTGCCGATATTCATTTTGACTACAGGCTCGCCTTGGCAGCCATAGAGAACGGTGCTGACGGTCTTAGATTGAATCCAGGCAACATTAGAGGGAAAAAACAAATCCAAAAGATTGTTGCTGCTGCTGCCTCTCGCGCCATTCCTATAAGGATTGGGGTAAACTCTGGCTCTCTGGACAGGGCTACTCTCAAAAAGTATGGTCACCCGACACCAGAGGCTATGGTTGAGAGTGCGCTGGGCCATGTGAGAATACTGGAAGATCTGGACTTCCATTTAATCAAGATCTCCCTCAAGTCCCCGGATGTCTTGCAAATGGTATCGGCATATAGACTTCTGAGTGAGAGAGTTGACTACCCTCTCCATGTGGGTGTCACCGAGGCGGGGACTCTCATATCAGGAACCGTCAAGAATGCTTTGGGCATAGGATTGCTCCTGTCAGAGGGCATAGGAGACACCATCAGGGTTTCTCTTACCCATAATCCGGTTGCGGAGGTTAAGGTAGCCTATGAAATCCTGAGGGCCCTGGGTTTGAGGCAGAGGGGAGTTGAAATTATCTCCTGTCCTACCTGCGGTAGGTGCCAGATAGATCTTCTCGACCTGGCAGAAAAGATTGAGGATGCTCTGAATCACATTACAGCCCCTCTTAAGGTAGCAATTATGGGATGTGTAGTAAATGGGCCTGGAGAGGCACGTGAGGCTGATGTCGGTATTGCTGGTGGCCGTGGTCAGGGCACCTTGTTTAGAAAGGGTAAAGTGGTGAAAAAAGTGACTGAGTCAGATCTGGCAAGGGTACTCATCGCAGAAGTCAAAAAAATGGCGGATGAATGAATATTTTCGATTTCCGATTTTAGATTGAGTATGTTAGATCTTCGATTGTCAATTTTTGACAGGCTGTTGCCCAAACACAAATGCCTTTGAGCGGTCATTAAAACGTTTTCGACAATAAATCTTGGCGAAGCGGAAGATAAGCAATGGCAACTGTTTGAGCCCAAAGGGCGAGTTTTGACATTGCCTGGAGCAAGCCTTAGATTTATCAAAAAGCGTTTTAGACCAAGCGAAAAGGGATTTGGGCAACAGCCCGTCAATAGTCAATTATCAATTTTCAATTATGGCATCTATCTCAAAAAGATATTCTGAATTCTTTATCCCTACCCTGAAAGAGATACCGGCCGAGGCTGAGATTATCAGCCACCAGTTAATGCTCAGGGCCGGCATGATCAAAAAGCTTTCAGCAGGGATCTATAACTATCTTCCCTATGGTTTGAGAGCCCTTAAAAGGGTGGAGCATATTGTCAGGGAAGAGATGGACAGGGCAGGTGCCATAGAGGTGTTACTGCCCAGTGTGCAACCAGGTGATTTATGGATGGAAAGCGGTCGATGGGAGCATTATGGGCCTGAGCTTTTGAGGTTCAGGGATCGACACAACAGGGAATCATGTTTGGGCCCAACCCACGAAGAAGTCATCACAGACTTAGTACGAAAAGAGATCCATTCATACAAGCAACTGCCTCTTAACCTGTATCAAATACAGACAAAGTTCAGGGATGAGATCAGGCCGAGATTTGGAGTAATGAGGGCTCGGGAATTTATTATGAAGGATGCCTATAGCTTTGATATAGATAATGAGGGATGCAGCCGCAGTTATGAGAGTATGTATCGTTCTTACCAGGCTATTTTTAGAAGGTGTGGACTGAAATTCCGGGCAGTTGAGGCAGACACCGGACCTATCGGCGGCAGTTTCTCTCATGAATTCATGGTGCTCTCAAATAGTGGCGAAGACGACATCGTCAGCTGTCAAAACTGTGAGTATGCCTCAAACTTAGAAAAGGCGGAGGTGGCGGTAAAAGAAGAAGATTCTCACCACGCTGAAAAAAAAGAACCATTACACGTGGTAGATACTCCAGGAATGAAAACCATAGACGAGGTATCTACCTTTCTGTCAGTAGCGCCCGAGAGAATCGTCAAGACACTTATTTACCAGACTGAGCAGGGACCGGTAGCCGTTTTAGTGCGGGGGGATCATGAATTGAATGAAACTAAATTGAGAAATGTTCTGAACGTCCAAGAACTCACCATGGCAGATCCGGAAACCATATTTGCAGTAACTGGTGCCCCAGTGGGCTTTGCCGGAGCCATTGGCTTGGAGGTTAAGATACTGGCCGATTTCGGGATCAAAGGAATGAAAAACATAGTAATGGGCGGAAACGAGGAGGATAGGCACATCCTGAATGTAAACGAGGGCAGGGATTTTCAGGTGGATCACTATGCAGACCTGAGGACGATCATTCCCTCTGATGCGTGCCCCAGATGTGGTGGTACATTACGGTTTGGTAAGGGTATAGAGGTGGGCCATGTCTTTAAGCTCGGGACCAAGTACAGCAAGGCTCTTAATGCCACTTTCCTGGACAAGAGCGGGCGGGAAGCTCCCATTATTATGGGGTGCTATGGCATAGGTATTGGGAGGACTGTGGCAGCGGCCATAGAGCAAGGTCACGACGAGAACGGTATTATCTTTCCCATCTCTATTGCGCCCTTTGAGGTGACCATCCTCCTGCTTGAAACCCATGAACCTAAGGTGAGAGAAGTGGCTGACACCTTATATCAGCATCTGATTGATTTAGGTCTCACAGTCCTTCTGGATGACAGAGATGAAAGACCAGGTTTCAAACTCAAGGATGCTGACCTTCTGGGCATACCCGTGCGGGTCACCGTCAGCGTAAGAACACTTCAGAAAGATGCTATCGAGATAAAATTGCGCTCTGACAGAGATCTCACGTTAATACCCGTGAGCAAGGCTCCTGCGGCGATAAAGGAGGTTGTACAGGGCCTTTATGATTCGCTTAAATGATATAACTTCAAGAATCCTTTCTTATTATCCTGCTGCAGATACAAATCTCATTGAAAAAGCATATGTTTACTCAGCCAAGGTTCACAAGGGTCAAGTCCGTCTCTCTGGTGAACCATACCTTTCCCACCCCTTAGAAGTGGCCGGAATTCTCGCTAATATGAAGATGAATGAGGTGACCATTGCCTCTGGCCTGCTCCACGATACTGTTGAGGATACCCTAGCTGAACTAGAAGATATTGAGTATCTGTTCGGCAAGGAGGTGGCAACCATAGTAGATGGTGTCACCAAAATCAGTAGGATACACTTTCTGAGCAAAGAGGAACAGCAGGCGGAGAATATACGAAAGATGATTCTTGCCATGGCCACCGACATTAGAGTCATTCTGGTCAAACTGGCAGATCGATTGCATAATATGCAGACCCTTGGCTTCCAACCCCCTGAAAAGCAGGAAGCAATTGCGCGGGAAACCCTCGATATCTACGCACCTCTTGCCGGAAGAATGGGTATTTACTGGCTCAAGTCCAACCTGGAAGATCTCTCTCTTTTTTATCTTGAACCAAAAATCTACGGGGATATCCGATTAGGGATTGCGCAGAGACAAGAGGGACAGGCCAAGTTTATCAAGGAAATAAAGAAAATCTTGGCGGAGCGATTACGTGAGGCTGGCATAAAGGCAACGATAACGGGAAGAAACAAGCATTTTTTTAGCATTTATAAAAAGATGATGGACCAGGATCTGAATATAGATCAAGTCTATGATATCCTGGCCTTTAGGATCATCGTGAATGCTGTAAAGGAATGCTACGAGGTTTTGGGCCTGATCCATTCCATTTGGAAACCCGTGGCAGGTCGGTTTAAGGATTATATCTCGCTACCCAAGGCTAATATGTATCAGTCTTTGCACACCTCAGTAATCGCCCAATTGGGCGAGAGAATGGAAATACAGATAAGAACGTGGGACATGGACAGAATTGCCGAAGAGGGTATCGCAGCTCACTGGAGGTACAAAGAGGGATATGAGTCTGACAAAAAGATGTACGGACAGTACCCATGGATGAAACAGTTACTTGAGTGGCAGAACAATCTGACTGACCCAAAGGAATTTCTGGAAACAGTCAGGCTGGATCTCTTCAGTGGCGAGGTCTATGTTTTTACGCCGAAAGGTGACGTCAAGGAACTTCCCAAGGGGGCAACCCCTATTGATTTTGCTTATAGCATACATTCAGAGGTAGGAAATAGATGCATCGGTGCTAAGGTAAACGAGCGAATAGCGCCCCTGAGCTATCAGCTTAAGAACGGAGATATTGTTCGGATTATCACCGCAAAAAATCATAAACCCAGTAAAGACTGGCTCAATTTTGTAAAGACATCAACGGCTCGGACGAGGATCAGACAGTGGATAAAGCAAGAAGAAAGAGAAGAGAGTATCGCCATTGGCCGCGATATCCTGGAGAAAGAGTTCAGAAAATTCAACCTTGCCTTATCCAGGCAACTCAAAGGCGAGGAAATTTTAAATGTAGCCCATAAATTTTCACTCAAGAGTGTCGATGATCTGCTGGCCAATATCGGCTACGGAAAGCTCTCGCCAAAGCAGGTTTTAAACCGGCTCGTTCCCCCTTTGGAGATAAAAGAGGATAGGCCAAAAGGCCTGGTCCAGAAGATAGTTCACCGGCTTAGAAAAAAGAAGGCAGCGACCGGGATCAAGGTTAAAGGAATGAGTGATATGCTGATTCGTTTTGGAAAGTGCTGCCACCCGCTGCCAGGTGAACCAGTTATCGGTTTTATTACCAGGGGGAGGGGAGTCACCATCCACGCAAGAGATTGCCGGCACACCAGGGATGTTGACCAAGATCGATTGGTGGAAGTAGAGTGGGAGCGTTCTGAAGATGTGAGTTATCTAGCAAGACTGAGGGTTACCAATATCTCCAAAAAGGGGATGCTGGCCAACATAAGCGCTATCCTAACCCAAAGCGAGGCTAATATTGTAGATGCAGATGTCCAGACAACGGTAGATAAGAAGGGGATATCCACCTTTACCATCGAGATATCCGATTATAATCAACTAAAAGATATTATTTCAAAAATTAAGAAGATCAAAGAGGTTTTGAAAGTGGAGCGGATTTGAAGGATTAAAAGTGAGCTAAAGTGCCTAAAGCCCGCCCTGGCGCTATTGCACTCTAATCAGCTCAATAAGTCTATAAGCCAGTATGTTCTCGAATCAGCCTGATAAGCATATAGGCCAGGACTGGGCCAGGGTTTGAAGTGAGCTAAAGTTATGGGTGGGCTGACTGGGAATTGCGAATTTGCGAATTGATAGAATTGCGGATTTCAGAACTTAGCCGCCTGCGGCGGGACTTTTTCACCACAGAGACACAGAGGGCACAGAGTTTTAAGTCTGACTATTAAGGCACAAAGAGAGGATGAATAGAACTTAGCCGCCTGCGGCGGAACTTTTTCGACCCCAGTACCATCTCCCGGAGCTACGGGGCAGGCAGGATTAACCCGCCCGCCTCGCCTGAGCGAGAGCGATGGCGGGCAGGCATGATTTTCTTATTTTTTTTATACCTGCCTGCCGGCAGGCAGGTCCTGAACATCCTGCCCGTCTGCCTCGCAAGGCCTTGGCGAGCGGGCAGGAACTTTAGGCATTTTCAACTTTAGGCACTTCAATCTTTGGGAATGCCCCCTTCCTCACCAGTCCGGATCTGAGACATCTCGTACACACCTTCATTTTTTTGGTCTGTCCTTTAATGTCAACTCGCACGGTTTGGAGGTTCGGATACCAGCGCCTTTTCGTTTTATTGTGGGCATGACTTATATTATAGCCCGTAACAGGTCTCTTACCACATATTTCACATACCCTAGACATTCTTTTATATCCTCTATGTTTCTTGGTTGTTAGTAAATATTCATTCGGGCATGGCCTTGTGACCTGGCTCCATTCAGAACAGGTAGCGCCCGTTGTCCATTGTTAACGGGCTGCTGCCCAAACGGAAATTCCTTTGAGCGGTCATTAAAACGTTTTTGCTAACAAATCTTGGCGAAGCGGAAGATAAGCGATGTCAACTGTTTGAGCCCGAAGGGTGAGTTTTGACATCGCCTGAAGCGAGCCTTAGATTTGCCAAAAAACGTTTTAGACCAAGCGAAAAGGGTTTTCGGCAACAGCCTGTTAATAGTCAACTCTATTTTATATTTCAACCAGTTCGCTGATATTAAGCTTCTTTTTCCCCAGTTGAATACGTCAACAGAATATACAGCCTTCTCACGACGGACCGCTGACACCTATCAACAGACATTACCATGTAACAGATTTTTCCGCTTTTAACAACTCAGAAATGAGGATATCCACCTCGTTTGTTATAAGGTCATACGCATTGCTCAGGGGAGGACTGAAGATGGTTTCATACTGAGAGATTTTTCCCAGAGGGATCTCTTCGCCTATCATCAGGATAACCCTCTCACCTATCCTACTGACCTCCCTAGGGCCTAGAATCTGGGCTCCAAGCAATGTCTGCTTATCCGGATCGGCAATCAATTTAGCCCATATCTGCTTTCCGTCAAACACCTGCTTTCGGGTCATCCCCTTTCTCACAACGGACAAAACCGGTAACCCTGCCCTTGCAGCTGCTCTTTCTGTTATCCCTACAGATGCAATGGTAGTTCCAAAAATCTCCGCCCCAAATGTATTTAATGAGCCCAAAAAGGGTACGGTATTTCCGAAGTGGATATTCCGTCCTATGACCCTGCCATTCCTATTGGAGTGTGTTGCCAGGGCGGTAAGGGTCTTCTTCCCGTTTACCATATACCAGCCTTCGATGCAATCTCCTGCCGCATAGATACAAGGGTCACTTGTTTGAAGGTACTGATTCACCTCAATACCACCGGTTTTGCCGATCCTTAATCCGGCCTTGTTGGCGAGCTCCACATTTGGAACGATTCCCTTGGCAACGAGGGCCCAGTCTGCTTCTAGCGTTTCACCGCTTGACAGAAACAGTTTTATGCCCTTTTTCCCAGACTCAGCCTTGGTAACAGACGTAGACAAGTGGATTGAGACCCCTGCACCTTCCATAAGAGGATTCAGTTTTTCAGCCATCTCAGGATCAAGTTGCTGTGAAAGAAGGCCATTCGAAGACACTACTACGGAAACAGATGAATAACCCTTTTTGATCAGTGTTTCAGCCATTTCAAGCCCAATCACTCCTCCCCCGAGAATAGTAGCTCGTTTTCCTCTAGGCATTATTGAATGAATCTTATGGGCATATCTCAATTCTGTGGTAAGATAGTGTACCCTCTCTCCTTCAAGCCCCGGAATGTCTGGTCTTTTATTAGCAGCCCCGGTATTGATCAGTAAGATATCATAGGGTATCTCTTCCCCATCCACACTGATAACCTTTTTCTCTCTGTCGATAGCGTCCACGCTTTTTTCTGTATGTAACCCTATTCTCTTTTTTTCAAACCATGGGGGGGAAGCATAAAACATATCTTCAAACGATAAGGTGTCCCTGAGAACGAACGGCTGTTCACATGGTGTATATGCAGTCCTGGGCCTTCTTGTGTAAATATCAATCTGTGCTGGACTATTCAGCACCCTGAGGGTATTTGCGCAGACAATACATGCGCCGCCTCCCCCAATCATAACAATCTTCATCCTGGTCTCCCCTTTTAGGATTGATTTCTGTTACTATCCAGCCACCAAGACACAAAGTCACCAAGATTTCCCTTGCTGATGAGGAAGTTTAACTCATTTTTTCCTTTGTGCCTGCCCGCCATCAGCTGCGCTTCAGGCGCTGGCAGGCGGGTCGGCTTCGCCTTAGGCCAGGCGGGCGGGCCTTAGTGACTTTGTGGCGGAATAATTGAGATTTTGTTTTTATTTGGAAGGTAGGATATAATCTATAAGTTCTGAGATGCAAGAAAAAAAATATGAATACTGTTCGTTGTCTGTTGTCAGTGGTGGGTTGAATTTATTTTTTCATCCGATTGGTGCATACAAAAGGCTAGTGTATGCTGATCGCAAGTCATTCAAAATCATTTTTTTCGATCCCCTCAATGGCCAAGTGACAAGAATCGAATGGCGTCGCCAAATCATACAAAGGGGACTACGTGCCGTTAGCATTTCATTCTTTGAGCCATGGCCCAATCGCTTTTGGTTTTTTCAACATCGAGACTGATCTTCTGCTCCTGGAGAACTACTTCTTTTTCGCCTCTTGCTTCTGCACCATGGTCAAGCACATATCTGGGAAGCAGAGCCATGAAGCGGATGATATTGGCCTGGCTGGCTACTTCATTGATCAACCAAAGGATACCGGCAACCTGACAGGTGCAATCCAGGGCACAGACCTCAGCGGTTTCATCGGCCATGTTTACCAAATGTTCCCCTTTCCGCGAAACCCTGAGGAGTTCAAGCAGAAACCGCGTGGAGGTGCAAACAGGTCTGTTGTGGAAGAACTACTCAGCAGATGGGCGCGATCTACCCAAATCCCGGTACTCATGGAAGAGGGGGCACAGAGGCTTAGGATAGCCGAGTTCATCTTTAGCAAGGAGGTCTTTCAGGAATTGGCAGCCTACGTATGGCACGGCGGTATGCCAGGGTGGCAGGACAATATGAGGCCAGACTATGTCATTGCGATGAAGGAGGCAATTATCTCAAGCACATCCCCTATTTTTAAGGATTGTGAATTTTAGGAACCTTCTGACTATTCCATTGCCAAAAAGGTGTTCGGATCGAGCCTTATTACCGCATCAGACATCCCCTCACGGTCGTGGTCTTTTAGGAGTTCTAAGAAGACCCCTGATGAGCTTGAAGATAACTGGATAATAAGACTGAAGAGATCATCCAGGTTGTTACAGGGAAAAGGAATCCCTCTTTCATCTGCCTCAGTAATGTGCCGGTGCGTGAGAGCTGAAATCCATATCTCTACCTGAAATTCTTGAGCTATCTTCCTAAATCCCTCAAATAGGCCCCTCCTAGTCTCAGCGAAATCAAGGCCGTCAACAATGAGGGTATCTGGTGCAAAATCTATTTCCTTCACCAGATTGTTGAGGTTCTCCCGAAGCCGTGTAAGATCAAAGCTCTCTTTTAGATAGGCCAGGATTATCCTATTCTTATCTATGAGAGCGCGAACCTCGTATTCATCCTCTATGTTGAGGACCTTGACAAGATCGGAGAAGATAACATTGTAATAAGAGGTAACCTTTTCTGGTACATCTTTGAGGGAAATATGGACGAGTTTTTCCTCACGAAACAGCTTATCAAATGCAATGTTGATGAGGCATGAGGTCTTACCGAGCCCTGCCAGGGCCATAAGAACGCCCAGATTTCCCTTGCCCAGTTCCTGGTAGGCTGACCCTTCCAAGATCTTTAGCGGGCTGACCTTAAAGAAATCTTTCATGCTGTCCCCCTCCTTGCTCTGTCCTTATACTTAAGTTTGAGCTCCTCCTCAATCGATTCAGGCACCTTTGCATATCTGGAAAACTCCATAGTAAACTCCGCCTTTCCTTGAGTCAGAGACCTCAGGGGCGTAGCGTATCCGAACATCTCTGCCAGAGGAACATCGGCCTCAATGGCAGTAAATACCCCGTCTTCTGCCGAGCTCATGATTAGGCCCCTGCGCTGATTGATAGAAGCCATGACATTTCCCTGGAACTCAGACGGGCATTCTACCGTCACCCTCATGATCGGCTCTAAGATCACAGGCTTGGCCTTTAAATAGGCCTGCTTAAAGGCACCAATCGCAGCCTGAACAAATGCTCGCTCTGACGAATCAACTTGATGGTGCTGCCCATCATTCACCGCAATCCTCACCTTTATAACCGGAAATCCTATTAGGCGGCCCCTTTTGAGACAAGACTGGAAGCCCTTATCAACAGCAGAGATAAATTCAGTGGGGATGACGCCCCCTTTCACCTGATTGATAAATTCGTAGTTGCTCCCACCTGACGGCTCCATGTACCCTGCCACTCTTCCATACTGGCCTGCCCCGCCGGTCTGCTTCTTATGGGTATAATTAAACTCTGCCCGTCGTGAGATAGCCTCCCTATAAGCAACCTGGGGGATCCCCGTGTTTACCTCTGCCCCAAATTCCCTTTTCATTCTTTCCACATATATCTCAAGATGCAATTCTCCCATCCCGGAGATAATGGTTTGGCCAGATTCCTGATCTACCTGTGCCCGAAACGTAGGATCCTCCCTAACAAATCGGTTAAGGGCCTTAGCCACTTTGGCATTGGATTGCTTGTCCTTAGGTGATACGGTCAGAAAAATCACCGGTTCAGGGACAAATATCGAGGTCATGGTATAGTTTAACCGGCCATCGGTAATGGTATCTCCTGAAAAGCAATCAACCCCGAAAAGGGCCACAATGTCACCTGCACCGGCCTCGGGGATATCCTCCATTTCATTGGCATGCATTCTTACCAGCCTTCCCGCCCTGATCCTCTTTCGTGTCCTGGTATTCACCAGATCATGCCCCTTTTCAATAGAGCCCTGGTAAATCCTCAGATACGTGAGCTGCCCATAGGGTGTTACCTCCAACTTGAATGCAAGACTCACCAGAGGGTCATTCGGAGCTGAGGAGAGCACTATCTCTTTTTCTTGCTGATCCATATCCAGTGCTGTATTCTCAATCTCTGCCGGCGACGGGAGGTAATCGGTGACTGCATCGAGCACTGGTTGGACCCCAATATTCTTGTACGCCGATCCAACAAAGACCGGGGTGAGCTGTCTCAAAAGGGTCCCTCTCCTTACGGCCTCGTGGATCAGTGCCTCACTCACCCTATCTTCGAAAACAGTCTCCATCAGCTCATCTGAAAACATGGCAGCAGCCTCCAACAACTCCTCTCTTCTGGCAACAGCCTCATCCATGAGAAAAGCTGGCACCTCTCCGATCTTAACCTCCTCACCGAATAGCCCCCCAAAGTAAAGAGCCTTCATGGAAACCAGATCTATCACGCCGGAAAAGGCCTTTTCCAATCCTATGGGTATCTGCATGAGTACGGGATTATGATTCAATCTCTGGCGAAGCTGGCCTACAACCCGGTATGGACTGGCACCCACTCGATCGCATTTATTGATAAAGGCAATCCTCGGTACCTTATACCTGTTCATCTGCCGGTCAACAGTAATTGACTGGGATTGCACTCCCCCTACCGCACACAGCACCATTATTGAGCCGTCGAGCACCCTGAGAGCGCGTTCCACTTCGATGGTGAAATCCACATGCCCCGGCGTGTCTATAATATTGATCTTATGCCTGTTCCATTCACAGTAGGTAGCAGCAGAGGAGATAGTAATGCCTCGCTCTTTTTCCAGGTCCATGGAATCCATCTTTGCCCCAACCCCGTCCTTTCCCTTTACCTCATGGACTGCCAATATCCTTTTCGTATAGTAAAGTATTCGCTCAGTCAGGGTAGTCTTACCTGCATCAATGTGCGCACTGATTCCGATGTTTCTTAGGTATTGAATATCGTTAACCATCAACAAATCCTCTTGTACGTAATACAGTCCGTCGGCCGGGCTTAATCCATCACAGGGTTCACCTCAGGGAAAGCCATTTCTAATACTATCAATAAAGGAGCATGGCAAGGAAGAATTTCAGTGGGAAGGGTTTTGGTGAACAGAACCCTGACACGTCTGATCCTACAGAAAGATTGTACCCACATTGAGGCTCGTAGCTAGGACCAGCTCAACGGTCTTCTTTTTCCAGTCCCTATAAGAAATCTCAAGACGGTACGTGCCGCTATTATCGTCAAGATCATCAAATCTGAAATCGCCAAAGGCATCCGTTACAGTCGCTGTTTTCTGTGAGTCCTTGATCAGGGTTGCCGTGGCGCCTTCGGCACAATCAGTAATGCCGTCTACGGTAACGGCAACACTACCCCCGATAAAACACCGAGTAAACCGGTACAGATTCTTGTAATATACACGGGGCCTTGTCTTATACTCGGGATGCAGGACCTCAAGGTTCTCAGATTCGATGATTCGCTGCATCTCAGCGTCCTCGACATGAACAATGCGGAGGGCCCCGGTGGGACATGCCTGAACACACCGGGGCTCTTTCCACCCCTCATCGAGCAGATGGGCACACAGTGTGCACTTTTGCAGCACCGCATTCTCCTCATTCCACCAGATAGCACCATATGGACATGCATCCACGATACCCTTCTGTCCTGCGGCCTTTTCCGGATCAATGATGACGATGCCATCTTTCCTTTTATACACTGCCCCGTCTTTTGACTTTTTGATACACTGGGCATCATCGCAGTGCATGCACGGGATGGGCAGATAGGCAACATCCACCTTAGGGTATTGGCCCCTCTCTTTGCGCATGATATTCATCCATCGATGGCCATGATTGGGTTGGGCCACGGAGTAGGGTGGGAAATCATTGCCCACGTATTCATCCTTACAGGAGAGAAAACAGTTATTGCAATCGTGACATTTTGCTACATCGATGACCAGATTCCACTTTTTCATTTTCTGCTCTCCCCCTTCCATTTTTCTATTTGTACGAGACATGAGTTCGGTGCCTGGCCGCAGGAATTTTTCGTTATGTAACGGCTTGGAGTAAGGAGATTGATACATCCATTCCGATCCGTTGATTCTCCCGGTTTACCCATAGGATCATAGTCTGCACTGGATTCGTAGGAGTGAACCGTGCCAGGAGGAACCCGTTCGGTGACCTGGGCTGCGCAGATCACAGCGCCCCGGTCATTGAATACCTTGACCAGATCGTTCTCTTTGATTCCTCGCTCTTTGGCATCCTTCGAGTTAATCCGTATGATCCAGTAGTAATAACCATCCTCCTTCAGAACACGATGGTCCTTGATCTCATTTATCCAGCTATCCTTGGCATCTCCCATGGTGTGAAAACTGAACCGGGGATGCGGGGATATCAACTGCAACGGGTACTTGGTGTAGAGTCTCGTGGTGTGATGCCCTTCCCAGGAGGGTATGTATTTGGGTATGAGGGGTCTCTCTTCATCCTCTGGGTCAAATTTCTTGAGACTGGAAGACTCAAACTCTATGAGCCCTGAGGTTGTCTGAAGTCCCTTACCGAACTCTTCCTGACACTCGGGATGGGGCCCCCAGTCTGGTGTGTCCCTTTTCCTGTCCTCGGCAAACCATCTGAGGGCAGGGGTGGCTTTGTAATCCTCCGGTATGGGAACCACGAAGTAGCCCTTCTTGAAGAATTCATCCCATGAAATGTATTTGGGCAGATCAGTGGCGTCAAAATACCTCCTGACCCAATCGAGATCGGTGAGGCCACCCTCGGTGTAGACATCATAGAGTCCCAGCCTCCTGGATAAAAAGGCAAAGATCTCGTAATCCGATTTCGATTCTCCCAGTGGTTCAATGCATTTCTTCTGCAAGGTGATGACCCTATGGTTGACCTGAGAGGTGTTGTCAGGAATATATCCATGACAGCCGGCGAATTCGCTAATATCCCACCGCTCAAAGTTGGTGCATGCGGGCAGAATGATGTCGGCAAACTTGGCCTCACCCTCAAACCAGATGGACTGGTTTACTGCAAAGGGGAGCCTTTCGGTCCGATAGGCACTCACATACCGGTTGGTCTCATTCATGGTGCCGATAAATGAGCCGCCGTATCGGTAGTACATCTGAATCTCCGGATACCCGTCCGCCGGGTATTTGTATTTATGGAACTGGGCCTCAATAGACTGACCGCAGAATCCCTTTCCTCTCCACTCAAATTTGCCGTCTAGGATGCATTCCGGGATCTTGAGCCGGGGGATGTGCTGGCCCATAGGGGCGTTTATATTAGAGCGGGTGGGTTGTTTATGCATGCGATAGACAAAACGAAAACCGGCTGCTGAGTTGTCCACATCGCCAGACATCCCTCCCTCAGTATAACCCGGGAAAAGAAAATCTGAGTTGTGGGGCGCTCCCTGGGTTGTTCCCCAGATGTTACTGCCCGGCTTTCCTAAGCCCTGCATTGCTGCCAAACTGATCATAAGGCGGGCCCAATCTGTTCCCGTTGCGGACCTACACGCACCTCCCCAGCCTCCGAGGCCGCCTGCAGCCAGCATGGTCTTCTTGGAGGCCCATTCTCTAGCCAGGGCTTTGATTTCTCTAGCAGGGATGGTGCTTTCTTCTTCTGCCCACTCAGGCGTCTTGGGTATGCCGTCTTCCTTGCCCAGGATGTAGTCCTTCCACATGTCAAAACCGATGGTTCTGCTCTCAACATAGGCTTTGTCGTAAAGATCTTCCGTTATCCACACAAATGCGATGGCACAGGCCATGGCATTACCAGTATCCGGCCTCGGGGCGAACCATTTGTCTGCATACATGCCGGCCGTGTGATTATAAAACGGGTCGATAAAAATCATCTTGACCCCCAAATCCTTCAGCCATTGACGGCGACAGGTACTTTCAAATGCAGAGTAGATTCCATGGGTAGTTTCAGGGTCGCTCGACCAGAATACAATCATTTGCGTATGCTTGAGTGCATCCTCCAACAGATCGTACTGCTCGGGAATGCCCAGCCTGTGGCTAAATCCCCACTGATGCATACCTCCCCAGTGCCATCCCTCCCAGCTATCGGGATTATGGTCTGCGTACGTAAATCCAATAAGGTTCATGAACCTGAAGTAGGTGCTGTGACGGTAGCCCAGATGTCCCCAGAGATGGTGAGAACTTGCAGTGCTCAATATAGCTGCGGGGCCATACTCCCGTTTGATTCGCTTGATCTCATTCGTGACAATATTTGCTGCCTCGTCCCAACTGATCCGCTCATACCCTGACTCCCCTCGTTTAGTGCAGTTTCGTTCGCCGTCAGGATCAAAATCGACCCGCTTGAGGGGATACAAGAGTCTTTTGGGTGAATAGACCATCGACCGCCAGGCAAATGAATACGGAGAGAGGGTGGTCTTCCGGGGTGGGGAAAACTTTCTGCCCCGCGCTTCAATAACCCATGAGGGCGCGTCACTATCGTCAAATTTCATTGGTGTGATACGGACTATCCGACCGTCCTGCACATAAACAAAAACCGGTCCCCCTGTTGTACCACTGGTCAGCTTTTCTGCCTTTCCCATGTCTTTTCCTCTTTTCAAGAAACGAGCGCCTATATACGAGCCTTGCTATATCAACGCAATCGCTTCGGCAACCCTTCTTTCCACGGGCCGTTAGCGACCTTGTTCTGTTCCAGTTCAAGTGAGAGCTTCTATGGAGCTGTGCGCTGGCTAGATCAAAAACATTTAAAAGGTTTTCTCAATCAAGTCAATATGTTCTTACTCCTTTTTTTCAGAGCAGGAAGGAAAATCTGGACCCTCCTTGACACTTAATCATCTTTTTCCTATCCTCCTGTTATCGCAAGGTAAGTTTTTATCACTTCATTTTCAGTGACCCGCCAGAGCTCGACAGAGAGTTCGAACATGATGGAAACATTACACAAGCCCATGACAGGAAGCCAAAGACGGCTGCTCGAAGAGATTTTCTCGGGCGTTGCAGTATTACCAGACGTGCCAGTAAAAAGGGTGATCCGGGGCAGTCATTTCTTGGCAGTCATAAGCTCCCGCATGGGCATCTGTTCAAACATGTGGCGTCACGGCCAAGATACCTCGAACGAAGATCACCGTATTCCTGAATCGGCGCGGGAAGCTGCTTCGTTATTAGTGCACGCGCCGGCAGACTTCCCAGACGCCCCAGCCTATGCTATGGCTGCTATCAACTCACTGCTGCCTGTTCCTCGAGATACCGTTCTGCTCAAAGCGCAGGATTTTATCCGCAGACAAGGCCAAGGCAAAAACGTGGCGGTCATTGGGCATTTTCCTTTTGTGGACAACATGGGAGGAAAATTCCGAAACTTCTGGGTGTTGGAAACCAACCCCAAAGAGGGGGATCTACCGACAGAGACAGCGGCCGAATTTCTGCCGCAGGCTGACGTTATTTCCTTGACAGCAACTACCCTCCTTAACGGCACCTGTGCGGACATCCTTAAGCTCATTTCCAAAGAGGCCTTCACGATCATGCTTGGGCCCAGTACACCGTTTGCGCCCTGCCTGTTCGATTGGGGCATCAACGCCCTGGCAGGATGCCATGTCCGCGACATATCTCTCGCCACTTCTTGTGTTCGAGAGGGTCTACCGTTCAAGCCCTCCATGGGCATTGAGCCGCTCATCTGGATCAGAGACCGAAATTCATTGAGCACCTGAGAGTTATCCCGGCTATCGATCTCCACACGGACCTTGGATACCCGACTGACCAACAATTCCCCTAAGAGGACAAAGGGGAAACAGGCATGGATGAGCTTGAAATAGAAAAAGGCTACGCCAATTTCCACCGGAACCTCAACCGGATTCTCCGTCAAAAGGAGGTAAAAGCCTTCAAGGCACATGTAGCAGCCCACCCATTGCAAGCAGGTAGACTATCCCACTGCCTCGGCCTCAGTGACGAATTGGCAGAGGTAGAGATGTATAAAGTAATAGTGGTTCGCTCCGCGCTCCGGGATCTTCACCCTGAGGCTGTGGCCTGGCTTAAGAAAAGAGGTATCGATTTTCCCGCCACACAATCGAGAAAGAGGGGAAGGAGAGGGGCTTTCACGAGCAGCTTTGATCAACTCCCTGGTCCGCTTGTTTCCGTAAGCTCATGAACAAAGAATTCCTCAATGATCCCTTCAGCTTTTAACTTTTTCCCGAGGCTTAACGCCTCAGGCCTGTCTTGGTGCTTCCCGATGTAGACCCTGTGCCATTTACCTTTTCCGGGGATAGTAACTTTCTTCCACCAAACATTATCTAGTCCTGTCTTGACTAACAGCTCGACCCGTTTCCGTGCATTTGCAGGATTTTGAAACGATCCGATGTGAAGACTATAGTAGGTCCTTTTGAGGCTTGCAGTGGTGTCCTTAGGGATAGCTTCTTCAACCGAATCACCTGCAGTTTTGGTTTCCAGGCTCAAGGGGGCGGGACCAACAGGTTCGGCAACAGTGCCAGGGCTTCCTGATGGCTCTGCTTCACTGGCTACCTCGAGGGAAGAGGGAACTGAACGGGTTTCTTGAGGCGCTTCAATCTTTACGGAGGCTCGATTAACAATGTGTTCACCTTCTGAAATATGCTCACTGGCCCTGTCTTCTTTCATGGGTTCCGAATGATACCCGAGCTTTGTTGCGCGATAGAGCAATTTCTTTAAATCTGGAGACGTCATCCACAGGCTGAAAAAAAGAACCACGCAAAAGAATATAAGAAAAATGGATCTCAGTGAAATTCGTCCTAACTTCATTGGAAAACTCACCGGATATAACGTGTTTTCACTGCGCTGGTAGTACCAGATGTGACAAAAAACCCGATGTCTATAAACCAATTTTAGCTGAAGAAACCTCGTGCGTCAAAGGAAAAAGCATTCCAAGCATGGTAACGTCAAAGTCCAGGGTATGGGTGTCTTTTTTTTGGATTATGCCCCACATAGTTTAGATTAGTGGGCGTTTCAAAATGGTTTAGATAGATGCAGCTGATGATTCTAAGGCTTAGGGTGCCCTTCGGCCTCGAGCCATTCGGCCTCGAGCTCATGGCCGAGAGGCTCAGGGCCGAGAGGCAATAAACCATTTTGAAACGACCCAGTAAGGGGCCATGTCATAGGCCTGCCCTGGCGCGACATTTCTGGAATACAGTGTGGTCGTTACAGTATTTCGTAAGTAAGCTCTTTATACTGATTCTTTGCATGCCAGGCCTGCCCTGGCGCGACGTTATTGGAGTGTGATATGAGAGATACGTTATTTCGCGGCTGAACTCCATATACTGATTCCTTGTAAACCAGGTCTGGGCCAGGGGGCATAACCAAAAAAAAGATACCCATACCCTGGACTTTGACGTTACCCTGTATCGATAAGCAAAGCGATGGTTCTTTCACCTGTTTTCTGGTAAAAAGAGGTGAATAAGATTAGGAAATTATCGGCGTTACCAATAATTTTTCGATGATGTTTAAAAGTTGTGGCACGATGAATTACTTAACAAACAGTAATACCTTTGCACTATTCTGCGTCCAACAGGCATGACCTGATCAGAGCCTGAATGATAACTCTCTATTGTTTATGCCAACACTTTTGAACGATACCAGGATTTGGCAAACTCGCAAAAAGTGTTTTGTGAACGAGATTGAGCGTTTTGGGAGAGAAGCGCTTGAGATGTTCAGCGTTAAGAAATGCTAACTGTTTGAGGGTGTTATACCGAGTTCTAGCGTTTTAGCTGAAGATCTTAAGTGCGCCCAAAACGCTCACAGATAGAGCAAAATCGACTTTTTGCGAATGCATCAAGATCTTAACATAGAAAGAAAGTAGCACAATGGCTAAGGCATCGTCCGATTACCCTATCAAAAGGGAGATTTGGGGAGTAGTCTTTCTACTGTTAACCCTTGTCGTTGCAGTGAGTCTTGTATCCTACAATCCCCAGGATCCACTTTTCTGGGAAAGGGCAGGGGCTCTTGACCAGACAGAGAACCTTTTTGGGCCTATAGGTTCCCATTTGGCCGGCTGCCTCTTTCTGCTTCTTGGCCTTTCATCCTTCTGGCTCATAGCGATCCTCCTCCACATCGCCATCTGCCTTTTCAGGGGCAGGTTTCCCTCTGGCCCAATCTGGATGTTGGTAAGCCTCGTTCTGCTGGTTCTGTCTTTTTCTGCATTGGTCTCCCTTTACAAACCAGATGGAATGCCTTACCGGGGCGCACTGGTTAGCGGAGGGTTGGCAGGCTTGCATTGTGCCGGACTGGGGAAGAAGGTATTCAATTTTTTCGGGGCGTATACACTTTTTCTCGCCATCTTTGTGATCTCCTTCATGTTCATCACCCGATTCTCCTTTGGCAAGGTCTTTGCCGCAATCTGGGGGGTAGTTTCTACTGTTACTTCTCATTCCAAGGAGACATGGGTGAAATTTATGGAGCGAAGAAAAAGAGCAAAAACAAGAAAAACCGTCGCAAAAAAGCTTACTAAAGCCCGAGAGAGGAAGCTGACTATTGTTGAGCCCCCTTCCCAGAAAGTGTCTAAACCAACCCAAGAATTTTTCCCTTTTATGAGTGTACCCGGTAAGTTCAAACTGCCCCCTTTAGAGCTCTTAGATGAAACCCCCCAACCATCAGACACCGAGGTTGAGAAAGAGAGCCTGAGAATGAATGCCCTCCGGCTCGAGGGGAAGCTCAGGGATTTCGGAGTGGAGGGTGAGGTGGTGGAGATCGTACCAGGCCCGGTAATTACCATGTATGAATTCAAGCCAGCACCAGGCGTCAAGATAAGCAAGGTAGCCTCCTTAGCAGATGACCTTGCACTCAACCTGAGGGCATCAAATATCAGGATTGTAGCACCAATCCCCGGAAAATCAGCTATAGGAATAGAGATACCGAACAATAAGAGAAGGCTCGTGACCTTAAAGGAAATCCTATCCAGCCAGATTTTTCAGGACTCTCCTTACCGGCTGACCATTGCCTTAGGAATGGACATAATCGGTCAACCAGTGATCACTGATCTGACCAAAATGCCGCATCTTCTCGTTGCTGGTGCAACCGGAACAGGCAAAAGTGTATCTATTAACGCCATGATAAACAGTATCCTCTTCAAGAGCCCTCCGGAAATGGTCCGCTTTATCATGGTTGACCCAAAAAGAATAGAACTTTCGCCGTACCAGGACATCCCCCATCTATTGCACCCGGTCGTAAACAATCCTAAAGAGGCAACCAAAGTCCTGAGATGGGCTGTTGACGAAATGGAGAGACGGTATGCCCTTCTCTCAGACAAAGGTGTGAGGAATATAGAGGCCTATAACCGAAAAATTAAGAAAGAAAGAGGTCCTGTTAAACCTGACATGGACAAAAAGACTGAGGAGCACCTCCCATACATTATCATTATGATTGATGAGCTTGCTGACCTTATGATGGTCTCCAGCAGGGAGGTCGAAGAGTCTCTGGCAAGACTGGCACAAATGGCAAGGGCTGCAGGGATTCATTTGATAATTGCCACCCAGAGACCCTCAGTAGACGTCTTAACAGGTATTATTAAGGCCAACTTCCCGACCAGGATCTCCTTCCAGGTGTCATCCAGAGTAGACTCGAGAACCATCCTTGATACCATGGGAGCCGAGCAGCTCTTGGGAGATGGAGATATGTTGTTTTTACCGCCAGGTGTAGCTAAGCTTACCAGAATCCATGGTGCATACGTGTCTGAAGATGAGGTCAAAAGAGTGACCTCCTTCCTCAGAGAGCAGATGAAACCCGACTATGACACATCTATAGTCACTGATATCAGCGCTGACGAAGAAATTGAAGAGCTCGGAGGCGAGAAAGACGAAAAATATCAGGATGCAGTGGCATTAGTCTACCAAACGGGTCAGGCATCAATATCCATGGTCCAGCGGAAACTCAGAGTTGGATATAACCGAGCTGCCAGGATGATCGAGGCCATGGAGAAAGAGGGAATAGTAGGTCCGTCTGACGGAAGCAGGCCCCGAGAGGTTTTCAGAAGGAGGGAACAATTTTGAGTTCGAGATCCCGCCTTACAATTCCGCTTTTCCTTTTTCTCTCCGGCTTTATGTTCGTAGGTCAGGCGTTACCTGATGATAACGTATCAACAGTCATTCAAGGTATCAGAGATAGATATGAAAACGCTACGGGAATAACAGCAGAGTATACCAGGGAGGCCATTAGTAAAACCATGGCAATGCTGGGAGCTGCGGACAGGCACGATGTTGCCCAAGGAAGACTTTATTTCAAACCCCCTCACTCTCTCCGCCTTGAACAGATAACCCCACAAGAGGAACTACTGCTTACCGATGGACAGACACTGTGGTGGTACCTTCCTCTCAAACAGGAGGCCTATAGATATTCCGCTGCGGAATTTGGCCGTGAATTACGTCTACTCAGTGATATCCTTATGGGCATCAGAGATACGAGAGACAATTTTCAGATCACCCTCAAGCCCCATTCTGAAACCAATACCTATCATCTCCTCCTTAATCCCGACCCTCCATGGATAGATATTGATCACCTCGAGGTAATCGTTCTTAGAGAAGATTTCGCTATTAAACAGGTTGAGATCCACAACAAGGTGGGCGGACTAAGCAGATTCATTCTCTCGGGCTGGCAAGAGAGGGATCACTTTAATAAAGGATTTTTTTGTTTCTCCCCTCCCCAAGGTACAAAAGTTGTATACAACTAGGGCAAGTCTATCCTCGCCAAAATCCCTTACCGCAACCCAAAATACACCTTTTTCTTTAGAATCTATATTGATTATTACTTTAGCTCCGTATATATATTGAAAGTTTTCTATAATTCCAGGCTTTTACCCCGAGGGCGGGGCTTTTCGTCAGTTCCGAGGCTCCGGGGTTGGTCTTTTCAGCTACTTACAAGCGGGGGAGTCCCGCCCGCCTCGCCTGAGCGGCTCGCGATGGCGGGCAGGCTTGCCCCCTCCGCATTGCCTCCCGCTACTTCAGAGCGGGAGACCTGCGGCTTCCCCCACTGATAAGTACCGAAAAGACAGCACCCTCCCACCAGTCACTTCCGAAAAACCCTGCCCTCTTTGGGATAAGGATTGGTAAAAAGGAGCTAAAGCAATAATCTAAAATCTATTTGACAAACCACCCCCCCGTAATGTATGAGAATGCAGCTTTTCCCCCTTTACCCGAACCTCAAACAGGGATAGACCATGGGATTCTTCACCAAAGGAATAACACTCCCACAGAAAAGCACCCAGCTGGGCCTTGAGCTTATCGATACCCCCCTGCCCAAAAAGGTCATCCTGCCGGTACAGCAGTACCTCGGTGAGCCTGCCACACCAACCATAGCAGTAGGTGATAGGGTAAAGGTAGGACAGGTCATCGCCACTGGTGAGGGAGCACACACACTGCCTCTGCACG
>Ga0114919_10000718_pt1 | contig 26144 bp, 28 predicted proteins | sample BlataG_FD_88682 | JGI IMG/M metagenome (GOLD analysis project Ga0114919, IMG submission 88682) | Deep subsurface microbial communities from Black Sea to uncover new lineages of life (NeLLi) - Black_00105 metaG | ecosystem: Environmental > Aquatic > Marine > Oceanic > Sediment | place: Atlantic... | reverse complement strand
GGAGGTGGTTGTGGGGTGTGGGGTGATTAATGTAGAGGTTATGTAGTTAAAAAATAATAAGAAAAAAAGGGGGGGGGGGGGGGGGGGGGGGTATCAAAATTGCAAAACTTTTAATATAAGAATCTTTCAGAGGTAGTAACAACGTCAACAGAGAGGTCACTTTTCACCTATTCATTTTCCCCTTCCCTCACACGCTGCTCTTCATAATACTGTACAAATCAATCAACATTGTAATGCAGTAGTACTTTTGGGTTTATATCTTATCATCTCTCTCTTTCTATGTATCATCATCACACCACATCAACCGCCACCTCCATCTCTTCCACCTCTTTTTTCTTCCCGACACCTTCACCTCCATCCACCATCATATTCAACGTATTCTTCCATGACAAAGACAGCTCCTTCAACTGAGCCATCCCACCACTCCCAATAACATGCCCATCTCTACTATAATTACCACTTTCACTGTCATATACGATCCCCCACATGGGTCCTTCCCATTCTTTCAATAATGCAGTCATTGGATCATACTTTGACCAAACAGCTGGTGTTGTCGATGATGATGACGTTGATGATGCCCATGAAAACAATGCAGTCAAAGGATCCCACGATGGTCTATTAGTACTAGGAACAATATGCGATAGCAATGACAATGATGAGTCAGGTCCCCATTCGGATATCAACACGGTATCCAGACCACTTCTCTTGATATGACGTTCGTATGAGATAGGATCATATTTATTATAACCAGTAGTAGTACTAGTAAGTGAATGAGCTAGAGGGGCCAAGGGCGCCAGAGCCACCAGTGACATTGCTTGTAATGTCTTCTCTATGGTCGAAGATATGGAAGTATTAGTAGCAGAGGAAATAGATGAAGAGGATGATGAAGAGGATGATGAAGAGGAAGAGGAAGAGGAAGAATATGAGAGAGAATCAAGGGCTGCAGCCGCAAAGCCGAGTGCGGCGATCATTGGTGTGCCTGAATGATGAACATACGGCACTTGTAATGCATCTTTATCTTTGTTGTCATGTTTCAGTGTCATTGCAGCTGTAGAGACAACTACACCACCAGCACTACCACCACCATCATCAGCAGCATCATTTGTTGTCACATCGCTGTTTTTCTCCTCCTCCTCCTCCTCCTCCTCCTCCTCCTCCTCTTCTATTTGTTGTTGGAAGATGAGACGTTCTTCCTCTTCTGTGTTGACAACAGTAGCAGCAGCACCATCCTTTCTTCCTGCTGCTGCTCTCTCTTGAATTCCTTTAGCTAGAGCAATGCGTCTTCCAGCTTCCTCTCGTGCATCTTCAGGAGTCATTGCCTTACCAGCTGCTGCTGCTGCTACAGATGCCTGCATAACTACAGTAGTACTCTCATCACCATCATTGTTATTACTGCTACTGCCACTATATACCTCTGCTGATATGATCTTCTGTTTAATGTAGCTATCGCCTTGATACATTCCTCCTCCTTGTTGTTTTTGTTGTTGAGCAGCAGACTGTGCCTTTAAAAAGAGTACCACGACAGCAGTCACTCCCAAGAAGCCAACCAGATACTTTAAACTAATACGACTATTATTATTATTATTATTATTATTATTATTTGTTCTTGTTTCTTTAGAGATATCATTAGATACTACATTACTACTAGTGGTAGATGCATAGTGGGTATTGTATTGCCTAGAGTACCTATCAGAGCTCCATCTTCCAGTAGAATAGAACCAAAGAGGAGATTTGGTGGTGATGGTGGTGGTGGTGGTGGTAATGTCAGCAGTGGCAGATTCATTGTTAGGTGTTGAGATGATATTGGAGAGAGGAGTAGCAGCAGCTGTTGGAGGTAAATAGAAAAACTTGGTGAGAGTGAAGGCAGTTAGAGGGAGCATGAATGCAGGGATCTGTTGGTGGTGGTGGTGGAAATAGGGAGAGAGGAGGGGAAACGTGTGAGTGAGTGGGTCAGGTGAAGATTAGACGGGGAAACAAAACGTACTCTTTGAATGATCTTTGAGATGATCCGACCATCTGGTTTGTCAATGTGGGTATTCTGCAGGCACAAAAGGGCACAATTAGTTAGGGATTTGCAAATAGTGTCAATCACCAGATTTCAATTCAGTCCTTACGTTTGATGAGCTCGCATTTGTGATTTCTGTAGGTCTTGTCCATCTTATGATACGTCTAGAATGTGAATTAAACCCTCCCAAGGGTCTAGAAACCGACCTAGGGGCGTTTTGAAACTTTCCGATCATTGTTTGAAACACAATCGCTCCCCTTCTCGTAACTTGTCTGGGATAAAATATTCAAAATTCCAACACATAACGTGCCTTCATTATCATCGAGATCTTGGATCCCACCTTCTTCTTATATGCGGCCCAGCCAAGAGATCTCCTTGGATGTGGCTCGTATGAGAGAGAAAGGTACCTCTCCTTCCTCTTCTGTATCTTGTACTGCTAGACTGATTTATCTTTCTTTAAACACCTCATCTAAAAAACGGATATTTAATATATCATCTCTACAAATTACTTACACACGTACTCCAACTTCCTTGGCCAACTGCTTCTCCTTCTTCTTCTGCTTAGCCTGAGCCTTGGGGCCCATAATTCCACCTCCCCAAGACACACGTGGTCCATCATTGTACATAGCTCTGAAGCTCTCTACCAGCTTGGCAAGATCTCTCTGGTCATCGCTCTTTACTGCCGTCAAAGCAAGAGCAGTAGCAGTTTTCTTGTGTACAACGGTACCAAGGCGGGCCTTCCCCTTTACTATGCAGTACGGAACGTTCATCTTCCTGCAGAGAGCTGGGAGCCAGACTACTAATTCAATTGGGTCAACATCATGAGCAATAACGACCAGCTGAGCCTTGCCCTCCTCTACCAAGGTGGCAATGTGGTTGATGCCAAACTTGACGACGACGGGCTTCTTCTTCTCAACTTCTTGACCGGCGGCGCGGGCTTCGGCCTCGGCTAGCAGACGGGCCTTCTTTGCTGCCTTGTCTTCTGGTCTGTATTTCATGAGGAGTTTGAAGAGATTCTCGGCCAGGTTTTTATCAAGCGTTTTGGTGAATCTGTTCAGGGCTGGTGGGACCTTGAGTCTCTGATTTAGGACACGTCTTTGTCTCTGTAGACGAACGTATCTGGGCCACTTGACAAAGCGGTGCATGTCCTTCTTAGGGGCCAAGTCACCACCCAAGCCGAAAGAGCGGACTCTCTTTTCATAGAGAGGATTTGCGGGCTTGGCTGGAGCGGCTGCCTTCTTGATGGCAGCGGGTGCCGCTGCTACTTTTTTACCTTTTGGTGCCTGCGTGGGAGTAAAATGGGGTAGTTGGTTAGATGTGGGATGAGCGTGGGTGGAAGGGGAGGATTTTGGGTGGAAGAATGCTGAGCTTTGGAGTGAATGCATCAATGAGGCGAGCTTGGCATGACGATTTTAGGGGCTACAGTGCTTTTGGATGCTAGTTATTTACTATGTTGCAGTATGCAGTATGTACTAGAAGATGTGCAATGGTTCTTTGTTAAAATAGCCCGACATACATCATCATCAAGTCCATAGCAGCCATCTTGATTGATTCACCCTGCTCTCGCTCCATACATGGGAAGTCTACTCACCATTTTGATTGACACCCAAGTTCTATATTAATCGTGACAACAGCCTTCTTGCAGCATAGATGGCTGCATTTCTACCGTGGTGAGTGACAGCAGAGTGGATGGAGAGAGGAAAGCCGCTCTCTCTCTCTCAAACATGGAGAGCAGATGAGGGATGTGAAATTTGATGACGAAGACATCAACTGTTCATCTTGACCTTTCGATTTGAATTTCAAGTGCTAAATATGCAAAATACATACGTCTACATGCCATGCTCGCCTACCACCAAGGAAGACGAGCATTGATTACTTCAAAACATATTAAAAAGCCTTCAAAGGACGATTCAACTAATTTATGGGCTCCACTCATCACAGTTCTCTTTGTATTACTATTATTACTATTCCTCCTCTCCTGGGCTCCCTCTCCGGCCTCTAGTCCCACAACTCCCCGACGCCACCGTCGCCATGGAGGCCGCCCTCTCCTCCCTTCCTCCGTCATCTCCCTCTACCCAATGCCCCACCTCCAGAGCCTCATCCTCGTCGCTTGCCACAGTGTCTACACCGGCATGGACTACAAACATCCAGATGCTGCCTCCAGCTGGCTCTTACTTGACTATCAACAAAAATCCCAACCCCACTCTTTTCTCCAACACATCCAAATGGGCGTTGAAAAAGCAGCAGACGACCCTCAAGCCGCCCTCATATTCAGTGGAGGCAAGACTAGACCAGATGCTGGACCCCGTGCAGAAGCTCTAGGTTACTGGGTGGTAGCAGAATCCATTGAGTGGTACGGACAGAAGGACGTGAGACTTAGAGCCTTCACTGAAGAACATGCCAGAGACTCTTACGAAAACCTCCTCTTTTCATTGTGTCGATTTTACGAGCTCACCGGCCACTTTCCTCTGTTTATCACTGTTATTGGTTACGATTTCAAGGAAACTAGATTTACTGATCTTCATAGGGCTGCTGTTGGGTACCCTGCTGTCCAATTTGAATACCTCGGCACACCAGTTATTAGTAACGATAATGACAGTAATATTGATGGACAACAGCAACAGCAACAACATTCCACTCCAGAGCAAGGAGAAGCCAAAGTACTAGAAATTTGGGAGAAGGATATGTATGGGTGCCATGGTGATCTGGCAGCCAAGAGAAGAGAGAGAGATCCATTTGCATGGGGACCCATATCTCCAGAGAGGTGTCCTCCCATGGAAGAGTTGTTGGATTGGTGTGGACCGGGTGTGTTTGATGGTATGCTGCCTTGGTAATGGGGAGAGGGAGAAGAAGGAAAGGAAAAGGGGTGGGGGGGGGGCCATGTTTTGTGGGTCTGGAGTATTTTGCTTATTATTTGATGAGATCTCAACACTGTACCAAGACTTTTGACTATATTTGACTTTGAGTAACAATGCCATTTGATGTTGACGACGTGAAAATGTTTTTTGCCCCTCAGTGGATGTAACAGAAGAAGAACCAAAAAAAGTCCTGTGTTAATGCTAATGATGTCAATGCAGAAGCAGACAGCTTTGCATCAAAGATAAGAGATGAATAGTAGCACTGCTGGTGCATTTGTTCAAACATAAACTCCTTCTCCCAAATCAAAATGCCATTCTATGGGTATTCTCCCAGATTCATCATATGCAAGCTTGGTGGAAGTGGCCTCCAAAGACAAAAACACACAGGGCATTATATAACAAAATATAAACAAGGATAGGACAAGCTCTAAGGGGGTCCAAACATTAAAGAGAATCTCCTGACCTCAGTGAAGCTGTCCAAGAAGAGCTGCCCACGAGTAAACCCAGACGTCAATATATTAATCTAACATTCTCCAAATTCTAACAATAATGTAACCTGTCTTCCTCAAAATTGCAACCATCACTACCAAAAATCACGACCGACTCACAATACTAAACTCCACCCCTCTCCTTCTCACCCTTTCTATATAGCCAGTAGTATCAATTAACAACATGCCAGGTGTCCATACTCCAGGAGGAGGCAACTTATCTCTCTCTTCCAACATCACTATTGCTGCTGCCACTATGAATATAGAACATGCAACATAACCTGGCTCAGGTCCTGTTATACTCGTCACTACCGATCTCTCTTGCATAGCAGGAGAAGGAGGAGAAGATGGACCATTACTATTATTATCATTAGAATACTCTACACCTTTAGCAAAGTTGACAATTTCAAATCGTGTTTGTTGTAGCTGCTCCTCACTAGGACCTTGATGAATAAATCCACCAAAACTAAAAAATGCAGGGTATTTTAGCAACAACCTTCTTCCCCATTCCTTGCGAGCCAATATTTGGAATACAGTGCCTGCAATGATGAAGAGAATGAGGTAGAAGAATGATGGTACTGTGAAATATATTGCTGATTGAGGTGGTGGTGAAGGAAGAGGAGAAGTGATTGTCGTAGGTCTAGTAGGGGGTGCTTTGTGTCCTCTTCTTCCTCTATCTTGTTTCATGGAAGCTTCCATTGCCATAGTCCTTCTGACGACCGAAGCATCTGCCCCAATAAATGGGAGAGCCCAGGATTGGAGTCGCGTATCATAAAATGGACCTCCATGTCTCTTTAGTTTTCCAACTGCAGTAGCATTTTTGCCGGAAGCAATACTCTCATGATGATAAAACAGCTCTGATTTTGCTTGTTTCCTGATAGCAGTGAGCTCTGCAGCGAAGCCTACGCCATTCACTGCTGATTCCCAAGTGGGGTAGTGTCCTTTGATACCAGCTGGACCACTTTTAATAGAAATGAATGTTTCTACCCGAGTACAAACTGCTTTAGAATTATTATTGTTATTACCAGTGTTGTTGAATAGTCTGGTAGTCCATAGAGAGCCCAAGTCAACAGGAACAGAGTCAAAGCCAACAGCAGAAGCAATGTGAATGCCAGCAGCAGCTGCAGCTGAATGGTAGTGGAGCTCCATCCTTTCGATAAACTCTGGTTCACCACAGATATCTAGATAGGAGGTTTTCTGTGAGATGCAGGCGGCGACGACTGGTTGTCCGTAGAAGCGGAAAGGGCCCACACAGTTGATGATTACTTGGGCTTGAGAGGCCATGGCTTGGAGAGAGGAAGGGTCGTTGACATTGGCAATGAGGATGCCAGCTGATTTGATTTGCAGAGAGGAAGCGAGGTGTTTAAGCTTAGATTCGTCTCTTCCTGCTAGAGCATATGAGCCCTTGAACCCTGACTCTATGATCTCTTTGGCAACTCTTTGGCCTGTAAATCCAGTGGCACCTAGGACCACAATCTGGTATTTTCTTTGATCAGCAACCATATTGGGCAGATTTTAGAAGAGAACTGTTCAGAATGCTACTGGTAGTAGCAATTTAAACGTGTACTGACAGTTTTGAAATATTGCTACAGATTATGTTATGCCTCGTTTTTTCCAAGCTCATTTCAAGTCTCCCTCTATCCTCGCTGTGCTGCCGGCTGATGACCGCGATCTCTTGTCTATCCTGAAGCATAAGAGAGGAGAATTTCAATTTTCCCGCAATACAATCGCTCATTTAATCCAATCCAATCACAGCATACTTACGCAACATATTAAAAGCATCAGGGATCGCATTCACCTTCTATTTTAGAGGAAGAAACCCAATTTACCAATTATCAATATCACCAAACCTTTTAGAAAAATAAGAATGTTGGCATCTACTATCAAACCATCTACTCACAGCATCTCAGGATTGAAATTGAAGGCTGGTAAGTATTTCACCGTTCGTGTCGACAACAAAAATATAGAGACCCATCTGTGATGCCCATCGCTCTGTCGTTCCTCCTCTTCCTCTCTCCCTCACTCTTCTTCCTCCCTCACGTTTCTCTCTTCCAGCCCCAGCCAGTGCTCGTCCTGCCTGCACCTCTAGACACATCACACCCACCAAAGCCCTCGCCGACACCAACATTGCAGTCAACCTCATCAGCAGCACCCTCTGCGGAGCCGCAGCCGTCGCTCTACAGACTATCACCGCCCCAGATCGCGACGGCGAAATCGCCCGCATCCAGACTGCCGATGGTGCCATCCCAGTCGCTGCCGGCATTGCAGCCGACCTCATCACCCACTCAATCCCAGGTCTTAACGTAATTTTCAACCTCGCAGCAGAGCCAGCCGGAGCAGCAGCCAGTGTCGCATATATCACCATGATCCTCCTCTCCTCCCCCTCCGTCAACCCAAACACCTTGGCGCCCCAAGGCTCAGCCCTCGCAGCAGAAACAGCCAAAGACGCTCGTAGCGCAGTACGTGTTCCATACTCGCAAGTTGTCAAAACTGCCCTTAGTGTTGTAGATTTTGAAAACAAGGCCAGTAGTGGTGCAGGCTGGGAGGTGGGCAAAGATGGTTTGCCCAAGCTTCCAGTCAACAGTGTGTTGTTTGTTGTTGGTACTGGGGTGCTGATCTTGGAGCTGGCTTCTCATTCTTCTGTTCTTGGGTTCTTTATGCCGCGTATTCTTACCGTTACTGGGTGGTTGGCGGTAGCTGGTTACTTTTTGGATAAGAGGGAATAAAACTTTAGTATTTTAGTATGCTTTTATTTCTTGTTTAAAAAAAAGAGGTACAGACAGGCTCATGCAATGGAACCTTAAAGTAGAGAACAAACCAAAATTAAACATTAATCCCGCTCCTCTCTCCTCCCCTTCTTCTCTCTCAGACCCAAATATCACTGGAGCAATCCCCCCCTGGATACCTCACCTCATGCACCAGAGCAGCTCCCCCTGGCTCCTCTCCAAAATCAACAAAAAACTCCTCATTCAATTTCAACTCCCCTTTCTCAGTATTAACATCCACCTGGATCAGATACCCACCCCTTTTCACCATTTCAGGGTAAAACTGTCCATCCCAAGGAGTGTATAGACTGTTTGTCACATATAATCTCTTACCATCCAATGACAACTGCAACATCTGGGGACCTCCCTGCAACTCTTTACCTCCTTTTAAGACTGGAGCTGCTGGTATCTCTGTCACTCCATCTGGCAGCCCGTCTATAACAGTCACCCTAGATCCTTTTCTAACAACACCTCCCAGCCAGATTCGGGATACAAACTTGGGATGAGCTGGATCTTCTTTTAGAGAGTACATGCACACATCTCCTCTCAGCCAGTTTGAGAAGAAGAGGTAGTTATCGTCCATTGAGATGAGAATGTCTGTGATGAGAGGGGGTAGGGAGGGGAGGGCCCAGTTTTCTACTGTCAAATGAGGCTGCTTAATTGCTACATTGGTCTTCCATCCCAGCCACTCCTCTCCTCCTTCTTTCTCTTTCTCCCTCTTCTTCTTGTCTTGGTCTATAGTAAAATGAACAACATTAGAAGACAGAGCGCACCCAACATATCCATGAGGAGCTGAAGGTTCATGTAGGAACCTCACCTCCAGGGGAATCATCCCTTCTTCTCCCAAATCTACCTTCTCCATCACCTTTCTCTTGTTCCAGTCCCAAAACCAAATGGCAGAGTTGTACTTTCCAGCTGCAACATCAGCGGGGTTGAATCCTTTACTGAATGCATTGGGGGCTCCCCAGCCTGTGGACACCATTACTCCCAGTCGGGGTTGGTACCAGAAATCATATCCAAATTCAGTACCATCAGTATTACCATCAGTCCATGTACCCAGTACTTTATGCTCCGGGGAGATCAAGATGAAGTTTCCTTTAGCTTCTCCACCCTTAGCAGCAGGAGTACCCATAGCACTGACCATGATGTTACCATCACCAAGACAATGACTGGTGTGCAGGTAGGAGAGACCAGTCTTGGCGGCAATCTCCTCTGGCTCTATGACATGAGCAACACGAGGAGCACGTGGGTCAGATTTTGTGTCGACGGTGTAGATGCGGCCAGAGCCGAGGGTGGGGAGGATGAGGTGGGAACGTGATCTGGATGGGTCGTTGTGGCAAGAGGAGCAGGCATTCCACCCGGTGTGATGGGGCTCGTCTCCAGTGGAGAGAGGGAGGCGATGGATGACAGAGGAGTAGGTGGGGGAGGTGGGGTCGCAGTCGATGGTGGCGAGGTAGTCAGGGTGGGATTTGTCGGCTACGATGGCTGGGACGTAGAGGAGTTTTTCTCTAGGGCCTTTCTCAAAGGCTTCCTGTGGGATTGAAGAAGATAGGAGGAGGAGGGTGTTGCACAATCTGGGAGTTGGTCATGAATGACATTTCGAAATTCTTAGTAGGATTGGATATATCAACCGCAATTTCACTCTAATTTATTCATTGTAGCACCACCACTACCTAGTAGAACCTTAATTATGCCGATACCTTTGTCTCCAAACTTTTCCCAAAAAGAGTTCACGCAATTCTCACCTTTGGTGTGGCATAACCAGGTCCACAATGTTCGCAGCTCATATTGTCTTGATAGTAGCATACATCTATTGCTTATATTAGAAAGGGTTTGTCACATTTGGCTGGAATGCCGAGCTGTATAGAAACACAAGACAGAAATCTCTCTCAGGTACCTGTGCTGAAGGTGCAACGCTTGAACTCGGATGGCCATGCATAGCCCCCATGCATGGTCAAAACATCATCACTTAAAGAAAGCTCTATTCAGTAATCCCCTAGTATTTACAGGCTGCAAACCTCTTCAACAAATACATATCACTCCTCTTCCTACTGCCCTCCTCCCTCTCCACCTCCACCTTCTAAAGCCCTTATCCTCTCCCTCAACCTGACATTCTCATCTCTCAACTCTCCCACCTCCACCCTCAGCTTCTCCGTCTCCTCCCTCAGCGGCCTCAATTTCGGCGCTTGCTGCAAGAGTGCATTCAGGGCTCCCATCTTCCCTCTTTCACTATCACCCACTGCAGCCACCAACTCTCTCATGAATTCCTGGTGTAAATGCATGCTTTCTAGCAACTCTTTCAGTGGGGGCAGTAATATATGTGCTGGTGCTCCTGTTGGGCTGGTTACTGTGCTCCCTCCTTTACTGCTTTCACCACCACCACCTACTCCTACTCCGCCGCCACCTCCGACATTAACACCAGCCATCAATGCAGCAGCATTTGACGATTGTTTAGGTAATCTAGGTTTCCCATCAGGTCCCACCTCTCCTCCTCCTGCTGCTTCTTCTACGTATCTAAACCTTCCCTTTCTCTTGGCTTTATCCTGACCCTCGCCATCTCCTCCATCATCTCCTCCTCCTCCTCCTCCAGGAGTCAATTGCTGCTGCCTTTGTTTCATGTGTTCCTCCATCAGCTGCCCTCCTTCTCCATCAGGGGGAGTGGCAAAAGGCGGCGCTTCATCAGTTTCATATACTTTGAATCTTCCGTGTTCTTTGGCAGGTTTACCGCCACCGGCTCCAATGCGGCCTGGGGTGCCTGCACCTTTATCTAAAGAAGTTGTCCTGGACGATGGTCCTGAGCTTAGTCCTGCTGCAGAAGGTGATGCTGGTACTCCTCCTCCTCCAGACATAACTGCTGTGGCTACAGGAATCTTGCCGGGTGAAGACGAGGACCCACTTGCCGCATCACCACCGTTATAATAAATGTCACCACCTCCAACAGAGGCATCCTCCAAAATAGCAGGCAACTCGGCAGCTGCTGCTTTTAAAGCCTGTACATCTAAATTCCAGCTAGACACTCCTTTTCTATACTCTTGCTGACTGGCCATTATTTCCTTGGCTTCTATGTCAGCTTCCAGCCCTCTAGATGCCTGCTGCGCTTTGATCTTGGCCAGACGTTCCGTCACCGTAGGCAGCCCAGCTAGGAGATGCTTCGAAAGATACGCAGCATCATGGGCTGTTTTAAAGAATCTATGTTCTAGCAGTTGACTGGCAGAAGGGCGCTGTGTTGGGTCCTTTTGCAGACACTTGGCTACCAGCTCCCTCATATGTTTACTAAAATGTTTCTTATGATCCGGGGTATTGCTGTCTTCCAGTGTTGGAGGTGGGTTTTGCAGTGTCATAAGGAGCACCTTCATGGGAGGGAGCCTGGCAAATGGAGCGTGACCATGTGCTAATTCCAAAAGAGTAATACCAAAGCTCCAGATATCTGCATGATAGTCATAGCCACTTTGTTCCATAACTTCAGGGGCCATCCAGCATGGCGTCCCGACAAAAGTACTTCTACTTTGGTATCTATTTCCCCATGATCCCCCTCTTTCTAGTGGAGCAGCCACACCAAAGTCACCCAGTAGAACTTTACCATCATCTTCCACCAGGATATTGCCTGCCTTGATGTCTCTGTGGATGATGCCGTGTTTGTGGAGGTACTCCAAAGCCTGCAAGACTGGTTTCATAATGGTGGCAATAGTAGGCTCGTCCAGACCATCCTTGTATTCAGATCTCATGATATTGAGGACTGAGCCTCCTGAGATGTATGGCATGACCATCCATAGGTGTTCTTTGTATACAAAGGAGCAATGGAGGGTGAGGAGGTTGGGGTGATGGAGATGACGCATGGTTTGGGCTTCCCGGACAATTTCGTCTAAACTGCAGTTCATGTTTTCTAGGTCCATCAGTTTGACTGCGACGTATTCGTTGTAGGGTTTGCATAATGCTTTCCAGACCTATATAGTGTGGATAGGGAGGGGGAGGGGAGAAGGGTGGTGGTGGTGTGAAAGGAGGAAAGGTATGTGGGGCAGAGAGAGGGGCGGCAGAGGTAGTTTGTAATCTGCAATGGGGGAAGGGAAACGTGGACTTACTGTAGCGCTGACGCCTCTACCGCATTCTTCAAGGAGCTCATAATCGTCTGGTGTAGTGGGAAATTGCCTGTAATTTGGAAATATATTGCAGTGTGAGTCAAGAGAGGGAGTGTGTGAAAGATTGCAGATTGCCTTGTTTATATACAAATCAACATGCAACTTGGAAGAGGTTGATGTCATACCTTTTCTCTTGCACAATAGACTGTAAATTGCTCGTTGATCGAGATGCCGTGAGGAAACCGAACGAGGCCATTTTGAATTATGTTGTCAGCCGAGCGAGTTTGGCTAAAACTTCAACCTAGTAGCTAAATAATAAGGTTAGAATCAAGTGCTTGAGATTCATGAAGAATGGCGTAATTTTCGCTCATGCCAATGCCCTTTGTCAAAGACAGAAACCCTGCAGACCCTCTCCTCTCTCCCCGACGTCGATTGGGTGATGCTGGAGGGCCCTCTTCTCACATATCCTAGCATAGCAATCCCAGTTCATGGAGTTATACTGGCATTTCTATACGAGAGTCTATACTGTCCATGTTGTTGACATTCAATGAACCATAAGGTTGCGCCACCCACCCTTTCCTCTTCTCTTGCTCCTCGCCGATTCCGACGACAAGTTGTTAAAAGCGTTGAGCCTGACCAGATACGTATATAATGCCAATGCCAGGCCACATCCGCCATATATTTTAATTATTGGTAACGCTTCTCTTGTTACTGATTGTTTGGAGGTGTCTAATACACCCCGATACAATAGAATGAAGGCCATTAATCTTACCAAGACGGCTGGATCAGCCCAATGTCACAGCCAAAACCAGAAATCATTCGGACGCTTCTCAGACAGCATGAGAGGTATTGCCGTAATGTCACAATCTCGCAAATCTCTCGTTTTAGCAAGGTATAATTGATCACCCTATCCATAGTTTTCAAGATGACTCCTTATCGTCAATTTAAACAGCATTCCAACAACCCCCACTCAATATCTCACCCAAACCACCCGTTAATTCTCTACAGATCGACTAAAAGCGCCCCTGTAATCGCATCCGTCGTTCCAGCGAAGACATCTTCTCCCGACAAGACAGTGCCCGGCTCCAGCAGCACCGTCCTTGGTATGTTCCCCCCACTTTTTTCCCTTGTCGCCTTCCCTTCTCCTTCCTGATCTCATTTAACCCTCTCCCCCTCCCCATTTAACTCCACCCCTCACAGCTGTCATTCTTGGAGGAGGAGCAGGCACCCGTCTCTACCCTCTCACCAAGAACAGAGCCAAACCCGCCGTCCCCATTGGCGGTGCCTACCGCCTCATTGACGTCCCAATGTCCAACTGCATCAACTCCGGGATCAATAAGATCTACATCCTCACCCAGTTCAACTCCACTTCCCTCAATCGCCACCTGGCTAGAACCTACAACTTTGGCGCATCTGGGGTCAGAGGCGGAGAGAACTTTGTTGAAGTGCTGGCCGCCACCCAAACCCCCGACAGCAAAGATTGGTTCCAAGGCACTGCAGATGCTATGCGTCAATATGCTTGGTTGTTCAAGGATGCTAAGAATAGGAAGATTGAGGAGGTTGTAATTTTGTCTGGAGATCATTTGTATAGAATGGACTATATGAAGTTTGTTGAGCATCACAGAGCCACCAAGGCAGATATCACCATCGGCTGCTTGCCCATGGACGATGGCCGGGCTTCAGACTTTGGTCTGATGAAGATCAATGATGAAGGGCGCATCACAGAGTTTTCTGAGAAGCCAAAGGGTGACGCTCTGAAGGCCATGCAGGTAGATACTACCATCCTGGGACTGTCTGCTGCTGATGCCAAGATACAAAAGTACATTGCATCCATGGGAATCTACGTGTTCAGCAAAAACATGATGTTGAAACTGCTTGAAGATGATCCAACTCAGAATGATTTTGGTGGAGAGATCATCCCTGCGGCTGCTCAGACAAACAGAGTTATGGCCTACCTGTTTGATGATTATTGGGAGGACATTGGAACCATCAAATCCTTCTTTGATTCTAACTTGGCACTCACTGAAAACAATGCTAAATTCGAGTTTTACGACCCGAACTTCCCCGTCTACACTTCTCCCCGTTTCCTCCCACCCGCCAAGGTTGTAGGAAGCAAACTGAAAGATGCTATTGTGTCTCATGGAGCATATCTCAACCAATGCACTGTAGACAGGAGTATCATCGGTCTTCGTTCCCGTATCAACGCAGGTGTCAGCATCAAAAACTCCCTCCTCATGGGCGCTGATTACTATGAGAGTGATCAACAAAGAGCTGCGTTGTTGGCGAATGGACAAGTGCCTATTGGAATTGGGTCTAATACTCATCTAGAGAATGTGATTGCTGATAAGAATTGCAGAATTGGTGAGAATTGTGTGATTACAAATAAGGACAATGTGCAGGAGGCTGAGAGAGAGGCTGAGGGGTACTACATCAGATCTGGAATTGTGGTGCTGTTGAGGAATCAGACGATTAAGAATGACACTATTATCTAAGTATATAACCACATATTAGTAAGTAGTGGGAGGAGAAATAGAATAGCATAATAATATGTACTAGAGTAGTAATTTGATGGTGACGAATGCAAAAAAGAATGGTAAACATGGGTGGATAGAATCTATCTTGTGGTATTACAGACTTTGGTTGTTTCATTGTTGTAACGTAATACTTTTTTGGAGGTCTCTTTATTTGAAACAATAATGTAAGAGATAAAACGCATGCTATTTTGTTACTTCAGAAGGAGTCTTGGCTTTGATAGCGAGAGCATGCAATCCAGCTGCGAATTCTGCTTCTAAAAGGCCATAGATCTGCCTGTGTCGTTGGACGAGGGAATTGCCTTCAAATTGATCAGAGACAATATCTAATCTAAAGTGAGTTTCTGCATCTGGAGCACCTGTTGGGTTGCCTGAATGACCGGCATGTTTGTGGGATTCGTTATTGAGGGTAATGGATGTGGGGTGAAGGGCATGGGTCAGCTTGCTGGAGGATTGGGGGTGATGGGGGAGGGATGGAGGGTGTGAGAGAAGTGGGTGTCTGGGGAAGAAGATGATTTTGAAACGGGTTTGGAATGGCGATTGGGAGGAAAATCTCACCTCTTTATACTTTCTTCTACTAGTCCCATGAGTGAAGATGAGGAAGAGTGGAGGAACCTATTGGATGAGCTATTGAGACCTTGCTGGGCGAGTCTCCACATGCGATCGGAGGAAGGAACAACAATCAATTGGGGTGTTAAGCCGCTGATGCGGTGTTCATTCCCTTTTATCAGGTGTGTATTGTAGATACGGTTGCTATGAGAGCACCAGAGATGAAAAATATGCTGCATATAGCAAACACCTCAGGGTTTAAGAGGGGAGAGAGCTCCTGCCTGGCTCCTGGAGGAGAAGGGGACGAAGCGCTCCCTTGAAATACATTGATTTTCATTCGTCAGGGCAATATAATTTCATTTCCAAAACATGAATATAACTTCAATGGCATATATGCTATGATACATAGCTTGATAGTGGCGTTCTTTTGAAGAAATGACGAATGTCCCTGCATCACCAAACACCCTTTCATCGGGGGATTCATGGGCCGATACTCTCTCTAAAGTAGCGCCATGCGTTGTGGTTTTGAAAGTAGTAAGTGATCATCCCATATTTGCTCGCAAAACCCTACAACCTAGCAAGCCATTACCCTCATTCTCTGTCACCCTTCTCTGTCGGCCCGCCCCCCTGTTCTGCCTCTACCTACACTCCCCCACCCTTCTTCTCCATTCACACCCCATCGCCTCTCCCCCTACCACAGACTCAGACCAGATCATTTGACACAGAGGCAGCAGGAAGCAGCTACGCCACAGGTTTCATCGTCGACGCCCAGCGAGGCATCATCCTCACCAATCGCCACGTCGTCACCCCGGGCCCCATTATTGCAGAAGCAGTGTTCCAAAACAGAGAAGAAGTTCCAGTCAAACCAATCTACTACGATCCCATCCATGATTTCGGTTTTCTGCATTTCAACCCTTCCTCCATAAAATTCCTCCAACTGAGCGAAATCCCCCTGGCCCCCCATGCCGCCACTGTCGGTCTGGACATCCGTGTAATTGGCAACGATTCCGGAGAGAAGATCTCCATCCTGAGTGGTACACTAGCCAGACTGGATAGAGACGCACCTCATTATAGTAGAAACGGATATAATGATTTCAATACATTCTATCTCCAAGCAGCCTCTGGAACCAAAGGAGGGAGCAGCGGGAGCCCTGTGATTGACGTCCAGGGGAGAGCGGTGGGATTGAATGCTGGGGGGAAGAATAAAGCTGCGTCAGCCTATTATTTACCGTTGCATAGGGTAGTTAGAGCTCTTGAGATTGTCAAGAATCATTGGAATAAAAGGATAAACAAAATAGCAGATACATTCGCAATTGGTGGTAGTAATTGTAGGAGTGCAGAAAACGTCCTCGATGATGGCACACGAGGAGGGTCTGATATGTACAACATATACCCATTAGGCAAAGACTGGAGCAGTCAATGCATTCCAAGAGGAGACCTCCAAGCAACGTTTGTATTCAAAGGCTTCGACGAAGTATGCAGACTGGGGCTGAGACGAGAGACTGAGGCTGAAGCTAGAAAAGTAGGGCTGGACACCCTGCCCCCTGGTGGCTCCCCTGGTATGCTTGTCGTCCATAGTGTGGTTCCTCTTGGACCGGTTGATGGTATGTTGGAAGCAGGGGATGTCTTGGTCAGTGTTAATGGGAGAATCATAGTTGATTTCCTTACCTTGGAAACTCTTTTAGATAATAGTATTGACCACGGTATTACTGTTGGTGTTAAGAAGGAAGGAGGAGGAGAGGAGAGGGGTGCTGCTGATGGTACAGCTGATGGTAATGGTGACATTACAACCACTACTACTACTACTTCTTCTTCTTCTCCTACTATTACCATTGGAGTAGAGAGAGGAGGCAAACCCCTAACAATCACCACCATTATCACAAACGTCCACTCCATCACCCCTGCCACCCTCTTCGAATTCGGAGGAGGCTCCCTCCACTCTCTGAGCTACCAACAAGCACGCAACAAGAGAGCAACGGTGGGTCAAGTGTACTGCGCAGACCCTGGATACATGCTGGGCAAAGCAGGCGTCACTGCTGGCGCAATCATCACCTCAGTCAATGGCCGTTGTACTCCTACTCTTCAAGATTTCACTGCAGTGGTGTGTAGTCTGGCACATGGGTGTAGAGTACCCTTGCAATTCTTTACTTTTAAAGATAGGCATTGTGTTAGGAATGTTATATTAGATATGAATTGGGTGTGGTATGGGGGGCCTAAGATGTGGAGAAGGAATGACGCCACTGGGGTTTGGGATTGTGAGAAGATAAAGGTGAAGGAGACGGTGGTAGGAGAGAAGGTTGCTGTAGGAGAGGATACTGTACTGACTGAGGAGGTAGGTTTGGCCAAGCTAACTCAAACTCAAGAAGAAGAGAAGGGTGGTATAGCTCTCGACACGACCACCACCACTACCACTATTGGCGCTGATAATGGTTGGAGAAGGGAGTTGGAACACAAGATGCGATGCTGCATGGTAACACTAAAAGTAGAAATCCCACTGATAGCCCTGGTAGATGGTGTTCATTCCCGAGCATTCAGCGGGTGTGGCATCGTCGTCCATCAGTCCAACACCCTGGGTCTCGTACTCGTGGACCGTAACACCGTAGCAGTTGCCCCGGGAGACGTCACCCTCTCCTTTGGAGCCTTCCCTGCAGAAGTACCTGGTAGAGTGAGGTTTCTCCATCCACTCCACAACTTCTCACTGGTGTCGTACGATCCCAGGGCGCTGCCTTCTGCAGCGCGATCTCTTGTGAGATGCGCTCACTTGGCTCCTGAGCTGTCGGCTTTGCTGCATCGAGGAGATGACGTGGAGCTGCTGTGTCTGACCAAGGCACAGAGGCTGATTCATCGTACTTCCCCTGTAGGTGATCCGACTGTACCTGTATCAGTATCACTACCAGATGTGCCACGATTTAGAGCAACGCAGTTGGAGGTGATAGGATTGGTGCAAGACTTTGGAGCAGCCTGCGCTGGAGCCTTGACGAACAAACAAGGAGATATTCTCGCCTTGTGGAGCTCTGTATCCGAGCAAAGAGACGGTAAAGAGAAAGAGTGGGCTGCAGGATTGCCAGCAGTGTTGTTCACACCTTGGGTTGAGGTGGTCATCAAGAGGCTGGAGGCTGCGGGGGGAGCAGGAGCTGCTGTGGAACCACCTCAAGTCCCTGTTCTTGATGCTGAACTCGTCCCTCTCCCATTAGCTAAAGCGGCCCAGTATGGACTACCACAGGAATGGGTGGCAAGGTTGGTGGAGTTTGACCCAGAAAGGAGGCAGGTACTGCGCGTGAAGAGGACATTGGCCAATAGTCATGCTGCTGATGTGTTGAAGAGCGGAGATATGGTACTGGCTGTAGATGGGAGACCCGTGTCTGGATATTTAGATGTGCAGAAAGCCATTTGGAGAGCTTGTGGTATTTATAATACCACTAGTGATGGTACTGGTGTTGGTGATAAAGATAAGACTCCTCCTCCTGTTAGTTGTGGTGGTAAGAAGAAGAGAAATGCTGATGATGATACTTCTCCAGGTTCTCATCATCATGAGGATGAAGATTCACCTCCCTTGAAGAAGAAACCATCGCCGCCTGAACTGATGGTTGATGGTGGGGGTACTTCCACAGCTGGTACTGCTATCACCACAATTAGAACAGCAGCAAACACGTCCCCGTCCTCCTCTCCACACCATCACCATCACCCTCTTCATCGTGAATCTCTCAAATTGACCATCTTCAGAGACGGCTGCATCCACGACAACATTGCAATCAACCTCGGCTGGGAAGATGGCCTGGGAACCATCCGCCTCCTCCATTGGTGCGGTGCTCAACTGCAAACTGCCCACCGCGCAGTGCGTGACCTCGGTCCTCCTCCCCCTGGCATCGGACCCAACTCAGTGGCAGTCACCAGATGGCATCATGGCTCCCCCGCTCACAGGTATGGGCTCTATGCCTTGTATTGGATTGCTGAAGTGAATGGAGAGCCTGTACATGATATTGATGAGTTTTTAAAAGCAGTGGGGGAATTGCCAAATGGTGCAGATGTGTATGTGAAGATGTTGCATTTTGAGAGTGGGAAAAGTAAGGTGTTGAGTTTGAAAACTGATACGAGGTATTGGCCTACCTGGGAATTGAGGTTGGATTTGACTACGGGGGAGTGGAAGAGAGAGGAAAAGTAATAGAAGAACATAGAGAAGGACATTCTTCTTGGTAGATGTATCAGTTATTACAATTTGTCATAATCAGATATGTCTGTATGTAACCATGTAAAATTAAAAAGAAGTAAATTCAAACTAGTAAGAGCTTGTCGTTGGGTTCACGATGTTGACTTTCATAATAATTATAAAACATCCTTTCTTCTTCTTCTTCTAAAATTGTTCTTCATATTCATGCCATTTATCTTCATCAAATTGTCCCAGTGTCAATCCACCTTCCGGTATATCATTATTGCTCATTCTGTACCAACTGGCACCCAGGTTATTAGTACCACCACCATTATGAAACTGAATATTGACATCCATATTCTCCTCCTCTTCTTTTTCTTTCTTTTGTTGCTGCTGCCCATAATAATGTCCTCTAGTCTCCAAATACTCTTCTTCCTCTTCTTCTTCTACTATCATCTCCTCTAATGGAGGAGGAGAATAGGGAGCTCTCCTCAGGGGCATCATTGCCCACTTCAAACTTTCCCTAGCAGTGGCGGGAGTAAACAAGGGAGCTGGAGCTTCTGCCACCAACCTGGATCTCTCTACTCCCATTGCCAAAGGAGCAGGTACAACTGGTTCCAACAGAGCCAGCGTACGAGCCTTAATACCCACTCCATCTACTTCTCCATCCTCATCATTGACATCAGCCCCAGCAATAGCTGCTGCTGCTCTTGATTGTTGCAGTGCAGCTGCTTCTTTTGACGCTCTCAGTTCTTCAATGGCATCATCGTCAAACAGTTCTCTGGCTTGGGTGTCTCTGACACCACGAGCTAGAGGGCCAGTTGGAGTGTTGCCTGCCTTGGCTATGATGGCTGCAATAGAAGCATCCATACCAGGGGATGGAGCTACAATGATGTCTGCTGTTGTTGCCCCTTCTGTTTGCTGCTGCTGCCGCTTTTGTGCTTCTTCCTTATCAACTATTCCTTCTTGTTGGGCAATGCCAGCGTATCGACTGATCGCTCCTCCTCCTCCTCCTGGCATTCTTCTCTGTTGAGGAGTGTCAAAGACTGTAAAATGAGAAGAAGCTGGAGAATGCATTGCATTGCGAGTACCAGCAGGAGATGACATCATCATCATTGGATCATTGAAGGTTCCCACTGCACCAGCAGCTAGTGATGCCCTCTTACTTCCATCACCTTGCTTTTGCATTTGTTGCTGCCAGGATTCTCTCACCTTCTCAGCATTAGCTATTAATTCCTTTGCTCTCTTTATATCAATGCTCTGGCCAATTCCTGGGAAGGTTGGTGTTAATGCAATTAAATCAACTGATTTACGATATGATGCTCCTCCTCCAGCTGTTGCTTTACTACCACTTGATCCAGCCCCTACATCAACAGTCACATTCATATTCTTCTTTTGCACTCCATTATTATTGTTATTCCTATAAGATTGACCACCAACTCTCAATGGGAGAGGTGCTTGGGGAGCAAAGTAGAATGGAGAAGGTCCGTCAGTTGCCGGCTCTTTACCTTTGCTTTCTCCCAACTCATGATTCTCTCCTCCTGCTCCAATGGAGCTGCTCTTCAGTTTGGCCACACGTCTAGCTAGTTGAGCTAGTGGTGTAGATGATGATTTCCCTCCTCCTGCTGCTGCAAAGGGGCTATTCCCAGCAGCTCTACTTTTTCTCAAGGCAGCCAAGTCAACATACAGCTCCCTTGGTGTCACCTTGTTGCTATGAATATTATTATCGACACGCTGCTCTTCCTCCACCATCTCCTCCCCCTCCTCTTCCTTCTCAACAACAGTATCCTGTTTATTGACGCTGTCCAAATTATCATTAGATGGCATTTTCAATTCCTCAATGAGTCTTTGAGCATCAGCAACGAGGTCTGCAACAGATGCTGACAGGGACATTCTCACCGCATCGTCATCTTCTGCTGCTGCCTCTTCCACAATGGCAACTGTAGCTTCTCTTCTTGTTGCTGGCTTCTTGACATGCTTGTCGAATGAAAAGTGGCTTGTGCTCACCCTCGCATTAGTATTGCCTTTAGGGGGAAAGATTGGGGATGCGAGGCTGCTGTGATCAGGAGCATCAAATTCAAACCCAGAACCGACAGTCACTGTGTTACCACCACCATCACCACCACTACTGCTGCTGGCTGCAGGTGGGGTTGTGACACTTTGGGCTCTGCCCAGCTTGGAGAACGCCTTGGCTGCAGCTAATACACGATTCCTTTCTTGAGAGACCTCTCCTTGTTCTCCCCCTTCTTCTTCACCATCAGCTTCTTGTGTCGTATTGATGTCCATGGTTTCAACATTTGCAGCTGCAGTTGGGTTGTCGCTCTCAGCCGTGGACTCTTCTCTATCTTCCTCCTCCTCCTCCTTGACTTTCTTTTTCTCATTCTGTTTGCCTTGAATTGCGCTGCCTGCTCTTCTGCTACTAGAGCGTGTGGCTCTACGAGGACGGCCCATCACGGACTCCTCCTCTTCTTTTGGTGCACCAGAAAATGAAGAAGCTACTACAACCTTACCAGTGCCAGATACCATTGGACTTACCATATCACCCCCACCATTAGCAATGGCAGCAGTAGGAGCATTGACTTCCGTCTTTCCTTCACCGACATCTTCAAAAGACATGGTCGTAACAGTACCAGAATCAGTACCACCATCACCACCATTGGTACTACTTCTACTGATATTATTACCAGTGACCAATATATGAGCGACTTTATGCATACCAGCATCATTCTTAGACAGATACCCCATCATTTCTATACGGAGGCACCGCTGGACGCCAGCCTCCCCTCCCAGACGGAACAAGTGTCTTAGTTGGGTAGACTGAGGGCGAAGTTTCACCTCTCCTAGTGGCTCAAATGGAGCAGTGGGGGTAGGTGCATGGGAGAATTTAATAACCTTGGGAACTGATGTATTGTCTAAGAAGGCCATGCGTAGTACGAGGTCTGTCTGCCTGCGATGTTTCAGCTGGAAGGTGGCAGAGCTTTCTAGGTTGGCCGTCTTGTGGGCGCGAGTTGTCCAGCATGCGCCTCGGGGGACACCGACTGCTGTGCCTGCTGCCAGGATGTCTTTGCAGCCTTGTCCTGTGGCGTTGATGATGGATTTGACTACGCTGGGTTCCCCTACATCGAGGGTAGGTAATTGTTGCTGTTGTTTGGTGGGAGAGGTTTGGTGGGATTTTTGTTGTTTCTTTGATACCCTTGATTTTGGAGTGGTGTTTGCTGCAGTAGAAGCTTCTTTGGGTGTTGGTGATGGTTTTGATTGTTGCTGCCTTGATGGGGATGGTGCAGATGCCTTGGCTGTGGTTGTTGTCTTCTTCATGGCGGAAGGAGTGGTGGAGGAGAGGACCATGGAGCGACGAAGAGCATTGCTGGCACGGAGTTCTTCTAAACGGCGATCAAACTTTTGAAGCTCGTCGTTGAGCTTCTCATCCTGACTGTCTAGGTCCTGGATGGGTGAGGGGTTGCGAGTAGCAGCTCTAGTGCCATATCTATGCGATGTCACACTTTTGAGTGGGGATTTGACAGGTGAGGCTGACGACTTGTTTAACGAGTTGTAGGCGTCAGTGTTCAGTCGTGACAATGCCTTTCTCTTGTTGTGCTGTGCGACATACTGCAATTAAGACATAACAACCATGGAAATAATTAGCCAATTTATCGTTTGGTTTGATAAAATTCTAACGAATCATTGCATTTTAATATACTTACAGATCTTCTTAGATTGAGAGTGCCTGAAATAGCTATGATACTTCCTGGGTTCTCCTGATTCCCAACCATAGTGCAATTTTAGTTCACAAAAGTCGTTATTATGACTCCAATGCGCTCTCTAGAACGACTTCAATTGTCAACTTAAAACAATAACTATAACTAGTGGCTGAAACCAGATATGCGGGGAATATATAGTTTCTCTCCGTTGCTGTCCCCACCCGACTTGACCCTCAGAGAGCAGGATGCAGCGGTTCAGCTGAGCTTGGCCAGTAGACTATATATACAACCTGCCTAAACTTGGCCATTTACCAGTGACATAAGGACATCAATATCAGGTAATCACCTTACTACAAGTTCATTTCGGTCCAGACCTTTCATACATTCCTCAAGGAGGGACGTCTCTCCTAGAACGCCTCGACTGTCCTGGACTGTCTGGCTGTCGTTTTGAATAAAAGATACCTTGGACGAAAACATTCTGTAATTAAATCGGTCAATGTTGTTAGAATGATAGATACCAAACAAGCTTCACAGCTTTTAAAGGTTGCTGTGAAGCTCCTAGACTCTAAACCTCCTTCGAGCGACTTAAAATGGGACGAATTACTAGGAAGTGAGCCTTTTAGCAAACCAAATTCCAGGGCATTCGAATACATACTATATCTTTGTTACCTCAAAATCAACGGTAGAGCTAAGACTCTCAAAAGCGAAGTCGGCCGACTCTGGGCCCCTCTCGATCAGTTCGACAGCTCCGTCGCTCCTCCACCCAGAGACAAGGAATTCCCACGAGAATTTAGAGTAGCGATAAAAGACTGGATCACCAATTCACTAGCTTCTCAGGGCCTGGTAGATGGGGAGATTGTTAAGACATTCACTGTTGCCTATCAAGCAGCATCTGGCCCACGTACCTTGGAGCTGCTGTGTACTCTTGTATTCCTTGCACTTCAACATGATCTCAAGCGCTCATTCATCTTGAATAATACTTATAATACAGAGGAGCATACTACTACTAATAATGATAATAGTACAGTAGCAGTAAAGACGCATACCATCATAGGAGCACTTGATGCACTACAACAACTATGGAGACAAAGCCATGCCGAGGAAATAATGCCTTGTTTGACTGACAAGGGGACAGACAAGGCCAGTCGCCTCATTGCTCTCTCGTCATCATCATCACCATCACCATCAACTCCTGTGTTGAATGAATTTCAATCATCTGTATCTTGCCTAGATGTTCTCCGCTGCAGACTCAGAATGATGCTTACCACTAACAACAACAATGACGATAAACAAGTTGTCAGCTCATTGGCTGCTCTTAAAGCCCTGTCATATCAACTGTCTCACGATATCCATTCATTAAGCTGCCGCAGCAGCTGTACACACACCAATAATAATAAATCCAAGTTATTAACAGGTCTAGATAAGCACCTCTTATGGTTGGAAGACTTGTCTTTATTGACCACTAGTAGTAGTACTCCTTCCCACAATCCATTAATGATGATGGGTGTATCAAGAGAGAGTGATGATGATGATAATAGCACACCAACATTGTCAGAGATGATACATGATGCCAAAAGACGAGTCAAATACACTGTCCACAAGCAAGTTGGGGATAATATGATGAGGAGGAGGGATAGTGATGAGGAAGAAGCAGTGGAGGAAGTACAGTTTCTAGCTGTTGCTCCATCGTCACCTCTTTCATTACCAGTTGTACAACAAGAAGAGGAAGAGGAAGAAGGTGAAGAGGAAGCATCCCAGTCAAGTTCTCCTCTACACATTTATCCTTCTACACTTCCAGATGGTCATGAGCTATATGATGGTGATGGTGACTTGGAGAGACTGATGTCATCATCACCACTACCAACTCCAACTGTGAGGATGACCAATCACCGTTGGAATGATGTAGGTAATGATGGGTTGATAGCAGCACTACCATCACCGCTCTCTCCACCACCAACTGTCATATTGATTGAGCATCATCAGCAGCAGCAGCATCAGCAGCAGGCTGAGCAGCCTGATGGAGAGATAGCGGCAGCAACAACACCGTCATGCGATGGAAAGGTGCCTGCTCCAAAGAGGTTGAGCATGACTCCCATGGTGGTTCTCAGTAAACTTGGTGGAAGGAAGAATGTGCTTAATGTGGGTATTACAACTGCTAGTCCTGGTGGTAAAATTAGAGAGCGAAGGGGAGGAATGGGTCTGGTCAAGGAGGTGGAAGAAACGACACCTGTAGTGATATCAAAACAACAAAGGAGGGCTACATCTGGGTTTGCCACGTTGTTGAAGAAAATGCAGAATTTGAGGAGAAGGAAAGCCACTGATGGTGATGAATAAATCTATGATTGTACTTGTAAAGATTACACAAACTGTAGTTACAATGTTGATAGCTGCAATATTAACAATAGTCAGGTAGTGCCACTGCTACATATAAATAAAGCAGTACTACTTACTATTGCACAATTTGCTTGGGGGTTTGGTCTCTGGACAGTGAATATCCCCTGAAATTGGGAAAAGTGCTGAGAGTATCGAATTTGCCTGCAGAGGTAGTAGGAACGAAGAGTTTTAGTAAACATGCTAGTCTAAATAGAGCTTTAAGTCATCAACAGCTAGAATACATATTCACATTAAAGGATGCATACATTTACAGACATCTTATAAGTCTCAACGTTAATTGATTAACGTTGAGCGCCAGCTTGCATGATGCTTACTGGTTTGAATAGATTTGATGTGAGCACTCTAGAGATCTTATTTCGCAAGCTTACCTTACTATCTGCAGTGATTTTAGATTTCAGAAATGGTTGCTTTTCCATAAGACATGGCTTGCTTTATCTGCAGCATTGTTGGGGCCCAGGGGCCATTTGTCCCCGATACCCATATGGATATGAAGGACATTTTTGTGGGAGATGTAATAATGGGTTTGCGACTGAAGGCTTGACCAAAGGCTTGACCGGTCAAGGGTTCAATTCCAGGCTCCTTTAGTCTTTGTCTTTGAATCTGGATAAGATCTAATCAGGATAAGATGGGAAG
>Ga0114919_10000715_pt1 | contig 26191 bp, 23 predicted proteins | sample BlataG_FD_88682 | JGI IMG/M metagenome (GOLD analysis project Ga0114919, IMG submission 88682) | Deep subsurface microbial communities from Black Sea to uncover new lineages of life (NeLLi) - Black_00105 metaG | ecosystem: Environmental > Aquatic > Marine > Oceanic > Sediment | place: Atlantic... | reverse complement strand
TGGCCAGCCTATTGTATTTAAAGGCAAAACGGCATGATTCATAATCCAAACGGGCAGAAACCACAACATACAGTATATACCCATTAAAAAGTCGGAAGCGCCAAAAATATAAACAAAAGTTGAGCATTAGATAGGCTTGGCAGATGTCTTATTGTTACAAGAATAAAACACTTTTATTTATCAACCGTCCTTTCCGCTATGACTTCTTTACCATCTGGGGGAATGGCTTGACCCATAAAGATGAGATTCTGGATATTCTAAGAAATGAAGACAGCCTTAAAATCATATGGATTGAATCACGAACAGTTAAAAATATGAAGAAATTCGTCTTTGATCTTTATGAATGTGACATTGTCCCCGTTGAACACTTGCGTGCAAAGTTGAAATATCTTTTTCTGGTTAAACCGGAAGCTATGGTTGTGTTTGTCAAAAACTACAATCCGCAGGAAATGCCGGCCGGACAGGGGGCATTTCGAAAAGTACAATGTCAATATATAAATCAAATCAAGATTAAAATCAGGAATCAATATAATCCCAAGCATCATGATAACAATTTTCAAATAAAACCTCTCAACGAAGGTGTTACTCACGAGCATGTTATCCATGCTTCAGATTATGAGGAACAGGTTGATTATTTTTTAAAAATGTTAGGACATAAAAATGGCATCCACTATCTGCATGGGGATAACGATAAATTGCCATTTGAGAAGCCATATTATTTAAAGACACCGGAAACCTATATATATAAAACAATCATGATAGAGAAATTAAGGGCTTCAATTTTGGATGATTCGGATAATAGAGGTATTATTCACCAAATGACAAGAATTTCTGAAACCCCGCACTACCATAGTCTAAACCAAGGGACTGATGATTATAGAAAGTATCTTAAAAAATTTAAATATACAAAGTTAACGCCGGATTATTCCTGGAAAAATTTCAATAAACTTAATGAATTGGATGTTAATCAAATAAAAAATTTTGACCGTGTAATTGTGAAAAATGAGTTTGATTATCACAGGATATTAGATGGAGTTCATCGTGCTGCTGTGTCTTTGAATCACAACTTAAAGTATATAAGATGTGTGGAGTTTTGCTACTGATGCCTCAGATAGATTTAATCAAGCTACTTTGTGAAATAGAAGATTATGTGTTGATCAAAAAGAGCAATGAGTTTCCCGATTATTCTTCCGGTTCGGATGTAGATTTATTGGTTATGGATAAAGATACAGCTTTACAAAAAGTTGTCGATTTTTATGAATCAAATTTTTCATCAAAGGGGGAACTAAAGGTAACAAATAAAGAATATCATTGCCATATCGATTTTTTAATTAACGATAAATTGGATATTCGTATTGATTTGATCCATAATTTTAATTTTCTCACAAAATTTTCAGTTAAAAATGGATTTTTTATCAAAGTTTTTAAAGACAGGCAAATTTTTGATATTGAAAATGGTTCTGTATATATTCCAGCGTCAGAAGATGAATTGACAATACGTTACTTTGAATATCTGGAATATTTTGATCGCTATCCAAACAAGATTAAACATCTCGACTACATTTGCAATGTAAACGATGAATCATTAAAGAAGCAGTTTTTTGAAAACACCCATATGTTTATTAATTTCAAGAGGCAAGAATGGAAGCGAGGAGTCAATATTTCACAAAAGCCGGAATCAATGAGAATGGCTTTAAACAATATATCTTTAAATTCAAAGTATATTATTTTAGCATTCGTTAGAAAGCTTGCGTCAAGGACTATAAAGCTCTATACGCATCTGAGAGGGTAGATGGTTATTGTAAAGCTCATGGGCGGCCTTGGAAATCAGATGTTTCAGTATGCTGCTGGCAGGCGGTTGACTCATGTCCTGGGTACGGAGTTGAAGCTGGATATTTCTGGATATGAAAATTACAATCTCCGAAAGTACGAACTCGGCTCGTTCAATATTTTGGAGGATTTTGCCTCCTCATGGGAAGTTAAGACGTTAACATCTCAAAAAAATGGTGCTCTGGCTCGACTAGTACGATGCGTATTACGTAGACCGAAGGACCTTGCACCATCGCATATCCGGGAATCATATTTCCACTTCGATTCCGAAATATTGAATTTGCCCAATAATGTTTACCTTGATGGTTATTGGCAGTGTGAAAAGTATTTTGTAGATATTTGTGATATCATTATGAAAGAGTTTAGCATTAAGACTCCACAAACAGGCAAAAACAAGAAGTTAGCCGAGTTGATCACATCATGTAACGCAGTAAGTATTCACATTCGCCGAGGAGATTATGTCTCTAATCCGATCGCTTACGAAATTCTCGGGGTTTGTTCGCTAGCGTACTATCAAGCCGCCATCGAAAAATTGACCCACACCATCAATCAGCCCTATTTTTTTGTCTTTTCAGACGATATAGAATGGGTACGACACAACTTGAGGCTGGATTACCCGGCCACTTATGTTGCCAATAATGGGGTTGAGAAGAATTATGAAGACTTGCGTCTGATGAGTCAGTGTAAGTACCATGTCATCGCCAACAGTTCATTCAGTTGGTGGGCGGCCTGGCTTTGCACCTACCCCTCAAAAATTGTCATGGCACCTCAAGAATGGTTCAACAACGCGAATTATGATACTATCGATCTCATACCTGCCGAGTGGATTCGGGTTTGAGCATGTAATGATGGGCACACATCTCGCTTCCGTCTTGATGTCGGTCTATGGCGGCGAATGGGACTGCGCGCCTTTGGGCCGCCATTGCATTTCTGCCCAGTATGGGTTTGCGGAGGTTATTCAACCATGTTTACGATTCTTAGAAATGTAATTGCTACTGTTAAGGGGAGATCTGCAAAAAAACCAGACAAGAAATCAGCAGAGCTTTGTTTTTGGAAACGGGAGATTCCAAAGTATGTGGAATGGTACCAAGGCAAGAGATATCTTTATAACTTCCCTCCTCCGGCGCAGGCTGACAAACATTCAGAATATGGATTGCCGGTTGACGCGCTAATCACATGGTTAACATTGTATCAGCAACAAAAATATCTGGTAGATTTACGGGTGAGTGCCGATCAATTTCGCGGTATGAGAATTCTAGATGTGGGTTGTGGTCCGTTCCCAAGCATTTTTGTTTTCAAGGAAGCAGAATACTATGGGATAGACCCACTTATAAATGAATATCGGACTGTCGGGTACCCAATTGATCTGTGGGCTCACCAAGGTTTTCACTATTGCGCTAACAGTGCAGAAAAGATACCATTTGATGATAGTTTTTTTCATGTTGCAATTTCGGTAAACGCGATTGATCACGTGGATGATTTCGCGCAAATGGCAAGAGCAGTGAAAAGGGTCCTGAAGCCTGATGGCGTATTTCGTATGCATGTTCATTATCATAAAAAAACGGTTTGCGAGCCGATTGAGCTGAATGATCAGGTTTTCTTGGAAAATTATAGTTGGGTTCTGAATCTTAAGAAAATCTATCACTCAAGAACAAAAGATATGGGTCTTTACACTGCTCCTGAAGGCGAATTTTTTGTGCTGTGGGGAAATAGCTAAATGATGCCGCCGGGAACTATAAAGATCTGAAGCTGATGAGTCTCTGCAAACACCACATAATTACCAACAGCTCTTTTAGTTGGTGGGGGGCTTGGTTAAATCAGAATCCTTGTAAGATAGTACTGGCTCCAAAGAAATGGTTTAATTCCGTTGATTATAATACCAACGATCTAATTCCTGATGAGTGGCTAAAAATATAGATGGGTAATCCAAGAGTCACTGTATTAATGCCGGTTTACAATGGAGAAACTTATTTGGCTGAGGCAATTGAAAGTATTCTGAACCAGACATTTACCGACTTTGAATTCTTAATTATTGATGACGGATCAACAGATAACACATGGGATATTTTAAGCAATTTTAATGACTCTCGGATTAGACTTGTAAAAAACAACCAGAATATGGGAATTACAAAGACTCTCAACAAAGGACTACAATTGGCGAGGGGTAATTACGTTGCAAGAATGGACGCGGACGATATATGCTTTCCGGAACGTCTGCAACGTCAAAAAGCATTTCTTGACGAAAACTTAAACTTTGCCATGGTTGGTTCCTGGATAGAAGTAATCGATGAAATCGGGAGAAAAATAAAAAGAATCCGTTTCCCTATAGTTTCTTACCTTCTGAGATGGCGTTTATTGTATACAAATACTTTTGCGCATTCTGCTGTTATGTTCAGAAAGAATGCGGTTCTCGGTATCAGTGGATATCTGGATAATTGTAGACATGCAGAAGATTATGATCTTTGGTCCAGATTAAGCATGCATTGGGAGGTTGCTAATATCCCTGCTGTACTGGTCAGTTGGCGTTTCTGTGAAGAAAGTATCTCCGTAAAAAATGCCAAAAAGCAAAAAGAAACAACAGAACAGATAACAAAACGGAACATAGGTTACGTAATGGATGGGTATCCTGATGAAGCGCATTTTGAATATCTCAAGGGGCTCTACACCAGTAGCCCGGCAGAAAGCCTGAGCCTTGAGAATATTGATAGATTATATCGAACCACAGGAGAACTTTTAGACTGTTTCTGTCAAAGGTTTAATTATAGGAACAAAGATATTTCGGAGGACATTAAGATAGAAATAGCAACACATGTTTTTTCTAATATTTTCAGAGACCCATGTTCTATAATCGAAAAGGGACAACTGATGCTCTACTGGATTAAAAAGTTTAAGCCCAATATGTTCAGAATATTTTCCATCTTCTTTTTCAGAAGAACGGTTATAGGAACTCGAATTCAAGGTTTATTTAGACGAAATTAATAATGAATGGTTCGTCACAAGCGGACAATGTAATCAAAATAATAAGTTAAAGGAATATGACTGCCGGTCTTTCAGTAATATTATTCGGCATTTGAAACAAAATAATTTTTTGGCGAGCAGCATTAAGGCCCAGGCAACTAATAAGAAAAAGGGTTCATCTCATGCCCTACAGCCCATCTGTCTCAGTTATAGTGCCCGTATACAAACAGGAAAAATACCTTGGTCAATGCCTTGAAAGCGTGGACAACCAGACCTTTCAGGACTGGGAATGCATTATTGTAGACGATGGTTCGGACAATCCAAATCTAATAGATGATATAGCCAGCAATTCTGTCGGAAACCGGGGATATGTTGTCCACCAGAGCAATAGAGGGCTTGCAACAGCCCGAAATATTGGAATCGCTAATGCCTCCGGACGTTTTTTAGTCTGCCTGGATGCAGACGATTATCTCCATTTAGAATTTTTGGAAAAAACCACGGCAGTTTTACACAACAATAATGAACCCGGTGTTACATACTGCTGGACAAGACACTTCGGAGCGCGTCGGGACCTGTTCATTCCCCCCTCCAACATTCGCCTGTTCTGGCTGCTGCAAAGAAACCTGATCCCTGTAACATGTCTCTTCTCAAAGGAAATATGGGAAAACATCGGGGGGTTTGACAAAAACATGCACATCGGTCATGAAGACTGGGATTTCTGGATTCGAGTTTGTCTTGCAGGATACAAGTTTTCATGCATCGGCGAACCATTATTTTATTACAGGAAATACCTGGGCAGTATGCTTTCCAATGCAGTCAAACAAAGAGCCGATACGATTCATTACATCCGCCACAAACATTCTCAAATATATTTCATGTCTCTAAAACGGCTGTTCACATATCCCGATTTTCAGGGTATCTTCGGGCTTGCCATTGTCCGTTTCTGGCTCACCGGCCTCTTTTTTCGCTACCTGCCGAACAAAGTCATGAGGAATATATTCAGGCTCTATCAGACATTTTCTGATTGATCCGCAAAACATAAGACATTTGAAAAAGTGGAATCCATGAAAATCTGCGGTGTTGTGCTAAATTACTTTAGTCATGAAGACACCATCACATGTGTTCAGGCATTGGTGGATCAAAATGAACTGAAAAAAATAATCATTGTTGAAAACTCTGCAAACAACACCGAATTAAGAGTATTAAAAGACATCTTTAAGGATAACAGGCAGGTTGAAATTCTGGAACCTTCGCAGAATTTAGGATTTTCGGGGGGAGTTAATCTTGCTGTAAATTCAGCAATAGACTCTCGTTTTGATGCATTTTTACTACTGAATAACGATACATTAATACCGGCAAACACGGTAAAATATCTGGCAAACAGCCTGATCGACAACGGTTTTGATATGGCATCGCCAACTATATACTGCTATCCGGAAAAACATAAGGTATGGGCCAAAGGATATTACTATAATCGATTTATTGGCCTTATTACCCAGCGCGACATCTCCTTTATTCCAGGAACTATATTCTACCTCAGTGGTTGCTGTTTATTGGTTCGTCGCCAAGTGTTTCAGGATATCGGGCAGTTTGACACATCTTTTTTTATGTATGGCGAAGATGTTGAGTTCTGTTTCAGAGCCGTTCAAAAAGGATTTCGGATTGGTATTGTTGAAAAAGCTATCATATATCATAAGGCAAATGCGTCAACTCAGAACAATTCTTTCTTTTACGAATATCATATTGCGCGTGCACATTACCTTTTGTCCTTTTATATCCTTGATCATCCATTTAAAATATTATTATCTCTTCTGGGAAAATCAATAACCTTAACTGCAAGAGCCTATGTCCGAAGTCTAAGATACCATAATCTTAACCCTCTGATAGCTTTATTACTTGCACCATTACCATTACAAATAAGACACCAACGATTTCAGCATGACCGTTTTAAAAAGAACCTTAAAAAACGCGAAAATCATAGGCAGATTGGTAAGCGCCGATGAAAAAACTACGAATTGTCAGTCCCATGGCCACGGGAAATGGTGCCTATATCATTCACCAGATTTTAGCCAATAAAATCCCCAAGTACCATATCTGTGGTTACAATCCCTATTGGACACTGTTTCCACCTGCGTTGCCTTTCTTATGCCGTTGGCAGGGTATCCCTGATATTATCCATACAACGCCGGATTATGCCGCCTTTTTCAAACGTGGGAAAACTCCTCTTGTTATTACTTTTCACAATTTTGTCCTGGACAAAGAGGCGGTAGCCCATGGAGCGTTGCTGCAACGAATTCATCATCAAACGGATCTGCGGTTTTTTACCCGAAAGGCTCTCTCTGCAGCAACAATTGTTACTGCTGTCAGCCAGTTTACCGCCAAACTGGTCAAAAAGGAGTTAGGGTGTCCTGGCAACATACAGGTTATCTATAATGGCGTGAATGCGAATCAATTTTCACCCGTGTATTCCTCAAAAACTTCAAGTAAGGAAGTCAGGGTCTTTTTTTCCGGCAATCTCACCCAACGGAAAGGAGCGCACTGGCTCCCCTCCATCGCCAGACTACTTTCAGAAAATGTACATCTTTATTATACACAAGGGCTCCGAACACGAAACGTTTTTTCTCCTGACGCCAATCTATATCCGGTAGGTTCGGTTCCATTCAAAGATATGCCTGCTAAATACAACGAGATGGACATTTTGCTGATGCCTTCGGTACGGGAGGGTTTTGGCTTAGCTGTAGCCGAAGCAATGTCATGCGGCCTTCCGGTTGTCGCAACCAATTGCTCTGCTATTCCGGAATTGATTGATGAGGGTAAAGGAGGCTTCCTCTGCCCGGTTGGGGATATTGACGCCTTTTCGGAAAAAATCAACCTATTAGCGGATTCACCTAAGTTAAGGCGCGAAATGGGGGAGTATAATCGCGCAAAAGTTGAAAAAATGTTTACTCTCGACCGAATGATAAAAGAATATCAGGATCTGTTTCAAGAGGTGCTTGGCTGACAGGAAATTGATTCAATCAGCTTTCTGTATTTCTCCACAATAATCATCCAGTCGAAGTTTCGAAGTACATACCGCCGCCCTTCCCTTCCCAGTGACTCCCGAAGTTTCTGATCATCCAAAAGAAGGATAACCTTTTCCGCAAGCTTTCGTATATTCTTTTGCGGAACCACAAGCCCGGTTTTCCCATCGACAATGATGTCCTGCATGGCTGGGAGATCGGTAACGATTGCTGCGCATTCACACCCCAAAGCTTCCACCAACACAAGTCCAAAACCTTCCCGATCCCCATCGTCCGCAATTACAGACGGAAACACGAGTACACCCGACGACTGGTAAAGCGAAGGGAGACGAGCATTTTTTACGGCGCCAAGAAAACGGACATGCTCTTTTATCCCCTGTTTCACAGACGCCCTTTCCAAATTATTTTTTTCAGGACCGTCTCCGGCGATAAGCAGTGTGGCTTGAGGATATCTTTCCAAAATCAACGGCAAGGCATGAATCAGGTAATGTAACCCTTTTTTCTCAACAAGGCGTCCGACAAATAAGAGATTGTCGTTGATCCGTGTTGTTTCTGCAGGGACAAATCGGGTTTTTAAATCGACACCCATGGGGATAACATAAATCTTTTTATGAGTTGCGCCCAATTTCTCCACCGCTTCGATCATGTTCCGACTGACAACAGTCAGCGCATGGGACTTTAATATGACCCAGCGTTTAATACGGTTCATAATTATACCTTGAAGACCAAACAAATCTCCGCCGTGGGAAGTAAATAGCAACGGAATTTTAAAGCCGGTCAAGGAACATGCAAGAATGGCCACCAACGCTTGTGGAATTAGCCAGTGGGCATGGATCAAATGAAATCGATAGCGTTGGAGTAACTTGATAAGGGCAAGAAGTTCTCCCACAACAAAGAATGGCAACAAACCATACAGGAAGGGATTTTTTTCCAACTTGGCCAATATCCCACCATGGTAAGCCAGTTTTTCTAAAGAGTTAAAAAAATATCGGAATCGTTTGACATGGATTCCGGCGAAATTTGCTTCTATTTCGGCACCAGGGAAATGGGGGGCAAGGACATGGATACTGTAATCTGTTTTTAATCTGTTGCAGAGTTCAAACACAAAAGGTGGGTCTTCGTCATTTTCCCAACGGGGAAAGGTAGAAGTTAAAATTAATAGCCGTTTTCGTTCCTTCACCTTTCTCCTTCGCTTAGATCAAACCTCATCTGACAAATCTGTTCTGAAACAAGCCCCATCATAAATATAATAATGGAGGTTGTAAAAAGAAGTGCGCTCATATTGGAAAAGCGGCCCCAATAAAAGTATGTATAAAGATAATAACATAGTCCTATAACAAACAATCCAAAACTGACCGGAAGAAATACCCTTAAAGGAGAATATAGGGTGCATATTTTAATGATAATCATCAGGAATCGTACGCCATCTTTGAATATACTAATTTTACTTTTTCCAGTCTTACGCTTTAGGACATTGATAGGAATATATTTAACACTTCTTCCAGTTCTTAAAACACCCAGTGTCAACGTGGTGGGATACGAATAGGTATTGGGAAGCAGATATAACAAGTTACGGGCAATATCCGCTTTAACGGCCCGAAATCCTGAAGTGAGGTCGGCAACCGGGAACTTTGCGACATATGATGCAAACCAGTTGTATATCATGTTACCAAAAGTGCGCCCCAATGAGGCCTGATCACCGTTCGACCGGGAACCGACGACCATATCATAATCGGGCAAATATTCTAGCAACTTTTTGATATGTTCCGGATTGTGCTGATTATCTCCGTCCATAAATACCAGAATATCCCCACTGGCAATTCTGATTCCGCTTTTAATGGCAGCGCCGTTGCCAATATTATAAGGATGACTGTGAACATGGGCGCCTGCGTCTTTGGCTATATTTGCGGTATTATCTGTTGAGCCGTCATTTATTACGATAACTTCGAATTTGGGATACAACTCAATGATTTTGGATACAAGATCCCCAATGCTTTGAGCTTCATTATATGCCGGAATGACTATTGAAACTTCTGTCTTATCCATCTTCAATACCATTAGTGAGGGCTATCTCAAACTCCCTTAGATGAGTTTCAAAAAAGGATCTCACGCTGTCCCAGCTCCATTCTTCGCTGATTTTCAACAAAGTTGGATAAGGGTCTTCCTCCGCATCTTGAAAATAGACAAGGCTTTTCAAGACATGATAAAGGTTAATGCCCATGCCGCCAAAACGATTCAAAAATAATGCGCACAATTCTCTTATATCTGACTTTAACATGATAACGGCATAGACATCATAAAAATCCTTCTTGGCCCCGCGTTGGGACATGGTTTTAAGCTTTTCCGCAGCGACATCCTGCCACGCAGCTACCTTAATGCCACGCCATATACGAGGCGGAAAGCAGAGAGGAGCATCGTAGAAAAGGAAGGATAACCTGACCCCATTTTTCACACAGTGCAGGGTCTCTGAACGAATTGATGAAACTTTATCCGGCAGAATTCTGTTTTTCAGCTCTTCGGCATCAAATGCCTTGTCAATAAAGAAATCAAGATCTTCGGAAACTCTGTGGCCTAATTGCAGGGCAAGTGCCGTGCCCCCGGCAAGATAAAAGCTGTCTAACTGAACTGCAAGTTTATCAATCAAATTAAGGGCTTTCTGTGGAAGCACATCCTCGATCATTTTCTAACTCCGGAAGTGTGATATTAAAATATACCGACCAAAAACGCCTGGTCATGCTCAACAGTCCCCTTCTTTCTTTTACAACCCCAATTAATTTTTTATCGGCGTATATTTCCCTGAGTGTCTTCAAGTCTTTTTCATCCCCAAAATCCAGAACCCTGGCAATGATATAGTCAGCGTGCTGTTCTATATCTACTGACTCAGCATCCCAAAAGAGGGTGGGGTCAAATAATCTCTTGGCATCTTTTATGCTGTTCATCTTGATATCAGTCAATGTCTTTCCCTTTCTGCCCGTCTGTTGATATTCTCTTTTATGGAAAAATTATCTATGCATTCTGCAACTATTTTTAACAAGTTTTTCATATGCTTCTTCCGGTGAAATATCATACAATTGTGCCATCCGCTCTAAGCTCTCATCCAGGCGTTTTTCTGCCTCTGCTGATCTCTCCTGAGGAGTCAGTTTTAAGAAGGCTTCAATCATTTCAAGCCATTTTTTTTTCATCAAATGTGACATAATTCTTTTAATCCACGGATTACGCAAATTACCCCGATAAAATAGAAAAATGAAATGCCCCGGTTAAATGGTCATCCGGCCCTGATTAAATGGCTTTCAGATTTAACAGGGTAAAAATTGAACGGGATAAACATTTCATAGGGCAGGCACGGATTTTCGTGAGTTATTGGGTTATATTTTAACCCTCGTTTGGATAACTCATGACAGAAACAAACTTTATGGCCCTTCTTCGTGCCTTAATGCCTGAACTATTATAAATAAACGGGCTTTGGTGTCAAGTGAATTAGCCGGACATATATTGCGTCTCAAAATTCTCTTTTATTTTACTATATTTTCCATGTCGTTTTCGAGCCGAAATAATGCAATGGAAAGCGGTAGGGCAACTTTAAACAGTCTTGAAATATTTACAATTTATCCTGATTAAATTTATTCAACAGCTATTATACTAGTTAAAATATGTTCTCGAGTTTTACCAATTCAGGGAACAGAATTCGGATAACTTTAGTTGAGTTCTATAGGCTTTGAGTTGACATCTAATGCTCTTTTTTATAATAGTTTAAATTATCCTACACCCTTTTTACGTAATAAACATGAAAAATACCCTACCCTGGAAATATGCTACGCTCTTTCTATTGATATCTATAATGGTTTTTCTAAGGCTTCACAGCCTGGACGAACCCCTGGAAAGAGATTTGACGACCTACGCATATATTTCCCACCACATTCTGGATGGGGAAAAATTGTATACCGAATTATGGGACCATAAACCCCCCGGAATTTATACGGCTTATATGATGGCGGAGCTGTTTTGGGGCTATGACCAGCGTGCGGTTGTATATCTTGGGATCGTCTCTTCTCTGGTTTCATTGTTATTTCTTTACGGTTTCTTGAACCAAACAACAGATCGAAAAACAGCAATGCTGGGTTCAGCGTTCTGGGTGTTTGCTTCCAATAGTATAATGATCCATGCGAATCAGCCGAACGTTGAAACTTTTATGAACGCATTCACCATAATGGCTTTGTGGTCTTTAACTCGGTGGTATGCGCAGGGAAAACATTTTCTGTTTTTTTCCGGGATTTGTTTTGCCGTTGCAACCTGGTTCAAAATGAACGCCATATTCTCAATGGCCATGGTCTGCCTTTATCTGCTTATCCCGCAGCCTAAATACAACCAGACACGCAGACTCAAGGATCGGGTTATTACGCTGGCTATTTTTATCTCACCATTGTGCATGCTGTGGGTCGGCACATTTTCATATTTCAATCTTAACGGCCGGCTTTATGATTTTTGGGAATCCGTTTTTTATTTCAATACATATTATTCAGGAAATATTTTAAAAAATATCTGGACATTTTTTTCTTCACCGGACAAACTTTTCCATGTCTGCCTTTCAGATATCTGGATTTTAGTTCTACTATCCATGGCATGGTTGAGTATGGGCCGGCAGCAATACGGGCCGTTAAAACGACCATTTTTTATTTTAGTGCTTATGGGATTGTTCGTTGAAGTTTCGAGCACGGGGATTTCTGAACCTCACTATTATCAGCTTTTGCTGCCGATTTTCTGCATCCTTCCGGCGCTGTTCTTTCATGATTTAATCGAAAGCGAAAATTCACCCACAAATAGAAATTTAAAAGCATTCTTTTCATCGTTAACATTAGTTCCCTTACTGTTAATGAGTTATCACCAGGTTTTATTTTTAAAAATGACCCCCTTTGAAATTTCTGAAAAAAAATACGGTGACCAGTTCATCAAATCCTATGAAATCGCTCAGGAGGTTAAAAAAATAACCGAGCCTTCCCATAAAATATATGAATGGGGTGCAGAAACCGGTATTTACTATTACAGCAAAAGGAGTTCCGTTACGGGCATTTTTTATGTTTACCCGTTACTTTGGGGACCGAAAGAAGAGCGATTAAAAAAGGCTCAAAAGGTTTATGACCATGTTTCCACCGCCAAACCCGAGCTATTTATCTATAATGAATACTATGGGAAAAGTTTTTTTTCCGAATTCATTCAAGAGAATTATAAATTGGAAAAACGGATGGGGTCTTATTTGATCTTTAGAGTCAAGGATGAACAGCATGAATAAAACGGGACTTGTTTGCTGCTGTATACACGGCAGATGATTGTGGAAAGAGTGGTACCGGGTATAAATCTGAATTTTTAAAAGTTGCAATACGGAAAATACGTTATGGTATATGATTTGGCCATAGTCATGCCGGTATACAATGAACAGGCATGCATTATTACGGTTGTCGAATCCTGGGTTGCCGTCTTGTCCAACCTTAATATCGATTTTCGATATCTAATTTTAAACGACGGTTCAACGGATGGAACCAAAGATGCTTTAGGTGTTTTTAATACAGATCACCGCATTGAAGTCATCCACAAGCAAAACACCGGGCACGGCCCTTCGATTCTTTTGGGTTATCGTAAAGGTGTACAGATTGCAGAATGGGTGTTTCAATGCGACAGTGATGATGAAATAAAGGCAGTTTATTTCTCCAAGTTATGGAAAAAAAGAAAGCCTTATCATGCCCTTTTTGGAAAAAGAACCGGTCGCACTCAAACTTTAAGCAGAAAGTTTATCAGCAAATGTTCTCGAATTATCACACGTCTTTTTTACGGCGTTGGTGTTGTCGATGTCAACATACCCTTCCGTTTGATTCGTTCAAATATTTTGAAACAGATTATTTGCCAGATCCCCGATGATACATTTGCACCGAATGTAATCATTTCCGGCGTTTTATCAAAAATGGGGGCCAAAATTTATGAACATCAGGTCCCCCATGAACATCGTAAAACGGGAAAAGTATCCCTATCGAAATTAAAACTCTGGCGAGTGACAATAAAAGCACTTTGGCAAACGTTATCCTGCCGCCCTGTGGAGGCTTTTATGGATGAACAAACAACCGGCACATCTAAAAGGCCTATAAAGAACAACCCGTATGGTGAACTATGAATTATGATTATCTGGTCGTCGGCGCAGGAATCTTTGGAAGCGTATTGGCAGAACGTATCGCCAATGACTTAGGTGCCAAAGTTCTGGTGATAGACAAACGCGCTCATATTGGCGGTAATTGTTATTCTCAATCGGATAAGGAGACGGGAATTGAAATCCATAAGTATGGAACGCATATTTTCCATACGTCTTCTGAAGTAGTTTGGGACTATATAGGAAAGTTTGCCGAATTTAACAGTTATCATCACCAAGTTTTAACGACCCATAAAAATAAAGTTTATCAGATGCCCATTAACCTTGAAACAATCAATTCTTTTTATAATCTAAACCTTCAACCCCATGAAGCCCGTATTTTCTTAAAAAAGGAAATCGAAAAAGAAAATATAAAATCTCCTCAAAACCTTGAAGAAAAGGCGATCTCTTTGATCGGCCGTCCGCTTTATGAGGCGTTTATAAAAGGTTATACCATTAAGCAATGGGATAGAGACCCTAAAGAATTACCTCCGGCCATCATTACCCGCCTTCCAGTCAGGTATAACTACAGAGAAGATTATTTTGTCGATGCAAGATGGCAGGGCATCCCCATTGAAGGTTATACAAAACTGTTTGAAAGATTGCTCGAATCACCTAATATTCATGTGGAACTAAACTGTGATTATTTTAAACATCGAAATGATTTTAAAATAAATAATCTAACCATTTATACCGGGCCCATCGACAGATATTTTGATTATGCCTTTGGAAGGTTGGAATGGAGAACCGCAGTGTTTGAAAAAAAAATCGTCGAGGTCGAAGATTACCAAGGGACTTCCGTCATGAACTATTCGGATTTGGATGTAAAATATACCCGTATCCATGAATTCAGGCATTTGCATCCCGAAAGAAAATATTCTAACCTAAAAACCGTTATATTTTATGAAACCACTGGATACGACCCGGAATCCCCCTATTATCCGATAAATACAGAAAGAAACAAAAAACTTCTTAAAAAGTATAAAGAGCTGGCCCACCGTGAACACGGGGTTATTATCGGCGGCCGTTTGGGAGACTATGCATATTACGATATGGATAAAGCAATTATGGCAGCTTTAAATTGCTACAAAGAAAATATATGTTAGAAAAGGAAAAATAGCGACAACGTCTCCTTTATGGGAATATTGGCGATTTTATTATTTTCATTTTGGACATGCGGAATGTCATGGCAGTAAAAAGACACCCAAAACCGTATGTTATACTTCGAACCAAGTTAATTGATGAGGCTTCAGGAAAATATTTTGTCGGGCAGCTCACTTCCGCAACAGTGTAGTCGTGCCATAGAATCTGAGCCAACATCTGATTGTCGAACACAAAATCATCGGAATTTACTTCAAGGGGCAACTTTTCCAACAGATCTCGGGAAAAGGCCCTGTATCCGGTATGGTACTCCGAAAGTTTAGCATCCATCAGAATATTTTCTGCAAAAGTAAGAAATCGATTGGCAATGTATTTCCATACCGGCATCCCGCCCTTTAAAGCATAACCGCCGAGAATCCGTGAGCCAAGAACACAATGATATAATCCGTTTCCAATCATGGAAGCCATTGCAGGAATCAACTTGGGTGTATATTGATAATCCGGGTGAACCATAATGATGATATCGCCGCCGGCTTCTAAGGCAAGCCTGTAACAGGTCTTCTGGTTGCCTCCGTATCCTAAATTTTTCTCATGTGTGTATACCAAAGTATGGGGCAATGCTTTTGCGATGGATACGGTTTCATCCTTGCTTTTGTCGTCCACCACAATAATCAGGTCCACTATCTCCTGGGCCATTACCTCATCCCAGGTTTTGCGTAGGGTCTGTGCCGCATTGTATGCCGGCATGACCACAATAACTTTTTTACCTTTATACATAGGAACTCTCCAAACAAATTTTTATGTTTTATTTGACTTTTTCGTTCGCTTTAAGGTCCCAAGATTTTTACGTGCTTCAGAACAATTGGGGTCGATCTGTATGGCTTTTAAAAAAAATACTTCGGCTTTTTTGAATTTCCCCTGCTGGAAAAGTGTAACTCCTATTTTATTATAAGCCGGGGCATAATCGGGTTTAAATTTTATAGCTTCGGCAAAATGGGCAAACGCTTCTTTTGTGTTTCCCTCATTGATCAAAATGTTCCCCAAGTTATAGTGTGCTTTTGAATATTTTGGATTGATTCTGAGGGATTCCTTATAGTGTAGCACAGCTTCATCAAGCATTCCCTGAATAGACAGCATATATGCCAGGTTATAGTGTGCATCAGCATCTTCCGGATAAGTTTTAACGATCTCTTTATATTGAGAAATAGCCTCATTCGGCTTTCCCTGAACAAACAACATATTTGCAAGATTATTGCTCGCATCGATTTGTCGAGGATCCATTTTAAACGCTTCGGTAAAATAAAAAAGCGCCTTATCATAATCTTTTTTATCAACAAAAGCGTTCCCCAAATTATTGAGCACTTCAACATAATCAGGTTTTATATGCAACGCTTTATGATAATAATCAATGGCTTCATCTACCCTGCCCTTCTTTATAAGAACATTCCCAAGATTATAAAGCGCCACTGCATAGTCCGGCTTCATTCTTAGCGCCACTTTATAATGGAAAATAGCCTTATCAATATCCACGGAAGCCAATGCCGTCCCCAAATTGTTTTGTGAGGTGTAGTTGTTTTTAGTTACGTTGACGGCATTTTCAAATAATGTAATGCCGTTTTTCCAATGGCTTGCCTGAAAGAAAGTCTTTGCTGTAAAACCCGATAAAACCATCACAGCAAATACACTCAGAACGATTTTCCCATAGCGCCATTTTGCCAGAAGGTCTGAAAAACCCCACACAATAATGATAAAAAACCCGATCAGTGGAATATAGGTGTATCGATCCGCCATTGCCTGGCCGCCAACCTGTACCAATCCAATAACAGGGATAAGGGTTCCAAGATACCAGAACAGGCCGACGAGGATATACGGATATTTCCTTAGGCTGCGTATGGACAAAAAAGTCGCGATGGAAATCAATAAAGCCGACCCCAATACCTGCCATACCTCCAGGGTGTTTCCCGGATGCGGATAAAACACCGCCAGTTTGCCGGGCCAGACCGCTTTAAAAACATAGGTTATATAAGAAACAAGTGCATTTGCAACACGGCTTTTTAACGGTATGGCATCTAAAGTTTTTACCGCACCCACGCTTTTCTGTGCCAAAAAAGTCAACATGCATGAAATAGCTACCGGGATGAAGAGAGGAATTTTTTCTAAGATAAGTCGAAGAAGCCCTTGGAACCCGAAATAGCTACCCCCGCCGGATTCTGATATTCGATGGTTTCTAAATTGGAGTCTTCTTAGGGGCCAATAGTCCAGTAAAAGCAAAACAAATGGAAATGTCACAAGCATGGACTTGGCCATAAGGCCGAAACTAAGGAATGTGATAACCAACAAGTACCTCTTAAAACCGGGTTTTTTGACATAGCCACAGTATGCAAAAATCATCAGCAAACCAAAAAATGTGCTCAAAACATCCTTTCGCTCCGAAACCCATGCCACAGACTCCACATGAAGCGGATGCAAAGCAAAAAGTGCGGCCACAAAAGCGCTCCTCCATAGCGCTCCTGACATCACATAAAGAATGTAAAACAATAACAAGGTGTTTGCGATGTGAAACCCTAAATTGGTCCAATGATGCCCGGCCGGATTTAACCCATATAACCTGTAATCCAGCATATGTGACAGCCAGGTTAACGGATGCCAGTTCCCTGAATAAGAAGTGGTAAAAACCCATTTAAGGCCGCTATATGTAACGCCTTCCTGAACATGGATGTTTTCAGTAACATATAATTCATCATCATAGCCCACAAAATCAAATCGTATGACCTGCATATAAGCAACAAAAATGGCAACAACCAAATAAAGACTCACTAAAAGAACCATTCGAGAATTGCGTTTCGCATTAGCCATATCAGCCGCTACTTTCTCCGGATGGTATTTGACGACAGAGGAAGACCTTTTTGATATAATTCTAGTCTCTTTTTTAGCCCTGCAGCCAGTTCTTCCGGCCCGTTATCCAAGGCCAATTTAAGTGCCTTTTTAGCTATTAATACCGCCTCATCAAATCTTCCCGTCTCTGCATATGCTGCAGCAAGGGCATCCAGTGCCAACGGCTGCTTATACTGTGTTAGTCTGCACAGTTGTTCAGCCAGCCTTACTGCTTCTTCGCCGTTTCGGAATTCTTTCTCTTTATGAGAAGCCAATATCCATGAAAGGTTATAAAGCGCCTGAGTATTTTCCGGGCTAAAATGCAATGTTTTTTTATAATTAAAGATTGCATCTTCAATTTTGCCTTGATTGGTAAAAATTTTACCTAGGTTGTAATACGCACCCGCATAAGCAGAGTCGATTTGAACTGCCTTATAAAAATGAACAATCGCCTCTTTATCTTTATTCTGACGCGCCAGCATAACGCCTAAGTTGTTGTACACCTTTGCGTAGTCAGGTTTTATCCGTACAGCCTCGAGATAGTGCTCCATAGCCGAAGCAAAATCGCCTTTTCTACTAAGGGTATCGCCAAGCTCATAGTGAGCCTCGGCACAATCGGATTTCAGGCCCAAAACCTTTGAAAAATGATCCATGGCCTCATTCAGGTTGCCGCTCTCCTTTAACGCAACCCCCAGATTAAGATGCGGTGCAGAAAGATTGGGCTTTATTCGCAATGCCTCATTATAATGCCTGACGGCGTCCTCTGTCTTGCCCTGTCCTGCTAACGCTTCACCCAGATTGATGTGTGCGACACTGTTGTCTGCCGTCACATTAAGAGCATGTTCAAATAAAGTTATACTGTTTTGCCAGTTTTTAATCTGAAACCATGTGCAAATCGTAAAAGCGGAAAGTACAAATATTGTAGAACCGGCGAGTATTATTCTTTTATAACGCCATCTATCCAAAATATCAGATACCCCCCAGGCAATAATAATGAACAAGCCAATGAGCGGCACATAGGTGTATCTGTCCGCCATTTTCTGCACACCTACCTGTACAATACCAATTACGGGAACAAGCGTCCCGATATACCAAAGCCAACCCACCGCAAGATATGGTTTTGTTCTCACCATTCGACAAACAGCAACCGATATAACCCCGAGCAACAAGCCGGCACTTGCGATCTTCCATGACAAAATAGATTCCGGGTACGGATAAAATACTGCAAGATTATGAGGCCAAATCATCTTTCCAATGTAGCTCGCATAAGAAACCGTGGCATTAGCAATTCTGATATGAAATGGAATCACAGCTAAAGAGTTGACGGCGCCGCTACTTTCCTGAGCAATGTAAGTCACAACACTCGACACGGCGGATAAAATAAATAAGGGCATTTTTTCGTAAATCAAACCAAGATTAAACCGCCTTTGTTGTGAGTTGTTCTCGTCTCTTGAAGCAAGTTCAAATCTTCTTAAGGGCCAATAATCCAGTAAAAGAAGTACAAACGGCAGGGTTACCAGCATGGGTTTGGCCATAAGACCTAAAATAAAAAACAGAACCACTAGCAGATATTGATTAAACTCTGAACGCTCAACATACCGTGTGTAACTCCACAGGGTCAACATCCAGAAAAAGGTGCTGAGTAAATCCTTGCGTTCCGCCACCCACGCAACTGACTCTCCATGTAAAGGATGCAGCGCGAATAGGGCGGCAACAAAACCGCTCTGCCATAACTTCCCGGTCATCCTTTTGAAAACAAGAAATACCAATAAGGTGTTCAATATATGTAACAGCACATTTGTCATGTGATGCTGTCCGGGATTCATTCCATAAATCTGGCAGTCCAACATGTGAGAAAGCCATGTTAATGGATGCCAGTTGCTTGCGTGTATAGCAGTAAAAGACCATTTTATGCTCTTTAAAGTCAATCCAGCCTGTACATAATGATTTTGGGTGACATATTGTCGGTCATCGTAATTAACAAATGAATAATTTCTCACCTGCCAATAAACGGAAAGGATGGCGATTACGAAAAACAGACATACCAATAAATCAGGACGTATTTGTAGGAGTTTATTTCTTTTGGTAGTATTATCGTTCATGAGTGAATGGCCTCAATGGGAAGAAAATATAAATAACTTTTCAATATCGATGACCTAACTGAACATCCCATACCGCGTACCCGTTATTTTCGTAAACCTTTCTCCAGCATTTTTTTACAAGACATAAAAGGCGTTTAATCTCTTCCGCGGGAAAATTATCTTTTAAATATTTGTCAACTATATCGGTCCGCATCAGGATATGTGTAACCTGCATGGACCGGACATGTTCAACAAACTTTTCTTCGTTGGTTGAGCTGTTTATCATCTGCCTTATGGTATTCATTCCAAATGAAGGCTCATTTTTATATGTTCTGTCCAGATAATAGCCCCGTCGTCCCAGAAACATTGTAAAAATGACGGCATCTTCAGGCAGACTGGCATTGACATATTCCACGGCATCATAATGTAAAAGATGTCGTTTCAGAAAAGCATCTTTTGTCTCCTTTCCAAATATATATGGAAAAGGTTTAATAATATCCACCCGATTTTTCAAATAAAATAAATTAGACGCCAGTAAAATGGCAACTGTGGCAAAAATCACTATCCTGCTTAATGACCCGCTATTTATTCTAAACTTCAAAAAAGAAGTTGACATTCCATTTCCCAATCCGTCCACAAGGTCTTTTATGCCCATAACTGCGATGATGGTAAGAAACGGCAGGACAGGAAGAATATATCGAACCTGTTTGGCAGTTAAAAAATATGCCATGATGATAAAAAAAACAGAAAAGAACACAAAAATAATTTTGTCTTTAATATATCTTTTGTTAAGCAATATAAAGGGTGAAAATAAGATTAGAATCGGATTTAAGGCGCCTTGAAAGTATCGGTAACTGTTATCTTCCCCCTGGAAAAACATTCGTATGGGAATCAGTAAGGTTTCCCAAAAGGTTTCACCATACGTGACTTCCCGCATCTTGAAAAAACTAAGCTGGCCGATTTTTTCACTCGCCTGATGCCGTATTATTTCCTGAATTGGCTGCTGATGCAACGATTGAAAAAATCTGTTAAAAAGAGGATAAAACGGATTGCCGGTTTGAAAATAATTCTTCAAATACCAGGGTGAAGCCACCAATACCACGATAAAAAAAAATATTATGCCGTATTGAAGTGCGCCTATTTGCTTATTCGTGTCACGTACATAGCTTAACATCAAAATCAGGTTCATAATAAACCATGCAATAAGGGCATTATATTTAGATCCGATGGCTATTCCCATGGTGATTGATGAGAATAAAAACCAGACGAATTTTTTATATTCGGCATCACGCCATTTTGCAAATGCCAGAACACTTCCGGTTGTAAAAAAGGTCATCCCCAGGTCGATATAGGCCGAAGTGGATAACCATATAACGACAGGTGTCGTGATAAATATGACCATGCCCAACAAGCCCCAGTTGCGGTCAATTTTCTGTTTAAGATAGAGATAAATCAGCCAACCAGTGCCTAACCCAAAGGCAAGATGAATGAATTTGGGTGCTATGTCATTTTTAAAATAAAGGCAGATAAGGTATAAAAGATTTATATGCATGGGGTAATAAGAGTAATCTGCCCGGGGCATTTCATAAAATCCGCCATGCTTTAGCCACAGTTTGGGAATGGCCAAATGATGAATCAGAGCATCGCGGGATATGGGGGGAGTGAGATTCAGAACAAATTCCATGCAACAAAATACGATGATAGTTGTGCACAAGGCGAATGTTGCAGTTTTTTCTATGGTTTTAGGATGCATTCTTTTCGCGCAAGTTCTGCCTATAAGAATGTTTTGCCTGATATAACTGTAATCTCTTTTTTAACTCTAAAGCCAGTTTAAGCCCTTTTTTAGCAGTTAAAACCGCTGCATCAAACTTTCCCGTCTCTGCATACGCCGCAGCGAGAGCGTCAAGTGCCAGCGGTTGTTTATATCGAGTGATCTTGCAGAGTTTTTCAGCCAGCTTAACTGCCTCTGTGCCATTTCGATAGTTCCCATCTTCACAAGTTGCCAATATCCATGAAAGATTATAGAGGGCCTGTGTCATGTTCGAACTGTAGTACAACGCTTTTTGATAATAAAATATTGCTTCTTCAATTTTCCCCTGAGCGGAAAATATTTTCCCCAGGTTGTAATACGCTCCCGGGTACTCTGGATTGATCTGCAAGGCTTTTTTATAATGATAAACCGAATCTTTAAAATTCCCCTGTTTGGCCAGGATAATACCCAAGCTATTGTGCGCCTTCACATGGTTTGGATTTATCCGCAAAGCTTCCAGATACTGTTTGACAGCCGCAGTCGAATTACCCTGCTCTTCCAGTGTAACACCGAGTTCAAAGTGAGCTTCAGCATGATATGGATTTATCTTCAATGATCTTAAGAGATTAATAATAGCTTCATCACGCTTTCCATGCTGATTAAGGGCATGGCCCAACTCACAATAAGCGATACCATTGTTATGCGTCGATTTAACGGCATGTGTAAAAAGCGTTACGCCATTTTTCCAATGATGCACCTGGAACCAGGAACATATCATAAATAAAATAATCATTACACCGGAAATTGTGCTCAGAACAATTCTTCTGTCTCGCCATTTGGATAAAATGTCAGGCATTGCCCAAGCAATAATAATATAAAGGCCTATCAAAGGGATATATGTGTATCGGTCAGCCATGCGTTGAGCACCCATTTGAACCAGTCCTATGACAGGGATAAGCGTACCGAGATACCAGAACCAGCCTACAGAAAAATAAGGATTCCTGTGCCATGCTCGAACCGCAAGGGTCGATATAAGCAAAAGCAATACCCCGGATATCAGGACCTGTCCCAGATTCCATTCTCGGAGGGGATATAACACCGCCAGATGCAAAGGCCAGATCATTTTTCCGATATAACTTGTGTAGGACACTATTGCGTTGGCTGCTCGTGCCTTTAATGGAAGGGCTTCTATAGATGCTACGGCCCCTCCGTGTTGTTGAACAAAAAAAGTTATAACGCATGAAATCGCAGTGAGAACAAACAAGGGGGTTTTTTCCCAAACCAAAGTTTTAAAGGCCCGGAAGACATTAATCTTTTGCTCATGAATTATTGATTGAAAGCGAGATAAAGGCCAAAAATCGAGTAATAATAGTACAAATGGCAACGTCACAATCATTGGCTTTGCCATCAGACCCAAAGCAAATAAAATAATTAATAATATATAGCAGCGTTTTTTTTCCGGATTCCGGACATACCCGACATATGCATACATGCTTAAAACCCAGAAGAAAGTACTTAACACATCCTTGCGCTCAGCAATCCATGCAACTGATTCCACATGTAACGGATGTACAGCAAAAAGCGCAGAAACAAAGGCACTGCGTAATATCGCTCCGGTCATGAGTTGTAAGACGAAAAATAAAAGGAGAGTGTTTGCTATATGAAGCTGTAAATTGGTCCAATGATGCCCCATAGGGTTCAAACCATATAGTTCAAAATCTATCATATGAGACAGCCATGTCAATGGATGCCAGTTTGATGCATAACCGGTAGTAAAAGCCCAGATAACACTTTTTAGGGTTACCCCCGCCTGAATATATGGATTTTTAGTAAGATACAACTCATCATCATAATTAACAAAATCGTAATTTATTAACTGCAGATATACCACAAGGGATGCTACGCAAAGTAAGAGACATATTACAATCTCAATGCGTCTTTTTTTTACCCGGTCCATCAATAAAGTCTTTGGTAAAAAGTCAGTGTATTACCATATCCTCAATTGAAAAATTAAAAAAGGAGGGGATTTCCCCTCCTTTTTTAATTTTTGTTATGCCATCATATACAACTATGATTACGACAAATTACCTGCAGTATCAAGTGTGTACGTCGTAGTAGATTTGGGGTGCCAGAATGTCAACGTATTAGTTATTACAATTGTACCACTACTATCCACTAAAGGCCCTCCTGCAGACCTTACATTATTAGTATCAATCGTATAGCCACCAATTTCATTAGAAGGATACACGCTGGTACCGGTACTGGTTGTATCTGCAAAGTAAGCCAAGGAGGTATTGTAAAAATTCTTGGCCGAACTTTGGGCAGCCGCATTCTGCCCCCTGGTCCGATAGGCCAGAAAGTTGGGGATGGCGATAGCTGCCAAAATACCGATAATCGCAATAACGATCATCAGCTCAATGAGTGTAAAACCTTTTTGATTGTTTCCTCTAAGTTTTTGTAACATGTTCTTCCTCCTTTTAAATGTTATTAATTGTTAAATTGTTTTTTATTATTACTTGGCAATCAATATCATACATTAAACCGTACCCCTTAATTATAAACTCTTTTTGAATTTCTCACCTCCCCTGGAAAATCATTAATAATGTCTATATAGATCAAAATCTTATAAAGTTTTTGTAATCACATATGATTACTGCTTGTTACCCGTGATGCCGGATACTGCTCTCTGGATTTCGGATGAAAAAAAGAAATCTGTTTTTTTATATTTATCGAGCATCAAACAACTGTCAAAGTTACTTGAATGTTTAGCAAATAATATGCCAGGAGGTGGCAATGTACGAATAATTATTATAACATGTTGTATTTATATTGTATTTATTTAATAAAAGGGGGACGGACTTTTTCCTCTTTGAATATAATATGACAATTTTTGTCAAATGATGTCGATTTTGTCAAAAAGAGGACAAGGAAAAATTAGCGGCTAAATCATCACCTGAAAGACCTTTGAAAAATATTTAATTTTGCCTACGGGGATGTTTTTCAATGTTCTAATAGTTTCTGCAGTCGATAGCGAAACGTACGGAAGCTTATACCCAGCAATTCGGCGGCTTCCTGTTTTTTCCCATTGGTGCAATCAAGGGCCTTTTCCAGGTATGCCTTTTCGATTTCTTCCAGGATGACATCGAGGGAAACCCCGTTTTTTACTTCGTCCAGGTCAAAACGCCTGTCTTTGATCCCTTCAATCCATCTTCTCTTATGAATAGACAGGGCCAGACTGTCCGGGAGAATAATATTTGTGGTGGAAAGCGCCACGCTTCTTTCCAGCAGGTTTTCAAGCTCACGAACATTTCCGGGGAAATCATATTTGTTTAAAAGATCTATGGCGTAGGATGATATTTTTGTTATTTCCTTGCCCATTTCCCGCGAATATTTATCCAGAAAATGCTGGGCAAGGAGACGAAGATCGCTCTTTCTTTCTCGGAGCGGCGGCACCTTTATTTCAATGACATTCAGACGATAAAAAAGGTCTTCCCGGAAATTTCCGGCAATAACTTCATCTTCAAGTTTCTTGTTGGTTGCGGATATAATCCGGATATCAACCGAGATATCCTCATTTCCGCCAACCGGTTTAAATACATGTTCCTGAACAGCCCTCAACAGCTTTACCTGGACAGGAGGGGTGAGTTCACCGATTTCATCGAGAAAAATCGTTCCCTTATCTGAAACCTCAAAAAGCCCCTTTTTATCCTGGGTTGCACCGGTAAAAGACCCTTTTTTATGACCAAAAAGTTCGCTTTCCATCAATGTCTCAGGAATACCGCCACAGTTTAAAACCACAAACGGCTTTTCACTCCTGCGGCTTTGCTCATGGATGGCTTTGGCGATTAATTCTTTACCAGTTCCGCTTTCTCCGGTGATAAGGACGCTTGTTTTTGTTTTGGCAACCTGTAGAATAAGATTATAGATATGCCTCATGCTGGGACTGTTTCCAACAATCTTTCCAAAATGCATGGTTCTCTTGAGTTCATCATCGAGCATCTCTTTTTCATGCTCTATGGTTTTAAGATCCAGGGCATTTTTTATGGTCTGTTTAAGTTCTTCATTGTCGAACGGTTTGGGTACAAAATCATAAGCGCCTTCGTTCATGGCTTCAACGGCCGCCTCGGTCGTTGCATAAGCTGAAATCATAATGACTACGGCATCCGGGTTCTGGGCTTTTGCCGCCTTTAACACATCCAGGCCGGTTATATCCCCGAGCCTGATGTCGCAAAGTAACAGATCAAAGTCTGTTTTTCCTATCATTGATATGGCATTGCGTCCGTTTTCCGCAAATGAAACCTTGTACCCTTCCTTGCTGAGCAACACCTCCAATAACTCGCGCATGCTCAGTTCATCATCGACAACCAGTATGTGAGTCGTGTGATTTGTCATTGTTCATTCATCA
>Ga0114919_10000714_pt1 | contig 26200 bp, 18 predicted proteins | sample BlataG_FD_88682 | JGI IMG/M metagenome (GOLD analysis project Ga0114919, IMG submission 88682) | Deep subsurface microbial communities from Black Sea to uncover new lineages of life (NeLLi) - Black_00105 metaG | ecosystem: Environmental > Aquatic > Marine > Oceanic > Sediment | place: Atlantic... | reverse complement strand
GGTGGAGGCCCGGAATTGTACTTACGCACTTCCGGAGGAAGCATTCACATAAAAAGAAAGTAATAATCCTGCTTTATTAAACCTTAGGGGGTTTATATTTAGAGAAAAATCCGGGAGTGAGCTGGCACTCCTGAACTGAATATTTATTTAAATCAAACAGTAGATACTAATACAAAACGTCTTCTTCCCCTCTCTCTCTTATCATCTCATCTATCTCTTTTAAAAGGAGTATTCTTCGGGTTAGAACAGCTTCGATTTCTGTCGATGTCAAATAGTTGCCTACAACACTTCTAATTTTACCGTAGCTCAAAGCTCTGATCTTTTCAACAAACGCACGAGGAAGCTTCAGAAAGCGCAACTTGCTCTTTTGTCCGTATTTACCATAAATTAATTTATCTGTGTGTCTTCTCGAAGTACGAAAAGAACGTGAATGGTCGATAAGAATCAAACGCCAGTCTTCGGTATAACGAATATTTTGCTGGCTGCGGTCAGTGTTGGCAATCAGGCTGTCAAAAGCCCTTGCTAGATATATCATTTTTTCTAAATACTCGGCTTTATCAGGCGGTATTGGAATATTCTCTTTAAATCTCTTTTGCTCGCTGAGCGCAAGTGTAACATATAACTGAAAAGACCCCTTTCTTCCCCGGTATCTTCTCTCGACAGTAGGTGGGACCATGCCTAATCCCAGGAGTTTATCCAATCTGTAGGCAGCAACTTCAGCCTCCCATTTATCAAACATTCCTGCATCTGTTCCACTGGGGCTTTTCCAAACGCCGCTTCCCTCTAAATCTCCTTTTTTCAAGAAAAGCCTTCTCGGTTTTGTTACTCCCTGGCCTAATTTTTGACTTTTAATGACCTTGCCCTTTTTTAGGAGTTCTTCCCATTTTGCTCTCTCTGCAAGTTCATTTTGGGTGAATTGCGCCAGGGATAAAAAACTTAATCCCAGGATACTCACAAAAATAGAAATAGTAAAAAGTCCTTTTTTCATTTCCTTATCTCCTCATGGATTAAGATATCTATATTTGCTCAATTTGCCTAATAATTAATCTTAGGATATAAATCATAAAATCAGTTGTCAAGCGGCAGGGATATATTTGCTTTTTGTGCTAAAGGAGGAAAATTTTCTTTTTTTATACATTAATAAACTTACTGCTAAAATGCTTCGGTCGACATCCCACATCCAGGCTTTGTTTAATTCGCATAAATTTACTGATAGGAGGATATAAAAAGCATTTGGGAAAAAATTAGCATATTAAAATTGACAAATACAATTGAACGTTTTACAGTTCTCTCCGTATATGTTTCATTTAACTTGGATTATTAAAAGGAGGTAAATTATGGATAGCACGTACAAAGTAATAGAACTTATAGGTACAAGTCCCAACTCTTGGGAAGAGGCTGCAACAAACGCCATCGAAACAGCTCGAAAAACCCTTAAAGATTTGAGAATTGCAGAAGCAGTTGATTTTGATATGAAGGTTGAAGATGGAAAGGTCACAGCTTTTCGGACTAAAGTAAAGGTTTCCTTTAAGTATCAAGATTAACCGAATAACTTATCTTTATAATTCTCGTTGTGGGGTAAAAGCGTGGAATGAAACAAACAAGGGATATTTCTAACTCTTCAGCCCAGCCAGCACGGCCATGGTGCCCTGCTTTCCTGCAATAGGTATCCTTATGGGGCGAAAGACCGAACCAGGACCTTATTTCCATTTATCATCTTCTCCTTTAGTGTTTAAAAGATGGAAAGAACATCCATTATGTTAAGTCAGTTCATTATCTGAATAAGAGCCAATTAAGATACAACAAGACAAAAAAAATATTATTTTACAGTTTCTGTTAATATCTTTTTAAATCTTTCAAATTCACTGCTCTTTTCTTCATTTTCTGACCATCTTTCAACTTCTGATAAATCAACTTTATTATCCTTACAAACTAAAACTGCCTGTTCCAAAGCCTGTCTATCATTCCAATAATAAAAAGCAGCCAAACGGTCCTTAACACAATCTGTAGGAGACAGTAGTTTTAATTTAAGTTTTCCCTTTTTTATCTCAGAAATTTCCTTCACGGGTTCTTCCCCAACTGAAAGCGGAGGGGAAACAAAATCTATAAAATATTCACTATCACTGTGTTTATAATACCTTCCTTCTTCATAAAATCCAATATCTATTAGTAGTTGTTTTACTTCTTTTTGTCTATCATAAGAAATTAATACAAAATCTAAATCATAAGACATATATTTATTATCTGTATAAATGACAACACATGCCCCACCAGTAAGTATAACTTCAATTCCATTTTTTCTAAGATAATCAGAAATTACTATTGCAAAATTTTTTAAAGATAATCCTTTTATTCGCATAGCATTTTTCCTTATAGAGACTTTCCCGTTATGCGAGGTCTTAATCTTCGAAAATAAAACTTTTCTTTTTCTTCTTCAGGAATAAATTTCAGAATTTTTTCAAATAGTGATTCTAATTCCTTTTTAAAGGGGTACCTTGGATTTAATCCAAATAATCTTATTTTACCTTTGAGCTTGCTATAAAGAATCCCCTCTTTTTCTAAATTTAGCATTTGATTTTGAATAGAATTTAAGTAATATTTAAACGTTTTAGCTATTTCTGTAGGATACGATTCTCCGTTTGTATATATATACAAAAGAATTTTTCCTCTTCTTTCTGAACCAAATAAAGCTTTTAACATAACTAGCCTTCAACCAATTATATTGGTTATATAACCAATATAATTGGTTATAGCAGAAAAAAAAGTATCTGTCAATACCTGAATTATAAAGTTGATCTTCTCGCTAAAAATACAAAAAGCAAGGCAAAAAATAAAGAAGAACTGCTACTTATTATTTACACGGAGAAAGATCCATATTTCAATTTGACACTCACCTAATTAATTATTATCCTATTGCCAAGAAAGCGCAGGAGAGGAGTATTAAATGAGAGCCAAAAATCACTTATAAACTTAGAAAAGTCACGTTTTTGTGTATTATCCGGGGAATCTCGGTTACTTTTTTCAGGAGGTGTCGAATCGTCATGAAACATCATATTTGTTCACTCTCTGTGATTGGTTTGCTCACTATTGTTCTGGCCGTTAATTCCTCGGCGCCCCTCAGGCAGCTGCAAGCGCCAGAAAGGGGTTTTATCAGTTCCAAACCGGCGGAAACATGGGAACAGGGGCTGATCTGCGGAAACGGCACTATCGGTGCAAACGTTCTGAGCCGTCCTCTGGATGAGACGATCATTTTCAGCCATGAACGTCTTTTCTTGCCGATGGGGGACCCGGTTATGCCGCCCAATATTGCACCGCGCTTGTTCGAGATTCGCAGGCTGATCCAACGGGGGCTGTACCGGCAGGCAACCCAATTGGCTTTTGACCTCTCAGAGCAAAAAGGTTTTATGTATCCCGATCCTTTTGTCCCTGCCTTTGACCTCAACATCCAGATGGACGCTGAGAGGAAAATCACTGATTATATGCGGTCCGTGGATTTCCAGACTGGCGAGGCGACTGTCCATTGGACCGATAGCCGCGGCGTGTTCGAACGCCGTCTGTTTGTCTCCCGAGTGGACGGCGTTGCCGTCTTGTTGATAACGGGTCCAAACCAGGGAACGGTAAGCTGCAAGCTGAAACTCAAACCGCGGGAGCCCAGTCAAAAGCTAAATCCCCGGACGTTAGCGTCTTCGTCCAGAAGGTTCAAGAGCCACTTCACCGACCTGAAAATAACGGCTGAAAAGTCTGCCCTGACCTACCGGAACAATTTTGCCAAAGTCTACCCCGGAAGTATCCATGCCCTGGAAGGGGTAGCCCGCGTTTTCGTAAAGAACGGTGCGGCAATGCCGGAAGGCGAGGCGCTTGTCGTCACAGGAGCGGATCAAGTGCTGGTTTTTATCGATATCAAGATGATCTACGATCCCGATCGTTCGCGGATCGTTGAGACAAAAACATTTCTGGATAGTCTTTCGACGGATTATAAGCATCTGCTCCAGCGCCATGAGCGCATTCATGGAGAACTCTTCAACCGGATGCGGTTGGACCTCGGTGCTGGTTCGGACCGCGGATTGACCACGGAGGAATTGTTGGCCAAGACGACCAATGAGAATCCCTCGAAGGCACTTATCGAAAAAGAATTCGACGCCGGTCGCTACAACATCATTTCATGTACGGGAGAGCTTCCCCCGACCCTGCAGGGCGTTTGGGGTGGGACATATTCCCCCTCGTGGGCCAGCGATTTTACCCATAACGGCAACGTACCCTCGGCCATCGCCAGCATGCTGATGGGGAATATGCCTGAGCTCATGCTGGCTTACACATCCTATATGGAGTCGCTCGTCCCCTACCTGGAACTCAATGCCCAACGCATTTTTGGGGCGAGAGGGATTGTTCTCCCCTCCCGGTCGTCGACCAACGGCTTCAACAACGCCTTTGCCCCTGACTTCGCGGGCGCTTTCTGGGTGGGTGGTGCTGCCTGGGCCGCTCATTTTTTCTATGATTATTATCAGTATACGGGCGACCGGAAATTTCTGGGAGAGCATGCGTTACCTTTTATGGAAAAAGCAGCTATTTTCTTTGAAGACTATTTAATAGAAGGCTCAGACGGGAAATACATATTTTCTCCGACGCAATCACCGGAAAACACGCCTAACAACACCAAATCACAAGGCTCGTTTAATGCCACAATGGACGTGGCAGCAGCCAAGGAATTGCTGCGGAACGTAATCGCAGCCTCCCGTGAATTGGGAGTTAACCAAGAGAAGATTCCTCTATGGCAGAAGATGCTGGAAAAGATGCCGGAGTACATGATTAACGAGGATGGCGCTGTCAAGGAGTGGCTGACGCCCAAACTGGAGGATCAATACAGCCATCGACATTCCTCTCATCTCTATCCACTTTATGATGGAATGCCGGAAGAGATAGCTCAGAATTCTGAACTTCGAGCCGCTTTCAAGCGGGTAATTGAAATCAAGCTCGATCGACACTGGAAAAAAGGTTCAGGCTTTATGTCCTTTGGATTGGTTCAGCTAGGGCAAGCAGCAACCAGCCTTGGAGAAAATGACCTGGCATACCAGTGCCTGGTACATCTCGTCAACCGCTACTGGTTGAATAACCTGGCCTCCATGCATAATCACAAATCGCTGTTCAACATGGACATCAGCGGAGGTTTGCCGGCGGTGATCATCAAAATGCTGGTGGCTTCTGAGCCTGGTAAAATCCAACTGCTGCCCGCTTTACCTAGCTCATGGTCGGAGGGGAAAATCACCGGAGTGTGTGCACGTGGCGGATTTGAAGTCGATATAACGTGGCAGGCCGGGAAGCTTAAAGAGGTGGTAATACGCTCCAAGAACGGCAATCCGTGCCGATTGGTCTACGACGACAAGGCGCTAGAATTCGAAACGCGAGCTGGGCAGACCTATCGCTTCAATCACGATCTAAAAAGATCAAGCAGGAGCTAACAAAGCATATCCCCCAAAAACCCGCTCCACTTGTCAAAACATCCTTAAAACTCCAGCCTCATCATTATCCACCCTTCAAATCCAAGGAAGAATACTTCGACTGGCTAAAACACGGTAAAGACACAGAATATTTAATCAACAAATATTGGAAATGATATTGAGAATGCCTATCCGGGTTTGATGGGATAGAAGAAAATATATTATTAACACCTTGTTATATAGGAGGGAACTGTGGCGCGCCTAGCAGGAATCGGACCTGCGACTTACGGATCCCGAGTCTAATTCTCAACTCTTTAGTGAATAGGTATCGGGAAAATACGTACTAAAAAAGGCAAAAAACCACTCCTAAATGGGAACGAATCCCTGATTTTCAGGTTGTTTTGGGGCAGATTTTAAGAATACTGAAAAATATTTTCCTATTTTTTCCTCAATACTCCTATCTAATTGATATATTTACAATTATAGATTTCAGGAGTTAACATAATTTTTCTTAGACGACACAAAGAAATACAGTAGATTACTTACTCTTCAGCCCAGCCAGCCTTTCCCTAGCATCCTCTACCTCAGCGATGCCAGGATCAGTGTTCTTCCAGAGGTCAAGGAATTTCTCGTAATGCTCTATGGCTTTTCCCTTCCAGTCATTCTTAAAGTCTTTTCTTGATTATTCCAAATTCATTTTCTTCAACAAGGTTTTGAACTGCATGTTTGTGCGAATGCTGTCAAATAACGGATCCATGCAGAGCCAAGTCAGCCATCTATCTCGCTCCTCGTAAGCCTTGTTTAGCCACTCGATACAATTATTTTCATCGTCAAGGGCAAGATATATAAGTGCCAACCCTGTTGGTGAAACATACGTTTGCTTCGATTTACTCATCAAATCATCAAGGACTTTTTTTGCCTCTTTTCTTTTTTTCATCAGAGCAAAAGTGACTCCAATCAAGGCGTCAACAACTGGATTTAAGCCTAATGAAAGCTCCTTTTCTTTTTGAAACTCGATTAAGGCTTTTTCATACATCGATTTTTGTAAATAGACTTGCCCAAAATGAAGATGCACCCAACTAAAGTTCGGATTCAATTCATGCGTCTTTTCCCACGCTTCTATTGCTTTATCATATTTTCGAGAATAGTAATATACCCATCCCAAGTTTTTGTTAATAATTAGAGAAAGGGGATCAAGTTCATGAGCTAGCTTTATCTTTTTTAAAGATTCGTCAAACCGAGCTATACACATCAAATCCAATGCATACCAATGAAGAGCAGGTGCATAGCGTGGATTAAGCTCGATAGCTCGCTTAAAATCTTTCTCGGCACCTTCCCAATCCCATTCAAATCTCTTAATTGATGCACTTGTGGTGAATGCTTCAGCAAGCGAATCATCTATTTCAAGTGCCTTTAATAATGCCTCCTTGGCATATAAAAATATATCATTTTGAGGAGTAAGACTATAATCGGGAAGGAGCAAATAAGAATCAGCCAGTCCTATATAAGCAAAAGCATAATTAGGATCAATTTCAAGCGCTTGCTGAAAATATTTCATTGCTTTCCTTATGGCCTCTTCTGTCCTTTTGGCTAAAAAATATTGACCCTGTAAATACAAGTCATAAGCTTCATTATTATTTGTAGAGCGCTTTATAATCTTCGCCTTCTCTTCTCCAAGTAGTTTTATCTTCAGATTGTCTACAATCGCTAAAGAAATCTCATCCTGTAAGGCAAAGATGTCTGCCTCATCACGTTCATATTTCTCAGACCAAAGAGGATAGCCATCGGATACCTTAACAAGTTGCACTGTAATACGTAGCTTATTCCCTGCTTTCCGTAAGCTTCCCTCTAACACCATTTCAACATTTAATTGTTTCCCGATCTCTTGGATACCTAACTCTTTTCCCTTAAAAGAGAAGGTAGAGCTTCGGGCAGGAACTTTTAAGCTCTCTATTTTAGTCAGTCTATTTATGAGTTCATCTGCAAGTCCATCACAAAAATAGCCTTGATCCTGTTGTAGGCTTAAATCTTCAAAAGGGAGCACGGCAATTGAGGGTTTATCTGGCGGAGTGGGGCCTGCTTCCTTTTTTGGAAGTAACTGCAAGATAATCACCGCTGCAATCACAAGAGCTACGACAACTAAAGCAGGGATTAAGAGCTTTTTTGAGCTAAATGTTACGGTTATTTCTTTTGAGGTTATTGGTTTTCTCTTTGGTATTACCTTCTCGGTAGTAGGGATCCCTTTCTCAATATTCTCTAATTCAGAACGCAACTCACCTGCACTCTGATACCTTTTCTCTTTATCCTTTTCCATGCATCTCAGGATTACTATGCTGAGATCATCAAGGATTTGAGAATTTATCTCCCTGGGATCTTTAGGCATCTCGCTCTTATGCTTCATTGCTATACCTAAAGGAGTTTCTCCTTCAAAAGGAACTCTCCCTGTCACCATCTCATAAAGAATAACTCCCAGAGAATAAATATCTGAACGCTGATCTACTTCCTTCACTTCAGCTTGCTCAGGCGACATATACTCAGGCGTCCCAATCATTACTCCTGCACCAGTTATCCCCTTTGCTTTAAGAGAGCGGGCTATCCCAAAATCCATGATGCGTGCATTACCATCTTTGTCTATCATGATGTTCTGGGGCTTTAAATCACGATGCACAACTCCTAATCTATGAGCCTCTGTTAATCCTTCACATACCTGTCTGGCAATAAAAAGCGTCTTCCCTGCATTTAATGGACCTGCTCTTCTGATAAAACTCTTTAAATCCTCACCAGAGACATATTCCATAGTGATATAGTGAATCCCTTTCTCCTCATCCAAGTCGTACATACCACACACATTTTTGTGGCGTATCTTCCGTGCTATTTTCAGCTCACTCCTAAAGCGTTCTATGGTCTTTTTATCTGATGCGATTTCAGGTTTTATGAGCTTTAATGCGACTTCTTCCTTAATCTTCTTGTCTTCTACCCTATAGACATTGCCCATGCCTCCTTTTCCAAGTTCTTCGATGATCTCGTATCTTCCAGCAAAAGTAGTTCCTCTGGTTAGTTCATTTGTGGGTGTTTCAAGAGTCTTTGTGGGAGAGGCAGGGATTTCCTCTGATGAAGGAAGAGGTGTAGCACACTTTTTACAGAATTCGGAGTCAGAGGTGTTATCGGTATTGCATTTAGGACATTCTACACTCATTGCTCTCCCGCTGTTTACTTGGCAAAAGAATATCAATAAGTGAGGGGAGTGTCAAATTAAATATAGACTTCTCCCCGTGTAACGGATATGTAACAGATTGTGCTTAAAAACGCCTAATTATGGATACGGATGCCTAAATGAAAGTGAGGACTTTCCAGAGGAAAGCTGGTACGCCTGACAGGAATCGAACCTGCGACCTACGGATCCGGAATCCGTCGCTCTATCCCCTGAGCTACAGGCGCTCCGCATTGAATAATATTACTCTATCAGACTAATATTGTAAATCAGCGGTAACAGTCACATTCCAGTCACTAAAGGTTGGAATTCAGGTAAATGGTTAAATTCAAGTGTATAAAATACATAAATCATAAACTAATTAAAAGTCAATGACTGACAAATTTCAAATCCGATAGCTTTGTTCTATAGACTTTCCGGGCACCTCAATGTTTAAAAATTCAGCGTTGTGGTAACTCGCTGAAAATACTTGTTTTTGTTTTTTTCGCAAACTCTGGAACAATCCATTTAACAGGTGGCATTTCCACCTTATCTGGCAGGTCGGACATATCCCCGGTAGCTGCAAAGTGCATGATCCCTTTGCGAAATTTCTCTGAGACTCTCAGAGCTGCTCTGATGGCCCCATGGGGCCCCCTAATCACAGGAATAAACCTGCTATTTTTAAAATAAGGAACCAGTTCGAGCGCATTCTCATATGGAGTAGATGTGTCCCAGGTTCCTTGAACAATGACGGTCGGGATATCGGTTTCGAAGTTTTGACGGAATTCATCGCCCAGGTCGCTTCCCCAGACCGGACAACCTACCATGTAATCCCAACTGCCCAGTCCGGTAATTTTTACAGCCGGATCGGCTTTGTATTCCGCCAGACGTTCCTGTGTGATACCGGAGCCACAGTCGAGCATCCAATAACTCACGGTTCTGAAACTTCTTCCGCTATTTTGATACCTGCGAACCGCTCTTTCAGCCGCCTTGCTGAAATCGCCGTTATAAAGAGTGATCACATCGGCTGGCCATGCGGGCAAACCGCGGGAGTAACCTCTCGCTAATCGTTTAATGGACGCTGCATCAAACAAGACATCCTGAGACTCGTTGGTCTCTGGATTGGTGACTGTCACTTTGAAAGGTTTCTCTTCGACACGTTTGATTACTGTTTGAATTGCTTCGATCATTCCGCCTTCAGGGATTAAATCCTTCAACTCAGGCGCATTTTCTGCTTCTTCGGCAACCCGTTTATAGACATTCCATAGATGACCGGGATGATCATAGGTGTGGTTTGGACCTTCCATACCGCGAAGAATCGCACGTTCTACAATTTCAGGATAGTAGCGCATAAGAGTCATACCCCAGTGTGAACCGAAGCTACCGCCCCATATGATGACCTTTTTGTATCCCAACGCTTTTCGAACATCATTGACATCCGCTGCCGCTTCGATGACAGTAAAGCCGCACAAATCGAGACCCAGTTCTTCCCAAATCGCTTTTTCCCTCGCAAGGACTTGCTGAAATTCCGCAACCGCTTTTTTTTCATCGTACGGTTGATCCGGAGGCAGAGGCTCTGTGGTCGTCTCGATAATCGTTGTTGGCTTTGACGGTCCAGTCCCGCGCTGACTCACCACAACCACATCTGAAATGTCCAGAAAAGGAAGCCACTGCTCCTCAAAAGTGCCAAGCCTCTCAAGGTATCTTTCTAAACCTCCAAAACTCGGTCCGCCGTGCAGATAAAAAATGGGCGGTGTCTCAGGATTGGCTTTCTTTGACCTCTTGAAACGGTATACTTCAACCACAATCACAGCGCTGTTTTTCTTAGACCGATTTACGGGCACAAACATCATCCCCCGTTCGGCGTTGAAAAAGCCGCCGTCCTTCAATACGATACGCTCAGGATACAGGAAAAGCATCCCTGGTTCGGGACTCTGAGCGTATACACTCCCTGCTATTACAAAAAGCATAACAAAAATGAGAATTCCCCTGCGAAACATCATCCACCTCCTATTTTTTTGTAAGTCAAATTATGAGAAAATAGAATTTATCGATTGAACCGCCAGTTGTGAAAATTTTTATTCTCATAGATTTATGGTTTCTCCCTATATTTATGTTTTCAACGCGAAACTTGCTGTAGCCTTGAGAAACAGCTCTATTTCCTCCGGCGTGTTATAATGACACGCTGACAATCTGATAAAGCTTGATATGCCAAGCTGTTTCAACATAGCCGCAAAAAACGGATCTTGCCCCGGGGCATGAAGTCTGATCTGCTTTTCCTTGTAAAGTTCACATCCTTTGATTGATTCAATCCCTTCTAGGTTAAACCCGACAAGACATGCGCGACTTGATAGATCCTCTCCCATCCCATAAACGGCAATATGCTTCATATCCTTGAAGCCAGCAATTTCATCTGTGCCATTAATCAGCGTAGATAGAAGGCCTGTCGAATGTGCCTTTATACTCTGCATGGCAGCTACAACCTGTGCACGCCGATCAGCAGAATCTGTGAAATGGTCGCCAAGCCAGCACAAATAGTCTACAACAGCTGACCAGGCCGCATAAGATTGATGCTCTACACCGCCCAGGTCCCAGCTCGTTTCAGGCTTAAAAATATATTTCCAATGCGGAAGCTTTGCCAATCTATCTGAAACATGAGCATACCCACATCCCTTAACGCCATAGTTTTTGTAAGGTGCAAAAACATAGGCATCTGCTCCAATCTCTTCGACGTCAATGAGATCAGATGGCGAGTATTGGACGCCATCGACCATGATATACAAATCAGGGTTTATCTTCCTTGCCTCTTGGACAATTGTTTTGACATCATATATTCCATCGGTGACGTTAGAAGTGTGTATGACAGCCAGAAAACAGGTATCCTTGTCAATTTTTTCGTAAATTGTATCCAGCTCGACAGAGCCTGTTTCTCGATTGGGCTCGGCGATACGCTCTTCTTTCCCGTACTTCTCGGCAAACTGCGTTACTGCACTTCGGACTGAAGCGTGGTCTAGTCCAGTTGTAACAACATTTGTTCCGGGGATGGAGGAGAGAACCGCGTTTGTGATGCGATATATCACGTGGCTGCTGCTCCAGCCTGGTATGGTTTGCCCGGACTTCGCTCCGAAAAAGATCATGAGGTCTTCAATCCCTTTAGCGGTAATCTCAACTGAGTGAGCAGATCCCGGATTCGCTCTTCCTTGTTGATCAGGCAGGCATGTCTCTTTTGCCATCGTTTTGATTACTGATTTTGGCCTTAGCGAGCCCGAAGCAGCTTCAAGGTAAATCCGTTTTCCGGAATAAGGATCCCAATCGACATATAAAAATCTGTTTCTAATTTCTTCCATTAATTTGGGAGAATACAAACCTTTTTCAAAGTCTTCACCCATTGTTCTATCTCCTTTAAATTTGAACCAATATTCCCCGTGTCAACTTTATAAAAGAGAATATTCCGGATTCTGATGATTTAAAATCCAATCTTGCAACATCGCTTTGTTTTGCATAAAAATATCCTAATGAATTTGAAATTAAAATGCCAATATTTTCTCGGCTATTGACCAGTTCATGTTAGGCGAATCTTTCACTCCTGATTCTCCAGTGGAAAAACGGAATAATATGGAGTAATTAAATTAAGGTTTATTCTCCACTCTCGGCCTCAACTTATGAGTTCTTTGGGCTGGCAATCTCTGGGTAATGTGCCAATTGTGACCATCTGCACTGTATCCGCTCTCTTCTTGCTTTGAAACAAGCTGTTCCACCGCCGCCATTTTGAACATGCTCTTCAGGAAAGTAAAATCCCTGTTTACTATGGCTTTCTTACAGGGGTCCCTTTGTTAGTTATGTGCTTCATCCTCAATTAACGCTTTTCTTTCGTCCACGAGATTCGTGGTTGATTCTTAAATCTAATCACGCCATTATTTGCTAGATCATAGTAGATGGGGAACTTGAATTCTTGTCTTTCACGATCCAGGTAAGAGATGGTGTATAAGATGCATTTTTCATTTGGTATTTTCTTTATTTTTATGCTCTTAATAGTATTGTAGTCGTCCTCCCCTTCAGCGGTTCTAAAAATAATTGCGACTTTCGTCAACTCGAGAAAGCAATCCTTGTATTTTGGTGCCGAGGTCTTCCACACTCCTTGTAGTTCTTCCGGGACAGTATTTTTTTTCCCGCACCTGTATCCGAACAATACAGTGAGAATTATGAATGCTAACAAAAACTTTTTTGATTTCATTTGTGTCTCTCCCATATTTTCAGCTTGCAACAACTGCCTTTATATATGTTCTGCGGAGATTCCTGACAGAAAAAAACATAATTTCCAGCTAAAACATGCTTCAGACTAAAGACTAGGCGGATCATAAAGATCTCTTCAGCTGGACTAAAGACATTCATTAATTTTTGCTGAAACCAATAGACGCGTCTGAATTGTCGGACCATCTTACTCTCTCTCCTCCTGGGTCATGGCCTCCAAGAAGGCCTGTACTACCTTCGGATCGAACTCCCTGCCGGCTCTTCGCTTGATGAACTTAATGCCGCTCTGGCGACTAAGTGCTTTTCGGTAGGGTCGCTTTGAGGTGATGGCTTCAAAGTAGTCGGCCACCGCAAAAATACGGGCATTAAAATTTATGGCTTCTCCAGCAAGACCTTCAGGATAACCCTTACCATCAAAACGCTCGTGATGCTGCAATACTATGGGTATGGCTTCGGCAAACGCAGCGATGGGTTCCAATATACGTGCTCCCAAGCGAACGTGTTTCTGCATGAGCTTTCTCTCTTCGGCTGTTAACTTCCCAGGCTTGTCGAGAATCTCGGGTGGTATGCCGATCTTACCAATGTCGTGGAGCAGCCCTCCTCGACGTAGACTGTCTAAATCTTCTGAGGAGAGCCCAATTACTTGACCGATTTGCAATGCTATTTTTGTCACGCGTTCGGAGTGGCCAGCCGTCCATGGAGATTTCGCATCGATGGTCCGAGCTAGGGCCGTAAGCGTACCCCAGCTGAGCTGGTTCAATTCGTCGATCAATCGGGCATTCGAAAAGGCCACCGCTGTTTGGTCAGACAATTGACGGGCTTGGGCCAAGTCTTCCTGAGTAAGCCCAGGTGGTTCGAGGTACCCGAGGGTAATGATTCCCGAAAACTTTTGTTTGAGGAAAATGGGCAGGACCAAAAATGATTTGATGCCGCGGCTAGCCAAGGGTGCTAGATAACTCGGAAGAGCTTCGTCTAGTTCTATCAATAAAGTATGTGGATTATCGCTGAGTTTTTGCAACTCTTCGGGCTTAAGCTTGATTGTTTCCCTATGTTTTCCATTCTTGTACTTACTTTCCCCGACATAGATCTGAGCCTTATTCAAATCGTTGGAATCAACTATGGTTACGCTTACACATTCACAGGGAAAAATTTCGCGCATATAAGTGAGTATCGTGTCTACGATTTTCACGTAATCTAATGATGAAAGGATTAGCCGGTCGATCTCAGCCATCGTGGTCAGTGTTTTGAATTGTTTACCCAACTGGGCGGCCATTGTATTGAACGACGCTGCGACTTCCTCAAATTCATCGCCACTTGTCACCGTCACCCGGCTATTGAAATCTCTTCTGGCGATGCGCTGGGTTCCCTCCTTAAGCCTTTCGAGTGGGACCAGACTCCTTCGGATCTGGTTGATACTCAAGAGTAATACCACCCATAGAGAAGCAAGGATGACAAGGATGAATATTTTTTTGAAGTAGGCCATTGGTTCGAGCACATAGGCTTTCGGCTCGCTCAGCACCGCTATCCAATTCGGAGAAGAATATGAGCCCTGGAGGCCGACAGTCCGGAAACTGGCCAGATACTCTTCTTCCCCGTGTGACCACCCAAATTGACCCGAGGAAGCATGACTCATTTTGAGCACAGCCTCCTCAGGAAGCGATAATGGAAGAGGGAGTGATGAAAAGAGCACATTGTTCGACTGATCCAGAATACAAAGCTCAGTCATGAACGGCAATGGCTCCTCATATTGCATGTACCAAAGAAACAAGGGGTCGATTTCAGCCCACAGGATTTCATACCCAGGATATTCGGGATTAAGCTTTTTACTCATAAATATACGCGCCCAACTATCTGAACGAAACTCGATTGATACAACAATCTTACCGGATAGAATATGTTGCTTCTGCCCCGGAGTTAATTCAGGCGTATTCTGAATACTACCAAAGAAGTCTATATGCTTGCCAGCATCGGTGATAAGCTTAAGACCCTTGATCTCTTGTTTTATGTGTGTATTAAATCCTTCGGACGGAGTGGGGAGGCTACCGTAGGAGTCTGCCTTAAGGTTGGAAGTAATCATCTTCATCTCGATCTCAAGAATCAACAGCCGTTCAAGAATGTTCTGACCCATAGTCTTGCTAGCCTGGTGAAGTCGGCTCTGGCTCTGCTCATTGAGCTGTTTTGTTACGTGGCTAAAAGATAGGATTGCCAGGAATACGATGGGAACGAGGGCGCAGGAGATGAATAGAATAAAAATGCGTCTTGCCACTTTGCTTCGGAGAAATGTTATTTCAAATTTCATGCTCTGTAACCTGGATTAGAACTTAGAACCCAAACCTATGTAACCACCATTATTGGCACGGAGGATGTCATCCCTGCTATCCTTGGCTGTGAGAGGCATAACGCTCTTTCCATCTTTCCCCATGCTATACAGGTCGAAGTCGGTATTTAATGGAACCATAAACCGGTCTTTCCGCATCTTTCCCTTCCCTTTCGCACCTTCGATTCTAAAGTATTGGTATAAATTTCCCCAAGGATCTGAACGCTTTCCCCATCCTACCTCTTCCAAGGTTTGAGGCAGCTCTCCCCTATCGGTCATATAAACCATGATTTGCAATCCTATCTCATAGATATCCCCAATGGCTACGGTGTTTCTCGCCCTGGCGAGGTGATTAGTGTACATTGGCACTGCAATACCCATAAGTATCCCAATTAAGCTTATTACAATAAGCAGCTCGGTCAGCGTCATAGCCTTACGCTGCCTTCTTCGGTTCTGGCGAGCGAACGGAATGTTATCCAAAAGCCAGTGCAACACAGGCAACCATTTGACCATAATTTTAAATAGTATCTTTACATGTATCTATTTGCTCTACTTTATCTTCCGCAATCAGCCGAAAATATCGGGTCTGATCCACAAGTGTTTCTAGATGCTGGCGGTGTATCTGCAGAAGATGCTTATTTGCCTCTCTCGTGCCGCTCATCATGTTCAGTGACTGCTCCAAGCCATCCATTGATTTGAGTGCCTTCAGGCCGACAAACTGCATGCTTCCCCATTTTTCAGCAAGCACTTCTATCATCTCGTTAAACATCTCCGCCTCCTGATTAAGGTAATCTTTTGACCTCAGCTTAACCCGAAAGTTCAGGTTCCCTTTTCCTATCTTCGCAAAAGCCCAACGAAACCGGTACAGAGGCCCGGCGATCCGGTGGAAAGCTCGGAATGAATGAATATTAAGAACACAGACTAGCGCTATAACAGAGGGCCATACCCGAGAATGGAGGGTAAAGATTCTTTTGGCCGCAGCTGCCCGTATTTCCACGCTAAGATCTTCATTATTCATATCATTTATGTCTGGCACAAACAGGAAAGCGGCAAGAAAAGCTGCGATGATTATACTGTAGGAAAGAACCATTGCCAGGAATCCATACTGGAGCGATCGATTAACAACGGAGAATTGCCGTCGTTTTACTTTTGTTCCCATATCGCCTCCTTAGGAATAGGAATATGCTTTTTTCCCTTTATTATTGACCTTATATCCTTGTTTTTTAGACATGGATAAATTTTTTCTTTTTAGATTGGCTTTGTAATAGTGGAAGAAAAGGATTATTTTTTCCCGTATTTTACTTCCCTCCAAAAAAAACTTTTAATTATTTATTATTAATATTTCGCTAGATTAGTTAGTATTAGTCAAGCTTTTCCCCTAAAATGTCGTTTATTGTCGTATTATGTCGTATTATGTCGTATTGTTTTTGATCTCCAAACCGGATGACCCAGGGTTTTTATATCAACTGATGTATACTTCCATATACCTACATATAATTTGTAAATTGCTGATAAAATTGACTGTTACTTTGTTTTCAAGAGGTTAAGAGAATCCCCTATATTGGATCCGGAATCCGTCGCTCTATCCCCTGAGCTACAGGCGCACCGAATTGAATCATCTTACTCCATCAGACAGTTATTGTAAATTAACTGCAATAGTCACAATTTGTACACAAAATCTTATCACTTAATTAAACAAGAACTTTTTTTAGTTTAAAATAAACAAAAGGAAGATCGGACAGAAGCTTTAAGAGGACGGATTCCAAATCCGATTACTTTACACTACTTGAGGTGGCGGATGATCCTGTCGATGACCTTATGGTCTTCCATAAAGACGATAACTCTCATCTGGCCACCGCAGGAAGGACAGAGCAGGTGTCGATCTTTTAGACCTTCAAAAGGCGAAATACAATCCGGCTCTCACCTGGACTCCTGTGAGATTAATTGTAAAACGTTCATAATCCTCTTGATCATATAGAGATCCAATTGAAATGAATTTATAAGAAGCATCAAAACTCGCCGGCACCAGAATCCACTGGCCCTCCCAGGAATATTTCTGTGAACTCCCGGTGGCGTTCAAATCATCCAGCTTTTCTTCAAATAAATATTCTCCTGAAATTTTACTCGCTTTCTGCCAGGTATATCCTCCCAGGAGGAAGAGACCGGTTCTGTTCGAAACCTTCAAATTCATTCTGATACCAAAATCGAAAGCGATTCCTATTCCCTTACCTTTGAGGGAAGAGACATAGTTTTGTCTGTACCAATAACCATGAGAATACTCGTATCTATGGGTTATTTCATTCTCCAGTAGCGATGAGACAAAGAACGGTCCGACTGCAACGTAACTTTCAAAGGACAAGTTTGAATATCTTCCTAGAGCATAATGAAGCCCGACCATCGGCGCATACCCTTTTGCGGAAAGGATATAGGGCGAATATGACCTTTCTAGAGTATACTGCGTATAGAAAACTACATCATCGGGATTCATGGATTCCACATCATACTGGTAGGCCACCACTGAATTCTGCTTCTTTGCTGTATATTTCAGGCCCAGTGATACTGCCAACGACCGGGTGACCCAATATTTTAGGCGAAAATTTATCTGATAACAGCCTTTTATTTTTTTAAATTTTCCATCTCTTTTCCAGGAGAAGCTGAACAAATCCCCAAGCTGATTCTCTTTATCCATGTACCTGTTTAAATAAACTTCTTCTAAAGCTTCATCATATTTTGGCCTGTGATTTAAATCCAGCTTATGGACCTCTGTCCATCCACCGGAGAGCTCAAACTGAAACTTCCTGGTTTTCTTTTCTACCTGACCGGCCAAACAAATTCCGGTAAACAGGAAAATTGCGGTCACTAATCCACAGAAAGCTTTTCTTTCCATCATCTGGACTCTTTCCCCGACTTTATGAGACCATACTTTTCCTGAAGCATTCTGGGAGGAGTCATATCTATCATCATCTTATCGGCTTCCCCGGCCGAAAAAATGGAATAGAGGCTGTAGGCTTGGCTGTCGCTATAGAGCCATCTTATGAATTCATCTTCTATATCAAGACCCGAATAGTCCTTCAAATAAGCCAAAAAATTCAGGGTTGTAAATGGGGCAAAAGAGTAATTTAGATGGAGGTAGTATAAGAAGCCGATCATTTCTGACCTTCCACCCAGTTTTTGGGACACTGCTTGCATTATCCTGGCGCCTTCATCATAGGCACGCTGGTCAAAACCCACTGCCACCGGAGAACGTCCAGATACGATATTGGAACTGTAGTTGTCCCAGATGGAGCTGAAGGAAGAATCAGCAGATTTTTCATACCATTCGTTGATCGCCTCATCCATCCATGTGTCTCGGTATGTCCGATTCACTGTGCTGCAGCCAAAATACATATGAAAAACTTCATGTTTGAGAGCCCAGATCGAAGTGATAGTTCCTCCATAGAATTCCATGCCCCCACCATAACTGGCGAGAAAAATACTCAAACCCCTTGGCATCGGAAAAGGGCCAAGATTGGTGATGAGCTCGGGTAGCCAGCTTTCGAGTATGGAGAAGCCACTGCTTATAGAAGCTCCCCCCTTGTAGGCCATAATTCTGACATCAATACCAGCAACTTCTCTTGTTTCATAAACTGTATCTTCAGCCGGCATCAAGACAAACATAACCGTGTAGGAAGAGACTTCCCTCTCGGTATCCAGGGTCCACTGTTGCTCTCCTACGCTTTTTTCAACATGACCGGAGCCGATACAGCGGAATTCTTTAGGGCTGTGGACATTGAACGTTATTGTATGATGGGCCAGTTCATGTGGTGTATTGAGAGTAGGGAATATTTCTTCATTGCCCCTGCCATGAATATCATTCAATTCTGTTGAAAATCGAGGATATCCTTCGGGTAGCTCTAAATTATATGACATTTCAAGGACATGCTCTACGTCCTCATCCAAATCCCTCTGGAACTCAATGGCTTTTTGAGTAGTTTCTAAATAGCTGAGAATCTTCACATCGGACTCGTCAAAAAAATCTAAATTTTCATTATCTAATTTTATTTCCTGTACGGAATTACTGCTGTTGATAGCAGGATCGAGATGAATCACTGGCCGTTTCTGTCCCTCCCGCATCACAAACCGGACAAAACTACGACAGTTCACACGCCATTCTTCAGGAAAATAATCAAAGACCACCTCAATCTCTTTTATATCTATCCTGAACGTGGAATTCAGCAATTGGTCAATAGAGGTAGTGGAATTATTGCTGTATATTTCCGATTCTTGAGATTTTTTGCTCCTGAATTCCTTTTCATGAGCAGGTTCTGAACAGCTGAAAAAGATAATCCCGGATAAAAATAATACCAGCAGGCAGGACATCAAAAATACTGGAAAATTTTTATATTGACTCTTTTGTTTAGCCATCACACTTCGCCTGATGTTCTATTAATAGGAATGAGGCAACAATTTACACAATTTCTTGGCTAAAGGGATATGAATTTCCTTTTGGGCTCTCTACAAATCCCAAAACATTTTCTAAGATTTTTGCCTCCTGATTGGATCCGGAATCCGTCGCTCTATCCCCTGAGCTACAGGCGCACCGTATTAATTTATATTACTCCATCAGAAAGTTATTGTAAATTAACTGTTATAGTCACAATTTGCACACAAAATCTCATCACCTAATTAAACAAGAACTTTTTCATTAGTTTAAAATGAATAAGATGAAGATTGGACAGAAGCTTTAGGACGACGGATTCCGGATCCGATGATTTTTAAGAGTGACTATTGGCTCTGCAGTCCAGCCATCCTCCTGCGAGCACCCTCAACCTCAGGGAGGCCAGGGTCGGCGTTTTTCTAGAGGCCAAGGAATCTCATTCCTATTTTTCATTCGGCAGTTCTATCATCAGTTTTAATAAGTGAAAGCATTTATTTACATGTCGATAAAATCGACATATTGAAAAAACGTGTAGAAAATGTTATAAATATTCGACACGTATTAACATATGTTTTAAATGTGAAATTCATGAAAATTGACAAAAGCAAACCTTTCAATCAATTACCGCCGCTTCCTCCAGAAAAAGAGATTGAAAGTAAAATCATCCTAAAAAAAGCGGCTTCTTCTCATCGATATCTTGCCGAGCTTAAAGGCATAGCCAATACTATTCCAAATCAAACGATTTTAATCAATTCTCTGATATTACAAGAAGCCCGGTCTAGCTCAGAAATTGAGAATGTAGTAACTACAAATGATAAATTATTTGAAGCTTTCTCTTCTAGCGCACGAAGTATCGACCCTCAAACAAAAGAAGTCCTCAGATATCGTCAAGCTTTATGGACAGGCTATAAGCGTTTAATAAAGCGCCAAGTTTTCTCAACGAATCTCTTTGTTGATATTTTTCGAATCATCAAACAAACAGATGAAAAGATTCGAACTAATCCTGGAACTCGAATTACTGATGGAAGAGGTACGATTGTCTATACTCCTCCTGAAGGGGAAAGAGTAATCAAAGACAAATTAGGAAAATTGGAAAAATTTATCCATAACAAAAGAGACAAGATAGATCCCCTAGTTAAACTCTCACTTATTCACTACCAATTTGAAGCTATTCACCCTTTCACCGATGGTAATGGCCGCACGGGAAGAATTATGAATGTTCTTTATCTTGTTTATAAAAAGCTTCTAGATCTTCCGATTCTTTATTTAAGTCAATATATTATACGACATAAAGCTGAGTATTATCGATTACTTCGAGATGTAACTTTCAAAGAAGAATGGGAGCCTTGGATCATTTATTTCCTTGAAGCTATCGAAAAAACATCAATAAACACAAAAGAAAAAATAGCTCAAATCAGAAATCAATTTAATAAAACTCTAGAAGATGCAAGGAAAAGACTCCCTTCTAATGTTTACTCCAAAGAGTTGATCGAACTCCTTTTTGAACAACCATACTGCAAGATACAGTTTGTTGTTGACAAAGGAATTGCAAAACGGGAAACAGCAGCAGAATATCTGAAGGAACTTGAGAAAATTGGAATTCTGAAGAAAAAAAAGGTAGGCAAAGAAAATTTATTCTTGAACAAAAAATTATATGAGATTCTGAAAAACTGAGTTTATTCCTTTTATTACATATGCTTTGAATATGTATTATCTTGGAAAGTTATAACTCGTTCAGGTTCAATTTTTATAAACAAGAACATTGTGTTCGATGGGAATATTTTAGATTTACATCTCTGATCAGTATTCAGTACCGCTCATCGCTATTCATCTGTGTCGCCGCGGATCATGCGGATGCCGAACACCGATGCAATGGAACTCCCTTCTGTGGCTTGGAAGCGCACAGTGACTTTCTTTTTGCCTTTGACTATATCCGCATCGATGGGGTACTCGACGTCAAAAAAGCGTGGGGGACTGCTTCTGGTCATTTCCTGATGGCCGATATGTTCGCCGTCCACAAGGATGTCGAATGAGGCTCCGCCTCTGCTCCGCTCGCCACTGTAGTAAGTCACGACCAGGACCATGGGACTCTCCTCCACAGGCAGATCAAAAGAGAACCAACTCCTGCCCCTGCGTCCAGGACGACCCAGAACCTGTGTTACGCGTGCATCGTCCGGGCCTTGAAAGTTAAAATCCCGTTCCGGCTGCATCTCTCCAGGTTGAGCGTAAGCCACGGTGGCTTTTTCGAGTTCACGTTGTCGTTCTTGTTCAGCGACATACTCGGCTTTTTTCTCCTCCCATTCGGGCTGGGTAAACATGTCGAAATAGACAGCATAGGCACGCCGGTGCAAACGGTAGAACGGCACAAGATTCGCCTCGATCTCGAGGTCGGCTCCGAAACTGTCACGGCCGACATCGGTGATGCGAAAATGTCCCGGTTCGTTGGGAACGGATTTTACCCATTGGTTCACCGGTTGCTCTGCTACTACGAACACCGGAATAGTCGGCGGTTCATAGCTGATGTCTCTCCCGCGCTCTCTCTCGCGCTCGGGTCCCAAGTCCGCGGCCAGCACCAGAGGCCCCCACATTATGGCAGCGACCTGCAGGTTGTCGGGCGTAGGTTCCAGGCGAAGCGTCTTGGGTAGGATCAACTCGACTGTGTCGCCGGTTTTCCAGAATCGTTTCAGTTCAACGTAAGTTCCGGATTGTTCCACGCCGCCACGACCAGCGACTGGACGACCCGACTCAGGGACATCGCGATAGGGATTGATCACATCTTGAGAGACAGCTTCGCCATTGACTTTAACTGAGAATCCGTCGCCGGCCCAGTAGGGGCGGCGCAAAGCCAGAGTCAATTCTTTGGGTGACTGGAGCGTCATTTTAAGGATCACAGACTCACCTTCCGGGAAATCCGTGTCCACATTCAGGTTGACGCCTGCCGCGGTCCACTCTGCCGTGGACGGTGCATACAGGTTCACCCAGAGCTTGCCATCCGCTTCGTAATAAATCCCGTCTCCATGCAGAGCATGGCTCTCCATGCCTGATCCTACGCAGCAGGTGAAGCTGCGGAACATCCCTTGATATTCATGCTGAACCCCTCTTCCGACCGGCACCATGTAACAGGTCCGGCCGTCCTCGGGATCAATGGAGGCTAAAATATGGTTAAAAAGGGCCCGTTCTTGAAAATCGGCGTAATGGGCATCGGGCCGGATCGCGAAAAGCCGGCGGGTCAGTTTGAGCATGTTGTAGACGTTGCATGTCTCGGCTGTACGTCCGTCCACGCGATCACTCAACTTGCCGGGTTCACCGAAATATTCGTCATGGCCGTGACCTCCGGTGGCATAGCTATGGCGCTGTACGACCTGGTCCCAGAAAAAGCTTGCAGCCATGATATCCCCAGCGCTGCCCGTGTAAGCGTAGCGATCGGCAGAGCCGATGAGCTTAGGCACCTGCGTGTTGCCGTGTTTGCCTTCGAGGATATCCTGGTGACGTTTGAGAGGCTCGATGAATGAACGATGTTCGAATTTATAGGAAAGGTCCAGCCAGCGTTTGTCCCCTGTGTCAGCATAGAGATCGACCATGATTTCGTTCATGCCGCCAAACTCGGTGTTCAGCATACGCTGTATCTGGCCCGCATCGAGGGGCGCGAGAATGCGTTCCGCCCATTCTGCGAACTTGATTTCGAGTTCCAAAGCCGTCGTATTGCCCGTGAAGCGAAAAGCGTCCCGTAAGCCGGCGTATGTCTTATGCAGGGTGTACCACGGCGACCACAGGCCGTTGAGGTCGAAGCCGCCGGATTTGATTTCTCCCTGGGACAAACGTTCGAAGAGCTTCCGGCCGTCAATGCCATCTCGATTGACAATGGCACCCAGGTACCCATCGCCCCGCTTGTCCTGAACTTCCTTGAATTCGGCGACAATATAATCAGCCCGCCGCCTGAACTCTTCATTGCCGGTTGCTGCGTACATCAGGCTGATGGCTGAGAGATAATGCCCGGCAATATGGCCCGTCAGCTGGCGGCTGTCCACGGCGTCCCAACCTCCGTAGCCCTCGGCCTTAGGTTCCAGGCCGGCACGGATACGGTACCCGGCCAGCATACGATCAGGTTCCAGTTGAAGCAGATATTCGGTAGTCACGTCCTGGGCTCGTTTGAGAGGCCCTCCCATCAATCGTACTTTGCTTAAAGGAAGGGGCCGTGCCTGGAGGATCTTTTCCTCAAGAGCTCTCACAGAAGAATCCTGACCCTCTGTAAAAGCAAAACATTGAAACACCAAAACCAATGTTAGGAGAGAAATAAAATTCGCTTTCATAGTCTCCTCCCTTACCTCGAAATCTTCACAGAAGCCGCCGCAGTCTTGGACGGATCACTCTCGGACGTCGCCCGAAGGATCACCGTCGCTGACGAGGCGCTTCCGTCTTCTTGTGAGACATAAACCGTAACCGGCTGGGACCCGCCGAACTCCACTACGGCCAGACCGTTGAGCAGTTGGGCGGACCATCCTTCTCCTTCCACTGATACTGAGAGCCGGTATACGTCGGAATTCAGATATGCCCTGGCGTCTGCCGGATGCAGCGCTGGATCCGTCTCCGCTGCCGTGCCCGTGTTGTTCAGCGTGAAGGTGACCGGGGTGTTGGGCTCTCTGATCCTCTGGTTTGACTGCGCATCCAAGGCTGCGCCCCGCTCCTGCTGACCTGAGCCGTCCAGGGACCGGACGGCCAGCGTGTAGGAGAGGATCCCTTCTTTGTTCTTCTCGACGCCAATCACGTAGAAATGCAGCCGGTTAGGCGTGTCTTCCCATTCGAATTGGCTGCCCGAGTTGAGCCCGGCGTGGAAAAGAGCGTCATTGAGCTGCCGGTAGTCGGCGATGGTACGCATCACCTTTTCTCCATTGGGCTTGATGTAGTCCACCATATTGATGTCTTCGGGATGGGCGTCGATGACCCAGATGTAACTATTGAAAGCGTTGGGACCGCCGTTCCTGCCTCGCAGGCTGTCTTTGTTCTTGGCGATGAGAATCCCGTTATCGGGTGTAAACGAGTCATAGCCGATCCGTTGGACCACTTCCAGCGAATAAAAGTTGTAGTTCGGGATTCCTGGAGAGAGAGGATTAATGGCCGGGTCGTCCGGCGGGCTCCGGTCTCCGGGCTCCGTGCCGTCGAGCCTGACGGTGATGCCGGCGAAGGTGCCCGGTAGGGGATCCACCGCCCGTGCCGTAACCTCGGCCACCGCCAGACCGGATTGAGCCAGACCGTCCCTGTTCAGCCTCAGAAGCTGGGACTCGGTTATGAACCCGTTCTCCAGACGGTTGCGTACCATCAGTCCAGCGGGCATCGCTGCGCCCTGAGTCGGCGGCACCACCCAGCGCATGTGCGGTCCCCCCGGTCCGTTAAAGCAACCCCGGTCCATCATGTCCCATGGACCAGCAGCGACTCTGCGGTAAGGCTTGACATAGGGATTGTTGTTGAGGTCGGGAAGGCGAAACGCAAAATGCCCAAGCTCGTGGGTGATGGTGCCGGAATTCTCGCCCTGGCGCATGGAGGACAGCCCCCACTGCTGGGAGCCGGCCAACCAGCTCGTCCATTCCACGTACCGCGTGGTGATCCAGCGGGGCATGTCCGGATTGGGATTGCCCCATTCAGGCGTGATATCGTCCCTGGTATTGAATTTCATCTCCCCGAACTCCTGCCAGACACCTGTTTCATCGTAACTTGCGTAAACGCGCAGGATGGCGTCGTAGTTTTTCCGGACGTCCTCCCCTATGCCGGCTATCCAGATAGAGTCACAATCCCGCTCCATGCGGCTGTTGGCCCGGCTGCCGTCAGGAGTCTGGTCATTCTGGCCATACTCGTTGAGGCCATAGGCCCAGATGGGTTTCGGCATGCGGTATGGACCGTAAACTTCGACCTCAGTGATGCCGAACTTTCCCCGGGACTGCTCCATCCAATAGCCGTTGATGGTCTGGCCATGATTGACTTCGCTGGGCGTCATGAAGAAGTCAGCATAGAACTGGGGGACTTTCTCCCGGGTTATCGGATCGATCTGCGGGTTTCCGAAGGGGTCCGATCCCCTGGGGAGGCTGATCACAAAGGGCTGACCCGGAAAGTCGATGGCGACCACTGCGAGGCGAAACCCCCGTTCCGGCTTAAGGGAGGGGTCTGCCCAATTTTTCCCCGGGATGGGATGATAATCATACCAGGTCATGAGGTCCTGGTCCTGCACCTGTTGAGAATCGATAGGCGCCAGGGATTCGCCTCCACCCTCTTCTCGGTTATATGTTGTCGAGGATAAAAGCAAGAAAGCGATACACACAAAGCTCAGGATCATAGGAAGCCGGTTTTTTTGTCTGTTCATTACTTCTCCTTTATGGTGGGGAATTCGGCATAAAGATATCAACTAGTAAGGAGAGAGTCAACTCACTCAAATGCGTATGTTATTGTAATATTTTGCTTTCTTAAAAAAAAGAGTTTATGACATTTCTCTCAATCTTGTAAATACCGATATGCGCCAATAATTTTTGATAGTAGATCCTGGAATCAACCATAACAAATGCCACATATGTTGTGTTTAGCTCGTTTGAAATAAAATTTTT
>Ga0114919_10000709_pt1 | contig 26213 bp, 27 predicted proteins | sample BlataG_FD_88682 | JGI IMG/M metagenome (GOLD analysis project Ga0114919, IMG submission 88682) | Deep subsurface microbial communities from Black Sea to uncover new lineages of life (NeLLi) - Black_00105 metaG | ecosystem: Environmental > Aquatic > Marine > Oceanic > Sediment | place: Atlantic... | reverse complement strand
GATGTGGAGGTGCCACCGGGCCTGCCAAGTGGACCAGGTCAGTGGGAGGCACGTGTGGAGCAATTGAGGGGGTGGTTGTCGGAGAGACTTGGGTGGATGGATGAGGAGCTGGCTGCTGTCAGTAGTGGTGAAGGGTTGATGGTGACGGTGCAAGCCACGGATGCATGAAAGTAATGATTTTTTAAGCAAAGAGTGTAGGGTTGAATAAGTTTTTGACACTTTGTTTTGTACAAATAAGGCTGAATAAGGGGGTAGCACAATAATTGCTTGCTTTTACCGAAGATGTAAATGACTTTTTTGAAGGATTGTCAGTGTCGGAGCAGCCTCGGCATCATGGCCCTTTTGACTGCGTGAATGAAGTATTATGATAAACGGTCTCCCCGTCCTTCCCTTTGGCTAGTAGACTCTCAACCTCTCCATATCAACCCTCTATGGCTTTTTAAGGAGTAGGATTGATTCCACAAATATACTCTACATCCAGAATTTTTTTTTCTAAATCATCTCTCGCCGTCAGCGCCGACAGGGGCACGGGTGTAGATCATCCTATTATTATAAAAGCGAGAGAGCGATCATTTTGTTGGATCATTCGTGTGTAAATGCAATAGTATTGATATTTTGTTCCGCCCAAATAGTGTATCCAGAAACAAGAGTGTGGCTGTGGCTTGGCAGCATAATTGACAGAAAGTTGTCTGCGATTCAAGAGTTGATGAAAGTAGAAACCTTAATAATGGCACTATAGCTCAGACATATAATTTTGAGATCGTTACACATGCGTTTGTAGACAATGCAATTGAATTTAAGCTTAAATTTCAGTTCTGGAGGGATGGTAATCCCCACGTCAAGACGACCTCCTGTCACAATAGAGCACCCATTTCTCGTCAAGAGACTAAGGGGTATGTCTATACCCCATATACCGTCCTCTCAACCCTCCACCAAAGGTCATTCACCCCCCTTTATCATCTCACCTCCCTCCCTCCTTCCCCCGTTCTCCCCTCTCTCGACAGCTTGGGCCGCCTGTTGCTCCTCCTCCACCGCCTCCTCAGGAGACCCCCCTTCTCGACAAGGCCACCCTCAACCACACCCCCAGCCATGGAACAAAGGCCTCCCAATGCCAGACTCCACCAAACGCAAGCTCAGTCCAGCCGCAAAGAAGCGGTGGGCAGAACACCCCGAACTTCGCACCACCCTCGCAGCCAGGTCTCCCCTCAACCAAAAGAAGCCATGGAATGCAGGTGGAAACCTCTCAGAAGAACATAAAAAAAAAATCAGCGATGCAATGAAGGGCACACAGCACAGCAAGGCATCAAAATCCTTGATGAGAGCATCTGCTCTATCGCGATCTCCCGCCACTGAAGAAGCCAAGGCCAACATGTCTAAAGCATTAAAAGGAAAGCCCAAGAGCGAGCAACATAGAGCTGCTATTGCTGCTAGTATGAGAAAGAGACATGCTGCTACTAGAGCTCTGAGAGCAGTTGAGGCGGTTTATTTGGCTGCCACTTCAAATATGGACAGAGGTATTGATTATGAGAATGAAGGTGAAGATGTGCCTACTCTTGAGAGTAGTAATGGTGATGGCATAGGTCCAACTGCAAAGAAAAGCTTAAATAATATCACCAACATTAATAGCACCACTACCAACTCCCTTTCTAGCTATAGCTCTTCTCCATCCAGCAGCAGCACCAGTTTCAACTTACCCAGCAAAAACAAAGTTTTAGCTGCATTCAAAGCAGAATTAAGAGAATTCAGGCTCTTACAAAAGGAATTGACACCCTGGACGGAAAACTTTGTCTTGGCACATAACCGTAAACCAGGCATGGCAGACGTTCAACGGACTGGCATTACATGGCTTATTGAAAAGTATAAGAGATACATATTGCTGAGGGAGCATATCAGACTGTCAACGCAACAAGGTTTAAAGACCAAGTTGGCTGCAGCTGCCTCCTCTGGCTCGTCCTCGTCCTCATCTTCATCTTCATCTTCGTCGTATATAAATAATGCAGATGTCTATGGAAGTGGAGGGTCAACAGCAGACCACCCATTCAGCAATAATCAACAAGGTGGTGGTGGAGGCATAGATGGAACTAGAGCTGTTGCTTTCGCTAAAATGCTTGCCGCAAAGAACTATCAAGAAGCCCGAGCAAAGAAGGCGTCTTCTTCCTTCTTTTCTTCTTCTATGACCAACGATGGTAGTGATGACATCAGCAACCCTGATAGTGAGGGTGATGATCATGCTGCTGGTCGATTGATTGATAGTAGTGCGAATGATCAAACTCTTAATATCGGTGATGATTTGACACAACAGCAGCAGCAGCAGCAGCAGCAGCAGCAGCAGCAGCAAGAAGAAGAAGTAGATTCTGACTTGTTATCCATGGGGTTAAACATGTCAAGAACAACAAACGTAGATCCTAGGGTAAGAGAAGCAGTTCGAAAAGCACAGGCGTATAGAACAGCAAAAGTTCAGGCTAATGTAAAGAAGGCTGAAGCAGCTGCCTTGCTGGCTGGCAATGGCTGGCATGACCCTTCTCTCATCAATGGAACAACAACTAGTAGTAGGAAGGTGGTGATATATAGCGGTAACATGGGTAAGAAGGGAATACCAATGACACCTTCAATAGAAGTGTTACAAGCTCAAGCAGCCGCTCATTCAGCAGAAGCAGAGGCCGCCAAGGCTAAAATAGAGTTGGAGAGTGAATATGACAAAGTGTCGAATAGTACCGGTGTTAGTAGTGAGGATGAGGATGATTGATTTTAAAAAGTGTTAAAATAAAAAACATTCAACTACCAACTACGTTTACACATACCACTTTACCAACATAACCAAAAGGACCTACATACAGTATTAAATTCAACATTTCAACATCAAACCTTCCTAATTTTAGTATGTGCCTCAGCTCTTCTCTTGATTAAATCTCCCACCACTGAAGGATCCGCCAGCGTCGACACATCTCCCAACTGATCCTCTTCATACGCTGCAATCTTCCTCAGCACTCTTCTCATAATCTTTCCTGATCTTGTTTTCGGGAGACCTGGAGCCCAGTGAATCACATCTGGAGCTGCAAAAGGACCAATATGCTCCCTAACAGCCCCAACTAGCTCTTTTTTCAATTCATTGGTATAGTTCACATCATTATTCAAAGTCACAAATGCCCAGATGCCTTGACCTTTGATAGGGTGATCATAGCCAACCACAGCAGCCTCAGCACACAACGCATGGCTGACCAATGCACTTTCTACTTCTGCAGTACCGATACGGTGACCAGACACGTTGATCACATCATCAACTCTACCAGTGATCCAGTAATAGCCATCTGCATCTCTCTTTGCTCCGTCACTGGTGAAGTAGTAGCCAGAGTACACAGAAAAGTAGGTGGTTTCAAACCTTTCGTGATCACCATGGATTGTTCTCATACAGGATGGCCAAGCTTGTGACAGAGCCAAATACCCTTCACAAGCCCCTTCCAGCTCATTGCCCTTCTCATCCAGGATTACTGCTTTCACTCCGAAAGCAGGAAGAGTGGCAGACCCTGGTTTTTCAGGCCAAGCTCCAGGTAGGTTGACAATCATATGCCCTCCCGTCTCTGTTTGCCACCAAGTATCCACTATCGCACACTTCCCTTCTCCCACCACTTTATTATACCACCGCCATGCCTCTGGGTTAATTGGTTCTCCAACAGTTCCCAGTATCTTCAAGCTAGACCTGTCATACTTCTTCACCCATTGCTCCCCTGCTCCCATCAAGCTACGAATAGCAGTCGGAGCAGTATAGAATGTGTTGACCTTGTACTTCTCAACAACTTGCCAAAATCTCCCAGCATCTGGAAAAGTTGGAATCCCTTCAAACACCACTTGAGTCACTCCATTCAAGAGAGGGCCATAGGTGAGGTAGCTGTGTCCAGTGATCCATCCACAATCAGCAGTACACCAGAAGACGTCGTTTGTTTCCATTGCAAATGTATTCTTGGTAGTAGTACCAGCATACACCATATACCCTCCAGTTGAGTGTAACACTCCCTTAGGCTGGCCAGTAGAGCCAGAGGTGTAGAGCAAGAAGAGAGGGTGTTCAGCGTCCACCCATTCTACGTCTGCAGTAGTGGGTTGGAGGGGGATGGCTTCATGCCATAGGCTGTCATAATTATGGTTTTCAGTCCACTCTGAACGGGGAATGTCGTCATCATTGGAATAAACCAGTCTATTTTCTACTAAAAGATCTCTTTGTTCGCACATAACACAAGCATGGTCAGCTGTGGCTTTCAAAGGGATGATTTTGTTGCCCCGTTTGGCACCTGAAGCAGTGATGAGCACCTTGGCCTGACAGTCAATCATACGATCAGCCAATGCGTCTGCTGAGAAGCCTCCAAAGACAACAGAATGGATTGCTCCTATTCTGGCACATGCAAGCATACAAATTGGAAGCTCACACACCATGGGCATGTAGATAGCAACGGCGTCTCCCTTTTGAACGCTGACAGAACGCAGCCAATTAGCAACTCTGCACACCTCTTCTAAAACTTGTTTATACGTCATAGAGTGTCCTTTTCCAACATAATTTCCTTCAAATAAGAAAGCCACATGGTCTCCGTGACCATCTGCAACATGGCGATCCAGGCAATTGTATGAAAGATTAGTCTGGCCTCCAGCAAACCACTTGATTTCAATGGGGCCGTTTCGAATGTCGAAATTCCAAGAGGCGTGCTCTTCTGGCGGTTGAGTCTGCCAGTAGTATTCATGGATGGCAATGTCCCTCCAGAAACCATTAGGATCTTCTATAGATCTTCTGTAGAGTCTGTCGTATTCAGCTTTGCTGGTGATTTTGGCTCCAGCAGGAAGGGCCTGTAGAGAGAAAGAAAGGGCGGAGTTAAGTTGGGGAGAAGAGCGGCCGTGAGCATGGGAAAATGACAGAGAATGTGTGGAGAAAACCGTATGAAACGGACCACGACTTACCTTCTTGACGCTTAAATCGCCTGCAAGCAACATATTATGGCGCGATAAACGGTGAGAAATAGGAGATACATAAGCATCTCAAGGAATCCCCACTTTTTAAAACTTACTTGTCACCACTTTCGTCATGGCTATCCTGAAATCAAAAGAATGAACAAAAGGAGAAGATCAATGTGCGATTTGCTTGATAATTTTGATTCGTTAAACCCTAAATCATCGAGCGTATTATTAGCTCTCTCTTAACCCCACTTTGCTTTGCAGACCCTGTTGCAGATCACTTTGCCAACTGGCTCCCATTGATCTCCTTCTATTTCTGTTCTCCATCTTTTCTTTTACATTCTACCTAAACATCATCTATCTATTTATCCGTATTCTCATCTAGATCTACCAAGTGCTCTCATAGGCACTGCCCTCACACACCCAGCTGCCTTCATATCAATCTTCCCAGTTGCCAATGCCTTGACAATCCTCTCACTCTCTACATAATGGTTATACCTGGGCAGTCCACCTTTTTCAGTTGCATTCCCTCTATAGTGCTCTAGTCTATCTGTTGCACTTTGTAATACTCCTTTGTGCCACTTCATGTGGTACACGGGGACTACCACCTTGAGCTGAGATGGCCGTACCTGCTTCCCCTCATTACTGTTACTATTGCTACTATTATTATTATTATTATTATTGCTATCAATGCCTACTAAGTGCTGGTATTTCTCTGGGTGCTTGGCATATGGGGTCAAATCCCAGTAATCCTCTGCACCCATCCAACCTCCTCTTAAATTCTTATGCCCAGGAGTTGCCGCACTAAAGTACTCTTTTGCTTTTTCCGGCGTCACTACATAATGGTTCCCAGTATTCGTTCTCCAATACGCCTTGAAAGCGACAACTTTAGCAGTGTGGCCATTGCTCACTGTCCTTACTACCTGACAATTGAAGGGATACTGTGTGAAGATGTCCACTAGAGGCAGTACAGGTGTGATTTCTCCAGTGGAGCTTACCCTATCAACCATTTGGCCCATTATGTAATTGGCACCTGCTGCTTCGGCTTTAGATACAAGCCCCGCTGCTGTTCCTCCTCCTTGAGACTCGTACCCATGGAATTCATCGCTATCTGCAATAGTAACCCAATCCTCGTCACTGGTAATCATATCTTGTAGGAATTGGAGTTTAATCTTGAGGTGGGCGTCTGATGAGTAACGGCCAGTCCATAGACGATACGGAATGTCTCTTTCCTTCAATGTGGAAAAAACTTTGGCTGCTTCTTGTTTGGATTCTAGTCTGGTGGAGTTGTGGTTCACTACGACCAGAAGCTTGGTTGGGTCGTATTTGAGTCGGTGGAGGTAGTGGTCGAGCCAGTGAGGCAAGAGTGCTGATGTGCCTTCGTAGTCTGCTCCTAGTAGCGTGTACAGCCAGTGGTTGTTGTTAGATGGTGGCGGTTGTTGTTGGAGTGGGTGTTCTTTGTTATTATCTAGTTCTTCTGGTTGTTGTTGTGGGATGGGTTGGGGAAGTGGTTGATCGTGCATTGTTGGGACGTCATCGTTGCCCGGGAAGGAGTGAACTGTGAGCTTGGGTTGCTGCTGCTGTGTTTGCGGTGGTTGCTGGCTAGGCTGGTTACTGCTATCTAAAAGGTTGATTTGCTCTATTTGAATCGTCAAGGGTGCGTGTTGCTCGTTGTTGTTTGAGTGCGAGACAATCATACGTCGACTGTAGACCAACCCTGAATTGCGACCGTTGGAAGGGTCGGGGGATGATGGACTGGAACCTCCGAGTGTCACGATTGCTGAGATGAGGACGCAGATCGGTAATATAGGTAGTAATAATGCCAAATATTTCCCTAATTTCAGATATTGTCCATTTTTCTGCTTCCTAGGAGAGCCATTAACCTGTGTTGTTGCAAATAATTCGGTTTAAGTTTCAGTTTGTCTATAATTTTAGCATTTAATCCTTCGAATCCGGCCCATAAATGCACTTACCCTAAATATCCTGGAACTCGATTTCAGCATGGTTTGTTTGAAACTGATATAAAATGGTTAATAAAATCGTGTTGAATACGTTTGGTGTGTGCAAGTGAACAAGGATGAAACAAGTGATCTCTCAGTGGTGTACATGTAATGGAATGTTAAAAATAGCATGGTCCATTCAAAGTGTGTCTCTTTTTGTTGCTAGCTGTCAGACTGCTCTCCAAACCAATTTGGGCATCTGCCCGAGCTCTTTCTTCCGTCGTCTCTCCATCCCAGCCGTTCCCTATTTCATGCACCACGACGTTCCAAAGTAGCCCTCTCTTTACTAGAGTTTGATATAGAAGGAAAAAAGGTAAGCAATATGCATTTGAAGTTGTGCGTGTGCAGCCATCGGCCATCATCATAATTGGAGGTGATTAAAGTCACGGCTGCCGAGGAAGATATCCAGTAGAACCGAGCTGAAATAGAATGGTGGCATGTGTCTGAGTAGAAAGATGACAATAGATATTGCTAGCATTGTGGAAAATTGTCCCCAAAGCCATCAACACTTGGCATCAAGCTTGGTTTGCGGGCTTTCTGCACCTTTGTGTTCGTATTTTCTCTCATATTATAGTCTCCACACATTTGAATGCTGCTGGAATAGCGCTTGCTCGTTGCTCTGGGTCTTCTTGGTACATAACAATAACAATCGTCCTCTTCCCCGTCCTCCACTCACCCTCTCCTTCCCTCTCTTTTCTCCAACTCATACAGAGCTATATAGGATGCAGATCTTCGTCAAGACCCTTACGGGTAAGACTATCACCCTCGAGGTAGAGTCTTCAGACACCATCGAAAATGTCAAGGCTAAAATCCAAGACAAGGAAGGTATTCCTCCTGATCAGCAACGTCTCATCTTTGCCGGCAAGCAGCTGGAAGATGGTCGCACCTTGGCTGACTACAATATCCAAAAGGAATCCACCCTCCACTTGGTCCTCCGTCTCCGTGGTGGCATTATTGAGCCATCTCTACAAATCCTTGCTCGTAAATACAACCAGGATAAGATGATTTGCCGCAAGTAAGTTTAAAACTATCGATAGATCAATTGGTGATGATGATGATGGTGACAGCACGACATCAGCAATAGCAAGGGTAGCACTAAGTTTGACTCGAGATGGCTTAGTTACTTCATTGTGATCGCCCATGCCTCCGAGCTGAATATCTGCCCCAGAGTAATTAGAGGAGTAGAGGGCTTTCTTGTCTTTCTGTCTCTTCCCTAGTCGTCTGGCTTCACTTTGCCCTCTGCTCTGTTCACTTTTTTATGACCAGAGGGCCATTCAAGGACGACACAATCCATCATCATCATTAGCAACCATAAATTGGATCATTCTTATTGGTTCCCTTCTTGTTGTTGTTGATATTTCAGATTACTGATCCATATCGTCTTCCCGTTTACGTCCATCCTTACAGGTGCTATGCTCGTAACCATCCCCGTGCTACCAACTGCAGAAAGAAGAAGTGTGGTCACTCTCCCTTCTTGCGCCCAAAGAAAAAGCTGAAGTAAACTATGTTTTCTTAGCTTTGGAAAAAAACTAATTAATATTAGAAGTAGGGCTGGGATGTGTGTACGCATATATACCATGATGTATTTTATGGGGGCTGAGATTCATGTATGGGTTCCTTCTCATCATTAGTGACAAGGGAGAGGTATAAAAGCCATGTTCCTATAGATATCTGTGTATGTATGCCTACCTTATTAGAGGCATCTTCATGTGTAATAAACAGCAACTGTTAAGCTATCCTATTATTCTTACTAGAGAGGGGTGTATTATTCTTTTATTTTACAGAAAGGGGCAGGAGGGATGATGTTTAGAGAGACTTTCTACAAGCTTGAAATGAAATAGAGTCATATGCGAGGGAGACAAAAAGAAAAAAACGTGGCATGATGATAGATATGACTTGTAAGAGTGAAAAACATCATCAATCAGAATCAGAGCTGCTGTCCTTCTTCTTTTTCTTCTTTTCCTTCTTCTTCTTCTTCTCGCTACCATTCTCCGCCATATCAGCATCTCTATCATCATCATCGGCCTTACGTTTCTTATCCTTCTTCTCTTTCTTCTCTTTTTTATCCTTCTTCTTCTTCTTTTCACTTCCATTGGCCACTGCAATATCAGCATCTTCGTTGTATGCCTTGGTTTGTGTGGTCATTGCTGCTGCAGCTCCATTTCCTTGCTTATCAGACTTGTATTTCTCTGCATTGGGCTGTCCGCGTACTTTGCCCGACTCATTTGCCATTTGCCTGCCTTCCAACTGTCGCAGCCTTGCTTCAACCTGTAAAATCAATTCCAGTAAAGTAAGATGATTGATTTTGGGGTAGGGGAGAAATGTGGTTAGTATACGTATATATACCAGTCAAGAATTGACAGACAAGAAAGATGCACTCTCAGAACTTTCTCCCTCTCCATATCATCATCATCATCCAAAACTGAACACTACTACTACATCAATGGTAGCACAGAAGAATTAGGGAAAAAAAGGAAGGAATGGGAGGATCTGTTGGCGGGGGTTCGAGGGACCGGTGCATGTATCAACCTCCACAAGGAAGGTCCTACCCGTCCCCGGATTCCGATCATTGCTGTAGCCCATGTTAAAACCCGTAAGATGCCAACTAAGAGACATCAGAGTTCTGCCAACATCGGGCTGTTATTATCTATTATGTGTTCTTTATTCTTCTCTGGTCATGATGATGAGTGGCAGCAGCAGTAGGGATGGAGAGATAGATGGAAGGGGCAGGGGAAACAGAAAAGAAAAGAAAGTGATAGAACAAACAAAAACCAATAAAACGTACCTTTGCTCTTGATTCAAGTCCCAGAGCACCTTCATCATTAACATCACATAGTGCATCCATACGCACACCCAGAGCACACTTGGCAGCCAACACACGACTAATCTTTCCCTTGTGTTTAGGTGCAGCCTGACCCACCAGTGAGGCATGATAAATCAGACCATACTTGGGGGTCTCATGTTTTGTCTTCAACGCCCTGAACAAGGCCTTTTCAGCTCCCAAGATCTGAATTGTACTTGCTGGTTGCTTGGCCAAGTTGACCATGCTACCAACATGAGCAATCAAACGGGCTCCAACCAACTCACCAACCAAAGCAGTCAGGTTGGGTGCAATAGCTGTCATTCTGCTCTTCAAATAGTCATAGAGCTGACCTCTGTATTCAGAGAGGTCTATAACTTGGTCACACAATGCTTGCACATTCAGAACATCTTCTTCTGAAACTTCAGTACCCATGGAGATCTTGGCTGCTTCTTTCAAGGCACTTTCCACCTCTTCGTCCAGCACACCAGAGAAGTCTAGAGAGGAGGCTTGGTCGCGGGTGCCCATCAACTTGACAGCCTTGGCATAGGCTATATTGTCAGATACAACTTTAGTCATCTCGGGGAAATGCCAACCGTACCATTCCCTAACACGCATTGCGTAGGTATTCAGTTCCTTGTCAAGATCGTCGAGAAGAGCAATGGCCTGGACAATCATGGTGTCCACCTTGTCAGGGGAGAATTTGAGTTTGTAACGAGACAAGGAGTGAGAGAGACCAAGGGCCATTGGACGGAGATCTTTCTCAGATAGGCCACCTAGGAGACCGGTGAGCTGGTTACGGATGCCACGAGTTAGTTCCATGACACCAGAAGAGAAGATGCAAGGGATGCCCATTTTTTCTTTAATGAGGTTGCCGAGCTTGGCATCGACGACGGCAAGTGTTTCACCTTCTGCGTTCTTTTTGAGGAATTTCTTGAGATTTTTGCTAATTTTGGAGTCTACCAAAGAGGCTGCTGATTCAAGGGCTTCTGTGGTGTTTTCAAACTTGGAAAAGGCCTTGAGCTTGGCGACCTGTTTTTATGAGAGAGTGAGGGAGGGAGATGGGGAGGGGGAGATGAGAGCAGGGACATGGGAGAGAGAGTAAACGAGGAAGAAACCTTGATGAAAATGGGTACTTACCTTTTTAGCAGCATCTAATGTTTCGAAGTCAGCCCATACATCCTGCAAAAGTGACATATATAGGAGCGATTAGAAATTACATGCATGCATGCGAGTGAGCGTTGTATTTCTCGAATATAATAGGATAATTACCCACCCCTGTTTCAGCCTTCTTGATTTTCTTATCATCTACTTTGAACAGGGCAAAGCCAGCGGCAGACTCATGGAGAAGCAACATCTCTGCAATGGATTCTTTTCCCTATCCTATAAAACTGTTTATTTTCTAAGCACAAATTATGTCACCGTGCCAATCAAAACGATTACTGTGTTTGTGCAGAAGGCAGATGCCAGGTTTTTATTAATTTTCGCTGGTCCCCCTCTCACACACAGCCGACGACGTCGCGACCGGAGGCAGAGTGAGAGCAGTAAGGAGAGAGAGCCTATCACTGATTTTCATCACTGAGCAATATCCCTCACTCTCATTTCATACCATAGTCATGTTACATCATCCAGTGCATTAGGGGAATTGAATCTTATGGCACTTGGTCATCTAAACTTGACAAGCCACTGCAGATGCCGAGTGGAGTGGGACATGGAGCGTCAACAGGGAGTGTGATACAGCTGCCCCTGCATAAAAGGAAGACGTCCTGAGCACTTGATCTAAATTTAAAGTATTATTAAAAACAATACAAGGGGGCAGTATTGAGTTTAACGACGCGATCACGGGCCAACAAAGGCATTTTAATCAAATTTGGTGATCTGCGTTTGAAAACAGCAGAATGTCTCAAACACTACAACTAGTGGATGCAAATGGAGACCTCAATCGTAATGGTCTCCAAGACTTCGTTTCTCAGAATCAAATCGACTCTGCTGGAGTAGATTATACTGTTGTCGCCATTACTGGCCCTCAAAGTTCCGGCAAGAGCACATTATTGAACAACCTGGTAAGCATCCAACCCTACAACATCACCCAAAACATCAAAGCACCCCTCGCTCCTCCCACCCGACCACCCGACTAACCTCTCTCTTCCTCCACTATCCTGGAATCCATCTCACAGTTTGGCACCAGATTCGCTGAAATGAACGCCCTAGAAGGCCGCCAACAGACCACCAGAGGCATATGGCTAGAAGCATCCCCAAAAATAAACCACCCACCCACTATCATCATGGATTTAGAAGGCTCAGATGGCAGAGAACGCGGGGAAGACGACACATCCTTTGAACGGCAATCTGCCCTCTTTGCCCTCGCAGTCGCCGACGTCCTCCTCGTGAACATGTGGGCCAAGGACGTCGGCCGTGAAACCGGTGCAGGAAAGCCCCTCCTCAGGACAATATTCCAAGTCAACCTCAAGCTCTTCCAGCCTTCACCCAAACGTCACAAGACGGTCTTGTTGTTTGCCTTTAGAGACAAGACCAAAACTCCACTGGAAAAGCTGATTGAAACATGGGAGACTGATCTGAAGAGGATATGGGACAGTATAGCCAAGTCTCCTGGTACTGAAGGCACACAATTTTCTGATTATTTTGAAGTTAAATATGCTTCATTTTCGAATTTTGAGGACCATCCAGAGAGTTTCTGCAATGAAGCCGCAGTACTGAGGCAGAAGTTCACTCCTGCTAGTAATACTGATGGTAATACAGAGGAGGAGGAGGAGGAGGATGGGTCGTATTTGAGGCCAGTAGGGGAGAAATTGCCTGGTCATTCTCTAGCACTAAGTATGTCGAAAGTATGGGAAGTCATAAGGACACACAAAGATCTCAACCTACCAGCACACCGAGTTATGGTGAGTGAGATACGCTGCAAAGACCTAGCAAGAGAAGCCCTGGAGAACTTTGTCTCTGGTACGTTATCCCTTTCTGCCGCTGATGTCATCACACCAAACACCTGGCCTGCGTTGTCCGACATGGCAATAAAAGAACCTGTAGAGTCGTTCGGTGCGATTGCCAGCGCCCTCAGAGCTGCAGCTTTTACTGAATACGATGCAGAAGCAATGTACTTTGACCCTGAAATTAGTGGTCAAAAGAGGGAAGATTTAGAGACTTCTCTTGATGGAGTTATCAAGCCGATATACACTGTTCAACTGGAAATGATTGCGGGTAATGTGTTGGAAATGTTCAGGTTGCACATGCAGATTGATCCTGCTCCTGGTGAGACGTTTGTGCACAAGGCAGAGAAACACTCTAAAGAGGTGCTGGAGCAGTTTGATGCCAGTGCAGCTGGGGCAAGGGTACAAGAAGCTTCTTTTGATGGTGATCAAGTCAGATCTAAGTTGGAGGCTGATCTGGCAATCTATACTGGAGAGGTGCAGGAGGAAAGAGTGACTAGAATCCTGTCAGCGATTGAGAAAGCAGCAAAAAGCTCATTATCGGTGTCTGCTGTGGCATTATTTGAGGCGCCTCCTGCAGATTTATGGGTGCGATTGTCGAGCCTTCTGTCACAGAACGAGACAAAGGCTAGAAATGAGCTCCAACAAGTTATTGAAGGGCAATATACACTAGACGCTGAAAAGCTAGCCACCTTGAATGCACATTTATCGTCTGCATTGAGGCAGCAACTGATGACCCATGCCAAGGAGTCAGCCAACACTGCATTGTCCAGGGTCAAAGAAAGGTTTAACCAAGCATTCCAGAGAGATGAAAATGGACTACCCCAGTCTTGGAACCCTGAAACTGATATACCTGGTGCAGCTACTGCTGCAAGGAGACGAGCTGCAGTGTTGCTGGCCCAGCTGTGTTTTGCCCGTCTTCATTGTGAAGGTGATGATAAGAAGATGAAGACAAAGGGAGATGGCGACAGTAATAAAGCTACAATGTTGAATATTGCCCAGATTCAAGATGCATTGTGCAAGTTGAGTGATTCTACTTCATCTACTACTGCTGCTAAGACAACAACTACTGCTGCTGCTACTGCTGTTGTCAAAGGTGGTGATTTTGACTTGTTATCCGCAGCAGAATGGCCAGGAGTAGATGACACCGATGTGCTTTTGTCTCCAAACCAAGCAAGATCCACATGGAGGAACTTTGTGTCCGACTCTGCACTCTCTGTGCAGCAAGCTCTAGCCACCCAGGAAGCCAACAGAGCAGCCAGAAACAGAGCCCCACCCATGTGGGCCATCTTTGCAATGGCTGTCCTTGGTTTCAACGAAGCAATGGCAGTGCTACGAAATCCGCTGCTGTTATTATTGCTAGTACTGCTGTTTTTATTTGCAAAGACTGTGTATCAAGAGCTAGATGTGGAAGGGGAGCTGGCAAAGGGTCTGTTGCCTGGTCTGTTGGCGCTGTCGGCCAAGTTTTCTCCAGTTGTGAAGAAGGTGGCGTTTAGTTCCTTTGAGTCTGCCATGCAGTTTATGCAGGAGAATGCACATGGACATGATAATGGAGGTGAATCTCCATCATCTCAGCAGAGAAATGATAGGAATTATGGTGGTGGTGAGATGAGTAGTAGTGGTAGAGGAGGTGGAGGTGACTTGAGGAGCAGGAAGCAGACGGGTGGAGGAGGTGTGGCAATGGCTAGTGGAAATAGTTTCAGTAGAAAAGAGGATTAAGTTGTCCAGGTAGTTTCATAGTACTGTATGCGTGCTTTCAGTTGGTAAATAACACAGCATGTAACTGGAAACAGCTGGAGAACGCCATCGATCTGTGTTGGTTTGGGCGAAGGTCTGGGTCATGATTGTGGTTGAGTCGTCGAATTTATTCGTTAAAATAGTTAAAGCCTATGGGCATTACATGAATTCAACAGTTTTTAATCACGTTGATAGATCAGGTTTACATCGATATCATTCCAGTATTTGACGCCTATTGATCTGAAAAAACTTCCCCCAAAGGAGTGGATTATTGACACTTTTGTCGTCTAGGCGGCTAGATGGTGGCACCTAAAGCTAATAAATGGGGTTCTAGTAGTGGTAAGAATCCTTATTGAGTAGTTTCTCGTCAAGTGCACCTTTCATGCCTACCAACCAATCCCAGTTTCTCACCGATCGGCTCCCTTCCCCACAACAGACAACGATGGCATAGCAGGAGAACACAACGAAGAAGACAACCCAGCCAATCTTGGCCTAGATGCCACAGAACCAGACTTCTACGACCCAGAAGCAGACGAAAAACTAGAACAACGCATTAACAAACTACGAGCAGGTAGACAATCAGATGCCATCCTCTCCTGTCCATCCTGCTTCTCTACGTGCTGCATTGAATGCCAGCAACATGCCAAGTATGAGAATCAATTTAGAGCCATGTTGGTTATGAATTGCAAGGTAGATACAAATAATATAGCTAATATAGATGGGGATGCATATTACCCAGTGAAGTGTGCTTCTTGTGATACCGAGTTGGGTTATAAAGAACAGAAAGAGAATGGCGTGTTTCACTTCTTCAATGTGCTGGCATCAAACAGCTAACTTGATCGTATATATGTCTTCATTTATGTATTTAAAACTAAAGATTTATTAAAAGTTCAATTCATTTTCTTTTTAAAGGGAACTAGTTAGTTTTGGTACTGTTTAGAAACACACACGCACCCGCGCGCACCTGGTATCATGGTATGTATATGTATGCAGAGGTGCACACAGGTTTACTTGCTCTCTTCCAAGACAAGATGAGCGGAGACATGAACATTGCCCATGCATCAATTCACTACTATTTCTCTACTATCATTATCTTTCCTGCTACACTGCTAAATAGAAAGAAAGAAAGACCCACATTGCTCTCTACGTACAATCATTGCAGTTTTCCTAGGTTGGGCTGGAATGCCTTTTCACCTCCTCCCTTCTCTTCCCGCTGCTGCTGTTCCTGTTGTTGATCACCGCCAATTGCTGCTGCTGCTGCTGCTTGTTGCTGCTGTACCATGAAATTTTTAAACATATCTGGATGCATGGTAGTAGCTCCATATCCTTGAGCAGCTAGGGTCTGCAGAGTCGTTGGATTGGGGGCGGTCCCGTCACTACCACCCAGAGCCCCAAATAAGTCTCCTCTTGCTTTAAATGACTTGCCTGTTTGTTTCGTGGCTGTAATATTATTATCACCACTAGCATCGCCCTCAGCTTCTTCCTTCTTAAGAGCAGAACCACCAAAAGGCAGGGCACCTGGAGGCAACATTCCCATTGCTTGCATAACCTCCATTGACAATTGGTGGGGGAACATTCCACCACCAGCTGCTGCATCACCTGCTCCTCCTCCTCCAGCCAAGTCCATGCCTGGGTAAAGCTGGCTCCAATAAGGTAAGGAATGGAGAGATTGCATGCCAAGGTCTCTGGCTCTAGCGACTCTGTGCATGTCAACATGAGTGTTGGCCTTTCTTTTTATGTGCTCAACTACGTCGACGAGATGCTCCCATATTTCAATTTCATTCATTTTTCTGTAATCCTTGTCATGTGCTGTTTTGTATCTTTTATTCATTGAGGCTACAGTTGCTACTACACCAGTGCCATTGGTAGTACCACCACCAACAGTAGCGGCAGTTCTCTTACCCACAGAGCCAGGTACTCCAGTCGCGGCTGCTCCTTCTCCCACCGCTCCAACATTGGCAGCTCCTCCTCCTCCTACCGAAGCTGGTGGTGGTGCAAATCTGGGTACTTTTACAGGCACTGGATTCTCTTCAGCAGCCCTCACTTCATGTTGTTTCAATGGCAACGGCCAGCAATCAGGATGCACTCCCATGTCATCCAATTCAGATTTCACCGACTCCCAGCTTCTTCCTGGCTCCCTTTTAGCGCACCTTCTAGCTTGATCAGCCGTGATCTCCTTCCCTGTTCCCCAGGCAAACAGCTCAGCCAAATACTCTCCCCACCCTTGAGGAACACCCCACTCTGGCACTGGAGCTTCATCATCTCCTCCTTCCCCCAGTGTTGTTTTGATGTAGTTTTTAATCTGATCCTCTGAGATGCGATTTCCACCGCCAGCCTCCTGGTCGTGTCCCAGGTTTTTAACACTTTGGGGGAAGATTTTTATGAGGATTCTAATGAGCTGCCTCATTTCATCCATGGGACCACGTCTAGTGGCTTTTTTAGCTCGTTTTGGGCCTTCATCTTGGGAGGGATGGCCATAGGAGGCCTCCATGCCCGGGAAGCTGGCAGCCAGGTGGGGGGGAAAGGTGACGACCTGAATGCCAGGGGGCTGCATCATAAGTTGATGGAGGTGTTCCTGGGAGAGAGTTTGCAATCCTTGGGTCTCAAGATAACGGTTAAGGTCTTCAGTAGGAATGCCTTGGGACAGACTATTGGCATAATACTGGTTGATGTCTGGGAAGAAGGGGAGGTTGCCTGGCTGAGAGATGGCCCCCAGTTGAAGTTGCATTGGGTTGTCTATGAGGGAAGGGTCTGAAGAGACCAGTGGGCCAGTGGATGGTGGGGTTACATCAATGGGTTGCTGAGCTGCAGCCATAGCTGCGAGGGATTGCGCCACAACATCTTGAGGATTTGGCTTGGGTTGACCATCACCAGGATCTGCTGGGGCTGGTTCAGTTCCATCAGGTTGCTGCGCAAGTACGTTATCTTCTTTACCACTCTGTTTCAACAGAGCGTTGATAGAGTCGAGAACGTTTGACATCTCCCTTGGATTCAATCAACCTGGATAGCTTCTCCACGTTCTAACTTCAGCTGTATTTCTAAACTCAGAAATACGTGCAGTGTTACTATATTTTCAAATTCTAGCTATTCAATCTCTCTACAACAACGCAATTTTAGCCCCCTCCAGCATTTTGTTTTTCCACAGCACTGGCTCTTGCCAGGCAGTTCTCGCTCAGCAAGGCAGGGTTTCCCACAGCATGGCCTTTTGCATTTCTTCCTATTCCTAGTTTTGTCTATTTACAGTCATCACATCATACATACACAGAAAATATACCACCAAACACTTATCCTAACCCACTAACCCCATCACACCCCTCCAAATACTTACTACTCTTAATTCATTCATCAGCCATCATGGTCAACCAAAGGAAAGCAAAACACATAACATAACACATCCATCTCGGTACCTCACTCCCCCCCTCCCCCCCCGCCGTTCCCCTTTTTTCTATTTATCTCATTATTATTGACCACCTGGAAGCTGTAACTGACGTCGTGGAGCACCAATCTGCCTTTGTTGGGACGTGACAGTCCGTGAAGAACTTCCAGTTCCAAAGGCCCCAGGCAACAATACCTCCACCCTGGACACAGTTGTGGATGGCTTCACCTTGAGCTTGGCTCCCTGCCACCCACTGAACCCTCCAGAAACAACAAAAGACTTCTTGAACCCCTTATTTGACAGCTCTCTTGCAACTGCTTTGGCATTTCCACCGTTTCTATCCATCAGGAAGATGGTAGTACCCTTGCCAATCTTCTTCAGTGCAGCCACCTGCATTGCTGTTACTTTGAGCTCGATATCACTGGCATTTCTCAATTGACCGCGCACTCTGCGGTCTGCAACTGATGCATACTCCAATTCCACTAGTTTTCCATTGTTGGGGAGGTCTGGGAGGCCTGCAGACTCTTTTTCACGTGTGGTACGGATGTCCACCATCACGCAATTACCTTGGGTTGACAAGACATCCAGGGCTGCCGCTGGGGAAACATCACCTGCATATCCTCTGAGGGCACCTCCCAGTCCCTTCAAAAGAGGACCTGCAAGGTAGTAAGCTGCTACCAATGCCAAACCAGCTTCTGCTACCACTACAGGTTCAGATGTGGTGACAAAGGTAACTAATTGGTCAAAAAATGGCTTGGAAACGCTGACAGCTTCCTTTCCAGTGTCAATTGCTGCCTTTTCAAAACCAGCAATGGCTTGAGTGTTGACCCCAGCATCGGACAGAGCTTTTTCCAGTGCAGGGCCTGCTGATTTCACTGCTGCAGTAGTAGCTGTAACCCCTGAATTTACTACTGGGGCAGCAGACTTGACGACTGGGGCAGCGGCATCTGCGGCCAGCTTGACTGCTGGTTCTACTTGTGTGTATGCTTCCTTGGCAATGTGGATGCCGGATTCTACAGCACCTACTCCTGATTTGATGGCATCACCTGTGGCCTTGATGATGTCCACGGCGATGTTGACTGCAGAGTCGATGGAGGAAGAAGCGTCGTCGGCTGCACGAGCTGGGGCGGCAGAAGTGGAGAGTGTGGCTGCTGCACCGACAGTGAGAGCTGAAAAGTTGCTGTGTTGGGAAAGTTTGGAGGTAATGGCTAATCTATGGTATGAATTGCGCTTGATAAGGGTTCTCTGCAATGTAATGTGGCAGCTCTGGCGAGTGATTTTTGCAGAGTGGCCTACAAAGGCAGACATCTTTCCAAAAAAGACGATGAAACGGGGTGATCTGTAGCTATTCGAGTGCAATGCGCTCATATACTGGAACTGTGATAGATCAAAACAAGACACTTATATTTAATCTTTGGATATCTCGCACTAAATGTAGGATAACAAGAGATTTATAGGGTGGGGTTTGATGAGCGAATATCTCTTCGACTTCAGTTGGATGTTTACAGACCAATACAGCCATAAATTTCATCATTTCACAGATTCAGATAGATTGAAATTCAAATTCAAGGGCTTTAGAGTGAAAATTACCCCACTTTGCTTCCAAACGATCCACACCAGAGATGGCAACAAGTTTACTTCCACAGGCCCTCCTGAGTCCTGGAAAGAAGATTTATCACCGAACAACAAACTCGAAGACGCATATATTATTACCTAAACCTCCCCAATTCACTCTACACAAGCTATCCTCCCATGTGCACCGCCAATTGACAACCACAACAGCTGCTTCTCGCTACCCCACTCCACACACACCCCTCAGCAACATACTCCTCAAGAGTATTGCAACAGTATCCTTCTCAGTAGCAGCATTATTCCTCCTGACTTCTCGTACAGCTCATGCTGCCAGGACTGGAGGTCGTATGGGAGGCACATTCTTCCACTCCTTTTCTTCACCACCTTCATACACATCCTCTTCCTCCCCCTCTTTATATCACAATAATAATAGTAATATGGGTTTAGGCCTAGGATCCATGTTTGTTACCTCTACGGCTACCAACATCAATATCAGTGGTGGCAGTAGAGGTCTAAGAATGTCGTCGTTTTTTCTCTCCCCATTCGGTATCGGATACGGCATGTACGGCGGCGGTGGCGGTGGTGGTTTCTTATCTGTGCTATTCTGGGGAACAATGGCTGTCTTCTTGATACAAGCATTCCAAAGATCTAGAGGAGGAGGAGATAGTTATGACAATAATAGTGCTGTGTCTTCTATGGAAAGATTTGCAGTAGCCAAGATCCAGGTTGGATTGTTGGGGAGCGCCAGAGAACTGCAGAGTGATCTAGAAAGAATAGCAAGTAGAGCAGATACCACCTCTCCCCAAGGTCTGCAATATATACTACAAGAAACAGTGCTTTCATTGATGAGAAACCCACAGTACTGTGTGTATGGCTATGCCAAGAGCGGGAGTGAGAAGGGGTTGAGTAGAGCAGAAAGTCGATTTAATCAGCTGTCGTTGGAGGAGAGGAGTAAGTTTGAAAAGGAAACGTTGGTGAATGTGGAGGGTAGGTCAAAGAGAGCTAGTCTAAGTGGTAGTAGTGGTGATAATAATAGGGGGCTGGGGGAGTCCAAGGAGTTGATAGTGGTTACGGTGCTGGTAGCAGCAAGCTGCCCGTTGAAATTGAAGCAAGTAGGGAGTTTTGGGGCATTGAAGGAGGACTTGAGTATCTTGGGTAGTTTGGGAGCTAGTGATATTCTAGCTGTTGAGGTGTTGTGGACACCGGAAGAGGAAGATGATTTCTTTACACAGGAAGACCTTGCTGCGGATTATCCCATGCTGGCTCCTTTGTAAGAAGAGAAGAAAGATAGAGAGAAGAAAAGAGGCCGGGGTGGCGATGTTTGGTTTCGACCTCATGCCTTTAAAGAAACAGGCAGAAAGTAACATGCAGAGGTGGGTGGTGGTGGTGGTGGTGGTGGTGGTGGTGGTGGTGGTGGTAGTGGTGTGGGAAGATGTCCTAATGATGTAGCTGCAGCAATGGTATCACTGCCTGGGAAACTGATAAGGTACAGGACGATGATTGGGAATGGTAATCCAGTGGTGAGTCCTCGGTTTTAGGGTTTATTACCCTACTGTCGGACCAAGCATTGGTGGTGGGGAGGAGGGGAGGTTATTATAGTGTCTCATTGACATAGATCAGAGATATAGTTGAAGATATCTGAGATTCCCAAGGTTGATTATCAGCAGTTGAGGAGTTTGTTGAGGCAGGATGGACATATTGCCGTGAGGAAAACGGTTTGAGACCTGTCGGTAGGAGTTTGATGGGGAATGAAAACAAAGCTTAAAACGCTTGGGGCAATCAATGAACTTATTCATTTTTAACAACTGTTACTTTTATACACACGAGATAAAACTGTTGTAGTGAGTAGATACTACTCTAAGCTTGAAAACCCAAAGGATTTTGTGATCAAATCAATAATGGCGACGTTTTCACCCAACTTCTTGACCAGGCGATACTCAACTACACATATAACCAAACGACGACGGCTTACATGCCATGCATCACCTGACACGTCGATTATCTCCCTAAAGGAATGGGCGCCCGTGATCGCAGCTCTCAAGTCAGGCCAGCAAACTATCCTCATGCGCAAGGGTGGAATCCGCGAGCCCAGATTCACCCCAGCCTCCCAAAACTTCCTCCTCCTCCCCACTTCCTTCCACACCGATGCACACCTCCTCAAACCAGAAGCCAGGCTGGCATACCAGCACGAACTCCAGATAGAACCCAAACACCTCCCCTCTATCACATTCGACCTCTATGCCGCAGTTACTGGATGCTGGACCACCTTCCAAGCAGACCAACTCCTGCACCTTCTAGATCCCCTGCACATATGGACCCCTGAATTTCTAGATAAGAGATTAAGATGGAGGTCAGACCAGCCCATAACACTGATGGAACTGAGAGTGTCTGTTATCGAGGACGATCCTGTACAGCTGGTGCCTCGTGAAGAATGGTGGGGATGTTTTAGCTGGGCGAATGTGGATATTAAGGAAGAGGTAATAGCCGCAAAAAGAAAAATACCAGTGTTGAAAGACAATGAGTGGGCAGAGAAGCAATCATTCCTAAGGGACCAGTTGGAGAAGATTGATGTTGAAGAACTGTACATTACATTATCTATTACCTGATGGTAGTATTAGATAAGTAGTACCAGCTATAACTTCTTTCTTTCTTTATCTACCTATCGATTCCATCTTTCTTTCTCTATATATACACACACTTGAAATTGAACATACATCATCTCTTAAGTTCTTGTTGCAATAAGAAAACAGTTCTATGCAATATCTTCTGTTCAGCAATCAACACCTTCAAAACTTGACTTCTCCGACTCTCCTCACCACCACCACCACCATTCTCTCTTAATAGTTCAGCCAGCTGCTGCTTATTATCTTCCAGACCTCCAATACCATGCTGCTGTCTTTGCTTTAATGATGCTTTGCACAGCGATACTATTCTTTCCAAACCTCTCCTCCTCATTTCTCCATTATCCCTATTACTACTACTACCCATGCCTTTCATTCTTTCCAACTCTCTCTCACTGTCTGCAGTTGACCATGCTGCCCATTGATCTATTCCTTCCGGCAAAGCCCCCATTCTTAATGGATATATACGACTTGCAGTAGTACCATCTATGGAACAACAAGGAGCTGATACTGTCAGTAGGCAAGCATCCATATCCATACAATTATTAGGAATGAATCCATAAGATAACAACATCTCCCCACCAGTTTTTTGTTGCCCATAGCTTATTGTCACTTCCTCACCTGCTTTGTACGCTCTCCAACTCTTCATTACTACACATTGACTGGATGCGTCCCAATCTAGGTACGTATCAGCTTGACTGTCATGATTAACTAAATCCAGCCAAGGTACTAGGGCTTCTATTTCCTCTTCTCCATTATCATCATTATCATTATTATCATTATTATTATTGTAAGAGGGTAACCTGACAAGGCGGGAGAGTAGCATAGAAAATGCCCACCTAGATGAATCCTCCCTCCACCAGTCTATTCCTCTTCCTCCTTTTGCTTTTGATAATTTTGATATTAAAGAGAGGGAATCTTCCCATGATGATCTGGCAGCTGACCTAATATCTATAGCTTTATCATGTAATACTGAGCCTTGGAGCCAATCAACTTGGGTATCAGTCCATTCTAATATGCCTCCAGTGTGGTTTGGGAGGAGATCTACATATGATTGCTGCCAAGAAGATGGGGAGGAAGGGGAAGATGGAGCAGCAGTGTTGCTGTTATTATTACTGCCACTACCATGTCTTAAATGGGCCAAGTAGAGAGCTAATATAGCCCACGATGGAATGGCAGATAGAGTAATTTCTCCATCATTTAAGCCTAGAGTTGAGGAGAGGGAGTGGTGGGCAAAGTGAGGTGTAATGAGGAGGTGATGTGGCAACATGCCAATGATCTGACCCTTTTTGGAAATGACCTTCTCTATGACTAAACCTCTACCGCTGCCGGGTATGAATGCAGGTGCCAGAGGCTGGTGTGGCATGTTGGGGAGAGAGTTGAAGAAGGTTTGGCATTGAGTGTCGTAGTTGATGGAAGCGGGTGAGGGATGGGAAGACGGGAAGAGGTTGGCAAAGAGGGCGGATGGCTTTGTTGTTAGGGAACAAGAACGTGCGGTTTTGCGTCTGCTATGTAGATGTTGCAAACGAATTGTTAGATGGGTACTGGAAGTTGAGGATCCCAATTCGACAGGAACCATAGCAACGAGGATCAAAAATGATTGTGAAAATCTTCGACCTTGTTTCTCAAAGTAGCCTATTTTTTATTCTTAGAACTACATTGGAGATACTGTTTAAGATTGTTTTGCTTAATTTGTTCAGGTCTCATGAAATTTCTGTCATTTCACTCACCCTCCTGTGCTCTAGAGCAGATCTGTGACGCACCTGTGTTGTTCTGGGGAGGGTAACAAAAGATGGATGGAACTTTGCATTATCCTCTTTGAAAGAGGAGATGTCACGGTGTCTTTTCATACATAGAAGACACATAAAACGCAAATCTTAAGACAGCAGATTCTGATCTCTTCATAGCTACCATGCATTGTACTCCCATGCAATTTCGAAGAGAGTGAGAGAGACGGCGGTCGGAGGGAAGGGATGTTGTTGCTCTTTTATATAAGCTAAGAGAGGCACCTCTACCAATAAACATTTAAGCTACTTATCAAGTTACATCGACACGTATTCTCATAGATAAGAAACCTTCTTGCTAACTAATACACGAAATGCTGACAATCACCAATATCCAACGTGCCAATGTGGCCTGTTCCAGCAAAATTAATAAATCTAGAATGTCAAATCGTGTCGTCAATAATGTACCATTTGGCCCACAGCGATTGAATCAAATGACACAGCGTCACAGACAATCTCCAATCTGTGCTGCAGCTCAAGCAGAGACAGGAAAGCTTATCAGCAAAGTTGAAATCCCTCCATTCATCCCAAGATCCGATTTGATGGACCAGTTGATGCGATGGGCAATTATCAACGTTCAGGAAGACGGGGTCGCCAATCTCGGCAGTGCCTGCAAGGTTAGTCGTCTGCCGAAAGCACCCCCACACACAAACACCGTCTTTCTCCTCCTCCTCCTCCTCCTAGGATACCCTTTATTCAACCTAATTATATATAGTCATCACCTCTAACCCCTTCCCTTATTAAATACCACTATAATACACAGGTCACACCAAATCTGAGAGAAGGCCTGACCTGGGGCTTCACCGTCTCCTTTTTGAAAGACGGTGAACCAGCCACCTACATTCAGGTTGGTTTTGACGAAGAAATTGCACTCAAGAGTGAATGGGTAGGTAGAGGTGCAGACGGATTCCCTATTTTAGAAGGAGATGTAGAAGAAGTCCTTGGAAAATACTTTGTCATCAGGAAAATTTGCGATAGGCCTGTTAATGAGCACATCAGACAATCTATCAAAGATTTCTGTACCTTGTTGGTCGCTGCTATTAACAAGTATTACGCCTTTGGATCATGCTTTGCTGATGACAGGGAGTAACACGACATATTATCATTCATAATTAATTTCAACAAATAATATATAGCATATGCATGAAGCAATTTACATACTTTGGGTGTTTTTTTTTAAGGAAGGGGCAATACACTATTTTTTTGTCAGGTGGAAATGAACTAGATGGACCTATGGAGTGTGTGAAATCATGTAATTGGAAAGGAAAAAAATAACCATTTCTCTTCCTTTACACACATGTTCTGTATCAAATATCTATCTATTCAGCCAAATTAGCACCATGCTGCATTCTAATCATATTTCTATACCCTTCATCTTCTGGCTCCAACACCCTGTCAATCAAGTTATACTCCAGCGCCTGGTAAGGATTGAAATATCTTGGTCTGGAAATATCCTTGATAATCTTCTCCTGTGAATGCCCAGTGTGCTTTGACAGCATCCCCACAACAGAGACATTCGTTTTACGGATCTCATTACGGTAAATATCAATATCAGATGCCTGCATTTGTGTGAATCTCTGCATGGGCTGCCTGATCATGATGGAGGCACTAGGGAGGGCAGCCCTTTGGCCTTCTTTGCCTGCTGCCAACAGCATGGCAGCCTCTCCGTAGGCATTACCAACGCAGATGGTGTGTACTGAGGGTTTGATGAAGGTCATGGTGTCGTAGATTGCGAAAGCTTCTGCCTCGTAGCCTAGTTTACCGGCACCCTTGGCTACACCAGTGCTGTTTATGTACATGAAGATGGGTTTGTTGGGGTTTTCGTACTGGAGGTAAAGGAGTTCTGCAAGCATGAGTTCTGTGACTGCAGGGACTAGAGACATACCAAGGTAGACGATCCTTTCTTTGAAGAGGTAGGAGGGGAGATCGGGTGGAGTTTGCTCTGTGGCATCTCCTGAAAGAGCGGGAATGACCTGTGGGGAAATTGGAGTATGGTTTTGGAAGGAGAGTAAGTTGCGGAGGGGATGTACGTTTGATCAGGTGGGTGTCAATATACGTAATGAAACGTACAGCTTGGACATCCAGTCTATTTGTGGCCTTTAATTTAGCTTTGCTGTGACATCTATTGGTTGTGCATCGCAAAGCAGCTACTTGTCTACTATATGGGTTATTGATTTGAGCTATTGGTGAAATTTTGGCTCCTGACAGGCTGCCACACAACATATTTCTTGGCGTTTTAGCTTAAACTTGTCCAAATTTGTGAAGGTGTTTAATAGAAATTCTTCTGGTAGCAGTTTCCCTTTATAGAATCCCTTACTTGTACACCGATGTTCGTGAATAGTATAATTGGTATATTTTATCACCTCCTTCATTTATCACTCCATCTCCCACAACGTCGACGGCACAGTGCTCAAAATTGTTCAGATCAATCAAAAGAGGAAAG
>Ga0114919_10000708_pt1 | contig 26216 bp, 31 predicted proteins | sample BlataG_FD_88682 | JGI IMG/M metagenome (GOLD analysis project Ga0114919, IMG submission 88682) | Deep subsurface microbial communities from Black Sea to uncover new lineages of life (NeLLi) - Black_00105 metaG | ecosystem: Environmental > Aquatic > Marine > Oceanic > Sediment | place: Atlantic... | reverse complement strand
TCAGTCCTTCGGGATAGGGAATAGAGGGCATCTGGACTGCCCAGTAGTGTTTGCCATTTTTTAGGTCAAACTTACGAATCCCCGACTTTAGTCGGGGGTAGTTCAACAGTATCCAATTTCATTCGTTTTACGATATTTAATTCCTTCTTGATTTCTTCTTTAGATCTCATTCTATTACTATCTTGTTTCTTGGAATGTTTATCCCTCAAGGAAAATAATTCCTTCATTTCGTCTAATGAAAAACCGATCATTAACATTCGGCTTACGATATCTTCTTTTAGTTTAGCAAATATAAATATGTCCCGTTCTTGTATGAAATCTTGCAATACCTTCATCGGTATGGATTCAAAGAGTTCCTTCTTTTCGTTGAGAGTTAAAACATATTTCATTCGATCTTTATTTTTTTTAGATTGATCCATGATGCTCATTCCTTTGAATTAATACTTCTATTCGCACGGGCAATCAAATCGCCACTTACAATCGGCTTTCCATTGCGTGTGTTTTATATTACAGTTCTTCATTATTTCCAATACTAATGGTTTTCTACACTCTGGACAAAATTCAGAACCACTAATATCTCGGGGAAAAATAGTTCGACATTCACTACACGGTTTATATTTTTCATGATCATAATCATGTTTATTAATCATTTCTATCGTCATTACCTCCTTCGGAAATCATTTCTGCAAGCGTTTTCTTTTTAATTGTTTTTTTATTAAGCTCTTGTACGCGTTTGAGTGCAATGGTCGTGGACGCAACGACTTCGGTCTGGGTGGTTTTCACGTTAATGTGTCCTTGACAATACGGACACTCTTTTCGCGTGATCTTCGTTGATGTCGATGCACACCATCGCTTACAATTCATGCAAAAAATTATGGTTGCGGGTTTTGATCCCGAGACACCCCCACTTGTGTGGGGAAGGTTTTTTTTCCCCATGTTTTTTACCTCTGGTAAGACGCACTGATACACCCCCACTTGCGTGGGAAGATCCTACTTTTTTCTGCCGAACCGACATCTCGACCGTTCTAAGACAAGATCGATCACGATAGTCAAATTCTGTTTTCTTGATCTATGATAACCATGTTCGTTTATAAAAGTTAAAATCACGTGCGAACATTGATCACGTTTCCGACATTCTTTTTTTAAATAATCACGGGTATTTATGAAAAATTACGATTCATTTTAAGCGTGATTATCATGGCAAAAATTGATCTCAAGTATCACATTCTTAAATTCATTGATTCTGTGGGTAAACCTTACAATAAAACAGAGCGTAATGGAAAAATCACTCACCATGATAAATGTGTTTGCTCGTTGGGTGGTGCAAAATGTGAAAATGATTATAACGATGGAACGTACCCATCTATTTGGAAAGCATTGACAAATCAAATAAATAGAGAAGAAGACATATATGAAGGGTATGAAATTCTTCGAGATGATCAAAAAGGATTATACGAAACACTTAACCGAATGAACGTGGGAGATAAAGAAGTCATCATGAGATATGGTGGATACGGAAGTAGGGAAAAATTTCAACCACAAGATCCATCCCAACCGTCCACATATCAAAAAAACGTGGATTTGGCGTGTATTAATACGGAATTTAATGCTGACATCAAGAAGGTCATTCAACAAAAAAATAGCGATCTCATCTTTAGTACCACGCCATCTGCGACTACAACACCATCACCAACACTTAAACCAGCGAAAGCGATGGTAAAACCAAAGCCAAGAAGTCACACGCTTCAACAACCAATCGGTTCGTATTTTACCGTTGCGTTTGATGACAACATCAAGGATCAAACCGATGAGATGTGGAATCTTACCGAAACCGATAATGTTGAAACACAAACGATACTGTGCTTGGGAGATCGTGATATTTCCACGCTACAAGAAAACGGCAAGACAACGTTTGTCAAGGGCGATAGCGGTTCCGTGCGTGCGTATGCTCGGGAATTGCGGTGTCCTTCTGACAAGGTCAAGGTAGGATCAATACACACGCATCCATCAGAATCACAAAAACAATTATTAAAAGGCGGGATATTTGACCAACCGACTCACGCGGACGTGGAACTCACGAACGAGCAGTCCATTATTGATTTGAACCTTCTCATCGTGAGTGATGATGTCATGGCTTGCACGAGAAGTAAACAATCCATCACGTGCTTCGTCAACACGACTGATAAAAATCCCCGTGAATTGTTCAAGGAATTGTTGGTAAAAGGTAATTACGCATTTGACAAGCAACGAGTAAAAGGAAAGATGATTGATCAAGGAATTCGCAAGTTCAAGAAACCATTTGTTGGCATGCAATCAAAAGACAAGATTCTTTGTGTGGAATCTGTCGATGAAAAGGGATCGAGCAAGACGGAATGTATTGATTACAACCTTCGTGGTGTTGAAAACATTAAGGAAGGAATAATGAACGCATCTGGGCAAGTAGAAAACGTGAAGAAGAATAAAGGTCAATTTTTATCCACAAAAATATCAAATGGTATTCACGTTACCGATGTAGAGGTTGATTCAACCCCGTTCGTGAAAATAAACGGGGACGTGAAACGCATGGTATCAATAACCCCATACTCAACAGACGAGGTAACGTGCTGGGAAGGATATGATGGTCGGATATGGTGTGATGGATTACGCCCTCTTACTAACATGAAAATTCATAAAGATTTAATTGCTCCTCGATTTGAACGGAGAATATGGGATGTCATGTATGAAAAGTTGGATAAAGATTTTACCACGACACCATTATGGACAATCCTTCAAAATTATTTAGTCGTGCTAAGCATCTCCTCAAAAAGCAATGATGTCCACAAGCGTTCGCGAATCAAGGGAATCATGAATGATTACGAAGAACAGAAGGATAATAATAGATTCATACGATACATGTTGCCATTAATTCAATTGGAGTGAAACAATGCCCTTATTGACGTGTAAAGAAAATGTTTGCGACTTGCCGACCAAGGTTAATGTAACGGTCAAGGGAAGCGATCCCGTTTTTAATCGATGGAAGTCGGTTCAAGGCGGAACATTGGATCAATTTCTTGTAACGCTCACGGAACGGGCATTGATCAAGTCAAGCACGCAACTCCAATGTAATGTCGGCATTGAAAAATATGACCAAAAAGATAATGTTGTTAATCTTCAAATCGCTCACGATTGTGGCATGGATGACATCACGTTCACGGAAATCTTTGACGGAATGGTAAAAGTCTTGAACAATGAAATCGAAGAAGCAAAGGACAAGATTACTATCAAGTTTGATACAAACGATAATCCGTACATGACGGATGAACACGAATCCAAGATTTTTCCAGTCTTGAAAGACGTGGGAACGTGTTCGGTATTTACATCAAAGTGGGATTCAAAAGACGGAAAATCGAGACGGACATTAGTGCCGACACGTCAATGCTTGGATGACGTGCAATCCATGTTATCGTCCATTGGATTGGCTTTGGATAACGAACCTCTCATGTGGGACGTTGCCAAGGAAAAGGGCGAAAAGATTACCGTCACGGAAGGTATCATTGGGAGTTATCTATTTTATCACATTGATAATAAACATCCCCTTTCAATAAACGCATGTCAAGAACTGTTTGACAAGAAAATCATTGACGGATCGAGAATAAGTTATGGATCACCAAAATCAAAGTCTCCCGACATTCCCGAAGATGTTAAGGAGTCCCTTGACAAGCTGTATCCACGCAATACGGGACTAGATAGAATGCAACGGATTGATCGTTATGTTGAAGATGAACGATTATATTTATCGAAACACGGTGGAGCGTGTGAAGTACTCACGAAGGAATTAAAAGATTCGGGAGAAATATCAGATAATTGGGTGTGGTTCGGAAACGGCAAGAACCTCATAGTGTTTAATCCCGATCAAACGACATCGATTCTCGGAAAGTGGGGATATGACGTTGACGTAAAATCATGGCAACAAGACATCACGAAACAACCATCCGTAAAGGTTAAGGGATTGAGTTGTTCGTTGAGAGATTATCAAGTTGATCCAATTTGTCGGTGGATGGATAGGGTGGATATTGCCCTCAAGAGTTCAACCAACGATCCCAAGGTCGTGTTTGAAACCGTTGCGGACAAAATCGGAAACAATATCACGGGAGTAAAGTCCTATGAACCCGAACAAGCAATCGGCGGTATCATAAAAGCACCAACGGGAGCTGGAAAAACCATCATTGGCTTGGTCACGATGGCAACACAAGGAATGGGAGTTCCACGAACGGGAGGCAGAAAATAATGCCGATGATAACGCTGTGGGATTGTATCGAAAATAGTGATGGAAAGACGACCGATTGCCACGTGGATTACAGCGTGAAAGAGTGGTTCACGAAAAAAGCAAAAGGCGGACACGAAATTCAAAAAGTTCACGGTGATGTAGAGGCTGTAATGAGAAAACTCCAAAAATCATTACCAAGCGGAACGATTACTGTTGAATATGATAAAACTACCTTAGATAATGATCTTGGCACGATCAAGATTGCGGGCATTGATACCAAAGATATGAAACACGTGAAACAAAAAATTGAAGGGAAAGACGGGATCAAAGATATCAAGCGTCCGCGTGGTAAGGTGAAACAATCACCCGTTGGATTAAAACAAACCATGACGTGTCATAAAAACATTAGCAAGGATAACAAGTCATTGAGCGTGTGGAATTCTCTCGATAATAGTCCATACGATAATCTTCCACATTTAAAACCAACGATGGTTGTTGTTCACACGGAAAAACTCATGGAAGAGTGGGCTTCCAAGATGGAAAGTTTCTTGGGAATTCCCCGTGATGAACTCGGGCAAATCGGTGGCGGTCGCAAGGATCATTGTTTCGTCACGTTATCAACCATTCAATCATTATCAAAAAAAGAAATTAATGAGGCGTTAAAAGGAAGAATTAACCTTTTAATTTCAGACGAAGTCCATCATTCATCCGCAAACGAATGGAAGAAGGCAGTTTGCGGGTTGAACACGTTAAAAGAAAAAGAATATCAATATATCACGGATGATGGAAAACTATCATCGAAAAAGGTAACGGTTCCTACCAAGCTAGTTCCCGTTGACAAGCGGACAAAGACATTGGGATTATCTGCAACGCCCACACCATACGGGGAAGAGCGAACCGAAATCATTGAATCGTGTGTTGGTCCAAAACTCATTAACATTAAAGATTCAGATATCATTAATCAAGGGTACATCCTTCCCGTGAAGATGATTCGTGAGAGCATAGTACCAGAAGAACGAACCACGTTCATGACGGATGTTGCTCGACTCATGGGGGCAGATTTTAATGCCGAAATTAGCGAGAAAAAAGCAAGTGCGACCGAAGATCATCAACGATCGTATGACACGAACGTGTATGAACAAGCATTTGAAAAGGCAATCGGTGGAACGCAATATACCGCATCTGCGTATGATGAAAACAAGATCAAGCGTGCAATATCACGGATTGCCGAAACACCCGATGAAAAATTCATCGTGTATTCACCACGAGTCATTCCGTTATATGCGGTATCAACACTCGTGCGGAATCTCGGAATTGATGAAAATGCAGTCCCATTCATAGGAAAGGGCAGTCAAAACATAACAAAATATAAGACGGTCAAGGAACAAATCGGTGAAATGATCGAAGAAATCAACAAAAAAGAAGAAGAAGTCAAGGAAACAGAAACGAAGATTAAAATCAAGGGGTATCAAACCGAAGGCGATAAACAATTCTTGGAAAACTTGAAAGGACAAGCAAACATGCTCAAGGAAATATTAAAAGCTGGACACGAAAGTTTTAACCGCAAGCTCTTTGACATTAATGTTGATTGGATCACGACCGATCCCAGTAACAAGATTCCCATGTCACTTGACGAGTTTTATAAAACATATCGCAAGTCATCGCTTAAAGAAGAAGACTTGAGACCACCAATACAACTTCCGTTCCCCACGATGCTTGGAACAATGTGGTTACCACGTGCCGAGTTCAAGCCAAAAAAATTTAAGGACTTAGCCATTGCGAACGCACCATCACCATGGGAATCAGAAATGAATAAGAATTCATACGCACGACTTTCATCGTATGTTCGATGGGGAGCGTTCAAGAATTTTAATCCGTATCTCACGAACGACAAGGATCTCAAGGTTGGAACGAGCGTCATTGCACACGGGATTGAGAAAGAAGCGTTCAAAGATAAGAACATACGCGAAAACTTTGGGAGCGGAAAGTCAAGAGTCTTGCCAATTTCAACTGCTGGACAAGAAGGTGTTGACATTCCGAGTGCGAACAACTTGATCGTGTTATCCATTTTCACGAAACCGAAGGATCCCATTCAACTCACTGGTCGTATCAAGCGACCGTCAGATGGAAAGAAGCCAGGTGAAGCCTTATTTTTGAATGTCAAGAACACGAGTGATGATATTTATTTTAGATCGCTCATGAAAGGGTTGCTTCTTGATGTTCACGAGACAGAACACGGCGATGATATTCGAGAAGAGCTCATGAAAGAATTATCAAACATGTAAAAATTTCTTTTAACTTTTTTAAATACCATTGTAAAACAATAGTCATGAGTAGTGTAGATTACAAGATCGTGAATCTCGTCATTACATCAGATTTTTTATCTTCTACCACGAACGGAACGCATCAGTTTAATTTGGAAGAATTACAAGATCATTTTTCAAAATGGAACGGTAAATATGATGATGGTGGATTTCCAGCGGTCATGGTAAAAATTCCGAATCCGAAGGGAACCGTGCTTTTTTTCGGTACTGGAAAAATAGTCGTTGTTGGGTTATCACGTGAAGGCGACATGAAAAAAATCATGTCCTTGTTAGCATCACGATTAATTAATGCTGGGGTAATTCAGAAGGAATTTCCAATTAATTGGGAATATAAGATAGTAAACATGGTCGTACAGTCGGATTTTAAAAAGAAAATAAATCTTGACGAAGCATTATTATCAATGAATAACACGTGTTATGAACCAGAAAGATTTCCCGCCCTCATTCATCACATGCAAGTACCTCGATGCGTGGCACTCATTTTTGCTAGCGGAAAAGTTAACTTCGTTGGGTTAAAATCTTTCGATAACATATTAACAGCACTCGATCGACTTCAAGAGGATGCACCATTTGGTAAGCGATGGTGAACTACTCAACTTCTTGAACGAATTACGTGGCGTTGACATACAGTCATTTGCTAAAAAAACCGTGCGTGTCATGATTGGAGGATCGGTGTCAGATCCCGCATACGTGTATTTCACGTTTTATAAATCACTAAATCCAAAAGGTCTCCGCATTACTTTTGACAATAGAGTCACGGAAAAAGCCCTCAATATGATTGTCCGAGCAATGGTTGAAGAAAACAGTCGTTTTCATGGAGTAGTGCAAGATGCGTGGCATGGATTAACGAGGAAGAAGCAAGTCAATGTTAATGGAACTGAATTTACCTTCACGGGAAGCGAGATTTTTTTTGATTGGATATCCGCCAACTATTTTTGGAACACGCTCATTGAAGCTATCCGTAATCTAGGAATTAGAAACCCATCTCTCGAGCAGAAAAAAGACATCGTGACTGATGAGGAAGAAGTGAATTTAAAAAAGATCGGAAAGATGATACAATTATCATTGGATTATCTTTAATGAAAAAAAGAAGGATTAGCTGGACTATGAAAATGGCTTTTTATCGTGGACATAATTTTGAGCGTTAATCTCATGAACATGAATAATTATTCAAATACTTTTTTTGGATTGATGTTTACATTCTTTAAAAAACACATCGGATCCTTCTCAATGTCGCATTTCGGTGTATCTTTATTGACCGATTGGTTCATGACGAAATTCAGTAATCCTTTTACTTCGTTCCCGTTTTTATCCTCATATAAAACATTACAAACTTGTTGATTTGTTTTCTTGTCAAACCAACAATTTTCTACATTTTTAACTACAATCATTCTTGACACGTGAAGACACCCCATGAGATCAATATTTATAAGTAAATTGACGCATTCTTAATATAAAGTTTTTCACAAGATTCAAGTATATCATTAACTTTTAACACGATCTCGATGCGTGGTTCGGGGTTATTGATAATATGATTTTTGATCTAAAAATATGGTGTATGTCATGACAAGCATTGACTTGACGGCAGAAGAGCAAGTAGAAATAAACGATTTCTTGATCAGTTTATACCCAATAGGAAGGACAACGGAAGATGTATTTAAGTCGTTACGGGAAGTAAATCCAAATTGGGGTGAAGATCAAGCACAAAAATATGCTCGGTTATCATTTAATGACTTGGTAAATAAAAAATTGTGCAAGAAGGGAATTGGAAGGGAAGGGAATGGCATCATTATCCTCACTAGTTTGGGACAAATGACCGCACGAAAATTAATTGGGCAGTATTATAACAACACGGAATCGTTACCCAAATTCATTAAAATATTAAACAAGCTAATACACACGTACAATGATAAATGGGCAATACAAATTTATAAGAAATTACTTGCCATGGAAGTTACTAAGACACTTGAAATATTCAGCGTGCTTCGGACACCACAATATTTTGCACGGTTTTTAGAAAGCTCAGCCAAGCTTCTTGAACAAGACATCAATGATAAAAAATTCATCGAGACCATGACATCTCACGTGACACGACTTCATAAACTTGGATTGATCAGTTACAAGAACGGATCACAAGCGGGGATCACGAGTAACATCATTGCGATGACAGATGTTGGCGAAGACATTTATTTTGAAGTGATTCGTGGGCTTAAAAACAAAGCGACCACGAAGCCTAGTGAAACAAAGAAGGAACCTATTGATATCCAACCATTTGGACTCACGTTCTTGAAATATTTTGTCATGGTTTCTTTAGTATCGCTCGGTATTGCATTGATATTAGAAGCTATCATGATCGGAGTTCCTATCTCCATCGCATTTCTTTATCCATGTCTCCCCATTGGAGTGTTTTTCGGTGGCATTTACATGGAGAAATTTATTGAATGGATCAAGAAACGATTTTAGCATCTTGCCAATGATCTTTTTATTTTAACACTTAAAAAATCACCATCCTCATATCATTAGAAAATTAAAGATGATGGATGAACATGAACACGATTCAATCGCGTGAAGACGGCATTTCATTAACCATGGCAAACGCAAATGCCGTTGATAAAGGAAAAAATTTTGCACGAATGTACCCAAGCACCATGACTCAACAAGGCATAAATGTCGGTGATTTGGTGTTTATCAAGGGAGGGCGAAAAACAGTTGCGATTGCACAGCATCTACATGCGGACGAAACAAATTCAAACATTGTTCGGTGCGATGCCATGACGAGAGAAAATGCTGGAAATGTTAGAATTAATGATAACGTTACCATATCGATAGCAACCATAGATAATAATGTAAATGATGTAGTCGTTTATGTTCTTGATGATAATGTTCAATTGAACGATGACATAATAAATTTGATAAAAAGAAGGGTCAAAGAAGATCTTGCCATGAAACCGTTCGTATCGGGGGATAAAATACTCTATACATTTGCGGTAGAACGAGAAATAATGTTAAGAATCGTTGCCCAAACCCGAGATGTATTCACGATTACTAGTCGATCTAGCATTGTTGTTAAGCAAGGATCTTCGGAAAAATTGAGAGAATCGTGGGAAGATGTTGGCGGGCTTGGAAATGAAATTGAAAAGCTCCGTGAAATTGTTGAACTTCCATTTAAATATAATCAACTTTTTAAACAAGTCGGAGTGCGTCCGCCTCGTGGAATCTTGCTACGTGGACCAAGTGGTACTGGAAAAACATTACTCGCCCGTGTCGTTGCGAATCAAATTCAAGCTCATTTCATTACATTCAATGCACCCGAGATATTGTCAAAATTTTATGGGGAATCTGAGAAAAAACTTCGAGAAGTCTTCGAGGATGCACAAAAACAAGCACCGTCCATCATTTTCATAGATGAAATCGATGCAATAGCTCCGAATCGAAGGGAAATCAAGGGCGAAGTCGAAAAGCGAATCGTGTCACAACTATTGGGGCTAATGGATGGACTCAAGGACATGGAAAAAGTCGTGGTCATAGGTGCGACCAACATGGCGGATGATATTGATCCCGCTTTAAGACGATCTGGAAGGTTTGATCGTGAAATAGAAATAGGAATTCCAGATAAGAACGGGCGGTTGGAAATCTTACAAATTCATACTAGAAGCACGCCACTCGTGGAAGATAAAGATGTAACATCTAATTTATTTCCGTCCAATGACATCGTGATGTTAGAGCAACTTGCTGAAATCACTCACGGGTATGTCGGTGCGGATTTAGCTGGGTTATGTCGTGATGCTGGCATTAATGCGGTTAAGAGATACATATCAGAGTTTGAAAACATCGAGGACATACCGTTAGAAGATTTAGAGCGAGTCCGAGTATCTCAATCTGATTTCACGATGGCGTTGGATGACACCATACCGTCCGCAATGCGAGAGATTGCTGTTGAAATTCCCGAAATTCATTGGGATGATGTTGGTGGGCTTGATGAGGTCAAGCAAAAATTACAAGAAATAGTCGAATGGGGGATCAAGAAACCCGAGTTGTATGAACGAATGGGCATCACGCCACCAACGGGCGTGTTACTTTACGGACCACCTGGCTGTGGAAAAACCTTACTTGCGAAAGCAATTGCGACCGAAACGGGATGTAACTTCATTTCCGTGAAAGGTCCAGAATTGTTAAACCTCTACGTGGGAGAAAGTGAACGTGCAGTACGAAAATTATTTGCAAAAGCACGACAAGTTAAACCGTGTGTATTATTTCTTGACGAAGTCGAAGAGCTCATTCCCGAACGCGGTCGGACACACGATAATACGGGAGTGACGGATCGTGTCGTGTCACAAATTCTTGCCGAACTGGATGGAGTCGAAGTCCTCAAGAACGTTTTTGTTATTGGGGCAACGAACCGACCCGATATCATCGATCCAGCGATCAAGCGTCAAGGTCGATTAGGCGAACACGTGTACGTGCCACCGCTTGATGAAGTGGGGCGAAGCCAAGTATGGAAGATTCACACGAAAAACATGCCTCTTGCTGATGATGTTGATTTAGATGATCTTGCGAAGATAACAGACGGATATTCGGGTGCAGATATTGAAGGATTGTGTCGACACGCTGGAATCATTGCATTAAGAGAGGACGAAATGGCGGAGAAAGTAAAATTGAATCATTTTAAAGAAGCTGTATCCAAGAGTAATCCGAGCATCACGAAACGAATGATCGAATTTTATGAAAAGTTGAACAAGACGATTGCTTCCCGTGTAAAGATACACGATGCATCAAGTATTTATGGATAATTAATTGGGTATTATATTACATGATCATTGGTGTTTTTTCGTGGTGAGTTGATCGGTATTCATTACTTTAGGTAAGTTTCCGATTTTTTCTTTATATATGTAATGATCATAATGAGAACAAATAACTTCAAAAGTGAAACAATCATGATAAGTGAAGAAGATGTTTTAGAAAAATTGGCAAGCGATGTAATGAGTCAAATAGACATTGTTGGCGAAAAATTGACCGTTGGGTTAAAAGAAATTTTAAATGGTGTAATTCAACCGTTTAGTGACGGGTTCACTGAACTTGGAGGATTATTGGGAGCAAAGGATGATCTAGATAAAGAAACTGCACCAGAAGCTTTAACCGAGGCATTGAACGACATCATACAAACACCATACAGAATCGTCAGACAAATCTTGGAACCTCTTCCAATTGCAAAAGGGATCTATAAAGCAACCGATACCGTGGATGACAAGTATTATGCACGAGGAGAAAAAGTGTGCGACATAAAAAATGAATTTGGAATAAAAATCCCAAACATTTTTGGAAAGCCAGAAACAACCATTTGTCTTTCAGCAGAAGCCGTTGTAGCTGGAGCTGAAAATCCAGATAAGGCAATAGGAGATGCTACTAGTTGTCTCGTAGATATCGCATTAACTGACACCATATCAAAAGTCGAGGATGCAATCAATCCAATCGTGAAAGGTACTGATACTAAAATAGGCGATATTTATGGGCTCGCTAACATGGTAGCAGAATCATTAACCAACATTGCATTGGGATTAAATTACTTGAACCATCCACTTGAAATCGCCAATCAATACGGTGCTTGTCTAGAAAAACGATTATTAGAATAAACCAATTTTTTTTCCATTTTTCTAAAAAAACTCTCTCAAAAGAGAAATATTAAACGATATTAGGCTAGGTAAGAACACGTGGGCATCATACAAACGATCTTGGGTAACCAATACATTCAAAAAAAAATTCAAGATGCGATCAAGATCAATGAAGTCGAGTGTGAATGCCAGTTAAATGACTCTAATTCTCCACGCATTATTAATGGAAAAAATTGTCATTGTGAAATGATAATACGGGCGTGGAACGAGGACATTCCCGTTAAATCTCACGTGTCACAACCCATTCCAAGCATAGTCATTGAAACCAAGGATGATTTGTTATGAAAATTTTGAAATTATTCTCGGGTAGTCAGCGACTCCGTGATTATGTTCGCAAGAACATCTTGATCGAGCAAGCTTCGTGTGATTGCGTTGGGGATGTCAAGAACCAATCCGTATCGACCGATGAATGTGAATGTAAGATGGAACTCTCCATTTTTAAAACACCGCATGCGTTTGATACAACGATTGATCAAGCAGTACCCATCAAGGTAAGCGTGGTTGGAGATACATGGGAACGTCTTGCCCGAACGAGTCCATTACGATAGGTATCACGGGTTTTAGATCGACAAAATTCTTTTACCTTTATAAAGTAGGTTCATCACGATCTGTAATGATGATATTATGAGCGAAAAAGAACCCGTTTTATTCGTGAAGACAGCCGTCCGAAAATACATTAATGAAAGCGATTGTAATGCGTCTGCTGATATAATCAACGGAAACGTGTTGAATAACCAAATCAAGATAATGCTTGATCTCGCAATAGAACGAGCAAAGAAAAAAGGATTAAAAACCATTAAGGGTATCCATTTTCGCGGTCTTGTTATTGAGGACGGAACAACGAAGAAGAAAAAGAAACGTTGACAAGTTCCTTAAAACCAACTTTTTTCATTTGTTGTAAGTTTTCGATACAATCATTAAATACTAGCAATTGTCACATAGTACTAGGAAAAAAACGTGTTTGTTTAAACAAACATTTATATAAAAATTCAGAGTAGTATATCATATACACATTGTTGGTATCGTGAAAAACGTGATACATGATGAGTAAAGCACAATCTTATCTTGATGAGATAAATCGAGGATATTTATCAACCCGCAAACTCCGTTTTAAAATAGTCCTTCATCTCATGGAAATGGGAAGCGATTACGTTAGTAACATGGGAAGAATTTTCGACGTGAATAAAAAAACAGTCGAAAACATTTGCAAGCGTCTTGAAAGTGTTGGGTTGTTAAAGAGTTATTGGGATATGATAGATAATGATAGTGAATCTCCGCCCAAAACGGTTAAAAAATACATGATTAATTCAGACATGTCGTTTGAAGATCATGAAGAAATCAAGAACAAGGTCGAGGATGCATTTCAAGAGTCATTTTATTCTTATCCATTTTAAATAAATCATCGGTGTATGAAAAAATCCCGTGTCATGTCTATTGCCTTGCTTGCTGACATGTCAAATGTTGGAATGGCAATGTTTTTTGCAATCCATTGAGAAAGAGCATTATACAAGTCAGCTTTTCTGTACACGAATCTTGCGTCCATGAGATACGTGACATAATAATCCTTCGGATCACGATATCCTCGACCTATGCTTTGATTCACGGATGCCATTGCATCTTCCGTGTATTCAACGCTTCCAGTTCCTTGGTAAAATTCGTCATAATAACTCATTTCTGCTTGGACTTCTGGACTCAAGCTATTCTTGAACGGAACCCCAACGATGAAAATCCCCCGTGATAGTTCGTGTGGAAAATCTATGCCCTCAGATGAACGCCCGCGAACGACAGCCATGAGAACGGCTTTGTCTTTTCGTGCGAACCGTGTATATTTTGGGAAGGTATTTTGTTCAAAGTTAATTCCTCGCTCTTCTTGAAAGACGGGAATCTCCGTTTTTCCATTAATGAAAAACAATGAATTTTTCTTTTCATCCATGATACCTTCTTCGATCCATTTCTCCGCAAATGCATTCTTGACTGCGTATGACGGAAAGAAGATCAATGACCCATTGGGAATGACTGATATTGCTTTTCGAATCGTTGTACCATAATCCAACACGATTTCTTCGTTGTTTCTATCCTTGTATACAGTTGAAAGGGGATGACCGCCCAATCCTTTTTGTAATAAGAATACCCGTAGATTATCCTTCGTTACATCGTTCGTGTATGAGTTAAACTCGTACTTTTTTAACCCAAGCCTTCGAGCAAATCTAGATATGGGATGTAACGTACCACTCATGAATATGAGGTTCGTATCTTGATCCGTCATGCGTTCAATGGTTGATGACGCATCCATGTCCTTGAGTCCGATAGTTATTTTATCTGTCTTGTTATGGCTTTTTCGATTCCAAAACACGATCGTATCATTGGGATTGGCAGATAATAATTGTACGAAGAATGACACGACCTTTAAAATTGGGGTCGGAAGCAGTTTTCTATCTTTTGCACTATTTACCGTGCTTCCAAGCGTCACGATGTATCGCATCCACTTTTTTGTAAACCCTTTTTTTGCTAAATAATCAACGAATGTCCCACCGAATACATATCGCTTGTTCTTGGCAAGTATCTTGATATCCGTGTCGGGAAATGTCTTGAGAAAGTCACGAAATCGTACCAACATGGAGACAGTACTCGATTTTATGGATGATGATGAGAGTTGCTTGAATGCCTTGCGAATGTCATCAATGGATATGTCTTCTCGGTTGATTTGTCTGATAACATCTAACGAATTATGACCCTCATCCACGATAATCACTCGATCAGATAGTTCTAATCCAACGGAAATTCGTTGAATTTCTGAAAAGATGAAATTGTATGGAGTGATCACGAGATCCGCAGTATCAATGATCTCCTTCATGGTAAAATACGGGCAATAGTTTTCCGAGAGACCGAATTCCACCAAAGATTCGATGTCTAATATCTTCGGTAAGTGTTTTGGGATGAATGCGGGAATGTCGTATTCAAAACTTTGATCGCTTATATCGTCAAAGACACACTTCATTCCTTTTATGTATGTCTTACATAAGTATGATACCGATGAAGAAGGAACGCTTGAGGACGTGATCCACGGATTCACGCAATATTTTTTTCGAGCTCCAAGTACCAAGCACCGAAACACGTGTTTTGCCTTCTTGTTGATTTTCTTGAATTCCTCAACCACGTGTTTGATTTGTGAATGCGTCCGTGTCGCAAATATGACTTGTTCTTTCGTGGAAGATAGTCCCGCAGAAAGAGATGCAAGTGTTTTTCCAATTCCATTTGATCCCTCTAGTAATCCAACTCGCCCGTTTCTGATCCAATCGGACATGTCATCCATGATACCTTCTTGTGCGGGTCGTGGATCGTGAGGAAACAAGTCACGCCAATCAAGAAATCCTTTCATTATAATTTAATATAATGTAACACGCATTTAAAAAAATTAAAGAAGAATTATTTTGACTTACGTATGCCGTATAATACCCCAGTGATTATTAAGGGAGTCATCATACATATTAAAGAGAAGAAAAATAGAAATTCCAAGCTTTGAACACTCAATGCTTTTGGTAATGCTATAAGAACTATGATGCCCCATGCAATCATCGCAGATAGTGATAAAATCATCGTATCCCTATTATGTTTAATGATTTTTTGATCCATTTTCCTTCACTAAAATGATATCATATCGTGTTTTAAATCTTAAAACTTCACGAAAATCTTAAAAGCAAGATAATTGATCACATCATCATGACTAGTAATGAACGCCCAAGTTGGGATGACGTGTTTTTAGAATTAGCGAGAACCATCGCATCTCGCTCTGCATGTTTTAGAAGGAAAGTCGGTGCGGTCATAGTACGGGATGGAAAGTATCCAGTAAGTCTCGGGTACAACGGAGCTCCCCAGCATCAGCCGAATTGCACGGAAATTGGATTTTGTTACCGTGATAAGCATGATATTCGTGCGTTACACCAACTAGAAAAATGTCGTGCCATTGGATCACACGCAGAATCAAACGCCATTGCGATCGCAGCTAGGCAAGGACATTCCACGAAGGATTGCACGATTTATGTCATTGGACACCACACGATTTGCGTGCAATGTAGAGGGTTAATCGCTAATTCTGGTATTAATCGTGTAGTACTTGAAAATGAAGACGGAGAACGTCTTGTTTTTGTTCCATCAAAAGATTGGGTGGAACACGAAGTGGATTTAGAATGAAATAATTCACGAGTCCTTCTTGACTTTTTTCTTTTTCTTAACCTTGATCTTCTTCTTGATCTTGGATTCATCATCTTCGTTTTTCGTGTAAAACTCAGCGATGTCTTTTTTATTAAACTGGGTAATGCGATTTTCGAGCCCATGTAAATGTTGATCGAGAACCCCACGTAATCTTCGCAGATTAGATTCCATTTTACAATGTTCTGGGTCAAGCGAACAAAACGGATAATCATTACAATTAATGACAAAAAACGTTGATGCGGGATCCATCATGAGCGTGTCACCACCACTTTCATCATCAACGTCCATGATGATCCATACTCCATCACGGCATGGAAAGGTTTCTTTATTGATGTTATAAAACGTGTATCGGAATTTCTTCTTGTCGGGTTTATGGTGCTTTTTCTTCAATAATTTTAACTTGGTAAGTTTTCGTAAATTATCACGAACCGTGTCATTGGATACACCGCATTCTGAAAGGGCGTTCTGACATTCATATAGCGTGAGTCCAAAAAATTCCATATCACGATGAATAGCTATTTGAGACGCTTTATGTATGAGCGATAATAATGCGACCATTAACGGTCTCAAACCACTATGTCGAGCAGACGGTGGTCGCTTGCGGTATTCAATTTCTTGTCCCCGTATCTGTTGCTTTTTACCTTCGTAAAAAGTCTTGTCAATGCGATAGATATTATCCTTCGGCTTTTTTTTGCGTTTGTGTTTTGAAACCGTCAAGTCGCTCAACGGATCATCGTCATTTTTGAGGAAGTTTGAATCCATGATACTATGACGCAATACCCTTTTTTTAAAGTTATTTCTGTTTTGTTTTTCATGTAATCGTTCCATTAAAAAATGAATTTCCGATACATTATTTATAAAACCACGAACAACATTTCCATTCATGAAAGCATTGAGATCGGTCAATACATGCATCGAGAATGGACACGAAAAATCGTTTTGTAAAAAAACGTGTAAGGGCGTTGACATCGATTCGGTCACGGTTGGAGACAATATCGACTTGTTGAAGTGCATCCCAGATGAAACGATCGATCTTGTCGTGACATCACCTCCGTATGCGAACAAGAGGAAAAATAGTTATGGTGGCGTTCCAGCAGACAAGTATAACGAGTGGTTCTTACCAATCACGAAAGAGATCAAGCGAATATTAAAACCGACTGGGTCGTTCGTGTTAAACATAAACGATGTCGTGCAAGATCAAGTCAAGCACCCGTACGTGTATGATCTCGTTCGAAACATGGTAGATGATGACTGGAAGTGGATCGATACATTTATTTGGCAAAAACCAAATCCAACACCACGCCAAGTCACGTATCGGTTCAAGGACGGGTTTGAATACATTTATCACTTCACGAAGAACATTCCGTTCAAGCGTGATCCGAGTGCAGTGCGAGTTCCCATGAGTGAAACCACGAAGAAACTCATTAAAAGTGCAAAGAACCGACCCGATTACGATGTTCGGACGTATAGTGTGTCTGGGATGAACAAGAAAGTTTCGAATCTTGCGAAACTCGGTGGGAAGGTATTACCGTCCAACGTGTTGACAATGGGCGTGTCATCTAATAAAACGGTACATACTGCCGTGTATCCCAAGAAATTACCCGAATTTTTCATAAAATTTTTAACCAATAAAGGAGATGTCGTGCTTGATCCCTTCCACGGAAGCGGAACCACGTCCGTAGTTGCGAAAGAGAATTGTAGGCATTACATTGGATTTGATAAAATGCCAGAATATGTAGACGTGTCTAAAAAACGAATTACAGACACGGATAATGATCATTGTGGGGTATTGTAATGGACGGGAACGTGGAATCATGCATCGAGAACGGACACGGAAGGACATTCTGTGAAAACACGTGCAAGAACGTGACACCAAACTCCATTGCGGATGGAGATTCCCTCGAGTTATTGAAGTGCTTGCCTAACGATTCCATTGATCTCATAGTTACTTCACCACCGTATGCGGATAGAAGGAAACAAACGTATGGTGGGCTTCCAGCAGACGATTATAACGAGTGGATCTTGCCGATTACCGATGAACTCCAACGGGTATTGAAACCAGACGGTTCATTTTTCTTGAACATTAAAGACGTTGTCATCAAGGGAGAACGACACCCGTACGTGTATGACTTGGTATTGAACCTCCGTGAACACGGATGGAAATGGATTGACACGTTTGTATGGCACAAAAAAAACCCATTTCCTGGTAAGCGGACACGAAGACTCAAGGATGGGTTTGAGTACGTGTATCATTTCGCAAAAACATTAGATTACAAGTTCTTTCCCGATGAAGTTCGTAAACCCGTGACAGAAATGACGCTCGAACGGATTGGAAGGTTAAAGAAACGTGATCAGTTTCGTGATGAGGCTAAAACTGGATCGGGACTTGGATTTACATTTAAAAACTTAGAAAATATTAAGACTGCACTCCCATCGAATGTTGTTCATCTTTCGACTGAATCACATAACAAGCATCATAGTGCAGTATATCCAGAACGACTTCCAGACTTCTTCGTAAAGGTTGCAAGTGAGAAGGGTGACCTCGTGCTTGATCCGTTTAGTGGGAGTGGTACAACATCCGTGGTTGCGAAGAAAAATTGTCGTGATTATATCGGGTTTGAAAAAATACCAAACTATGCAGAACTTTCAAGGGAACGCATAAGAAACACGTTGTCAAAGTGCAATGTATTGGACATGTAAGATTTTTTAGAGATGATGAAATGAAACCAACCATCAAGTGCAATGATAACCTCGAAGAACTCAAGAAACTTTCAAGCGAATCAGTGGACTTGATTTACATTGATCCCCCCTTCTTTACCCAAAAAAATTGGAAAGATTTTGATGACACGTGGGATTCAATGGACGACTATCTTGAATTCATGCGTCCTCGTATTGAAGAATTCCATCGCATCTTGAAACCAACGGGGTCGTTTTACTTGCACGCAGATTGGCACGCAGATTCATATTTACGAATGGTTTGTGATGATGTTTTTAAACCAGAAAATTTATTATCTCCCATAACGTGGCAACGATCAAGAGGACACGCTTTAGCACGGGGATTTGATAAAGTCACGGATTCAATCTTTTTATATACAAAATCCAACAATTTTACTTTTAATCAACAATATTTTTCAAAACACGATGATGACTTTACACACGAAGAACCAGAAACGGGGAGAATCTTTAACCACTATTCACTTGAAAAATCATCGAATATCAAGGAAGGCGATAAGACACGAATCATAGATGGAAAAAAGGTAACCACGAATCTTGGTTGGACTTGGAGTCAACAAACCTTTGATAAAAAAATAAAAGAAAACCCACACGTGATTTACTGGACAAAAAACGGAAAACCTAGATATAAATTATATTCAGATGAAAGTAAAGGTAAAAAAATATCCAATTTATGGACTGATATTACCATGCTTGCATCTACATCAAAAGAACGACTCGGATATGCCACCCAAAAACCAAAAACACTTCTAGAACGGATCATAAAAACATCGAGTAACGAAGGCGATGTGGTATTGGATGCGTTTAGTGGAAGCGGAACCACTTGCGATGTTGCACGAGAGTTAGGACGGAAAAGCATTTGCATTGATAAGAATCAGAAGGCGTGTGAACTCATGGAGGATCGATTGCAATGAAGATCGGATCAGTAGCATCGTGCATTGAAAACGGACACGATGAATCCTTCTGCAAAATAACGTGCAATGACGTGAAGATCAACGATGTTATCATTGGTGATTCGTTAGATAAAATGAAATGTCTTTCGCCCGAATCCATCGACTTGACCTTTACCACAACGTGCCAGAAAGCCCATTCCTTTAGGTATGGGATGAATGGCACAAACATTTAAATAATGGTTCTATTATATTTTTAGTAACCAACAATTTTTGAGAACCCATCATGCAATATCAGAAAGAAGGTCACAAAGTCTATTCTCTTATTTATCACTTAATATTCGTGGTAAAATATAGACAAAAGGTATTTTTAGATGATATTGGCATAATAGAAGATTTTAAAGATAAAGTGAATGAATTATCCCATACTTTTGATGTAAAATTATTGGAAATTGAATGTGGGATTGATCACGTTCATCTATTAATTTCGGCAAGACCGACTCTTGACATTCCGAAGTTCATCAATTCTATTAAAGGGCATAGTTCACGATATTTAAGATATCAATATAAAGATTTTTTAAAAGATAAATTATGGGGAGATCATTTCTGGAGTCCAAGTTATTTCATTGCTACTACGGGCAATGTTTCTATTGATACCCTAAAAAAATATATTGAAAATCAACGGGGGAAACCAGAAAGTGAAGATTAACCGATCCTATAAATTTAGATTATATCCAAATCAAAAACAGCAGAAGATATTAGATAAAACATTTGGATGCTGTCGATTTTTGTGGAATGAAATGCTTCATGAACGATCTACCACATATCACCAATTGAAAAATGATAAAGATGCGTTATATAATTACAAATACAAAACAGAAAAAGAATATAAACAAACATCCCCTTTTTTAAAAGAAGTTGATTCTAAAGCATTACAATCATCAACGAATACTCTTTTAATCGCTTTTAAGAATTTTTTCAATGGATTGAAGAAAAGAAGGAAGATAGGGTATCCACAATTCAAATCTCGTAAAAATAAGCAATCTTATACAACTTATAACATTAATAACAATATAAAAATTGATTTTGGATCAAAAAGAATTAAATTACCAAAGATTAAGACATGGATCAAATATCAAGATGATCGTATTTTTAAAGAAAAGATTAAACATGTTACCATCTCGAAAACCAAGAGTGGTAAATACTATATTTCTATTCTTATTGAAATTGAAATAGAGGTCGGTTCAAAAACTACAATTAATCACGATAAAATTCAAGCCTTTGACATGTCCTTTCCACATTTTCTCGTTTCGACACAAAATCAAATGGAAAGTCCGCATTTTTATCGAAATGAAGAAAATAAACTAATACAATTACACCGAAGAGTATCCAGAAAGAATAAAGGGTCGAATAATCGAAATAAAGCACGAATACGATTAGCACGAAAATATGATCAAATATATAATCGAAAAAACGATTGGACACATAAAATTAGTAATGAACTTTCTAAAGAATTCGATGTTGTTATTTTAGAAGATTTGAATATTGAAGGCATGAAAAAACTCGGAAAAGGTCACGCTAAAAGTGTAACATTAGATTTTTCATGGAATCAATTTATTTTAGCATTGCGATATAAACTCGAACAACAAGGAAAGCATTTAATCTTAATAGATCGATGGTTTCCATCATCTAAACAATGTTCACAATGTGGGTGGAAAAATGATGATTTGAAATTATCGGATCGAGTCTGGACATGCCAAAAATGTCATGCTATTCATGATCGTGATAAAAATGCATCACGTAATCTGTTCAATGAAGGGATAAAACAATTTAAAACATTAGGAATTACAATTAACTCTACCGTAGGAACTACGGGAAGTCACGCTTGGGAAGATGATGTCAGACTTTCTCAGAAAGTAATTGTCGATGAACCAAGAATCCCATCCCTTTAGGGATGGGTAGTTCAACTCACCACCGTATTATAATGTCAAGGACTATTCACAATGGAAATCGTATGATGAGTATCTCAAGGACATGGAAACTATCATCAAGGAAACACACAGAGTAACAAAAGAAGGTCGTTTTGTTGTCATCAACACGTCACCAGTCATAGTACCACGACCGAAACGAAGTGCAAAAAGCATTCGATACCCCATACCATTTCATTTTAATACTATCATGGAACGGAACGGGTTTGAATTTATCGATGACATAATATGGGTGAAACCCGAAGGGGCATCAAAAAATCGAAATGCGGGGTTTTTCAGACATCGCACGCCATTAGCGTACAAGCCCAATCCCGTATCAGAATACGTGTTAGTATATCGTAAAAAGACCGATAAGCTCATTGATTGGAACATTCGTTCTCATGATAAGATCATTATAAATGATAGCAAGGTCGATGATGGGTATGAACGAACGAATGTATGGCAAATCAATCCGACATGGGATAAGGAACATCCAGCTCCGTTTCCAGAGCAACTCGCAGATCGCATCGTCACGTATTATTCGTTCAAGAATGATGTCGTGTTCGATCCATTTTTGGGTTCGAGAACAACTGCCGTATCCGCAAAACGAAACGGTCGCAACTTTATCGGAATGGAAAAAATGCCGAGGTATGTAAAGCGATCACGTGAACGGTTAAAAAACGTGGATGAAAAATTTGAAACCGTTCATTGAGTTACCCACGCACGTGGAAAAATTTTAATGGAACTGTTTTTTTTATCAGTCATTCGTGTCATCGAGACCATGGACAAGACAATCTCGATAAAACATCTTGTGTAGCACGTCAGCATTTCCCTTCTTACAATACATTGCTGAGAGATATTTATCCACGTCTGGATAGTGTTTCTTTATGAAGAAAAAATAACTCTGCCTATCTTGTTTGATGATGTTTGGAATGCGATGGAAAATTATGTCGATGTTCTTGAGAAACTCGTCCCGTTTTTTTCTCGTGTTTTTATACATGGCTATTGCATGTGGACGAATGGATTCGTGTAACCCCGCCACACGTTGGTCGAACACTTTGTCACGAAGGGACTTGATTACATTCTTTCGGGAGAGCCACCGCGCCGATGCAAACCGATGAAAATATTCATCACGCTTGATCTTTACCAAGAACGTGTTCTTGAAGAAGATCACCCATCCTTCAAAACTAGAGCCATTGATGTCACGTTTTGATTCGTGGATGTTTTCAATGGATACATCGTGAACGTGATATGGTTCCAAGTCAAGTGATCGTGCGAGTTTAATGACGGACGGGGGTGTGAGAAGTTTTTTTGTTCCCATGTCCCGCACGCCAATGAGGATCAATGCATTGCGATCGTATGACGTGACCAAGTGTCCGTTCTTGGCATAATCCGTGAATTTCGGTGAGATCAGCTCGAACATGAACGTGTAACGCTCTACGGGGAGATCATCGAACGTGGCAATATGGTGTGCCATGTCAATGTATTCGTTTTCAAACCCACCTCGAGAACTGAACGCTAGTCGGTCGCCATTACGGTACGGGATGATGAGTACTCCGTCATACTTTTCCGTTACCCATGATTGCAAGTGCGTGGGGATGGGAATGGAAAGTTTTTTGTACTCGAATTCGTTAAAAAACTTGTTAAACGGACGTGCGATTACCCGCATGGTGGCGGTATCTATGATGATGCCTCGAGACACGACAACGTGATCGTTCCAAACTGAGATGTCGTGTTTAGCAATGGCTTGACATGATTGCGTGTAACATAACTTGATAAGATCTCCCTTCTTACTCGCTCTAATCATGTCTGGGTGTGCGTTCGCATAAGAAAGCAAGGATGATATGTTAATTTCCATGATTGATCATCATGATAATGACACTTTTAAGTTAAAATTATTTGTACGGGAACGGTTCACATGCAATCATTTTAATTCATTGTCCACGAAGTATGTCTCATGAATGTCATGACTATTATTGGTATCGTGCTGGCTGGGTTATTCATGGTCGTGTTGGTGATGGTACTTCCGTTAATGGGAAGCGATGAGAAAGATGCACGGGAAGCGATTCGAAGTGTTAGAAAAGAAATCAACGAAGAATTTGATAAAACACGCGAAGTGATTCGTGAATGGGGAGAGCAACGAAGACGATATTTTGAAAATTTGGAGGAATATTACGGATGGTACTAGATTACACGAAGTCCGCCCTTCGATTAGACGATGCGGACGCACTCGTGGATCGTTCCGTTCAAGTTAAGAACATCAAGCTAGATGATCGGGAGTTTGCGATCATCATTAACTTGCACGAAAACCGTGTCGTGATCATTGAATATGATGATGCGGAAGAACATGAAGAAAATGGTGGAATTATTAAAACATTACATCAAAAGTGGTTGTATCACGAGAGAGAACTGTACAATAAAGACGATGTTTATGAACGTCCCCATCGAGGATAACATTTGTTCTCACGGTTCTAGGAGATCACCGCTAAAGGGTGTTGTTGATTATCAAGGATATTCGTTTCATGACAAGTATTGGTATCATAATACTGCAAACGGAGATTCATTATCCCCGTCTCAAGTATCGTCCGCAATGATGTACGATTTTACCGAACTACTAAAGATAATGATAAAATCGTTTTAACCTTTATAAAGGATTGCGATCAATGATCTTTAGATATAGAATTAGCAGAAAAATGATATTTCCCCGTATTAGTGATTACATGCACGGGGGTGACTCTGTCATACATTACATTAAATCTTGTCAAGAACAACCCTTCCCCACGTGAGTGGGGGTGAAAATCATTATGACACGTGCCATACATTACATTAAATTGTGTCAAGCACAACGAATGGATGCAATGCGTAATTCATGGAAATTACGTAACATTACAAGAAAGGATAAACAAAAAAACATCATTGATATTGCGAAACGCATGAAAATACCGCCATTATTAATAATAAGACGATTATTATTATTGGACGATCTTGGTCGCAAGCAAGTTAATCAAGTACTTGAAGGATCGTTATTCATTGATGAAAAATATGCCGAAATGATTGATGGGGCGAGTCAACACGATTTCATTAACACACCGTTAGCGAACAAGCGTGCGAAGGAACGTGGATTGGAAGGCGAGTTGATCTTGCGAGAGTGGATGGAACACCTCAATCTTGAATATGGCATCGATCTTGCGAACGGCATATCAATGCCCGATATCTTGTTGAAGAACCCAATGTCCATATATGATTTGAAGGTAGATTGGATAGAAAGCAAGAGTTCCTTCGGGGGCAAGTTCGAGATGTTTAAACATTCAAAACAATTTAAACGCTTTGACAAGTATGGAAAGGGTATCATTGTTTTTTGGTTCGGATATGAATATAGTAATGGGTTTAACATGATTTCTGGAACCAAGATCAAGAGACTCATGCCACCGAATTTACGACAACGAGTAACCAAGATGCTTGACTTTGTTCCTCCCGAATACACGAAATGGATAAAGGAGTACGGTGGATAATGAAACTCACTAAACAACACACGCTTGACGGGGAATCTTTCTTGACCGACCGATCCGAGAGGATACTATGGGAGAAAAAGATGCGAGATATCATACGCAAGTTCTTGATCGAAACACCACCGTATGATCCGTTTGATCAAGACAATGTGGAACGGGATGTAGAAGACATTTTTGATAACACGGTATGGGTACTCGAAAATACGAAAGAAGTACCCGAGAAAAAAGATTTTCCATCTGGGTACGGGTGTCCAACGTGCCAGTATGACGAATTTCCCGATAATTGCCCAGTAGATTTTTACGTGGGATCCAATGACGTGGTGTATCCAAAACGATCGTATTCGACACCATCCAATGATTACACGTATGATTCGTGGACGGAGACACATTTTTGCCCGATTTGTAAAAAAGAATTTTCGTATGATAATTCGAGTGGATGAACGTGCGTAGCTTGTTGTTGATGGTGATAAAACGGAAGGACGTGAAAAAGCTTGACGAAAAAAAGATCGTGAAAGTTGTTGAAGATAAATTATGGAAGTATTACGAACACGATTTTTATGACGGTAGCATACCAGATCTTTCAAAGTTTGATAGATACATCTTTGGTGGACGGTGGGCTTCTTTTTTAAAAGCCAAGAATGGTAGAACTGGGCTGAAAATGACATT
>Ga0114919_10000707_pt1 | contig 26220 bp, 26 predicted proteins | sample BlataG_FD_88682 | JGI IMG/M metagenome (GOLD analysis project Ga0114919, IMG submission 88682) | Deep subsurface microbial communities from Black Sea to uncover new lineages of life (NeLLi) - Black_00105 metaG | ecosystem: Environmental > Aquatic > Marine > Oceanic > Sediment | place: Atlantic... | reverse complement strand
GGACTGACGTATCATGTAGGTGCTCGGGACCTAGTCTGGCGTTTGCCCCTAGGTGGCTGGCAATGGTGTTTTGCCCTTCCCGGTCAACAAGGATGTGGGCTTGTCCTGACTCCTCTCCTGCCACGTAGCTGATTGCGCTGGTCATGATGCCTTCGGCATCAAGAATGGATACTTGTTGACGGGCGACATCATCGTCCCCGAGGGCACCGATTAGCCCAACTTGCCCTGGCCCCAGAATCCTTGCGGCGGCGACCGCCGTATTGCCTCCCGTGCCTCCTGAGACGCGGGTGATGCGCTTCACGACAACTTCCTCCCCTGGTGCAGGCAGGCGCTCTACGAAGCAACTGACATCCCAGTTTATGGCACCGCACGCCGCCAGTTTAGGCATCCTATTCCCCCAGTATACGCGACAGGAACAGCTTGAGAAAGCGGGGTCCGTCCACGCTGGTGGCCACATGTATTGGTGGCAGAGCACTTTCCTCTTCCGAGTCTAACACCCGAGTGATCCCTCGTTCCTGTCCATGTCCTGCGACTACCTCTACAGGAGCGGACAGGGAGTCGAATAGGGAAACATCCAGCACGCTCGCCAGAGCTAGGGGGTCGTGAAGCTCACAGCGTCCGTGACGCTTCGTCACGTAATCTGCGAGTGTGGCTGCCAGGTGCCCACAGGGGGCGTTGCTCGCCTTGAGCTGTTTCACATGCTGGCCGGTCAGGCAGTTTGCGGGATCAGCGGACACGTCAAGTCCTACGGCGAAGATATCAACCTGGGAGCGGAATACCATTGAAGCTGCCTCCGGATCTTCCCAGATGTTGAATTCAGCAAACGGAGTTGCATTTCCCTTGCCGTATGGCGTGAGACCATATGCTCCTCCCATGATGACTAGCCTGGCTAGGGATTCTGGCAGCTTGGGGTACCGCTCAAAAGCAATAGCCACGTTGGTCAGCGGCCCGGTTGCCACCAGTATGATCTCGCCGGGCTGATCCAGCGCCAACTCAGCCATGAAGTCCCAGGCGCTCGTAGAGTGTAGCGGAAGGTTGGGAGGGGGCAGTCCGCACTGCCCCAGCCCATCCGGCCCGTGGTAGTCCGAAGCATCGACCAGCGGATGCTGTAGTGGCTTTGCCGCGCCTGCAGCCACTGGAATGAGGGTGGCTCCCATGTGTTCCAGAACCCGGCGGGCATTTGCGCTTGTTTTCTCTATCGGGGCGTTACCCGCCACCGTGGTGATGCCTAGGACTCGGATTTCGGGGGATCTCAAGGCCAGCATCAAGGCCAATGCGTCGTCAATGCCAGGATCCATGTCTATGATGACTTTCTTCATCGGACTGTATTAGATACACTAGCACAAATCGGTGAGCAGCATAAGCCGTGAGATACTACAGCGGAGGGGTGTTTGACGGAAGCTGAGTTACGTGACATAACAATGGACACCGCGGAAGCGATTAACCTATTGGAACGGGAATACGGCGCTCTGGAGCAGATGCCGGGGAGAGAACCCCTCGATGTTCTTGTCGAAACCGTCCTTTCGCAGAATACGTCCGATTTGAATTCTGGACGAGCTTTCGAGTTGCTCCTGTCTACCTTTGGCAGTTGGGAGGCCGTGGCGTCTGCCCCTGTGGAGCAGATTGGTCAAGCCATCAAGTCTGGAGGTTTGTCGCGGACTAAGTCAGTGAGGATCAAACAGATATTGGGTAGGATCCAGAGCGAGCAAGGCTGTCTCGGCCTCGGTTTTCTCGAGTCCAGGGGGATTGCTGAGGCGAAGAACTACCTCATGTCGCTCCCTGGGGTAGGGCAGAAGACGGCTAGTTGCGTGTTGCTGTTTGGCATGGGGAAAGAATCCTTGCCAGTGGATACCCACGTCCACAGAGTAGCCAGGCGACTGGGACTGATTAGCGCCAATGTTTCTGTGGAGAAGGCTCATAGCCTGTTGCAGGAGCAAGTGCCGCCTTCAAAGGTGTACCAGTTTCACCTCCACATGATAGAGCACGGCAGGCGGGTCTGCCATGCCCGCGCACCTCGTTGCCACAAGTGTGCCTTGAGCGGCGGATGTCCTAGCTCGCTGGCTTCCCCCGAAGTGGGCAAATCCTAGCCGGGAGGTTTCGCTGCTCCTCTCTCCCATTGCTCCAGTATGAATTCGGCCGCCAGACGGCTTGCCCGAGCCACCACTTTGGAGCATTCCAGATAGGCTCCCGCCTTGGCGAACTCCTCGTATTCCTGGGGGTCGGCCATGTTGTAGTAGCGTCCCAGCCTCGCTATCTGGATATCGCGACAGGTGGTGCTGCCCATTTCTTTCTTGAATCTCTTGAGGAATCTGAAGCCTGCTATCAGCGATTCCTGGAATGCTTCTCTATTCCCCATCTCTTCGTCGGCGGTGGCCAAACCCACTGCCAGCAGAGCGCCGAGCAGTGCTCCGCAGGTTTCGCCCGTCATGGCGATCCCGCCTGCAGAGGAACGGCTGCTTTCAAAGCTGAACCGTCTCCCAACTTGAGGTGCTGTTGAAGGGGAAGCAGCGTACAGCGCGAACAGCCATGGTATTCCTTTTCGTAGTTGTATGCCGTCTCCTCAATCCTATCCAGAAGCTCTGCTTTGGGTAGTCCTTGTGCCATGGTTGACCTCCTTTCTGGTATGCAGTGCTAGCTTATGTTCAAAGCTACGGAGTTGTCAATACGGCGGCGACTGCCAGGTGCTATAATGCCCTTGGACGCATGCCACAAATACTCAGGAGCAAGAACCTTGCCACCAAGTTCCGGATTCTGCTGGAAATGGCTTCAAGGCAGCCCAATGTGCAGCAGAAGGCTGTTGCTGCGAAGCTGGGCATTACCTCGCAGGCTGTCTCGGAATACGTCAAAGAGCTAATGAGAGATGGATGGCTTGGCTCGCAGGGTCGGTCGAGGTACAAGGTGACCAGAGAGGGGGTAGATTGGATCCTGAGGATGACCAGGGAATTGCACAGTTACACTTCCTTTGTGAGCAAGGTGGTGAGCGACATATCAACTTCAACAGCCATAGCTGACAGTGACTTATCCGAAGGACAGTCAGTATCACTTCACATGAAAGGTGGTTTGCTCTTTGCCTCTGCCCTCATAAGTGACAAGGGGGCCAGGGGAAGAACTGTGTCAGAAGCCAGGAGGGGAGAGGATATCGGCGTCTCCAATGTGGAGGGAGTGATAGGGCTGAAGATGGGTGAGGTGACTATAGGCAAGGTGCCCAATGTGCAAGGTGGGGGGTCGAGGGATACTGATCTGGCTCGGTTGAAGGCAGAGGTAGAGAAAGCTGATCTGGTGGGAGTGGTCGGCGTTGAAGCGTTGGTGGCATTGAAGAATGCCGGCGCGAGGCCTGACTACCGTTATGGTGTCAGGGAGGCGGCCATAGAAGCGGCTTCTTGCGGCTTGTCCTTCCTCGTTCTCTGTGCTGAGGACGAAGTTCCTGGGCTGGCGCAGAGGCTGGAAGAACAGGGTCTGGAATACAAGATGCTCAACTTGGCAATGGGGAGAGAGAAACTCCGCCAGTAACTGACGCGCGTTGCCCTCTCCTGAAGCGTAGCGTTATTCTCTCCAGCTGCGTAGGTTTGTCTGACAAAGGCCGTCACGGTCACCCCAACCGCAAAATCTGCTCTGCTGTTGAGGATTGAGGCACCCGCCTGCTAACCCCAACATATTGACAAATCTTAAGCCCTGCTTCAATATATAGTGTATCAAGGAAGTCTCCGCCTCGAGGGCGCATGCCGGACCAGTTTGTGGTGCTAGGGTGGTGGTGCGTAAGGTACACGGATACGTGGAAGCAGCCAGGAGGGAGAGTAGATGACAGAGCACAAAGTTGAGCATATCAGGAAAAGGGAGGGAGCTATCGTCCCCTTCGATGCTGGCAAGATAACCGAGGCCGTATTTAAAGCGTTCAAGTCGGTGGAGGAGGGTGACAGGAGCAAAGCTGAGCGGGTGTCGGAACAGGTGGTTTCTATCCTGGGAATCACCTGCAGAGATGGGCGGATACCGACAGTGGAAGAAGTTCAAGACCTTGTGGAGAAAATGCTCATTGAGAATGGCCACGTCAGTGTCGCCAAGGCCTACATACTCTACAGGGACCAGCATGCCAAATTGAGGGAATCGAGGAGGCTGCTGGAAGGGGCCAGGGGGATGGTAGATGACTATCTCGGCAGGCTGGATTGGCGGGTGAGTGAGAACAGCAATATGGACTATTCGCTCCAGGGGTTGAACAACTACATCTCCTCTGGCATTGCCTCTCGCTACTGGATTGGCAGCATATATCCGCCGGCGATCAGGGAGGCCCATCTCGACGGGGCATTTCATATTCATGATCTGGGCATTCTGGGTGTGTATTGCTGCGGATGGGATTTGAAGGACCTGTTGCTGAAAGGCTTCGGAGGAGTCCGGGGAAAAGTGGAGAGCACTCCTGCGAAGCATCTTCGCAGTGCGTTGGGGCAGATTGTGAATTTCTTCTACACCCTTCAGGGAGAAGCTGCGGGTGCCCAGGCGTTTTCCAACTTTGATACTCTTCTGGCACCCTTTATCCGATACGATGGTCTGGGGTATGAAGATGTCAAGCAGGCAGTGCAGGAATTCATATTCGGCCTGAATGTACCTACGCGGGTTGGTTTTCAAACACCTTTCACCAATCTGTCGTTTGACCTGCTGGCTCCTCCGCTGCTCAGGGATGAAGCGGCCATAGTGGGTGGCAAGCCCGTGGATTCTGCCTATGGTGAGTTCCAGCGTGAGATGGACATGCTCAACAAAGCCTTCTGCGAGATAATGCTGGCAGGGGATGCGAAGGGGCGTATTTTCACCTTCCCTATCCCTACCTACAGCATCACCAGGGATTTCGATTGGCAGAATGGTGACAGGGATGTTCTGTGGAAGATGACGGCGAAGTATGGCATTCCTTATTTCGCCAATTTTGTCAATTCCGACATGAAGCCCGAAGACACTAGGAGCATGTGCTGCCGCCTGAGGCTGGACCTGGGGGAGGTCAGGAAGAGGGGTGGTGGTCTGTTTGGCTCCAATCCCCTTACTGGTAGCATCGGGGTTGTCACCATCAACATGGCGAGGATAGGCTACCTCTCAGGTGGCCGGGAGGAGTTCTTTGCCAGGGTGGGCGAATTAATGTCGTTGGCCAAAGAGAGCCTGGAGATCAAGAGGAAAGCCATAGAGCGGTTCACTCAAGACGGGCTTTATCCCTATTCCAGGGTCTACCTTTCTGCGGTGGAGGAGAGGCTGGGTTCCTATTGGGCCAATCATTTCTCCACGATTGGACTTATTGGCATGAATGAGGCCTGTGTGAATTTCCTGGGCAAGGGGATATCCACCCGGGAAGGGAGGGAGTTTGCCAGGGAAGTGCTCACGTCTATGCGGGAGACCCTTGCCGGGTTTCAGGAGGAGACAGGAGAGCTCTATAACCTGGAGGCGACGCCTGGGGAAGGTGCATGCTACCGGCTTGCCAGGCTGGACAGGCAGAGCTTTCCCCATATCGTTACCGCGGGAGATGCCCAGCCATACTACACCAACTCCACCCACCTTCCTGTGGATTACGGGGGCGATCTCTTTGATGCTCTGATGCACCAGGATGAGCTTCAGAGCCTTTACACTGGTGGTACGGTCTTCCACTGCTACTTGGGGGAGAGGATTGATGATCCCGAAGGCTGCAAACTTCTGGTGAGGCGGATCACGGAGAACGTGCGGATGCCCTACTTCACCCTGACGCCCAGCTTCTCCATCTGTCATACGCACGGGTATATCAGTGGGGAGTGCGCTCAGTGCCCTCTGTGTGGGGAAGAGACAGAGATCTACTCTCGCGTGGTGGGGTACTTCAGGCCCGTCCAGCAGTGGAATGACGGCAAGCGCGAGGAGTTCAGACAGAGAGTGGGGTATGAGTTGGCCGCTGGCGTGTCTTGAAGGCTGGGCGTTTCTCAGTGAAGATCTGCGGTGTGCACGGAGTCTCCCTGATTGACTACCCCGGGAGGATCGCGTCAGTCGTGTTTCTGGGGGGCTGCAATTTCCGGTGCCCCTTCTGTCAGAACGTAAGCCTTGTGGAGGGCTACAGGGCCTTGCCCTCCATGTCCGAGGACTCCGTGCTTGACCTCCTTGGACGCAGGAGAGGCTTCATCGATGGCGTCGTCATTACAGGCGGTGAGCCGTTGATGCACGGGGAGGAGTTGACGCGTCTTCTGGCAAGGTTGAGAGAGACCCGACTGTCGATTAAAGTGGACACCAACGGCTATGACGCCGACATGGTGCGGGAAGTAGTGGTGAGCGGACTGGCAGACTATGTTGCCATGGACGTCAAGACATCGCTTGAGAAGTATCACACGGGTGCGGGCAGAAGGGTCGCCGTCGACAGAATACAGAAGTCCATAGGAATCATCATGGGATCATCGATTGAATACGAGTTCAGGACAACCTGTGTGCCGGGTCTGGTTGAGAAAGCGGATATAGAGGCTATTGCCCGGCTGATCAAAGGTGCGCGGCGCTATTACCTGCAGCAATATAGAGCTGATCGGCCGACCCTGAATCCGGCCTACATGAAGTTGTCTCCGCACCATGGCGAGAAGCTAGAGGAATTCCTCTGTATTGTGCGGGCACACGTCAAGTGGGCTGGTATTCGAGGGATTTGAGTGGGTGGAGGGGCGTGGCAACGTGTGGTGTCGGCAGTCCTCCGCTAGGCTGCATTCGTGCGTGTGGGCAAGCTGCAATGCAGTGCGTCAGGGCTGCCCTGCTATGACAGGTGTGTCGACGCTCTAGGATAAGGTTTGCCGCTTGTTGCGTAGTCAAGTGAACTTGTATAAAATAATCCTAGGTTGTGTAATGAGAGAGCGTGTTCCGGTGCGGCTGAGAATGAGGGAGCGTAGGTGGATTCTAGTCGCGGCTGTCAAGTGCTTCTTGCTGCTTGTGGTGGTGCCTTCTGTCCTGGTGGGGTGTACTCCGACCGAGCCCAAACCTGCGGAAGCTATCGTCGATGACCTGGGAAGGTCGGTCCAAATCGACGAAGTGCCCCGGAGGATTGTGTCCCTGGCTCCTGCGAACACCGAGATACTGTTCGCCCTGGGGTTGGGGGACAGGGTGGTGGGGGTAACGGAGTACTGCAACTACCCGACAGAAGCAGGGGGGAAGGAGAAGATAGGGGGATTCGCCACGCCGGACCTGGAGAGGATAGTCGCTCTGGCCCCGGATCTGGTATTGGCCGGCGGCATACACCAGAAGGAAGTCATTCCTGGTCTGGAGGAGATGGGTCTCACTGTATTTGCCCTAGAGCCAGAGGATCTGGCCGGGATAATGGAGAGCATCAGGGCGGTGGGGCTGATAACCGGGAAGGAGACAGAAGCGTCCGAAGTTACAGCGCAAATGGAAAGCAGGCTGGAGGCAATAACGGGTGAGACAAAGAACGTGGAGAGAACGCCAAGGGTCCTCTACGTTACCTGGCATGATCCGTTGTGGAGCGTTGGCTCGGGCAACATGATTCACGAGTTGATTGAGAAGGCAGGAGGAGAGAATATCTTCCAGGATATTACGGGGCACACGGTTGTCAGCCTGGAAGCAGTCCTGGTGCGTGACCCTGAAGTTATTATTGCTTGCAGCGGTCACGGCGAAGCCGGAGACAAGCCGTTCGAGTGGGTCAAGCAAGAAGCCAGGCTCGGCGTTACTGCGGCCCGCAGGGACAACAGAGTATATGAGGTCGATGCTGACCTTGTTAGCCGCTACGGGCCAAGAGCGGTCGACGCCCTGGAATGGTTCGCTTACTTCATTCATCCTGAGATCTTCGACAAGCCATAGGGAAGGCAGTGGAATGAAGGTTTTTTCTTCGTGGAGTGGGGGGAAGGAATCGACCCTGGCGACTTATAGGGCGATCTCTCTGGGCTACCAGGTTTCACATCTGGTCAACTTCGTCTCTGAGGACGGAAAGAGATCAAGGTCCCACGGCATCTCAGCCCGGATGCTGGACTTGCAGGCCAGGGCTGTGGGGATTCCTCTAGTTCAGGTGAGGACCTCCTGGGACGATTACGAGCGGAGCTTTGGGAAGGTGGTGATGGAACTCAAGGAGGAAGGGGTAGAGGGAGGAGTATTTGGCGACATGGACCTGGAGGAACACCGGGAGTGGATAGAGAAGACCTGCGGCAAGCTGGACTTGAAAGCAGTCCTGCCTCTGTGGGGAATCGCACCGCGGAGCCTGCTGGGAGAGTTCCTGGCCCTGGGGTTCAGGGCGAAGATCGTGGCTACGACATTGGACGAGGCTCTGCTGGGAAGAGAGCTTGATGACGGTCTTATCAAGGAGATTCAACGGTTCGGCTGTCATCTCTGCGGGGAGTCAGGTGAATACCATACCTTCGTGACTGGCGGCCCGATTTTCCGGTGGCCGCTTGACGTGGTCCCGGGCAAAAGAGAGAAGAGAGACGGCGTGTGGTTCCTGGATATCGTCCCGGGCCCTGGCGGTGATAGACGGTCAGCGGCTGCTGTCAAGGAGGTTAGGTGAAAAGAAAAGGCTTGCTCCCGGTATATACCGGTGATGGCAAAGGGAAAAGCACGGCTGCGATCGGCCAGGCCGTTCGGGCGGCGGGTCACGGCCTCAAAGTGGGTGTGGTCTGCTTTTTCAAGGACCCCCGGCGGTTCGGAGACGGCGAGTTCGAGCCGCTGGAGAGGCTGGGAATACGCGTTTTCTTCTTCGCCAGGAAGCATCCCCATTTCTATGAGGGATTGAGTGCTGACGAGGTAAGGGAGGAGTGCCTCAGAGGCGTCGAGTTCGTACGCGGGCTTTTCGCTGACGGAACCTGGGACATGTTGGTTCTGGATGAGCTGAATGTTGGCTTGCGCGATGGATTCCTGAATGAGTCAGAGGTCCTGGAGCTCTTGCAGCGGAAGCCGGAGGAGCTGGAGCTCGTCTTGACCGGGCGGGGGGTGCCGGAGCGTGTCAGGGAAAAGGCAGACCTGATTAGCGAAGTGAAGAAGGTGAAGCACCCCTACGACAGGGGAGTGCCTGCAAGGGAAGGGATTGAGTATTAGCCAATCCACGGTGCCCTGGTCCTCTGGTTGGAGGGCCAAGGTCTATGCCTTGTCGGGGCTTGCCGTGTTGCTCGGGGGGGTCGTTGTATTTGCCTCCACCATGGGCAGCGTTCACATACCGCTTTCAAGCTGCTTCGACATCGTTCTCTCGCGATTGCCCTTTCTCCCTGTTGCGTCATCGTGCCCTGAGAACCTGAGCGTCATAGTCCTGGACATCAGGCTTCCCCGTATCCTTCTGGCAGGGCTGGTAGGGGCGGCTCTGGCGGTGGCTGGGGCCACTTACCAGGGGCTGTTTCGCAATCCCCTGGCTGACCCTTACCTGATTGGCGTTGCTCAGGGAGCCGGGCTGGGCGCTACCATCGGCTTTCTTATCCCTGTCAGCTTTCAATGGGTGAGCTTTGGAGTGGTCTCTCTGCTGGCCTTTGTGGGTGGGTTGAGTGCTGTCGCCATCGTCTATTCGCTGGCTCGCGTGGGCAAGGCTCTGCCGGCAACCACTCTTATCCTTGCCGGAGTGGCACTGGGCGCCTTCTTGTCTGCCATCACGTCCTACCTCTTGACCATTTGTGGCGAGGAGCTGCACGGGATCGTATTCTGGTTGCTCGGCGGACTCTCCCTGACCAAGTGGGCTGAAGTTTGGACAGTTGTCCCCTGCGTGCTGGTAGGGACCACGGTCATCTTTCTTCATGCCCGGCCGCTTAACGTGATGCAGCTTGACGAGGAACAGGCTCAACAGTTGGGCATAAACGTGGAGAGGGTCAAGCTCGTGCTGCTTGGTGCGGCGACGCTCATCACCTCCGCGGCAGTCTGCTTCACTGGCCTCATCGGTTTTGTGGGGATTATCGTGCCCCATGCGGTAAGGCTTATCTGGGGGCCGGATCACCGCTTCCTGCTTCCTTTGTCTACCCTGGTGGGGGGCATATTTCTTATTCTGGCTGACTCCCTGGCCCATACGGTGTTTTCTCCCCAGGAGGTCCCTGTGGGTGTAATAACCGCTTTCTGTGGGGCTCCTTTCTTTCTGTATCTGCTGCGAAGAAGGAGAGGGCTGGCCTTCTTCTGAAGAGGATAGGTAGCGATGATTGAGCTGAGCCATGTGACCCTGGGGTACGATCACCGGGCCGTCTTGAGTGACGTGAGCGTGAGGGTAGGGGAGGGCAGGATTGTGGGTATCATCGGCCCCAACGGGTCGGGGAAATCAACGCTGATCAAAGGGATAACCCGCTTGATCAGGCTTTTCTCGGGCGATATCTTTGTTGACGAGCGGGACTTGAGGAGCTACAAGAGGGAAGAGATCGCCCGGCTTATCGCTACGGTCCCGCAGAATCCCGTTTTGCCCGAAGCTTTCACGGCTTTCGAGGTGGTGCTTATGGGCAGGACGCCTCACCTTGGACTTATTCGCAGTGAGCGGGAAACGGACCGGCGCATAGCCTGGCAGGCAATGGAGGCAACTCAGACTCAGTTCCTTGCCGACCGCAGGGTGTATGAGCTCTCCGGGGGGGAGAGGCAAAGACTGGTTATCGCTCGCGCGCTGACCCAGCAGCCAAGAATTCTCCTTCTTGATGAGCCAACGGCACAGCTGGACATAAACCATCAAGTTGAGATTCTGGATCTGATCACAGACCTGTCCTTTGAGCGGGGCTTGACTGTGGTTGTCGCACTGCACGACCTGAACCTGGCGGCGCAGTATTGCTGTTGGCTGGTGATGCTGAGTGAAGGAAGGGTGCATAGCGAAGGGCCCCCGGCTCAAGTGCTTACGGCCGGCAATATCAAGGACGTCTATGGGGCCGAGGTCTCCGTTCAACCTCACCCGATCAACAAGTTGCCCATGACGGTAATAACAAGAGGCGAGAGCAGGGTGGGAAGGGGACTGTAGCCGCCAGCGGGGGAAATGATGGAAGTCCTGGCTATTCTTGTACTGGCTGTATTGATAGATGCCTCATTCGGAGAGCCGCCTGAGATCGTACACCCGGTGGCGTGGATGGGGAAGGTGATCTCGGCGCTGGAGAGACTTGCACCCGCCGGGGGCGCGAAAGCCCGGTGTCTATACGGCGCTGTGATGGTTCTTGTCACCTTAGTCGCTTTCGGCGCGCCGGTCTATTTCCTGCTGCGCTATGTGAGCGGGCTTGGGTCGCTGGGCTACGTGATTGCTGGCGCCCTGCTGTTGAAGCCGTCTTTTTCATTTGGACCGCTTCGCCGGGCTGCTCTTGAGATGAAACTGCTCCTGGCCGGGGGCGACATCGAGGAGGCCCGGGCGAAGATGCCCACGCTGGTGAGCCGGGGGACCGACAGGCTCGGAAAGCGGCTGATGGTCTCGGCAACGGTGGAATCTGTGGCGGAGAACACCAGCGATAGCCTGGTGGCGCCGCTGTTCTTCTTCTTGCTTTTCGGCGTACCTGGCGCGGTGGCTTATCGCGTGGTGAATACTGCGGATGCCATGATTGGCTATCACGGGCGATACGAATACCTGGGCAGATTCGCCGCGAAGCTGGACGACGTCCTGAATTTCATCCCGGCGAGAATCTCCGGACTGCTGATAGTGGCAGCTGCCTATCTGAGTGGTGGCAGTGGCAGGGATGCGTGGCGCGTTATGCTTCGGGACCACCGCAAGACGGAGAGCCCCAACGCGGGCTGGCCGATGAGCGCTGCAGCGGGAGCACTTGAGGTTCGTCTGGAAAAGGAGGGTTGCTATAGCCTGGGCGATGCCGTTGGTGCTCTGTCACCTGCGGTGATTGAACGTGGAGTAGTGCTGGCGACGGTGTCCGCATTGCTCTGGGTCTCATGCTGTTCAATTGTGGAGGCGATGTTCCTTGTCTTTGCGAGCTAGACCGGAAATAGCCCGGGTGACGGGCTGCCCGCACGGCGGCATCGACTACGCCGAGCTGGAGGCTGTCGGTGTCTCCAGTGACGGGATCATCGATTTCAGTGCGAACCTGAATCCCTTCGGCCCGCCGCCGGAGGTAGTGCAGACGCTGTGCGATGCGAGCCACCAGTCGGTGGAAGCGGTGGGGCGTTATCCTGACTCTGAGGCCATCCATCTGAGGCGTTCTCTGGCCAAGGCGCTGGGCGTGGGACCGGAGAACATAGCCGCCGGCAACGGTTCCACTGAGCTCATACGCCTGACAGCCCTGGCCTACTTCGGCAAGGGAGAGCGGGTCCTGATTGTGGAGCCTACTTTCGGCGAATACCAGGTCGCCTGTCGGATTACGGGTGCAACTGTCATTGAGCAAAGGCTGTCGAGGGACAACGATTTCCAGCCGGACGTAGATGAAATGGTTGACCTTATCCGGCGGCATCGCCCCAAGGGCATCTTTGTCTGTAATCCCAACAATCCGACGGGAAGGTATCTCCCGCGGGAGGGACTTGAGAGGATTCTGGATGCCGCCAGTGATTGCCTCGTTGTCCTGGATGAGGCCTACGTCGGCTTCGTGGACAACGCCTGGTCCTCTCTGAGCCTGGCCCTGCGGTCGTTGTCTGCGGGCGAGGAGGGGGGCAGTCTTCTCATCCTGCGCTCTATGACCAAGGACTATGCCATGGCGGGGCTCCGGCTGGGTTACGCCGTAGCCACGGAGGAGATTATCACCACCCTGCGCCGTGTCTGTCCGCCGTGGAATGTCAACGTTCTGGCGCAGAAGACGGGCGTGACCGCCGTAGCCAGTGACCGTTACTTGAGGCGCTGTAAGAGGGAGCTCAGGAAGGCAAGGAGCTATCTCGTTGCCGAGCTTTCCAGTCTTGGGTTGCCGCCTCTCCGCTCGGAGGCAAACTTCTTTCTGGTCGAAGTCGGGGACGCGCGGAAGTTCCGGCGTGAGCTGCTCGAACGCGGAGTACTGGTGCGCGACTGCAGTTCGTTCGGGCTGCCGCACTACGTTCGCATTGCGCCCCGCACCTTGCCTGAATGCCGGAGCTTGGTGGACAGCATCAGGGAGATAAGGGACAGATGAGTGCACCGGGGCTGATTCAGCAGGGATGATCGCAGTTGCAGGGCATCTTGCCGGGGCATCGAGAGAGGTATTGAGTACGGAGGATTCGAATGAACGATAGGCTGTCCAGAGTGTTGGCGGAAATCGGCCCTGTTGATAGGGAGGCCATGGAGGCGGCCCGGACTCGCCAGGATCAATTGACCAAGCCGCAGGGCAGCCTGGGGCGCTTGGAGGACCTGGCGGTCACGATAGCCGGCATCAAGGGCAAGATAGTCCCCGGTTTCGAGAACAGAGCTATCGTGACGATGGCTGCGGATCACGGCGTTGTCTGCGAAGGAGTAGCGCTCTATCCTCAAGAGGTGACCAGGCAGATGGTACGCAACTTCCTGAATGGTGGCGCTGCCATAAACGTTCTGGCCGGCTTCATCGGTGCCCGGGTTGTCGTCGTTGATATGGGCGTGATTGGCGGATTTGAACCGCAGAGAGGTCTGGTCTGCAGGACGATCGGCTATGGTACCAGGAACATGGCAAAGGGGCCGGCAATGACGCGCCGGCAGGCGATGGATGCTATCGAGGCTGGTGTGGGAGTGATAGAGGCGGAGATAGCCAGGGGACTTGATATTGTGGGCACCGGGGACATGGGTATTGGCAATACCACTGCCAGCAGCGCCATACTTGCCGCGGTCACGGGAGAGCCGGTTCAAGAGGTGACCGGGCGAGGTACCGGCGTGGCCGATGCCCAGTTGGCACACAAGGTCGGCGTGATCAGAAGAGCTTTGGAGACGAACATGCCTGACCCTGAGGACCCGGTTGATGTCCTGGCCAAGGTGGGAGGTTTCGAGATCGGAGGTCTGGTGGGGGTCATGCTTGGGGCGGCAGGGCACCGCGTTCCTGTGGTCATCGACGGCTTTGTCTCGGGGGCTGCAGCGCTGATTGCGGCCGGCCTGTCGCCCGGACTGAAGGACTACCTTATCGCCGGTCACCTTTCTGCCGAGAGCGGGCACAAGGCACTGCTGCGGTATCTGGGACTGGCCCCACTTCTGACTCTGGAGATGCGTCTGGGCGAGGGAACGGGGGCGGCGCTGGGGATCGCAATCGTGGAGGCGGCGGTGAGGGCGTTGGCGGGAATGGCTACCTTCGGTGAGGCTGGCGTTTCCACGGTTGAGAAGGAGGGGAGTGCTTGAGATTCTGGGTCGCCTGGCAATTCCTGACGGTCCTGCCTGCTCCGCGCCGCGGGGAGCCTGTTGCTGAAGGCCTGGGGAAGTCGCTGGGCTTCTTCCCCGTAGTCGGGCTGGTCTTGGGCTTGGCCCTGTTTGGGCTGGACCGGTTGATGGGGCTGTTTCTGCCTGCGCTGCTGGTCAATGCCCTGCTGGTAACCGCCCTTATCGTCCTTACGGGGGCGCTGCATCTTGACGGCTTCATCGATACTTGCGACGGGCTTGCTGTAGCCAGCTCAACCCGGGACAAGTTGAGAGCGATGAGCGACAGTCGAGTTGGCGGATTTGGCGTGGTTGGGGGATGCTGTCTGATTGTGTGCAAGTTCGCCGCACTGGCCGCCTTGCCCGGGGCGTTGCGCGGGGCTGCCCTGATTCTTATGCCTGTCCTGGGTCGCTGGGGCATGGTCGGTGTCGTCTCCTTCTTCGGTTCCGCGAAGAAGCAGGGAATGGGGTCGCTGGTAAAACAAGAGGCCGGTTGGAAGAACGCCGCCATTGCCACCGTGTTTTCCGTAGTGGTGGCGATGGTCTTACTGGGGTGGTGGGGAGCGGCAGTACTGGGGGGGCTTTGCCTCGTTCTTCTGGGAGCTTCAAGATGGCTTTGTCATGTATTTGGGGGGCTCACGGGGGATACGTACGGAGCAATAGGTGAGTTCGCCGAGCTGGCCGTGCTGATTTTAGTTGTCCTGGTTGGTGGATTGGGAGGCTGTGGCTGGCTGGGCTCGCTCTTATGAGAATGGCAGGGTAATGTCGTTGTCAGGCAGACTTGCTGGTGTTCGACGGCAGCGGGCGAAGGTGGAGAATAGTAGGACGGAGTGGTCCTGTGGCTAAGGAATTCGTGCTCATTCTGGGTGGGGCGCGCAGCGGGAAGAGTAGTTACGCCCAGGCACTGGCTGGAAGACTGGGCAGGAAAGTGCTCTTTGTGGCTACTGCGCAGCCTCTTGATGAGGAGATGGCCTGGCGCATTGAGGAGCACAGGAGAAGACGTCCTCAGGGTTGGCGGACTGCGGAAATCCCTGCGGATGTTGGTCGGAAGTTGGGAGAAGAAGTTGGGGATTCCGACGTAGTCCTTCTCGATTGCCTGACCTTGCTTGTTTCCAACATCGTTACACGTGTCAGCCCCTGCCCCCTGGAGAATCCTGCTCCCGGTGCGATTCCGAACGAAGCAATGGGCCTCAAGAGAACAGAGATCACCGGGGTGGAGAAACTGGTTATTGGGGAAGTGGAAGACTTGGTCGCATGCATCAGCAAATACGAAGGCACCTTCATAGTGGTTTCCAACGAAGTGGGGCTGGGCCTGGTGCCGGATAGCCAACTGGGGCGACTCTACCGGGACCTTCTCGGCAGAGCTAATCAGCTTCTAGCCCAGCAGGCTCACCAGGTCTACTTCATGGCCTCCGGCATTCCCGTGAAGATCAAGGGCTAGTTTTGCAGAGTTCCCAACCCTATCCCGGGTTCAGTTCCCGTGTTGAGGTTGTCAGGCTCGCCCTCAGGGGAGTTCTTAAGCTTGGCCCCAATGTCATCTTGAATGCTCTCTGCCGACGCTGTTCCAGACTCCTCTGCGAGCGTCATTTAGAACGAAGTGAAGACCCCCGAAGGCGCTCATCTAGAGGCCTCGAAAGACCGCAGACCCTGCAATGCGTTCTGCCGATGGCGGCCCCGCAGAGTGGGCACTTCTCCTGTCCGCTGTTGGCTTGTGGTATTTCTCCTACGACTTCACTGTAGATACGGTAATAGGCGTAGTGCTCCTTGTTGATGAACCCTATGCCAGTTCTCTTTGTTGCTGCCTCGAACTCTTCGTCCGATACTGCGTTGCCAACCACCTTGTGAAGCTCGGTGGAGCCGGAGCCGTATTCTATGGCATCTTTTCCCCTCCACACTACTTCGGGTGGGATGAGATCCTCGAAGCTCTTTCTCAAAATGTATTTGCCAATGCCTTCACTGACCTTAAGGGTCGGGATTATGTCCAGGGCAAAGCTGACAAGATCCTTGTCGAGGAAAGGTTGCTGTATCTGGATGCCCAGGGTCCGGCCAAGTTCGTTGGCTGAGAAATGCCAGCTCTTCGAGAGTCGCTTCAGGTACCTGTCCAGGTCTTTGGGGGACAGATCTGCCATGTAGGAGTATCCCGCAAATAGCTCATCGCTTCCATCGCCCGTCATAATCGAACTGATGTTGTCTTCCCGCGCAAGTCCGAGGGCGAAATACAGGGAAAGGTCGTTGGGCAAGGCAAGGTCGAAGGTTCTCAAGATCCTGATGACCTGGGGGAGCGCGTTTAGCGCTTCCTGGGTAGTGTACTCTATCTTCTTGTGCTCTATTCTGAGGAGCTTCGCGATCATGTCCGAGTATACGAGGTCAGGTGCTCGGGCATCTTTCAGTGCTGCCGTGAAAGCGGTGGATGGCTTGGCTAAGAAGGCCAGGATGCTTGTGTCCAGCCCCCCCGACAACAGGATGCTGTCAGCTCTGTTCCTGTAGGTGGCTTCTTTGAGCTTCGCTCTCAGTTGTTCGCAGGTCTTCATGTACGGCGTTCCGTATTTTAGCATCTCTGTCGGGCGACTGCGTTTGGAGCCGTGTACCACTTCGCTATGACGTAGGCTCTGCCCCCGCGGCTTTTCGTTGCACCCGGCACCTGGTGCCTATGACCTGGCAGTAGCTGTGGTTTTGACTTGCGTCATCCATCTTGCTATCGTTGTGATACTGGGTAAGAGTTGACTATGCTTGCCTGGTAAGGAGGGGAGGCATGACAGAGAAGCAGGCTTGGTTGTGCCAGTGGATGTTTCCCGACTTGAGCTCTCCGTCGGTAGGATGAAGAGCGTAGCGCTTGGTAGCTGGTGGGTGTTGGCGGAGAGCACGTGGAAGCCCCGAGCTCTTTGCGTGTAAGTGCGGCTCTGTGGAGATAGAGTCACAGCTGCTCAGCCTGAAGCTGAAGGGGAAGAGTAGGGGTAGTCTGCCGAATGGCAAATGAGTAACAGCGAGTTCCGGATATTGGAGCTCGCTGTTATTGTTCCTTGGGTCTGTTGCCCTGGTATCCCGGTGGTCACCTGAGCAGGTGGATGATGAAGTTTACGGCTATGGTGAGCAGAATGCTGACTATGAGGCAGGTCGCTATGGGGAAGAACAACTGAAGATTCCCCTTCTGCACGAATATGTCTCCCGGCAGCCTTCCCAGAAGCGGAACTCGCTGCCATAAGACCAGCGACAGGCCCAGGACAACAATGAAAACCCCAACTAGGATTAGGACCTTGCCTATGCTCTGAAACCACATATACTAATCTGCTCGAAGCGGGTTGTAGCCTATTGAGCTGCTACCTTTGGCACACCCTGGCTAGTATAATGCTAGATGAAACAAATGAAAAATACGACTACTTCCTACGGCAGAGAATTGATGGTGAGTATACCGCGAGGCACTCTCATCGACATAGAGACGACTGGTCTGGACAAAGCCCACGACGAGATTGTGGTCTTCGGCTATATTCAGGGAAGTTGCATTGAGATAATATGTCGCACTTCGAGAGAGGAAGAGCCCTTTATCGCTCAGATTGCGAGGCTCGTCCTGGAATTGCCCAGGCCATTCTATGCCTACAATTTATCCTTTGAGAAGGAATTCCTCAGGGCCAAGGGGATGACCATAGAAGGAATAGACCTATTTCAGCCTTGGAAGGAAAAGGCGGATAGGCTTGGCCTCAAATGGCCCAAGCTGGATGAGTTATTCTCCCATGCAGAGTATTATTTCAATGAGCCGGTAGTGCATGGCAAAGATGTGCCTTGGCTGTGGGGCAGGTTCCTTGAGACAGGAGATAGAGACTACCTTCAGCAGATCATAAGACACAACGAATCTGATTTGCTTAGAGAGCTATTCCTCCTGGTGTACTACCGCGAGAGCTATAGAATTTGACAGATTTCGGAGATATGGCATTCTTCTGTCCTTCCTGGGACTCCGGCATTGAGCCGCCGGCGCATGATCGAATTGCCATTTCCGTCGCTATCACATCCGAGGGCAACTAGCACCTGCTGTCATGACACTTGCTACTGTGAACAGGGCTGTTTGGCCCGGGCCTATTCAGGAGTTGTATCGCCGACGTTGGTGCATCTGGATCGTGGCGATCCTCGCTCATACGATAGGTATGTTTCATCGTGCAGCAATGGCGCCCGTCGCTGACCGGCTAATGGCTGATTTCAACATCAGCGCGGCGGTTTTCGGAAGTTTGGGCGCGGCGTATTTCTATATTTACGCTGCTATGCAGCTCCCCTCTGGCACTCTGGCCGACACGCTGGGCCCTCGGAAGACGCTCACTGCCGGACTTCTGCTGTCGATTCTGGGTTCCCTAGTCATGGGCTTGGCTCCTTCCTTCGGCGTCATATACGTAGGGCGACTGATGGTGAGCTTTGGTGTGTCTGTGGCCTGGCTTAGCGTTGTTAAGGTGATTATGGGGTGGTTCTGGGCGCGGGAGGTGGCTACCATGACGGGACTCTCTGTTGCAGTGGCGCACTTGGGACAGATAGCTGCCGCTACTCCTCTGGCGCTGCTGGTGATGTGGGCTGGCTGGCGGATGTCGTTCGTTGCCATAGCTGGTCTCAGCCTTGTCCTGGTCGTAGCCATCTGGCTTGCTGTAAAGGATAGCCCTGCTCAGGCGGGTTTGCCGACTATAGCTGAGTTCGAGGGAGAAAGTGCCGCGCAGGTCCCTGAGTCAGGCGCCTGTGTAATTCCGAGTGTGGCAGAGAGGTTCAAGATGGTGGTTGCCAACAAACAGCTCTGGCCACTCGTGCTGGTGGGCTTGGGATCATACGGCTCCTATTCCACCCTGTTTCACAACTGGGTAGTGATCTACCTGATGCAGGTATATGATGTGCAGCGCGACTTCGCGGCCAACCTTGTCCTCGTCGCTGGGCTTGGCATAATGCTGGGTGCTCCGACATTCGGTTTTCTCTCTGATCGCATACTACAGCGACGCCTGCCTCTGGTGATGAGTACTGGGTTGTCCCTGGTATGTCTTGTGCTCTTGACCTTGTGGAATGCTGGCAAACCGCCCCTTGTGGCAGTCTACCCCTTGTGCTTCTTCATCGGCTTCGGCACGGGCGCAGTGCCCATTACCTTTGCTTGTGTCAGAGATATCGTTCCATCTTCTGTTCGAGGCATGGCATCTGGCTTGGTCAACATGGGTGCGTTTGTTGGTGCTGCCGTGATCCAGCCACTGTTTGGCTATGTCCTGGACTTGGGATGGGAAGGCAAGATGGTTGAGGGTGCTCGTGTCTATCCATTGGGTGCTTTCCAGCAAAGCCTCATGTTATGTTGCGGCTTGATCACACTGGGCTTCCTTGGTGCGCTGCTTGTAAGGGAAACCCGTTGCCTGGATCGGGCTGCGTCCTGAGGTATGCTTCTTGGCGTCTCTCTGGACAAGCTATAATGCAACAGGGAGATGAGTGCGAGGATTTGCAGGTGGTAGTCTGCCTGTCCGAAGAGGTCATAAGTGATGACATCTGCAAAGAACTGGAGCGCTGAAGAGGAGGGCCTCTCTTTTCTATGACGGAAATCATCTTGGTGAGACACGGAGAAACCGAATGGAATACGGGCCGAGTATATAGAGGGAGGGCTGATGTGGGTTTGGACAAAGTGGGCATCAAACAGGCGGAGCTTCTGGGGAGATATCTTGGCGGTTTGAAACCGGACGCTATCTATTCTAGCCCGCTGAAGCGGGCGTTGGATACGGCGATTGCCCTGACTCAATACCAGGCTATTGATGTGCAGGTTAGCGACGCTCTCATAGATTTCGACTATGGGAAATGGCAGGGTTTGTCTGATGAGGAGGCAAGAATGTCGTATCCGGTCCTTCACCGCAGGTGGTACGCTAGGCCTCACTTGGTGACGATGCCCGGAGGAGAGAGCTTGGGTGACGTAAGGAAGAGAGCCCTGGCAGCAGTTGACGAAGTGGCTTCCAGATACGATGGCTGTGTCGTTCTCGTGTCGCATCGAGTGGTGAATAAGGTTCTGATATGCGCTCTATTGGGACTGGACAATTCGCACTTCTGGAATATCAGGCAGGATGTAGGTGGGATGACGACTTTCGGCTACGTTGACAGCCGTTTCGTCCTGACCGGGCATAATGACACTTCATACCTGGCGGAGATGCGAACCATCCTTGACGATTTCTAGTGGAAAGTCGTCGGAAACGTCGGTCCTAGGTTTCGAACCATCCTGAATGACTGCTGTCGACCGAGCGGCCGTCGGTGACTATGTAGACCATCAACCGCGTGCGTGTGGCTGTGGGAGCTCGCAGATAAACAGTGACTGTTGCCGATTGGCCTGCCTCTAGGTCGAAGGGATCGCTTGTAGCGGAGTTCAGAATGCGGTCTTCGCCGGCGTAGAAGCCAGCCAGTATGTGGATGTCATGTGCGACAGCGGTGCCCAGGTTTTCTACTACGGTTGTCAACTTGTAATGTTTTTCTTCGATGGTGGCCTTCCAGCTATGAGTCATGACAGGGGCGGGGACGATATCGTAGATGTATGCAGGTTGGCTTCGGTACTCGGATGGGACAACACCCGCTCTTCCTGCCTCCCCGGTTGTCTCTAGGTAGAAGTATCTCTTACCGTTGTGTCTGTAATAAGTCCCGCAAAAGCCCCGGCCTTCCAATACGCCAATTGCTATGTGGCTGGTCAGGTTAACCAGCACGATGTCATAGCCCATAGTGTGCAGCACTTTCGCCAGCAGTATTGAGGTGTCCTCGCAGTCGCCTCCTTCGTCCACCAGTGTCTCAATCGGGTATCTCGGGTATTCGTCGTAGCCGGTGGTGTCGATGTCTAGGGCATAAGGGAGCTTTTGGACGAACGAGGCGGCGAAATGGAGTGTGTCATATTCGTCGAAGCCCCTCTTCTGAGCCTCCTCTTGCAGCTTCCGTGCCAATTCGCCTGTATAGGCAGTATCTCTTGGATCGGTGACGTAGACTGAGTAGTTGTGGGTCGGGGGCCGCGGCTTCGCCCTGTAGTAGTCGTAGAGAGCTTGCGGGATTTGTAGCTCCCACGTCCACTCGTGGTCGCCGCATGGCCAGTAGGACCAGGTGAAACTTCTGGTTATCAACTCGCTCGCCCCGAAGCTGTCCGGAGTCAGATTAGAGAATGAGGGGGGTGGTGTCGGAATAACCTCAGGGACCGATGCTACCTGACACGAAGGCGCGATTGCCGATACGGCAAGCAGAAGTACTACTGAAGCTACCCTCTTGACCCTGTTGCCAATCGGGTCTCTGCTAGACTTGAGGATTCTGCACCCCGTATCAGTTGTACTTGTTCTTAGTGGCTGGTTCTTCTTGGGGGGTATGGCGCGCCTAGAGGGATTCGAACCCACGACACCCGGTTCCGAAGACCGGTGCTCTTGTCCACTGAGCTATAGGCGCAAGGGTGAACGGTGGGATTTGAACCCACGATCTCCAGGGCCACAACCTGGCGCCTTAAACCACTGGGCTACGCTCACCACGGACAGCAGTATTATACTCACGATTGCCACCGCTTTCAATCTTGGGGCTTGAAGCTATCCCAGCCCCATGGCTCTAGCTATCGTCTCCAGGTATAGGCTGGACTGGTTATAGGAGAGTTCAACGGCTCTCGCTCGCGTGGTGTAGAAGTGCAAATCGTGCTCCGCGGTGACTCCCATGGCTCCGTGAATCTGATGCGCCGGATTGAAAACACGCGATGCAGCCTCGTTTATCCATGACTTGGCTACTGCCGTCTCTTTGACACAGGTAAGGCCCTCGCTTAGCATCCAGGCCGCTTGGTAGGTACTGAGTCTTGCTCCCTCTACGTAGGTATACATGTCAGCACAGTAGTGCTGCAACGCTTGGAAAGTCCCGATGGGCCGACCAAACTGCTTCCTTTCCTTGGCATATGCAACAGTATCCTCTAGGACCCACTGGAGATTCCCCACTATTTGGCAGCATTTTGCCACGTCGCTCCTCTGCACAATCCTGCTTACCTCAGGCCATCCCTGGTCAAGTTGTCCCAGGATGTTCTCCTTGGGCACTCGCACCTCATCGAACACCACCTCGCAAAGTTTCTCGTGAGCCATGGTTTCCATGACTGTACACGTCACTCCGGGGCTCTTGGCATCCGCTATTAGCAGGGTGATTCCCTGTTCCTGCCTGCTGGTTCTGACCACACATAGGAGATAGTCGGCAACATTAGCATAGGGAACGAACAACTTGCTTCCACTTATGTTGTAGGTGTTCCCATCGGGAATAGCCTCGACTGCGATCGCCTTGGAGTCGTGTCCTAGCTTGGGCTCAAGCAGAGCCAGGCTGAAGATAGCCCTGCCACTGGCTATGTCAGGCAGATATAGCTTCTTCTGTCTCTCGCTACCGGCCTCCAAGACTGGTAGACCACCGAGAACCACAGTGGGGAAGAAAGGCGATGGTAAGCAAGCTCGCCCCATCTCTTCTAGCAAGACCGAAAGGTCGAGGAAGCTCATGCCGCTGCCTCCGTACGCTTCTGAAAACACGAGGCCCAGCCAGCCCAGAGTCGCCATTTCCTGCCACAGCTCTGTGGAGTAGCCTTTGGCATCTTGCTCCATCAGCTTGACGAAGCTCTTGGGGCATCTCTCCTCAAGCAATTCACGCGCTGCCTGTTTCAGCATCTCCTGCTCTTCAGAAAGCGCTAGGTTCACTCTATCCTCCTAGTCAAGTGGCTCCTTCTTCCTAATCAGTGGGCAGTCCCAGGCCTCTGGTAGCTATGATGTTCTTCAGGATTTCCCTGCTACCTGCCTGAAGGCTGTATCCCTTGGAACCTAAGTATGAGTGGGATGCCAGGCCTTCAAACGGAGCGTACTTGGAACCAGCCTGCAGCACTCCGTACGGGCCGAGAATTTCCATTGCTGTGTTAGCCAGATGCTGCTCGAAGGCGGTGGCATAGGACTTGGACACGGCGGCTTCCACCGTCGGGGGACGCCCTTCATCCATCACCGTGGCGACTTTGTACATGAGGAGTCTTCCCACTTCAAATTCAACCTGAAGTTGTGCCAATTTGTGTCGGACTATGGCATCCTGCGACAACGCTCTCCCACCGCATTCTGTCTCCTTGACGAATGTGATGATGGCGTCAAATAGAGCGTAGTTGCCCATCAGTCTTTCCATGCCGCCTCTCTCGTAGGCGAGTTGCTCTATGACTTGGTAGAAACCCCTGTTCTTCTCTCCTATCATGCATCTCTTTGGCACTCGAACGTTATCGAAGAAAATGTCGTTCCAAGCCTCTGTGCCAGTGATATCAATCATGGGGATACGGGAGATTCCGGGAAGGTCCATAGGAACGAGGAACTCGCTTATGCCTCTATGCTTGGGAGCGTCCATATCGGTCCTTGCGAACAGGTCAATATGCTTGATGAACGAGGCGCCGCTGGTCCATGTCTTCTGCCCGTTGATCACGTACGCATCACCATCCTCAGTAGCTCTTGTCTTGAGGGAAGCCAAGTCCGAACCGGATTCTGGCTCACTCATCCCCAGCCCAACGTACAATTCCCCTGCCATGATCTTGGGTAGGAATTCCCGTTTCTGTTCCTCAGATCCATAGCTGAGTATCGAGCCACCTATTTGCCGGTCGGTGAACCAGTGACAGGCAGCGGGCGCTCCGTAGCGCAACATTTCCTCGGTGACCACCAAACGGTCGATGAAGCTACGTTCCTGCCCTCCGTATTCCTTGGGCCAAGTTAGCCCAATCCAGCCTCTCTGCGCTACCCTCTTGGTGAATGCCGGGTCATACCCCTGTATCCAGGCATCACAGCCTGGCTTCCACAGCCCTCTTTCTATCTCACCTTCCAAGAAGTTGCGTACTTCTTGTCTCAGCGTGTTCTGCTCTTCACTGAAACCGAAATCCATATGACTCTCTCAGAGGTTGATATTGGAGTACTTTCGCCAGCGCGTAGTTACGGACTTCTTCGCCAAGACATCCAGGGCACGGTTTATGCATTTCCTGGTGGTGCGCGGCGCGATGATGTCGTCGATATAGCCTCGCTCCGCAGCAGGATATGGACGCTCGTATAGTTCCGAGTACTCCTTTATCTTCTTTGCCTTCTCCTCTTCGGGGTTCTCTGCCTCTCTAATATCTCGGGCAAATATGACGCTGGCAGCAGTCTCTGCGCCTACGATAGAGACCCGGGCGGTAGGCCACGCGAACACGAAATCAGCGCCAATAGACTTGTCCAGCATGCCGTAATGAGCGCCAGCATAGGATTTTCGGACTATTATCGAGATCAGCGGTACAGTGGCATCGGCCCACGAGTAGAGCAGCTTGGCACCATGACGCAATATGCCTGCCCAATCTTGTTGGGAGCCTATCATGTAGCCAGGGCAATCTGTAAGAGAGATGAGGGGGGTGTTGAAGAGGTCGCAGAAGCGAATGAATCTGGCCAATTTGTCGCACGCATTGATGTCCAGAACACCTGCCTTGACCCCAGGCTGGTTGGAGACTATGCCGACGGGACGCCCATTCATGCGAGCAAAGCCGCATATCGCGTTTGAAGCGTAACACTTGAGTATCTCGAGGAAATGCCCTTCGTCCACAACGCTCTTGATGATTTCGTACATATCGTACGGCTTCGCTGGATCGTCAGGGATTATGGTGTCGAATTCAGCGATCTCCCTTTCGGGGCTATCGTCGGTGTCGATTCGTGGCGGCTGCTCCTGATTGTTAGAGGGGAAGAAGGAGAGAAGCTCCTTGCATCTATCCAGACAATCCCTGTCGTCTTCGGCCACTATGTGTGTCTGTCCGGACTTGATGGCATGGCTCCTCCAGCCACTGAGTTCTTCGAGGCTGATCTCTTCTCCGGTTTGCGTTCTCACGAAGGCAGGGCCGGCGATGCCCATGAAGCCTGTTTGCCTTGCCTGGATGACGAAATCCATCATCACCGGGTGGTATGCCTGTCCTCCCAAGCAAGGGCCCATCAGCAGAGATATCTGGGGGATTATTCCGGAGGCTTCTATCTGGGATCTGAACGTCCAGCCGTAGGATTCCAGGGTGTCCATGCCTTCGTGCAGTCGTGCGCCCGCTGAGTCGTTCATGGTTACGAATGGCCAGCCTTTTTCCTTGGCAAACCTGATGGCGGAGGCAAGCTTCTTGCCATGGTATTCGCCGAAAGTCCCCATCATGGCGGTGTAGTCCTCAGCACCGGCAACTACACATCTTCCGCTCACCTTGCCGAATCCAGTGACAATTCCCTCAGCAGGCACCTCTCGTTTGTCCATTCCGAAAGCGGTGGTTCTGTGCTTGACCCACAATCCCAGCTCAGTGAAAGTACCAGAGTCGAAGAAGTAGTCTATCCTTTCGCGTGCAGACATCTGTCCCTTCTGGTGGCGCTCCTCGATCGCCCTGGGACTTCCCATCTGCAGAAGGCGCCTTCTGGCGCGTTCCCACTGCTCGATTCTCTGTGCTGTTGTGCCTCCGGTTACGTCGCTCATCACTCCACTCTCTTTCTTCGGTTCATCGCTGCTAGCCTGCGGCTTGTGCGAGTACCTGTGCCTGATGGTGTAGCCAACTCTGTTGTGGCGTCATGAAAGGCCATGTATCTATAGCACAGAATAGTGGCGAATTCAATATGACTGGCGGGTCTGCCAGCCATGTAGTCCACGTCATCTGAGCTGCTTGGTGATGGCCACCTTGGGGGGTGTGAAGGGCGCGGGTCTCACGGTGCCCGCTCGAATGACTTGAGATGTGCTGGGCTCGCGGTCAGGCTTCAACTGAGGGTGGCAATCTTCACCTTGCCCCAAACGCCGATCCTGTCACCCTTGATAATGACTACGCCGCGCAGTTGCCTAATGCTCCTGGCCCTGTCGATTGCCTTGGAGATATCGTCTGTGTCTTTGACCATGTTGCCAATCGCGGTGGCTATGGCGTCGGCGAAGGCCGCTGAGGGCGAAAGCGCGATGACAGCATCAGCAGTGCCCAGACTCAATGAGTGTCCCACGCTTGCTGAGGAGGTGCATATGCCCAAAGGCGTTTCATTGGGCTTGACTTCCAGGGCGATCTTCCCTGTGAAGGGCGATTGGCCGGCATAGACGCCCACGAGCCTCCTCTTCAGTATTCTGAGGAAGACATCGCCTCCATTCTCCACTATGACCTC
>Ga0114919_10000706_pt1 | contig 26225 bp, 18 predicted proteins | sample BlataG_FD_88682 | JGI IMG/M metagenome (GOLD analysis project Ga0114919, IMG submission 88682) | Deep subsurface microbial communities from Black Sea to uncover new lineages of life (NeLLi) - Black_00105 metaG | ecosystem: Environmental > Aquatic > Marine > Oceanic > Sediment | place: Atlantic... | reverse complement strand
GGCTAGCGCGCCGTGCGCGGCCAGCATCACGCGAAACAGCGGATAGCCCAAAAAGCAGTTCGCTAGGCCCCACAACGCAATCGCCGCCAGCGCGACGGCCGGGTACGGTCCGGTCACTATCCTCGCCAGATCTAGTGGAATCGTTGCGGGCATATATGTTGCCTATTCATTTCGTCGGGCCGGTCCCGCGGCCGGAGGCTGCAATGATCGCCGCGCCCGCGGGCAGTGTCAACGGGAGGGACAAAAAAAGGGGCGACGCCCAGGCGGAGGGAGACCTTGGCATCGCCCGTGTAGCCGCATCCCGAATGCAGGCGGAGGGAGACCTGCATCTATTGGGGTGCAGCGGACAACACTATTGTGGTGTTAATATCATGCTGTGCAAGAAGTTTCGGCTTCTTGCACAACAAATACCTAGCCCGGCTGACGCGCCGGGTTATACCGCAATAATCCACTAACTACAGCCCAACGAAGCGCCACAGTTGTGGCACTTGTAGCAGTTGCCGTTTCTGACGGTCAACGATCCGCAGTTGTCGCACGGCGGGGCGTCGACTTGAAAGTGCTCAAATTGCTGACTTATCTGAACGGCGACCTCTCTCTGCCTCTCTACGCTTGTGCGCGGTGCTGCGGCGGCGGCAGTTACCTGTCCTCCCGCCGAACCGGCGCGTTTCCGCGCGCCGCTGGAAAATGCGCCGTCAGGCCTGTTGGCTTCCGTGCCAGAGGCCTGATCGGCGCGGCCAGGTTCCGAGGGTTCGTCGTCCTTGACAGCCTCGGGCGCTGTCCTGTCGGGGACCTTGGGTGCAGCGGGTGCGGCGGCCCCACCGGTGCGCTTCGGAATGTTGGCCTCGCGATAGTCGTCGAGGAACGAGATTCCAAGCCACCGGAAGATATAGTCAACGATGCTCTTGGCGAAGGGTATGTCGCGGTTCGACGTCATGCCGTTCGGCTCGAAGCGCTGGTGCGAGAACTTCTTAACGAGGTCCTCAAGCGGCACACCGTATTGCAGACACAAACTGATCGCCGTGGCGAACGCGTCCATCAGGCCGCCCACGGTCGACCCTTCCTTCGCCATCGTGATGAACAATTCTCCGGGCGTGTCGTCTTCGAACATGCCGACCGTCAGGTAGCCCTCATGGTTGGCGACGTTGAACTTGTGCGTCGTTGACGGGCGCGTGGCGGGCAGTCGGCGGCGGTGCGGCGAGTAGATGGCCGCCTCCAGGTCCGCCAGGTCTATCGTCAGCGCTTCTTTGGCCTGCTTGTCCTCGGCCGTGACGTTCAGGGGCTGGGTGCGCTTCGACGCGTCGCGATAGATCGCCACCGCCTTTAGGCCCAGTTTCCAGGCGTCCATGTAGGCTCGGGTGATCTGTTCGACCGTCACGTCGTGTGGAACGTTGATGGTCTTGGATATCGCGCCCGAGATGAACGGCTGGACGGCCGCCATCATCCGGATGTGACCCACGTAGTGTATGCAGCGGACGCCCTCAGCCGGCCTGAAAGCACAGTCGAAGACGGGCAGGTGATCTTCCTTCAGGTGCGGCGCGCCTTCGATCGTCTTGTTCTCGTCGATGTAGTCGACGATGGCGGATATCTGCACGCCCGAGTAGCCCAGCCTCTCCAACGCCTTGGACACAGTCTGATTGACCAGGATCAGGCTGCCGCCGCCGGCGAGTTGCTTGTAGCGAACCAGCGCCATCTCCGGCTCGATGCCGGTCGTGTCGCAGTCCATCATGAAGCCGATCGTCCCCGTCGGCGCCAGCACAGTCGCCTGCGCGTTGCGATATCCGTGTCTCTGGCCGGAAGCGACAGCGCTGTCCCAGATTCTTCGAGCGACCTTCAGCAAACGGTCCGGACACAGCTCATCATCGATGTCCTCGACTGCGGCGCGGTGCATCTTCATCACCGCGAGCATCGAGCGACGGTTGACCCGGAACTGCCCGAACGGGCCCAGCCGGCTTGCCAGCTCGGCGCTGGTCAGGTACCCTTCGCCCGTCAGTATCGCGGTGATAGCGCCGGCAATTGCTCGCCCCTCGTCGCTGTCGTAGGGCAGCCCAAGCGACATCAGCAACCCGCCGAGGTTGGCATAGCCCAAGCCGAGCGGCCGGAACTCGTGGCTGTTCCTGCAGATCAGGTCGTTCGGATAGCTGCAATGATCGACCAGTATTTCCTGGGCGATGATGAACACCCTGGCAGCGGCGCGGAACCGGTCCACGTCCAGGCTGCCGTCGTCGCGGCAGAACTTCGAGAGGTTCAGGCTCGCCAAGTTGCAGGCGGAGTCGTTGAGGAACATGTACTCGCTGCACGGATTGGACGCGCAGATCTCTCCGCTTTCCCTGCACGTGTGCCACTTATTGATGGTTGTGTGGCACTGAACGCCCGGGTCGCCGCACACGTGTGTGCTCTCGGCGATGGCGTCCATCAGCTCCCGAGCCTTATACGTGTTGACCGGCTCGCCCGTCGTCACGGCGTGGGTGGTCCACTCTGCGTCGTCCTCGACGGCCTGCATGAACTCGTCGGTCACGCGGATAGAAAGGTTGGCATTCTGATACATCACCGAAGCGTACGCTTCGCCGTTGAACGAGCCGTCGTAGCCCCGTTCAATGAGCGCCCAGGCCTTGCGCTCCTCATTGGCTTTGCACTCGATGAACTCCTTGATGTCGGGGTGGTCGATGCGGAGGGACTGCATCTTGGCGGCCCGGCGCGTCTTCCCGCCGGATTTCACGACGCCTGCGATCTGATCGAACACGCGCATGAAGCTCAGCGGGCCCGACGGCGTGCCGCCGCCTGCGAGCTTCTCGTGCGACGACCGCAGCGTGGACAAGTCCGTGCCCGTACCCGAGCCGTACTTGAAGAGCATCGCCTCGGACTTGGCCAGCCGCATAATGTCTTCCATCGTGTCGTCGACGGACTGAATGAAGCAGGCTGAGCCCTGGGGGTACTCGTAGCTCCTGATCGTGCGGACGGGACGGTTGTCCTTCTTGTCCCAGTGCACGTTACCCTCCGAGCCCTCTATCCCACGTTGATGAAACAGCCCGACGTTGAACCAGACCGGCGAGTTGAAGGCACCGTACTGATTGACACACAGGTAGGTCAGTTCGTGGTAGTACCGCTCGGCGTCGGCTGGGTTGGCGAAGACACCATCGGCCAGGCCCCAGTCCGTTATGGTGCGCGTAACGCGATGAACGAGCTCGCGAGCCGATTGTTCGCGCTGGTCCGTGCCGTTCTCGCCGTAGAAGTATTTGCTGGCGACGACGTTCGTCGCCAACTGCGACCAACTGGCGGGCACTTCGACGTCCTGCTGCTCGAAGATCGTGTTGCCCGTGCTGTCGCCGATGCGCGCGGAGCGCTTGTCCCATTCGATTTCGTCGAACGGGTGCACGCCCGGCGTGGCAAACACCGATTGAATCTCCAGGCCGTCCGGTGCGCCGACTATCTTGGACGACACGTCATCCGTCGGTGTTTCAGACACGTTTCTGTCGTTCTCGGGCCCCATAAAATCCACGTCTCCGCTACAAAGTGCCTAGGCCGGTTACTGGCCCTCGCTGGACAGACACCATACCTCAATCCATCGCGGCAAGCTGATGAGGTGCATATGAGCAGCAACGGCCGCAACTTCGAAGCATACCCAACATATAGGGGAGATCAAGCGCATAATCACAAAATATTGTATATTTTTCTAACCTCCACGACTGCAAGGTGTTACGGCTGCTAGCCAAGTTAGCCCACAGGCCCCAACACCCGCACAGAGCACTAACACGGCCACCCTAATGAATTTTACAGCCCAACATGTGGTATGTCAACAGTCCTTGTGCCCAAACTGTTGGTAACCTGTTGCGGATGGGGCGAGCCGAACTGCATTCGGCCAATTGGCCGTCATTGGCGGGGGAATGGGATGCGATGGGCGACCCCGATTTGCCAGCCGTGCCAAATCGATGGGCAAAGAAAACGGCCCCCGGCACGTGGCCGGGGGCCTACAATCCGGTTGGTCGAATTGCCCGCTAAACAAGTGCCATCTTGGCGGCGCAGAGCTTCTTCGCTTCGCCGACGAGATAGAACGATCCGGTGACGCAGATCAGATCCTCTCTGCTGGCGGCGCTGTAAGCAATGCTCATCGCTTCGGGAAGCGCTTCGGTCGTCTGTGCGACGCGTCCGCAGTATTCCTCATACATCTCAGCCAGGTCTTTCGGCTTTGCGGCGCGGGCGTTGTCCGCAGCCTTCGTGAACACGACCTTGTCGGCGCCCGTGGCGATCTGGGCCATCATGCCGCGGATGTCCTTGTCGGCTGCACAGCCGAAGACCATCACCATCGAATCGTACGGAATGTGCTGCCCGATCGCCCGCATCAGCGCCTGGATCGACGCGCCGTTGTGCGCCCCGTCAACAAGCACGCGCGGGTTTTCTCGCACCAGCTCCATCCGCCCGGGCACGTAGACCTCCGACAGGCCGTTCATGGCGAGCTCGTCGTCGATCTTCATGCCCTTGGCCTTGAGCTGATCCAGCAACGCCAGCGCCAGCCCGCAATTGAGGGCCTGGTGCTCCCCCAATAGCGGCACGGGCAAGTGTTCAAAGCGGCTTCGTGGCGTAGTCAGGCATATGCGGGCGTGACAGCCATCCTGCCGCGACGACTCCACGCGGTAGCTGAACTCGATGTCTTCGCCGGTGAACATCAGCGCGGTCTTGGCGCTCCTGGCAGCCCTCTTCAGCACGCGCTTGGCCTCCGGCGTCTGCTGCACGGATACGACCGGAACGTTCCGCTTGAAGATGCCCGCCTTCTCCGCGGCGATCGACGCGATGTCCCCGCCGAGCTGCTGGACGTGGTCCAGCGAAATGCTCGTCAGCCCACAGACGGCAGGCTTGAGGACGTTGGTGCTGTCCAGCCGGCCGCCCAGCCCGGCCTCGACGACGGCGATGTCCACTTTCTGCTCGGCAAAATAGGTAAACGCCAGGGCCGTGAAGATCTCAAAGAACGTCGGCTTGTCGTCGGCCATGCTCAGGATGTATCGCTCAGCCTTGCTGATAAGTTTGGCCAGGGCCGCCCGAGAGATCATGTCGCCGTTGATGGTGATTCGCTCGCGCACGTCGTTGATGTGCGGCGACGTGTAAAGCCCCACCTTGTGCCCACACGCTCGGAGCATTTCGGCGAGCATCGTGGCCGTGGAGCCCTTGCCCTTCGTGCCGGCGATGTGGACGGTGCGAATCTTCTCGTGTGGGTTGCCGAGCTTCTTGAGAAGCGCTCTCATCCGATCCAGACTGAAAGTATCCCGATTATAGCGCACGCGCAGCATCTGCTCGTAGTCCGTCTGAGCGAACAGGAACTTCAAGGCAGCGTCGTACGTGCGAATCGGCTTCTTGGTGGAGGCCTTTTTCGCCTTTTTCTTCTTCACAGTCCGGGCAGAGGTAACCATAGTAGGGCAAACTATAAACAGAGCTTAGGCGTCTTGTCAAGGGATCATTATACAAATCAAGGCAAAAACTGCATTTCCCGCGATTTCTCGACATAAACCCGACCAGCCCACTTGGTCTTGTCGGGTTCGTCCGCAGTGTGGGACGGCAACCTTTCCTGCTCGCCTGTGTAAAGAGTAAAGTCGCTTTTTCACGGCCGCGGGAGTCACCCTAGCGGTGAAATTCTTCACCTACTGTCCCTTTTGGGGCACCGTTGGCTCGGTGCCGTGTCGCGGGCGTACAGCCAGTCATTATTATACACATTCTATCCACCATCCGTTCGTCTTTTCTTGGCCAGGAGCCGCCTGAAATGGAGATTTCTTCGCCTTCAGTTAGCCCGCGATCGGCTGTGGCCAGCCCTTGCCCGCTGCCACGCCCAGCCATTGGCGACATCCACGTCGATCAGCAGCGACCGCCCTCGCCGTCAGGTCAGGGCGCCGGTTTGATGTGCTTCGTATCGTGTGTCAGGAACATCACTAACAGCATGAACAGACAGACGTTGATGTTCATCACCGGTATCCGCAGCCCCGGCGGCAGCGAGTAGATCACCACGACCACCGGTATCCACACGACCCAGTTGACCACCAGAATCGGCACGCATCGGTTGCGGTACCACTTGGCGCCAACGGCCCGCCACGTGCGGCTGAGCGAGTAGCCGCTATCTTTGAACAGGAATACGAAGACCATTGTGGGGATCGCCCACAGCATCACGTAGATGCCCTGGTCGATGGCGACCTGGCCGGCCAGTGTCCACAGCGTCTGCTCCGTGCCCCATACCCACGTTTGCACGCGGTACAGACCGTCGATTTCCGCACCGCGGTACGCCCAGAAAGCTAGTAGCAGCGGTAAGTTGCGCCACGGCTCGGGCCTGATGCCCCGCGACCCGCACGCTCGCGCCAGCCGTTGAATCGCCAGCGGCCCCAGCACCGCGAAGATCGGCGTGGAAATGGCCGAGAACGCGTAACCGTAGTGCTGCTTGACACTTGCGATGCGGTCGAACACCGCCTGCGTCGGCGCGTGGTGGTAGTAGGCCACGATGATCGCGATCGCCACCGCCCACAAGAACGCCGCCGGCAGCAGGTTCGCCCTCGCCGCCCGACCCGCTCGGCGGAACGGGCTCACCGTGTCCCCGGACCCCGGTCGCATGCTATCACTTGCCGCTACTGACGGCCGCGTGCCATGCGTGTCCGGCGGCTGCCAGGCCTGCCCGCCAGTGGCCGCTAGCTCGCTGTAATCACACGTATTCGACCCGCCATGCCCATTTCCCGCGCCCAGCCGACCGCTGCGATCGCCCGAGCCGGCGCTTCCGCCAGACCCAACCGACCCGTCGCCATCACTGTGACCTTCGCGCCTCATGCCTCAAACCTCACACCTCAAACCTGACACCTCAAGAGGGCCGAACAGACTAGCACATGGCGACAGCGAAGCACACAGAGAAAACCGCCGAGAAAACGGAGACTACCAAATCTGCAGTGAGCAGTGCTGCATCAGTTGGGAGTGCTCAGGGGCCAGTGTAGAGCACCACCTCTAGGGGGAGGCTACTTCTTGGGATTGGTGCCCAAGACTCGATAAAAGGCAGGGCAGATGTGAATGCCGGTGCCTGCGTCGAACTCGGTTAATACGATCGGTCGCCCGTTGCGAAATGTCCAGTTGACTCCTTCATACGATGCCACTTTCAAGCCAATAAGCCCCGTTCTGTGAAAAATCCGAAACACCCTCTTGACGGCGTCCTCCACGGGCAGTTTGCTCGGCAACATGGCATCGCGTGCTAAGCGGATCAGTTCGTCGATGCTTTGATTGGCCTCCGTTGCGAACCCCAACAAAAGCTCTCCCCACTCTTCAGTCGTTTTCACATGCGAGCAGAAGCTGGCGGGCAACCCACGCAGGAACGCAAGCGCAAAGGGCAACAGATTAGGGTACTCGTCTATCCATTCATCGCCAAGGGACCGTAACCGCCCATCCGAGTAATCAGCCTCGGCGGCCCGAAGCAGCTTCAAGCTCAGCTTGCTCTGGTTGGTACCTACCTGCAGGCAGCAATTGAAGAACATGATGACATCGCGTGGGCGGTATAGCGATCGGTCCACAATGAACCCCCCCGTCCGCTGTCCATCCACCTTGGGAGGCAGTAAATCGGCGTGCGTCACTGGCTTCCCAGTGTACTGGTGCCGCACCATGAAACCTACTCGCTTATCTAGTATTTCGACGAGTTCCTTTCTGCTCCAAGACAAAGAGAGGAAAAGCGAGTCGTACTTCTCTTGCTGGAAACCCGCGCCGCGCGTGTGTTTGAATACTCGGTCGATTAGGTCTTGCCTCAGCGCGATGATGATCTTGCAGTTCCGGACTGTCTGAAACGTTCGCACAGTCTCGATAAGAGCACGAATGAGTCTGTAACGCAGGATATCATCGACCCAGAATTCGTCTAGGCGGTCTATGACGAGGTAATACTGATCTTGCGGATCGTCGAACACGTCTTCGGCCAAGACCCTCACCAAGTCGGATAGCTGTTTCATCTGTATTGCGTCTACTACTTGCTGTCCGTGGTAGAGAAGTTCGGCCTTCTGTTCTTGTGTGGCATTAGCTTGGCCGCTGATCTCGGCGCCCACGAGAGTATTCCCAAGACCTATCCGGCCACGTATTGCTCGCTCAAACTTCGTGATCACTTCTCTGACACGAAAATCCGTGTCCTCCCAGATCGTGTCGCCCCATTCGGACAAGTAGCCAAGGGCACGCTGTTTGGCGGAGTCACCGCCAAATATCTGAGCCAGTATTGTCTGCCACCATTTCTTCTTCCCGTCTCGAGGAACAGTATCCCGGTACTTAGATTTGATGAGTTCGACAACGAATACGTGACGCCACAGGAGCTGATAGAACAAGTCCATCTTAACGCCTTGTTCCTCATAGAACCTCAGCAGCCCATTGTCTGAAAGGAATTGAAGGGCCAGTGCGTCTGGATCGATACCTACCGCGTGCTCCTGTGTTGCCAACAAGCGATCTAGTAGCGCCGTCTTGCCCGCCCCAGTCCTTCCCAAGACTACGCGCCTTGGGTCTGTAGTGTCGGCCAAGATGTCGAGATCCCCAGTGTCTACAAAGCACTCGCTGAGAAACTCCCGGTCTTGTTCAGCAGCAGTCGCCCCGATAGTGGCATGTCGACGAATCCGGAAGACCTGTTCCTTTTTTCTTGCCATGACCATCTCCTGCCTCAATAGTGCCTTCTTCTCGAGAGAGCGCGAGTACTTGGCACACACGTTCGTCTTATTGTAAGAGCGCGTGGTCGTACGTTCAAGTCCTCCCAGGCTGGGTGAGGACAGGGCCTCGTTGGTACTTCCTGCGCGGGGTATTCGGACTCCATGGAGACGAGCAGATTCGGTGATTACCGTGTGCGCGCTTTACATAGTCTTGCGTGCTCCCGGGCCAACTGTTCCAATGATAGCTCTACGCAACGGACCCTCTTTCGCCATCCTCCTTCGCCAAGGGCTTCGGAGGACAATGGGCTTCGGAGGGCGAGAGACAACGTCGAAGGAGCTGTCATGGCCAATCCGGCTTCGTCCCGGCAAACCGGGACTACGCCGTGATGAGACGATAAGCAGGCTGAAAGGACATTGATATGTCTCACTACCTCGGGATTGATGTTGGGACTTCTGGCACGAAGGCGCTGGTGGTCAGCGCGAGGGGCAAGGTGCTGGCCACGGCGACGGCGGAGCATCCGATATTTGCGCCGCAGCCCGGCTGGAGCGAGCAGCGGCCTGACGACTGGTGGGATTCCACCGTCGCGGCCACGCGGGCGGTCGTCCGCAAGGCGAAGGTCAAGCCGGCCAGCATCAAGGGCATCGGCTTTAGCGGGCAGATGCACGGGCTGGTCATCACGGACGCAGCCGGCAAGCCGCTGCGGAATAGCCTGATATGGAACGACCAGCGGACGGGCCCTGAGGCCGCCCAGATCGAGCGAAAAGTCGGTGGCCGCAAGAATCTCATCAAGCTCGTCGGCAACGCCGCCCAGACGTCCTTCACGCTGACCAAGCTCATGTGGGTCCGCAACCACCAGCCGAGGCTATACGACCGCATCAAGCACTTCCTGCTGCCGAAGGATTACGTCCGGCTGCGGATGACGGGCGAGTACACCGGCGACGTGAGCGACATGTCCGGCACGCTGATGATCAACCAGCGGACGCGAAACTGGTCCAGGGAGATTATCAGCAAGTTTCACATCGACGCCGACATCCTGCCGCCGGTCGTCGAGAGTCACGAGGTGGCCGGCACGCTGACGAAAGCGGCCGCGGCGAAGCTCGGCCTGGCAGCGGGCACGGCCGTGGTGGCAGGCGGTGGCGATCAGCCGGTGGGCGCGGTCGGCAACGGCGTGGTAGCGGACGGCCTGACCAGCGCGACGATGGGCACCTCGGGCGTTGTCTTCACGCACTCGCAGAAGTACACGACCGACCCGCAGAGCCGCGTCGGCACGTTCTGCGCGTCCGTCAACGGTGAGTATTGCTTGTTCGGCGGCGTGCTGGCAGCGGGCGGCAGCTATCAGTGGTTCCGCGACACGCTCGGCCAGGCGGAGATCGCCGCGGCGAAGAAGCGGAAGGTGGATCCCTACGAGCTGCTGACGGCCGAGGCTGCCAAGGCGCCGGCCGGCTGCGAGGGGCTGTTCTGGCTGCCATACCTCACCGGCGAGCGGACGCCCCACGGCGACCCCAGCGCCAAGGCTTGCTGGATCGGCATCCACAGCCGCACCAGCCGAAACGAGCTGGTCCGGGCTGTGCTGGAAGGGGCGACGTTCGGCATGAACGACGTGGTGCAACTGCTCAAGGCCCGCGGGCTGAAGATTCGCCAGATTCGCCTCTCCGGCGGCGGGGCGCGGAGCAAGTTTTGGCGGCAGTTGCAGGCGGACATCTACGGGACGACATGCGTGACGATCAACGCCGAGGAGGGCCCGGCCTACGGGGCGGCGCTGCTTGCGGCGACGGGTTGCGGCGAGTTCGCAAGCATCAAGCAGGCGTGCGCCGCGGCGATCAAGGTCACGCGGACGATCAAGCCGCTCGCGGCGAGCAAGCGCCGGTACGCCAGGCTCTACGCCCAGTACGTCCGGCTGTACCCGGCGCTAAAGGACGAGTTCGCCCGGATCGCCGAGCTGTAGGCATAGGAGGCGCAAGCCCGATTCTTGCGCACGGTCCGGGCGGTTTAGGTGGACATTTGCCCGCTCGCGCTGTATAAGGCTAAGCGTATGAAGACGTTCGCAGAGATTATTTCCACAGCGAGGACCAAGGGACCCAAGAAGCTGGCGGTAGCCGGCCCACCCAACACCGAACTGGCCGAAGCCGTCGCCCGGGCACAGCGAGAGCAAATCGCCGAAGCGGTGATTTTCGATGACGCCCTCTCCGCCGCCATCGCCGTGCGACAGGGCCAGTGCGACGTCCTGATGAAGGGCAGCGTGGACACGAAGTCCTTCATGCAGGCCGTACTCGCCAAAGAGAGCGACCTGCGAAGTGGCAGCCTGATCAGCCACGTGCTGGTCATCGAGGCCTGGGGCCGGCTGGTGCTGCTGACCGACGGCGGCATATGCATCAACCCGACGCTGGAGGAAAAGGCAGAGACCATCCGTAACGCCATTCCGCTGGCCAATGCGTTGGGCATCGACCAGCCGAAGGTCGCAGCGCTGGCGGCCGTGGAGAAGGTCAACACGGCAATGCCGGAGACGCTCGACGCTGATGCGCTTTCGAAGATGAACATTCCCGGCTGCGTCGTGCAGGGCCCGTTGGGGCTGGATAACGCCGTCTCGCCGAAGGCCGCCCGCACGAAGGGCATCTCCGGGCCGGTCGCAGGGAAGGCGGACATCCTGCTCATGCCGGACGTCGTGTGCGGCAACATCTGCGCCAAGAGCATAATGTACTTCTCGGATTGCCTCACCGGCGGCGTGGTGACCGGCACTCGCCGGCCCGTGACGTTCGCATCGCGATCGGACACGGCTGAGACGAAGTTCCACACTCTCGTGCTCGGCGTGATGATGAGCTAGTTGGCCGTCTCGCTGCGTTCCCCGCAATCGCCGCGCCTCGTCGCCGTTCGTGCGGTCTGGCCCCGCCCGCAAGCGCGTGGTAGACTCATCGTGCCCATGAACGTCCTGTTCCTGACCAAGTACGACGTCGTCCGAGCGGGCGTAGCCGAGGTGCTACAGGCCCTGTCCCGTGCTCTTAGGCCGCTGGGTGTGAACGTGTCGATCTACAGCAGCAACGCGTCGGCCGAGATCGGCAGCCTGCCTGACGGCACAGCCTGCGCCCGCGGTCCCCTGCCGAGGCCGGACCTGCTGACCGACCGCAAGGCGCTTTCCGCCATTGTCAAAGCCGCGCGACGCTGGGAGATTGACCTGGTGCACGCCCACGGCCTGTACCGCGCCGGCTGGGCCGCAAGATTGCTCGCCCGGGCGACGGGCCTGCCGTACGTCGTCACAAGTCACGGCGACGTGCTAACGGGCCTGTCCCGGCGGGCCCGACGGGGGTCGTTCCGGCGTCGTTGCGGGCGCATCCTGCGGGATGCAGCAGCCGTCACGCACCTGACGGACGCGATCGCCGCCGAAGCCCTTGCCCTGGCGGACGTGGCCGACAAGAGCACCGTTATTCCCAACGGCGTGGACCTCACCTGGTGGCGCCGGCCGGCCAAGCCCGTACCGGGCCGGTACGTGCTCGCCCTTGGCCGATTCGTCGGCCAGAAGGGCTTCGACGTGCTCCTGCGCGCCTGGCCGGAGCTTCGCCGGCGCGGGGCCGACGTGTCACTCGTCCTGGCGGGGGAAGGGCCGATGGAAGAAGAACTGCGGGCCCGGGCGAGTGAACTGGGCTTGACCGTGGGTCATTCGCTGGCCGAACTGTCGGGCAGCCCGCGCGCGGACGTGGTCTTCCCCGGGTATGTTGATGGCGAGCCGAAGCGGGGCCTCTTTGCCGGCGCGCAGGCGGTGGCGTTCCCGTCGCTGCTGCCGGAGAGCTTCGGCATTGTGCTGCTGGAGGCGATGGCAGCCGGCAAGCCTGTGGTTGCGACGGACTTTCCCGCCACACGGGCCATCCTGACTGACCAGCACGCCCGCTTCGTGCCGCCCGACGACGCCGCTGCGCTCTGCGAGGCGATATGGGATGTTGTCAGCGATCCTCGCGTCGGCGAGAAGCTCGCCGAAGGCACCCGGGCAGTACTGGAGCGCTACAACTGGTCACAAATAGCCGCTCGCTACGCCGAGGTCTATCGCCGCGCAGCGGCCGGCGGATGAATGTTGGGCCGCAGTGAGCGGTGCGGCCGCTAGCCGACAGACAACCGAACGACATGCTCACCGTCAGTCAAATGCGGCAGCTTCTGGCCGAGGCGGGGCTCGCCCCCCGCAAGCGGCTGGGCCAGTCCTTTCTGATCGACGGGAACCTTATGCAGCGTCTGGTTGACACGGCCGAGCTCACGCAGAGCGACACCGTGCTGGAGGTGGGCTCAGCCACCGGCTCACTCACCGAGGCGTTGCTCGCCCGGGCCGGGCGCGTGGTGGCTGTGGAGATCGACAGGGGCCTGGCCCGAGTGCTCACCGACAGGCTCGGGGGCGATCCCAAGCTGACGATCCTCACCGGCGACGTGCTAGCCAGCAAGCACGCAATCTCTCCGGACGTGCTGGCGGCCGTGGGCGCCGAGGCGGCGCTCGTCAGCAACCTGCCCTACAACATCGCTACGCCACTGATCGTCGAATGCCTTGCCAGCTCCTGGTGGGCCGTGCATGGCTGCGAGGGCTCGTGCCGCTTTGGCCGACTCGTCTTCACCGTCCAGGCGGAGGTCGCCGATCGCATCTCCGCCGAGCCTGGCGGCCGAGATTACGGGCCCGTGAGTGTCGTCACATCCTTGCTGGGCGAGGTGAGCCTGGTCGCTGCCGTGCCGCCATCGGCATTCTGGCCTCAGCCGAAGGTCAATAGCCGGATCGTGCGGATTGACTTTGATGCGCCGGCCGCGGGGCAAGTTCCGGACCTGCCGCTGCTACAGGCATTGCTGGCCTTGGCGTTCGGCCAGCGACGCAAGCAGATTGGCTCGGTCTTCCGCAAGGGCAACAGGGGGCTGGACCCAGCGGCCCTGATTGAAGCGCTGGCCGGCGCCAACGTGCCGCCCGACACCAGGCCCCAGCGCGTCACGCCCGAGCAGTTCGCCCGCATGGCCCGACACCTTGCCGAACGCTCGCCGCATTGATCGCCCGCGCCCTGTGCCCACGCTTGACGAGAGCTGCTACGATTTTCTACAATACACGTCTGACTGTTTCGCCGCGCTCGACACCAGTCCAGCGCTCGCCAACAGGCACGAACTTTATGAAATCCCATCTACATCAAGGTGTGCTCGTGTGTGTCGCAGCCTGCCTCCTGGCAGGTGGCGGCTGCCGACGCCAGGCCGAACACGCCGAGCGCACGAGCGAGAACCACAGGAACGCCCGCCGCACGCCGCTGGTCGAGCTTTACGACAAGTGCAAGGACTCCGTCGTCAACATCCACATGGTCGAGAAGGTGCCCACCGAAGACGGTTTCGCCTACCAGGGCTCGTGGGGGTCCGGCTGGATTTTGCATTCGGCTGGGTACATTATCACGGCGGAGCACGTCATCAACGCACCCGGCCGCCACAGGGTAATTCTGCCGGTAGCGCAGGACGTCATCGATGCGCCCCGCCACAGGGCAATTCTGCCGGCAGCGCAGCATTTCGACTGCCGAGTGGTCGTGCGCTATCCGTCGCTCGACATCGCATTGCTGAAGATCGAGCGGGATGAGCCCTTCAGCGCCGCTACGCTCGGCCGCAGCGACAATGTGATGGTGGGCGAGCTGGCCGGCACGATTGGCAACCCAACGGGCCTGTGGAACACCTTCTCCGTGGGCATCGTCACCGGCCTGGGTCGCATCTCGGGCGCGGCGGACTCCTACGTGTACGGCATGATTCAGACCGACGCCGGGATCAACCATGGCAACTCGGGCGGGCCGCTGCTTAATGCCCTCGGAGAGGTCATTGGCGTCATCGACGGTATCAAGAGCGAGGCTGAGAACATCGGCTTTGCGATTGCCATCGATCAACTGCGCGCGAGCTTCCCGGACATGATATCCCCGGAGATGCGCTACGGTTTCATCCTGGGCCTGGATGTCGACACAATGACGGCCGACGCCCCGGTTACGAGTGTCGTCGCTGGCTCACCCGCGGCGATTGCAGGCTTTGCAGTTGGCGATGTGATCACGCGGGTGGGAGAGATGGATGTCGGCCACGGCCTGGACTTCTATCTTGCTCTCGTCGACCGATCTGCCGGCGATGAATTACCGATTACACTAACGAGGAATGAGCAGATTATAGAACTGTCTGTGACGCTGGATGCACTAGCGCTTCGGCCGGCGGCGCAGCAGCCGGAGTCACTTACCGCCGGGCTGAAGTATGAAGCTTTCCTGGGGCAATGGGATGAGCTGCCGGACTTTGACAAACTATCGCCTATTAGAGTCGGCCGAATCGACGCCGTTACGTTGCCGGAAGTTAACGAGGCGACGGTGGGCATAGGCCTGCGGATGATGGGCTGGCTGGAAGTGCCCGTCGATGGGCTATACACATTCCTGCTTATCAGTGATGATGGCAGCAGGCTGTTCGTGGGTGATACTCTCCTAATTGATAACGACTTCCTTCACATGCCCCAAGTGAAGCACGGCCTGATTCGTCTGCAAGCCGGCATGCACCCGATTATGGTGGAGTACTTCGACGGCGGTGGCGGGAAGGCTCTGGGACTTTCTATCGAAGGGCCGGGTCTGGAGAGGCAACCCGTGCCTCCGTCGATGTGGTTTACCGAGCCGCTGCCTGAACCACCTGAGATCATAGATCTACCCACGACGGATCTTTCGGATGACTCCAGTTAGCGATGTTTGCGGGTGTGCGGAGGAGGAGTTAGAGGAGAGAAGAAAGATATCATCTTCTTCTCTAGTATGCCCTGTGGAATGTGTGGGCAAGAAGCCAACCGAACGCTAAGGCACGTAGTAACGGGGTATTATCGGGATAGCAGCCCTATATATCGTGTGAAGAAACTGTTTGCAGTTCTGTTTGATGATATTTTCCATTAGGCGGCAGTCGCTAGGAGCGTGTGCCTGACGGCTGCGCAGCTCAGCCAAGTATTGCTGGAAAGACCCCCGACGATAGTTTTTCCCGAGGTTATCCACTAGCGCTGTTGAATGCTCGAGGACTACCCCTGAGAGGCCTGCAGTTCCCGCGTGAGCTTCTCAATGGTCGCTTGAAACTGTGGATCACGCCCGATTAGCCCCTCAATCTGGCGGTTTGCGTGCAGGACTGTCGTGTGGTCTCGGCCTCCGAAGTAGCCGCCGATTTCTTCCAGGCTGTGTCGCGTCAGGCTGCGGGCGAGGAACATGCAAATCTGGCGTGGGAAGGCGATGGAGCGGCTGCGTTTCTTGCTCTGAAGATCGGCCAGGCGGACGTTAAACCGCGCAGTCACCGTCGACAGGATATCCTCGATACTTATCTCCCGCGCAGTCGAAAGCGGCTCAGCCCCCACAGCCTCCTGCGCGATGGACAGGTCGATGGCTCGGTCACACACCTGGGCGAGCATGGCGACCTTGGAGATCGCCCCCTCAAGCTCTCGCGTGTTGGAATCTATCGTGCCGGCGATGAAGCACGCCACGTCGTCCGGCAGCTCGATGCCGCGCCCGCGCGCCTTCTTGTGAACGATCGCAACCCGCGTCTCGTAGCAGGGGCGGTCGATGCGGGCGACCAGGCCCCAATTGAACCTGCTGATCAGCCGCTCCTCCAGGGCCGGGAGCTCCCCAGGACTGTGGTCGCTGGAGATGATGATTTGCTTCTGGGCCTGGTAGAGCGTGTTGAAGGTATGGAAAAACTCCTCCTGAGTCTGCTCGTGGTCGGCGAGGAACTGGATGTCGTCGATGGCCAGCACGTCGGCGTGGCGGTAGCGATAGCGGAACTCGTGCAGGTCGCCGCGCTCAACGGCCTGGATAAAGTGATTGACGAACGTTTCGCAGGAAAGAAAGAAAATCTTAGCAGCGGGGTTCAGCTGCGTAACGCGGTGACACGTCGCCTGCACCAGGTGCGTTTTGCCCAGCCCGACCGACCCGTGCAGGAACAGGGGATTGTAGGTCTTGCCGAGCGAGTCGGTAATGGCCATGCAGGCTGCGTGCGCCAGCCTGTTGCACGGGCCGGTTACGAACGAGTTGAAGGTATAGTCGGCAAAGTGAAGCTCGACCTCATAAGGGGGAACGGCCGCGACTTCCTCGGCGCTCTCGTCTTCGGCCTGAGCGTTCTCACCCGGCGCGGCCAGAAAGCAAACACTGACCAACCGCCCCGTGGCGGCCTGGGCGGCCTGTGTGAAAAGCTGCACCGCGTGCTGCTGACAGTATGCCTGCTCATGCGCCCCGGGGGCCTCTATCTCAAGCAGGCCGTGCTCGAGGGAAATGGGCTCCAACTGCGTGAACCACGGGCGAATGATGTTGCCCCCGCCGGCGACAACCCGTTGGATAATCCCCTGCCACAACGCGCGATCAACGTTCGCCATTGCCAACAGCCTTTCCAGGCGCAGCCGAAGCCCGCCAAAGAACCAATTATTCGTACCGAGAGGCGCGCGGCTGAGATTGCCATGCCATCCTGGGCGAGCAGCCAACCCCTCCTGGGTATGGCGCACCGACAACCGTCAGAGTTTATCAACGGTTCGGCAGGAAGCAAACGGAATTTTCTGCCCAGGTGCAACTTGTGCTTCAAGCCGTAGTTGCGGGCGACTTGCGCCACAGGGCCTTCCGCGACCGGCTGTTGCCGTTGGCGCGCTCGATCCGCCGGGGCCGGAGGGAGATGTTCGTCTGGTCCCCCAATAGCGCGACCAGCGCGTCTATCAACTCGCGCGAGGGTCGGACAGACCACTGATCGTCCAGCCTGACGACCGCGCGCAGGTCGCCGCGGCAATCGGGGTGCAGGGCGACGAACACCGGGCAGCCGCCCTTATGGCCAGCCAGGAGTTCCTTAAGCGCCGACAGCACGCCGGCACGGTCCTCCGCACCGGGCATGCGCAGCATAATGCTGTCAGTGAGCTCGGCTACCGCACTGTCGATCGGGATGACCTCGTCGACGATGATGCTCGCCCGCTCCCGCGAGCGGTCGATTGTGCCGACCACGAACACCATCGCTCCAGCCTGCAGCTTGTCGGCCAACTGCTCGTAGCTGTTGGGGAACACGAGCGCATCGCACTTGCCGGTCAGGTCCTCCAGCGTGAGCATGGCCATGCGGCGGCTGTCCTTTCTGGTCAGCCGGTTTCGCAGGTCGGCAATCATGCAGCCGACGCAAATCGACGTTCCCTCGGGCGCCTCGTCGGCCCTGGCCAGGGCGAAACCAGCCGGCGTGGTCAGGCTGTCCAACTCCCGCCCGTACTTCACGAGCGGGTGCGAACTGACGTAGAAACCCAGCGTGTCCTTCTCCGCCGCGAGCAGTTGAGCTTCCGACCACGGCTCGACATTCGGAAACGCCGCCGCCGGGCGATCGTCAGCAAGGTCGCCAAACATGCTCATCTGGCCCGCCCGCCGGTCCGCGGCTGCCGACTGGCCTAGCTCGATAGCCTTGTCCAGAGCGGCCGTCATGGCCGCGCGGTGGGCGCCCAGGGCATCGAACGCGCCGCACTTTATCAGCGCCTCGACCGCCGCGCGATTGGCAGCCCGCAGGTCCACGTTTTCACAGAAGTGGAACAGATCGCGAAACGGCTCGCCGAGCGCCGCCCGCGTTTCCAGGATCGCCTCAACAGCCTTGCCGCCCACGCCCTTCACCGCCGCCAGGCCGAAGCGTATGCGGTCCCCGTCGACGGTGAAGTCCTTCTGACACGTGTTGATGTCCGGCGGGGCGATGTCGATGCCCATCCGCGCAGACTCGGCCATGTACTGGACGATCTTGTCAGTGTCGCCGCTTTCGAACGTCAGCAAGGCAGCCATAAACTCCAGTGGGTGGTGGACCTTAAAGTAGGCCGTCTGGTAGGCCACGATCGCGTACCGCGTGGAGTGGGCCTTGTTGAACCCGTATTCGGCGAACCTCAGGATCAGCTCGAAGAGGCGCTCGGCATCATTGTCGCCGATGCCGTTTTCCTTCGCCCCTGTCAAAAAGTTCGGCCGCTCGGACGCGATGACGTTTTCTTTCTTCTTTGAAATCGCCTTGATCAGCGTCATCGCTCGGCTGAGGGGAATCCGGCCCAGGCGATTGAGCACAAGCATCACCTGCTCCTGATAGCACATGATGCCGTACGTCTCAGCCAGGATGTCGTCGACCAACGGATGGACGCTGGGGATCTCTTCCCGCGCGTTCTTGCGGGCACAATACGTGGGAATCAGCTCCATCGGGCCGGGGCGGTACATGGCATTGGCGGCGATCAGGTCCTCGATGCGGTTGGGCTGCATCTGGGTCAGAACGCCCTTCATGCCCTCGGATTCGAACTGGAACACGCCGTCGGTCTCGCCCCGGCAGAACAGCTCGTAGACCAGGGAGTCGGCCAGCGAGAGCCCCTCTGGGGCGATATCCTGCCCCGTCCGCTGGCGGACCAATTCTCGTGCCCGCTGGATAACCGTGAGCGTCCTCAGGCCGAGGAAGTCCATTTTCATCAGGAAGCCGGTATCATCGAACAACTGGCCGACCCACTGGGTAGTCGGCCCGTCGGAGTCCTTCTGTTGGCACAGCGGAACGAGATCTTCCAGCGGCTGGTCGCAGACAATGACGCCGGCGGCGTGTACGCCGCTGTGACGAGCGAGGCCCTCCAGCGACCGGCTGTATTCGATCATCTCGCGGACGCGCGGGTCGGTCTCGTACATCCGCTTCAGGTCCGGCTCGCTTTGCAGGGCGCTGTCGAGCGTGACTTTTGGGCCTTCGGGCACCTTCTTGCAGATCGCATCGACTTCAGCCAGGGGGATGTCCATCACCCGCCCGACGTCGCGCAGCACAGCCCGCGGCTTGAGCGTGCCGTATGTGATGATCTGCGCGACGTGGCCGTACTTCTCTCGCACGTACTGGATGACCCGCCCTCGGCCCTCCTGGCAGATGTCGATGTCGAAATCCGGGTTCTCGTCGCGCTGCGGGTCCGTGAATCGCTCGAACAGCAGCCCGTAGTGCACCGGGTCCACGTCAGTGATGCCGAGCGCGTAGCCCACCAGTGTCGCTACGCCGCTGCCGCGGGGTGCGGCCGGGATGTCGTTCGATCGGGCGAACTGAACGAAATCATTGACGATCAGGAAGTATCCGCTGTAGCCCTTGTCGGCGATGACCTTGAGTTCGCGGTTCAGCCGCTGGCTGTACTCCTCGGGCGGCTCGGCGCCGTCGAAGCGCCGCCGCAGGCCGGCCTCGGCCGACCCGCGAAGGTACTCGTCGGACGTCTGGCCGTTCGGCGTGGCGAACACTGGCAGGTGCGTGGCTGAGAAATCCAGCTTCACGTCGCACATCTCGGCGATCTTCAGCGTGTTGTCGGCTGCGACGGGGCAAAACTTCAGCGCCTCGCGCATCTCCGCGCCGCTCTTGAGGTAAACTTCCTCGGAGTACTCCATCGAGCCGGGGTCGGCGAGCGTTCGCCCGGTGGATATGCAAGTGAGCACCCGGTGGGCCGGCCTGTCGCTGCGGCGAAGGAAGTGCACGTCGTTCGTGCCGACCACGCCCATGCCGAGCTCATCGGCCAGTTCGATCAGCGGACCGTTGACCTGGTGCTGATCGGGCAGGCCGGCGTTTTGGACCTCTATGAAGAACCGCTCGCGCCCGAAGATGTCCAGGTATTCGCCCGCGATTCGCCGGGCCTGTTCTCTCTGGCCGGCCAGCAGAGCAGCCGGCACCTCCCCGCCGAGGCACGCCGTCGTGCAGATCAGCCCCTCGTTGAGCTCATCCAGCAGCTCGCGGTCGATTCGCGGACGGTAGTAGAAGCCCTCCAGGTACGCCCGCGAGGAGAGCTTCATCAGGTTCCGCCAGCCGATGTCGCTGGCCGCCAGCAGGATCATGTGGTACGAGGCCGTCGCTATGTTGGCCATCGTCCGGTCGTGGCGGGTCGTCGGCGAGATGTAGGCCTCCATGCCGAGAATGGGCTTGATGCCCGCCTTGACGGCTGCGTTGTAGAAATCAACGGCCCCGAACAGGTTACCGTGGTCGGTTATCGCCAGGGCGCCCATGCCGTGCTCGGCGGCGACGGCGAGCATGTCCTCGATGCGATTGGCGCCATCCAGCAGGGAGTAGTGAGAGTGCACGTGCAGGTGAACGAAGTCGGTCATCGAGAGCTTCCGTGCTGTCTAATGGTCAGGCGGCACTGTACCACGGCCGACCTCGCGGGCCAAGAGGAACCCTCCGGCGCCCGTCCGCGTCGACCCGCCCCGGCTACTGCTGCGGGGAGATGAGCAGGAGGAACTCCTGGCCGCCGCCTTTGCCGAGGATGGGCGAGGGGATCATGTCCTCAACGACGTAGCCTTGCTGGGAGAGCTGCTGACAGACCGATTGACGGATCTGCTCGGCCTGGTCGGCGGACAACTTGACGGGCCTGGCGCGGCTGCGACCCTTGCCGCGGGGCAGGGGGTTGAGCTTGGCGTGTTCGTAGTGGCACTTCAGCAGCGAGATAATGCGTCCATCGGCGGCAAGCCACCCGGCCGCTGCCGGCACGGACCGGACCTGCGGCGTCCAGGCCATGTCTATGGTCACCAGGTCGACCGGCTCGAGCACATCGCAGTGGAGGGCGTTGGTGCGCTCCATAACGGCCACGCGCGGGTCGTTGCGGAGCGCCCAGGCCAGCTCGCCGTAGCCGGTGTCGATCGCATACACCTTCGCCGCCCCGCGCCGGAGCAGGCAGTCCGTAAAGCCCCCCACATTCGCGCCGAAATCCGCGCAGGTCATCCCCGTCGGGTCGATGCGAAAGGCGTCGAGGGCGGCTGCGAGCTTCTCACCACCCCGGCTGACGAACTGTTGGGCGTCGGCGGCCATTGCAGGATTATAGTCCATTCGCCATCGGCCGCACGACCCGTCCGGCGGCCGGCGCTCGGCGCGAGACTTGCGCAAAGGAAAACGTCCGCAACGCATTTGCGCTGCGAACGTTTGGCGGGCGTGTGTCTATTGCCCAGCTTGCCGGGAGGAGCGGCTAGCTGCCGGCGGATAAGCGCTTGGCGAGGCGGCTCTTGCGACGGGCGGCTGTCTTCTTGTGGATGGCGCCCTTGGCGGCGACCTTGTCCAGTTGCTTGTAGACGGCCTTGAGGTCCTCGGCGGCCTTGCCCTTGTCGCCGTCGCTGACGGACTGGCTGAACTGGCGGACGGCATCCTTTACCAGTTCCTTTCGCCATCGGTTGCGGGCCCGCCGCTTGACGTTCTGGCGAATGCGCTTCTTTGCGGATGAAGTATTGGCCACGGATGAATCTCCTGGTTGCCGGTCCTGATCACTTGTGCAGACCGCGAATTATACCTTGGCCCGCCGGTGAATCAAAGGGAAAAAGAACCGTTACGCCGCGCTAGTCCTGCTGATCTTCGTGCTGTTCGAGCTGCTTTCGCAGGACCTGGAGCCGATGGCGGGCGTCTTTGTACTCGTAGTCCAACTGTGTGACCTTCGAGTATTCGTCGATTGCCCGCTGGAGGTCGCCAAGCGATTCCAGCGCCTGGGCCAGAAGGTAACCTAGCTGCTTGGCAGAGGCCTCAGGGGCCTCCCCGGCGAGGGCGCGCTCATAGGTCTCGACCGCCTCGCGGATCAGGCCTTGCTTGTAGTAAGCCTGTCCGAGCAGGCCCAACGCCCGCAAGCGCCGCCGAGGATCATGCTGGGCAGATTGAAGCGTAACGATGGCGTCGTCGTGCTTGCCGGCCAGGTACTGCCGGTTTCCCAATTCATACTTAATTGACAAATCGGTAGGATAGTTGACCGCCCGTTCGGTGTATTCAGCCAGCTCGAAGGCGAGCTGCTCGCGGGCAAGGCGTTTGGCGGCCTCCGCGTCGCCGGCCTGCTGGGCTTCACGGCGCTTGCGGGTCATCTGCCTCATGCGGACGTCGCCAATGCGCATCTTGAACAGGTAGGCCCCGGTCTGGCTGTGGGCCTCGGTCAGCGCAACGATGGCTTGGCTTTCGTACTGGTCGTCCTCGAACTTCAGCAGCGCGTCGACATAGGCGTTGATCTTGCCCGAAACGGTGGGGGTAGCCAGGTATTCGGCCCGGGACTTTTCGACCTGGCTTTCGAGGTAGACCTTGTCCTTGACCATCGCGTCCTTCTGGGCGAGCTCCTTCTGGAGGTCCATGTCCTTCACCGCTCGGGTGAAGTCTCGGCCCTCCTCCTCGTAGCCTCCCTGCTGGACGGTGAACCTGGCCGATACGTCGCGCAGCAAATTGCTGAGATCGCCGTCGTCGGGGTCGACTCTCCTGGCGCGGGTGGCAGCCTCGATGGCCAGGGCGTACTCCTCCAGGTCGCGGTAGGTGTTGGTGACGGCCACGAGGATGCGCTTGGACGGCTTTTCCGCCAGTCGCTGGGTCCCGAAAAGCAGGTCCGTCGCCCACTTGAGCGCGCCCGGCAGCTCGAGCTGCTTGGCGGCCTTGGTCACCATCTCCATGTGCTCTATCGAGCCGGGCTCTTTTGCCAGCAGGAACAGGCCGTTGGCCAGCACGTCTATGGGCGTCTTGCCGCCGCGACGCTTGAGCTTGTCCATCACGCCGGGGCCCTTGCCGCCCTGCGCCTTGCGGTTCATGGACACCTCACGAAGAGGCACAAAGCCACGTTCCATGTTGCCCGGGTCGCGGCAAATGCCGTCGATGTACAGCGCGATGGCGTAATCCCAGTTGCCGGTGGCGGCTACCTTGTCGGCGCGGTCGAAAAAGGCGTCGCCCTTGCCCGTCGGGCCGGCCGGTTCGGGATCATTGTCGGTCATTGCGGCGTCCTCATGAGTAGGGAGGTCAACAGTCTAATTGCCGTTCGCCCTGCGGACAAGGGCGTTCTGGACGGGCCTAGGCCGGCGCCAAGCCGCGCGGGGCCCCCGTCAGCCTTCTCGGCGAACACTGTAGACCCACCATCTCGCCTTGCGTTGCTTCACCGACGGCGCCTGCCGCTGACAGTACACCGTCATAATCATCGCCGGGGCGGTGCGGATCTCGTACCAGTGTCGGCGAAGGTACCGCTCGCCCGACCCGCAGTTGCACGGGCCCGACGTCTTCCACTTCCGCAGCACGCCGACGACCGAGTACTCCTCACCGCGCCAGGTGAACCGCCCCGGCAGGCCCGGCTCGCCTCGGGACATCCCAGCCGTCTCGGCCGTGCCGGCAACCGGTACGAGCCGCTCGCTGACGAACTCCTCTGCGGGGTCGTGGGTCATCGGCGGGCCCTTTGGGTCTATGTATGCCGCATCAGGGCGGTCGCGTAGAACGGCCGGCCCTGGGCGATATACTTGCGTTCGAAGTTCGTGCCGACCAACTCGCCGGCTGCGTCGGTCATTCGCGGCATGGCGATGCGAACGAAGCCCTTGGCCCCATGCAGCACGCGGCGGATATGCCGGAAGTAGTCGAAGTGGTCGGTAACGACGATCAGTTGCCCGCCGGGCACGAGCGTTCGCCTTGCTTCGGCCAGGAAGCTCGGCTGAATCAGCCGGCGCCGATTGTGGCGGCGCTTGGGCCAGGGGTCCGGGAAGTACACGTGGATGCGGAGCAGACACTCATCCGGCAGGCAGACCTTGCAGAAGTGTGCCGCCTCGGTCCGCAGCATCCGCGCGTTGGTCAGGCCCGCCCGGCGGACGCGATCCGCGCAGTAGGCTGCATACGCCCGGGCATACTCCAGGCCAAGGAAATTCACCTCAGGCCGGGCCGCCGCCCGCGCCAGGATGAACGTGCCCTTGCCGCTGCCGATCTCCAGTTCGACGGGGCGATCGTTGCCGAAGATCTGTCGCAGGTCCGCGCGCCCGGCTGCGACGGCCTCATCCAACAGCACACCGGCGGTGTTCCACTTGTCGGCCCTACGGGAGCCAAGCTGCTTTGCCGATTCCGGTCGCATGCACGCAGGATAAATCGCCCGGGCCGCCCCGACAAGAGAGCGGCCTTGCATTGTCAACACCGCGCGGCATAATGGCTCTGCTGAGGCACGCAGATAGAGCCCCATTATTCGACATATGAGGTCCGCATTGGCCGGTGCGGCTCGGCCAGGCCTGCGGACATCACGAACACTCGAAAGGAGCACATAATGAAACTCGGCGTAATGGCAGCATGCTTTGCCGGAATGAAACTCGATGACGCGCTGGACTATTGTGCGGAGGTCGGGCTCGACGCGATCGAACTGCCCGTCGGCGGCTACCCGGGCGACCCCTGGAAGCTCTCGGGCATTCACGCGAACAAGAAGAAGCTCGCCGAGCTCAAGCAGAAGATCGCCGACCGCGGGCTGGAAGTCCACGGCATCGCCGTTCACGGCAACCCCGTCCATCCCAACAAGAAGATCGCCGCTGCTCACCAGGCCGCCCACCGCAACGCCGTCCTGCTGGCCAAGGAGTTCAAGACGGTCGTGATCAACTTCTCAGGCTGCCCCGGCGGCTGCGCGACGGACAAGATGCCCAACTTCGTGACCTGCCCCTGGCCGGAGGAGTTCACAGAAGCAGCCGACTACCAGTGGAACAAGGTCCTCATCCCGTTCTGGAAGAAGGAGAACACCTTCGCCGCCAAGCACGGCGTGAAGATCGCCTTCGAAGCCCACCCGGGCATGGCCCTGCACAACCCCGAAGACATCGTCCGCCTTCGCAAGGCAGCTGGCCGGCAGCTTGGGGCAAACCTCGACCCTAGCCACTTCTTCTGGCAGGGCATCGACCCGGTGGCGGCCGCCCGGTTCCTCGGCGCCAGCAAGTGCATATTCCACGTGCACGCCAAGGATTGTAAGATCGATCCGCACAACGCGGGGATCTGCGGTAACCTGGACATCAAGAAGTACGGCGACATCAAGAACCGCGGCTGGGTGTTCCGCACGGTCGGCTACGGGCACGGTGATGAGTTCTGGAAGCCCTTCATCTCGACGCTGCGGACGTTCGGCTACGACGGCGTGGTCTCGATCGAGCATGAGGACGGGCTGATGAGCATGTCCGAGGGCTTCGAAAAGGCCGTCGAGTACCTCCAGGGCGTCATCATCTACGAAAAAGTCGGCAAGGCCTGGTGGTTCTGACCGCATGAAGTGCGGTCATCCTGAGCGAGGGCCGACAGGCCCGAGCCGAAGGGTAGGCGAGCGGCAGGGATGGCTATCTTGACCGGCCCGCTGCGGCGAAGCTCGAAGAGCGAAGCCGGGGTCGAAGGGCCTGGCTGACAATTGCTGATGCAACAATCCGGTGGGTCCGTCCAAGCGACGGGCTCGCCGTTCCTTTGCGCGGACATAGCGGCTAGTATGGCGGCATGCGGATACTCATCTCCAATGACGACGGGATCGATGCGCCCGGCATACGCGCGCTGGCGGGGGCTGTGGCGGATCTGGGCGAAGTCATCATCGTCGCCCCGGACACCGTTCAGAGCGGCGCGGGTCACGGCATCACGGTGCACCATCCGCTGACGGTGCAGGAGGTGGACGTGCCGGTGGAGGTCGACGGACAAGTGAGGACCGTACGGGGCTACAGCGTGGACGGCCGACCCGCCGACTGTGTTCGCCTGGCCGTCAAGACGCTGCTGGACGAGCCGGTCGACCTGGTGCTCAGCGGCATCAACAAGGGCGCCAACGACGGCATATGCGTGTTCTATTCCGGCACGGTCGCCGCTGCGGCCGAAGCGGCGATCCTGGGCATCCCGGCCGTCGCCTTTTCCGCGATTGCCCCCAACGGCGACGTCGACTTCTCGCGGGCAGCCGG
>Ga0114919_10000704_pt1 | contig 26247 bp, 44 predicted proteins | sample BlataG_FD_88682 | JGI IMG/M metagenome (GOLD analysis project Ga0114919, IMG submission 88682) | Deep subsurface microbial communities from Black Sea to uncover new lineages of life (NeLLi) - Black_00105 metaG | ecosystem: Environmental > Aquatic > Marine > Oceanic > Sediment | place: Atlantic... | reverse complement strand
CCCCACCTGTCCACTTTTCTACCATTTCGTAACCTTCTGTCATTATTCCGTACAAAAAAATAACCCCCACTCTGATATCACCAGAATAGAGGTTGCCGTGGTTGCCATTATTGTCTTAAGTCTTTACTATATCTATAAGAACGGCTCTAATTTTCTATTTGTATGGTATAGTATTGCAATACCGTAGATTTTGATTGTAGTGCGTCTTGCATATATCTACTTGTTTGTTCTCTTGCCACATTTTATGCAAACATGGGTAGGCCGCCCATATTTATTTTTACCCATAGTTGCTACCATCCTACCCCCACATTTCTTGCATTCCATTTTCGTATATTCCCCTATTTAATTCTATATTTCTTATCGAACCATTCTCCTGCCTTGCGAAGTTTCTTTTCTTGTTCTTTTTGTGCTTTAGTTAGTTTTTTCTTAACCATTACTCATCATCTACCTACTATTTAATAGTCTAACTTGTGCTTCGGCTTTCTTTTTAGTGGTGGACTTTGCCGACACACGTTTACCATCATAAACTCTATAACGATTTTTCCCTGGTAGTTTCCTCATGTGTGCTGGCATAAATCTTCTTATCCACTCTTTTTAATTTCCACCCAATCTCTTATCCAGCTATGTGGAATCATTTTCGCATAAGTCCTTATCATCTCATCAATCATTTTCATTGACTGCCAACCTTCAAGTCCATACATATTCCTCAAATCCCAATATAATCCTCGCAACGTACCTTTAATATGCAAAGGACGACCAATCTTTTTGTAACTATATAAATCTGCCCTGATTTCATGCATTGCAAAGATTTTAGCACTTCGTGGTTTATCGGGGTCTCTTTTTATACTATGGGCTATTTCATGCTGTTCTATTGCCCTGCTTGCCTTGCCACGAATTAAATATATAGTATCTGTTCGTGGGTCGTGATATCCTCTTACCTTACTATCTATTCCTCTTTTCTTATAGTCAGGAATATCACGATAACTGCCAACCCACTTTATCTTCCGCATTTAATTTCCTACCTAATCATACGTTTTCCCGTCAAGATTATAATTAAGATAATATCTGTCGCTTGGATTACGCTTGCGCTTAACTTTTGGCTTCCTTTTTATTATTTTGCGTGGAGTTTTGGGCGATACTCTATGTTTAGATATTTTATATCCTGCTTCTTCCAAATGGTGCATGGATTCAAGTGTTTTAAATCCTTCGTCAGTTTCAATCCAATATTTTGGAGGATTTATTGACTTTATTGTTTTATGAATCAACTCCCTTGCTTCTGGTTTACTGAGTTTAAAGTATTTCTCAGTTAATCCCGATACAATCCCACCGAAATACGGTCTCATTGTTTCTTTTGTTTTAGTTTTATTATAGGCATATTTACTTGCCCTTAATTCTTCTTCAACATATTCCTCTGGCGTTTGCTCAAGTGGTTCTTTCCCTGTTTTTTTATGTGCTTGAATAGCATGGTATCTTTCATGCTCTATTTCAAATGGTGATGCCTTTCCTTTAATGGCATAAATAGTGTTGGTGAGATGGCTATAAGCAGCATCTAATCTCCCCTCTTTCTCCCCATCCCCTTCATAATCTTTAGGAACTTTCTCTTTCCCAAATACTTCGTGCCAATTCTTAATCCACTGCACTTTTACTTTAGTTCCATCATCCATCTTTTTTCATACCCCGTAAGGACTAACCCTTAAAGCGTTCCCTCCCATCGTAATCCAACTTGGTAGCGGGGGTGAGATTTGAACTCACGACCTCCAGCTTATGGGGCTGGCAAGCTTCCACTGCTCTACCCCGCAATATTGCTACTTTCCACCACCTGGCATATACCCTTTACCTTTAATGCGTTTTAATTCACGCATCTGCTTTGCCCTTGCTTTTTCATACTTGCTTTGTTTCTTTTTCTTTTCCATTCCTATCCCCCTATCGTTGGATATCGCTGATGAACCTTACGCCTTACGATAGCCTGTTCCCGTTTCGTACCGTGTTGGGCTACCCTTGCCAGAGCATTGCGAGCATGGGCTTTATCATATATGGGATACTTGCGGGTTTTTTGCAACGCAAAAGCACTCGCTGGCAACCGCTTCCTTTTCCTAGTTGTTAGAACTGCCACTACCACCTACCTATTTCTCTTCTTGCATTTTATTTCTTCTTACTGATATATCTACCCGTGGCATCAATTCTCTTTTCCCTGAGAGCTTTTTTACTAGCTTTTCTCCTACCCTCAACTGTGCTTAAATCTATCCTGACTTTACTTTTCTTAACCATATTACATTGCCCCCTTTTCCTAGTTGTTAATACTACCACCGGACTCTGCTTCATTATCAATAAATTACCAGACACTACCGCCCTTATATTCTTTAACCGATTTCACCTTTTTTGTTTTTGACCTGCCAATAGCCTTACTTTTGGCGGTAGACTTTGAACCAGCAGATACAACTGGTTTATAAGTATGCCCCATTTCCCTATACTCAACTACATAATCTTTTGACTTTGCCATTATAAATCACCTTCCTTTTCTTATTTGTTAATACTATCCCTTACCAATCCGAAACATTTTAGTTCCGCAAGTCGGGCAAACCCCCTGAGTTGCAGGTCTGCCATTTTTCATTGTGATGCTCTTGGCATCTTTCATTTCCTTTTTGCCTCTACACTTCACACAATATGCTGTCATTATTATTTCCTCCGCTTAGTTCCACGAAATATCCTTGCGAGTTCCTTTTCAAGTTCACGGGCTTCCTTTCTTTCGTGTTCTTTTCTACGTTTATCATCTTCAACTTTATGTTCTTTTTCAAATTTACGAAGTGCCTTGTCTATTCTTTTTGCCTCACTCCCCCTGCTCATTACCTACCCCTTTCCATCTTTTTTAATCTAGTATAGTAATCAGGGAGTTCATTAAGATGTGCCAACGCAATTTTCCCCGTAAGTGTTAAGTTCCCCTTGGTTACATTACGGTGTTCCAGTTCCACCTTAAGACCCATCCTAAACTCATTGAGGTCAACCTTATTCCAGTTAACCCCAAGTTTATCCCCTATTCTTTTCGCCTGCTTTGTAGTAATCATCCATCCGCACCTCCTCACATACTCAAAGTCTTGCGTATCTTGTCAGAATCATACTGAAACGGCTTGCTATCATAGCGAAGTATATCCTTATATTTGCCAGCTTTCCCCTTGTCCTTACTACCAAACTCCAATAAGGATTTTGCACTTGGTGATTTATGCTTAGGCATTATTAGTAAAACCTCCTTCTTCACATAAATATCAGGTGAGACGTTTTTTATTTCTTGAACAAGTCCTTATATTGTCCAGCCTTTGCCTTGTCCCTACCACCAAACTCCATAGAACGCTGGTATCCCTTGCCTTTCGCTGTTCCACCCCTATGCCTATACCATGCTGGTGCTTTCCTATACTGAAATGCCATTTATTGTTAAGACCTCCTATTCCTTTTTTCTATTTCCTTCCAGAATCCCTTAACTCCACCTAGTTTTCTTGTTACCTCTGGCTCTTTTGAACTAGCATACCTATGGCAAGCTGTCCTACCTTTGCCCCAAGCCTCAATTTCAGAACTTTCATGTTTCAAAATACCTTTCCGTAGATCTCTGTGCTTTTTAAGTATCGGGTCTAATTTAACAATAGCATGAATATCAGTACCAACACCTTTAGGCTGTTTAGCATGATATATAGCAGGCTCTCTCCCCTTCCTGCTATTTTTGTAATATCGTTTACTAATAAGCAGTTTCACGAAACTCCACTTTGCTATGGAATACCTTATTATTAAGTCTTAGGGACAGTAGGCTCAGGGGAACGGTGAGAAGGGTCTTTTGTGTCAAGAACATTCCATACTCTTTCTTGGAATGAACCCCATTTCCCTTTTCTAGCCCTTTTACCCCTTCCACGACCAATCTCAGGTAACTTTGACTTAAACTCTATTTTCATTCACCTGCCTCCTTACATTACCACCAATTATATTCACTATACTAATCTTAAGCCATAAATGCCTACTTGTCAAGTCTTTATGCCTATCATAGCTTTTAGTTCCTCTTTTGTAAGCCACCAACCGTTGCTATCGCTGGCATATTTCCCTATTTTTGTCGGGATACCGCCAACATCAAGTTTATCATCAGACCAAAACGGGTATTCAGGTAAAACCACAAAGTATTTATCCAATTCCATAGTATGGGTGCTTTCCTCCTCGGTAATCAATACCTCATGTAGTTTCTCACCTGGTCTTATACCTGTAATCTTTATTATTGCATCGGGTGCAATCGCATCAGCCATATCGGTAATCTTCATGCTCGGTATTTTCGGTACGAATATTTCGCCACCCTGCATATTATCAAGCCTATCCATAACAAAATGCACACCTTGCTCCAAACTAATCCAAAATCTTGTCATTCGTTCATCAGTAATGGTTAGGACTCCTCCTTCTTTTTGCTTTAAGAATAGAGGTACGATGCTACCACGACTGCCAAGCACGTTTCCATATCTTACACAACTAAACCTCGTATCTTTCGAATAAACATTGGCTTGGGTGAAAAGTTTCTCGGCAACCAATTTTGTCGCCCCATAAAGATTACACGGCAAACAGGCTTTGTCAGTAGATAACGCAACCACTTTTTTGATACCCATATCTATTGATGCATCTATCACATTCATAGCCCCATCAATGTTTGTTTTTACTGTTTCATAAGGATTGTACTCCGCAGTTGGTATCTGCTTAAGTGCTGCCGTATGGCAAACAATATCAATATCAGTCATTGCCCTGTAAAGCCTGCTCTTGTCCCTTACATCCCCGATTAAGAAACGTAATCTGCTGTCGTTGAATTTCTTATTCATTTCATCTTGCAGAAATTCAGACCGTGAATATATTCTAATGATGTCATATCTATCTTCTCGCAAGGCTATATCAACAAAGGCTTGCCCAAAACTACCTGTGCCACCCGACAAAAATAATTTATCTCCCATTCGTCATCTCCTCAATCAATTTCGCTATTCTCTTTGATGCCTTACCATCCTGCAAATACGCTTGCTGGTACACAAATTCTTTTGCTATCTTCTTCCTTTCTTTGCTCATGCCATTATCAATAATATCCTTGATTACCGATAATAATTCCTCTTTATTCTTGGCGAAATATGCACCGCTTGTTGCATCATATTGGGTAACATTATTGAATGGGTTATATACTATCAACGGTTTTCCTGCTGCCATTGCTTCCATACCGCCAGAGGACATGGTTGTTATGGCAATATCACATTTCTCTACCATTTTTGGAAGTGGAATGTCTTGGTATATAGTTGCGGGAAAATTTTGAGATTCAATTATTTTCTCATAATCCTTTAATGATTCCGCAACTGGATGAATCTTGATTATTAATTTGCAATTTAGTATCTGACCCGCTGCATAACAAATATCATTGGTATATTCTTTTCTCTGTCTTTCAGTCCACGAACCCTGCTCAACAAGGTAGTTAGTTATCAACAGAACATGCGGATTACTATTCATCCATGTGCGATTTCTATGCAAATAATCAAACTTCGGATTTCCTGTTACTATAATATCCCCTGGTTTGACCCCATACTTAATAAGTATATCCTCCATAGCCTTTCCTGCACATGCTATCTTGGAATAACTACAGTAATTTGATAGTGCTACTTTATCCTGAAAGTCATTTCTTATCCTGAATAATGCAGCACGCATTAAATAGTTTATTGATATATTTCCTTTCACCAGTTTTCTATATCCTTGCTTAAATAATCTGTAAAAATGCTTCAAACGAAAGAATTTACCATCAACACCCCAGAATCCCAACTCGTTAGGAAATAATAATCCATGAGGAATGAGCAGGGTAGGAATATTCTTATACCTTGCCACTATGTTAAATAGTTTCTCAACTGGTGTCGCTTCCTCACGGGCAAGCACAATAATGTCTGGATGCTCTTGGTTGATTATATCCATCACCCCTTTTCCATTATGGCTCTTCAGTGTTTCACATCTTATGCCGAATTTACTGGCATAGTCGTCTATAATAACCCGTTTTTTCTTTGACCAGTTATAATTCACGAATACAGAAATACCAACAGTAGCAAGATTATCTACAACTGGTGCGAATATATCAATCATTGGTATATTATCAATTAGAAATAATGCTTTCATTAGTGGTATCCTGTAATATTTTTATAAAATCATCAGTTATTTTATCCCAACTATATCCGCTAACAGTATTCTTTGCTTTTTCACCAATATCTTTTAGTTTATTGTCACTGACTAACTGCAAAGCCAACTCTACGGTATCCTCTGGTTTATCTACAAACACAATACCGTTCCCTATGCCAAACTCCTCTACTACGGAGGGAATACTGGTAGCGATAACGGCCTTGCCCATTGCCATATACTCATATAGTTTTATAGGAACGATATCCCTCATTATTACATGGTCGGGATAGGCTGGAAGTATGCAAATATCGGATGCCGAAATATAAGACGGAATTTCTTTATATGGTTTCTTGCCGACAAGGATAACATTATCCTGCATACCAAGTTTCGGCAACATTGACTTGATATTATCGTAGGCATCCCCATCTCCAACAACAAGCAACTTCACATTTACTTTCATCTTTGTCATTTGCGAAATGACCTCCGCTAATCCCGAAAAATGATACAACCACCCCATAAAGAATAAGACTGTATCATCTGTCTTGATATTATGTTGCTCTCTTATTGCCACGCCATCAACCTTATCATTGAACCGCTTAAAGTCAACGCCAGCACACAGCACATCGGTATCTGGCGAAGCACCTAACCTAACAACGTAATCCCTGAGATGTTTATTGATAGCCAATACCCTATCCGAATACTTGATTGTTGCCATCTCAATCGCTTTCCCGATTCCTATTAGATAGGCAAACGGTATGAGTTCATGCAAAACATCAATCCAGTAATATATAAATGGTATTTTCCCCCTTAACCTGCTTGCCATGTAAGCATTTAGTATCCCAAAACCCACGATTATATCAGGCTTGAATTTCTTAATCTGCCTTTTTATTTCTCTATAATGTGTCCACAGTAAGGAAAGATAGTCAAGAATGGGTATCTTTATAATCCCAGGGCGGATTACCGTGACTTTAGCACCATCATATATTTTTGAAACATTGTGATATACTTGGCGTTTGGTATACAATCCCTTGCAATCATGCAATACCTCATAATCAATAACCCTGACTTTATGACCTCTTAAAGACATCAACTCCGCAAGGTGATGCTGTTGGGCTGTATTCCTTTTTAACCAATCGGATTCTTGTACTATTAGTATTCTCATTTTCTATCCATGCCTTAATGACTGAAACAACCCGAACACCTTCATATACCCTTTCATTATAAGTTTAACCTCATTCCCTAGCGTAAGCCACCGTAGCACGAATCCTGCCACCTTAAAGGGTATTTTCAATACCACAGGATACCCACGCACCTCTTGTGCCATTACATAGCGGTAGAACTCATTATAGAACTTACGCAACTGCCATCTTGATATTGTTGGGAGGTCAAGGATAGAACCAGATACATAACCTGATGCTTGGCGATTACTGATAAACCCCTCCGCCTTGCATATATCGTATAGCTTTGTTCCCTTGTAAGGATAGAAGTAGAATACCGCCACTTGGTCTGGTGCTACCAGTTTATTCAGGTTGATAGTTTCCTTTACCATTTCGGGGGTTTCGTAGGGTAGCCCTATCATATTATATGCTCTGGTTTTTATCCCAAGCGTAAGAGCAGTATCAAAGGCATTTATTATCTGCTGGTCAGTCATCTTCCTATTGAGGACATTGTATCTCAACCAATAATTTCCCGATTCTATACCCATTTCAACCTTTGTGCAGTTGGCTGATTTAAGTGATCCCAATAGTTCAGGGGTTGCCGTTTCTGCTCGAAGGTTGCACTCAAAACCCAACCCAATTTTCTTGGGATACTTCTCGCAGAACTCATAGACCCATTCCTTGTTTATCCCGAATATATCATCGGCAAAATTAAAACTCCTTATGGGGTATTTACATTTTAGTACTTCTAAATGGTCTATTACATTATCCACACTTCTAAAACGAAAGTATTTCCCCTTACCTTTTAACTGCCTCCTTAAAGCACTATTACAGCAGTATGCACAATCATGTGGGCATCCCCTGCTTACTATCACCGCAAAGTTCCCGTTCCTTGACCTTAACATCTGTTCGCAGTCAAACAGGTCATAACTCGGATAGGGTAAATCATCAAGGTTTTCGGTCAGTGGCTCGGAGATAATACCTCTCTTACCATCCAGCATTTCAAGTATTGCCTTTTCGCCTTCCCCTACGCATACTGCGTCTATACTGCTAACATCAAGCATTTCTTCAGGGTTTAATGTCGCATGAACGCCACCGCAGACAATTGGAGTGTTATAGCACACCTTTATCCAGTTGCTCCAACGCTTGACATACTCAATCTGGTTTGACATTACGGTGAAACCGATAATATCAGGCTTTGATTTATCAACCTCCGCCAAGATATCCTCTTTCCTTGGTTCTTTCTTAACGTGGTGCAAGGACACCTGATGCCCCGCATTTTCCAGCATACTAAACAGTTGTGCCAGCCCATGATGCACACTAGGATAAAAACCTGTGCCTATATCTGGATAGATAAAATGGACTTTCATTTCTTCTCCAACTTCTCCAATCTCTCTCTCACATCATTCAACTTTGCAAGAATCAACTCATCGTTCTTCAATCCTTTTTTTAAATCAGTAGCCATAGGATTGCGATGCTTGTAGTTCTGTTGCATGCCAAATGCTATCTGTGAGGGAATAATCACCTTGTAGAACACCACCATCATTATAAGAATAAAGAATATCATACACCCAAATAACATGGGGAATGTAAACCAAGGAAGCCACTGCCTGATAAATTCTCCGCCCCACAATCCATAAACCGTTGTCGCCACACCCATTAGAGTTAAGGGGGCATAGATGATACCAGTGGCACTATACACATAGAGTATCGCACCAATATGGGGGCTAGTGTTCTTTTGCACCGCCAGTTTCGCAAGCATAGACAAAATAAAATGCTTCATTTATCTGCCAACTTCAATATCATCTCCGCAATTCTTTCGGTAGCCCTTCCATCCATAAACTCTTTATTTGAATCAAATAGTTTCTTTGCTTTATCCAGCAATTCCCCCCTTTTTGTTTTATTATAAATATATTCTTCTACGCTGTCTTTCAATTCACCAAGGTTATGTAATTCAACAGCAAGACCCATTTCAGCAAAAGGTATAGATTCTAATTCATTATATACATTCAATAATATCACTGGCTTGCCAAGTGCCGTTGCCTGTAATATAGCAGTTGAATATCCACCCACTAATACAATTTCACTCTCACCGATGATATGTTCCAAGTCCAACGCCTTGCGAATTATTACTCCCTCTGTCCTTCCGTCTATAATACTTGCGTATTCGTCAAGGCTTTCTACGGGGTGTATTTTGATAACCAGCCTCATTGATTCATTAAGTATTGGAGATAACGAATCTATAACGTCATTAATAAAGTCGGCACGCATACCATAAGTCCACCGACCATGACCAATCTGGTCGCAAGTCAATAGTAATATTATTTTATCCTTTGCCCCGATTCCCAAATCTTGGCGTAAAGTATTATCACCATGATGCTTACTTGACAGTATGCCCATTACTGGATTTCCCGTTATGAATATTTTGTCTGGACTTACACCACGTTCAAGCAATACATCTTCCCCCCAAGAACCAGCAACAACTATAGCCGTACACCCATAACTACCCCTATCGCTATCAATGGTAAAAGCTACGGCAATATCTCTGAATATCATCTTGGCAATCTTATATGGACTCCACCTCAAGGCTACAACCGTTCTTAATAAATAGCAGTATTTACGGACTATCTTTGAAAAGTATGCTGTCAGCCGATAGACAGTCCTCTTAACTGCGATACTTACCGTGTTTTCCCTGTTAGTCCCAATCGCCACATCCAATAATAATGTCGGTATATTAAGCCCATTGGCGGCATAAACAAATGCTCTGCGCATAAATTCTTGGTCACTCCCCACTACAACAACATTGGGTGATTCTTCCCTTACAATATCTACTGCGTTTCTTTTCCCGTAATCGCTAAATGGCTTATAACTCATCCCTAACTTATCCAGCATTTCCATTGGTAGGTCATTATATTTTTCACAACACAGCATCCCCATATCTATTACGAGCATTTCTGCCTCACCATTATTGGCAAGCCCATCATAAAGGATTTTCGCCATTTCTACTTCCCCGCCAGTGGTTGCTATAAATAATACTTTAATCATTAATCCACTATACTATTATGCTTAAACACCCTAGCCATAAAACTACCTGATAGCCTATGCACATGCTTACAATTAATCGCCTCAACCTGTAACATACCGACTCTTTCAAACGCTTCTTTATAGTTACGTGGGAACGTGTGGCTTGACACGGATATTTCATCTTCTATCGTTATAATTACATCCTTGGCTACCCTCGCAATATGCTCAAACACCCATTCGCTATCAGGATGTATATGCTCTAAAACAGCCATTGTGTAAACGGCATTATAACTGTTATCTGAAATGGAAACTATAGTATCTTCCACAGATGCACCATATAAAGTGCATTCTTTAGCTAGTTCAGTATATGTTTTTAACAGTAAATCCAAGGCATTAGCGGATATTTCTATCCCACCCAGTTTCTTGTATCCACCTGAATATAAACAGTTGAGGTTTCTGCCGACATTGCAACCTATTTCCAGCACGTTACCATCTTTTTTAACATACTTTTCTATTAATTCTAATAAAAACTTGCTTTTGGTATCCTCTTCGTTGCCTAAATATGCTTCGGGTCTATTCCCGCCGACAGGCGGATTCCTCCAATACTCGTGGCATTCACTTATACTATATTTATCAATCAAAAACTCTCGCACACATTTGACACGCATCACAATCTGATAAATGGGCGTTAAATAACGCCTAGACGATTTTGGCGTAGCCCTTATGACCTTGCTTACTAAAACTGCCATGCTATTCCCCATAATATTAATTCTCCTTCACTTGACTCTTCACAAGCCAGATATCCAATTCATCACCATTCCTGTATACCAGAGTCACAGCAGGGTCAGACTCCAATAAGTACAAATGGTCTGTCTCCCACCTTAATAGCGTTTTGTCCATTTTAGTAACAATAAGATATATGTCGCAGGGATATTCATAGCCTATCGTTGAGCTATCAGTATAACTAAATTCACGGAGAGGTTCATATCCATGAAACCAATACGCAATCCGATTATCCCAGCACCACTGTACTCCATATAATGCGAAAACAAACCTGCCTGGTCTATATGTGTTGAGATGGAGAATCTTATTCTCGGAATCACCGCTCTCCAATAACCATTTTATTCCATTAACATGTTGGTGTGTAATTTGGCTATTCGCCGTACCAGTAATAGGAGAGGGATACACATTGAACAACGTGCTCACCGATATAACGGCTATCACGATAACAAGCACTATTGGCATTATCCGTAATCTTACTAACTTGACTAAAAGAGGCACAACTACAATAATAGATACAAACGGAATCCAGAATAGCATCCTCACTAATATTACAGCACAGATGATACTATAGTATGGATTGTAAATTGGTAACTGTTCTTGCCATGCTTGAGAAAACCAACCTACAATCCACATGGCGTTGAGAATAATAAACATAACACCAAAGTACATAAAATATCTATTCCCACGTTTTTTTATCATCATAAGTAAAGATATTATAGCCAATATACCAATAAGCATTTCACTTCCATATTTTCTTACCACCAATGATAATGCGCTATAACTACCGATAGTTTGGCTTGATTCTATGATTTCCGCAAAAGAACTACCCCCTCCATTTACCACTTCCTCAATGAATGGGGGTGCTGATTCAGATGCGATATTTGAAATGGGTGCAGTTTCTTCAACAGTAGCTAAACTATCTACTGCCTCATACAAATAAAAATACAATACGAAAACCATTAATAATGCAACTACTGTAAATATAATGAACTTGAATCTATTTTGGGGAATAACTACGCAAGCGATTACTAGAGCAATTGTAGCAACTTCCAAAGCCAGTGGATGTATCATCGCTATTATCGCTACGATTACCAGAAGGACTACGCTGCGCCTGATTGTAAACTTGTCTTGCAACTTCAGCACTAATAGAACCGTTATAGGAACAATGGAAACTGCCACGAATGTTGCCTTCATTCCTGCCCCACAAGATAAGAGTAATGCTGCACTCAAGGTAGTGGCGATTATTACTTCCTTCTTATTCCCCCATATATACTTAGCTAACCAATAAAATGAAATTACATAAACTAGATAGCATAAAGCAGGCATTATATTAACGGAGATTTCTGGCGATAACCCCATTCGCACTAATAGTGTAGGTATCACATGAATCGCAGGATAGTTATTTGTTTCGCTTAATATGCCATTAGAAAGGTCTTTGACATATCCTATGTGTACTAACGTATCAGAACCTACGGCATAGTAGTCTCTGAATACCGAGAGTAGTAATACTATAACTCCATTGGCTACTAAAATACCGAGCGGAAACAGCCACCTCCTACATGTATCTTCCTTTAATGCTTCTCTTACGAGAAGTATGATGCAAGTAGTTATACTGGTTATAATTAAAATCCACATTGCTATCGGGGTAGAAGTATATATTGAAACCTCATAGCCAGAAGCAGGGGAATTAATAGCCAACAATACTGATATTACAACCAGCAGAACAAGTGTGCTACAAATGACATTAAATGGTTTTTTCAACATTATCACGCCATTTCATGTACGATTCCAAATCAATACCATCCGCTTTCAATCTATCGCTAACGTCCACCTCTTTAATCCGTGATGGTAACATATCAGTCAAGCATTTGAATACTTCATCATTTGTTTCTCCGAGTTTCACAAGCGACCACAATTCAGGCTCAAAATAAACATACATAGGAAATGTTCTCTTTAAACCAATCGCTTCTTCATCAGTCAGATTCGGGTTCTTTATGTTGGGTATCCTGCCAAAGTCAGCTACACAATCATACTTAAAAAGCCCATCTCTTTTGCAATCGTCCCATAATTCCGTACCAGGAAGTGGCGTGAAGAAGAATGTATTGATATACTCCGAAGAACACTTGCGGTTGATTTCAATGAGTTTAAATATATCTTCCCTTGTATCATACGCCCAATCTAAAACATTATAGGAAGATGTCCGTATATTATTATCTTTGAGCATCTGAAAGGCGTTTATTATGCACTCATCAGATATGTTTCTACCGCAAATTTCTCTCCGCCTTTTTTCATCTCCACATTCCACACCTAAAGAAACGGCAATGCAATTTATTTTTTTGAGTACCCCTATAAACTTTCCGTTAATCACTAAGGGATTAGTCTCAAGAACAGTCGGTAAATTTATTCTTTTCGCATATCCCTCCGCAAATTCCTCAATCTCACCTGCCTTTCCCATACCAAATGTTTCGTCAAATATCCTGATAATATCCAAGTTATATTTATCCGCATAATACTCCATAGTAGACAGTACATGCTCAACTGGAAGGTGCTTAACTTTATTGCCCATTTTATTCAGGGTATTATTACAGCAATACCTGCAACTGAATGGACAGCCACGAGTTAACTGGAAGTTTCCCCATCTATAGAATTTGTCCTTAAATTGACGAACGAAATGCCGTTCATCAAACAAATCCCAATCTGGAATAGGTAATTTAGACAGGTTTGGTAACTTAAATGGAGCATATATGAGTGATTTATCTTTATCCCTCCAAACCAAGTTGGGTATTTCCGACAGACCATTCCTTGTATTTGAAAGCAGTTGTGGCAAAGTTTCTTCGCCAAACCCACGGCACACATAATCCACTATATCATGGCTAAGTACATCAGTAGGGTCTATGGTAGCGTGTATACCACCATAGATTACTATTCCATGTGAGAGATTTACCGACTCTAGCATCTTAATGGAAAACTTGAAGCACATGGAATCCGTACTTACAGCAATAACATCGGGTTCAAACCTATCCACTTTATCCTTAAATGATTTGATTATATGGTCGCCTTCATCACCAATAGTTCCCGAAATATTATACTTACCATAGTCAAATTTCATAAAGGTAGTTTCAAATAAATCAACCTGGTGATTTCGCTTCCTTAGAATTGGTATAATATAGGATAATCCCAAAGGTATCCCTGAAAACTCATGGACATTGGCATATAAGAATAAAACCTTCATACTTAATCCTTAAAGCAATTCTCGCAAAGTCCTACTGGTTTATCATTGCGAATACCATCAGATATTACCCTGAACGCCTCTCCATCCCTGATATCTTCCAAACTGGATTCGTGAATATTCCCCATGACATACTCACTCATTATATCGTGGCAACACGGTACTACATCCCCATTCCATCTTACAGTCATAGTTTCATTGATAAACGGGCAATAATTATTCTCCACATGGTACGCTGGAGGATTGCTACTTGTTTTTTGCCAAGACCATGCTATGAAATACATGCTCTGGTAACTCACGGAATCCTTAAATGCCTCAAGCAAAAAGGCGGGGACATCAGGCTTACCAAAACTATTGTTCTTATTAAATTGTGCATTGGATATAAGAACTGAAGGGGTAACGCTGTTTAACTTCCCCTTAAGTTCAATAAGTTTCTTGACATTACTTATTGTCTCACGGCAATTACTACCACGCCTGATGAAATCGTTTTCCTCTGGACTTTGCCCATCAATAGAAACCTCCACTAAATCTATTCCAGAATGTATTAACTTCTTTATAATACTGTCATTAAGCATTGTGCCATTGGTAACAGTTTTGATATACTTTACCCCTATTCCCTTGAGCCTCTCAATCCAATCGCACAAATTCTTGCACAAAAATGGTTCGCCACCATGATACATAACAGCTACTCTTGGCACGTTGTTTTCCAAGTTCTTCATTATAATATCAAAGGTATCATTAGACATGATACCCCTATCTTTTAATTGTTCTGTTCCAGTCGGGCAGTGGATGCAACGCAAGTTGCAAGCACCAGAAGGCTCTATCCTTATTACACCAGGCACACTCATTACTTCTCTGCCTGCTTATAATCCTGATTGTGGTTTGCTGATATTTCGGCTACTATGTAGACTTTATTCACTCTTTACCAACTCCCAATTATTCCCCAATCTCCTTGCTACCTTGATTACTGCTTCTTCCATAGTAAGTCCGTGATTATTATTGTTCCACTTATATTGCCTTTCAACTTCTTTAATTATTTGGGTTACAACCTGCCCCAATTCATCTTCTGTTATCTTCTCCATAATCCTATTTAATCCACACTGGCATTATCTCCCAAGCCTTATCTTCGCTTACCCAAAGAGGTATTATCGCCCAAAGTTCGTCTGCAATATAGTGCGATACCAAAACCAAGGATACCAGCAATCCCAATAGCAAGAAACCATTCATTGAAGTAATGAGAACGTAATCCCAACCAGCCAGCCAGCAGATTACCCGACTCACAGAGTAGATTACCAAGAGGAATAGCAATGAGTACAAGCAATGCAACGCTTCGTGGTGAATGACCTCCCAAAAAGGTAGCCCACTTATTTCCCACATTTAACCTTCCTTGTGGGGGACTGCCAAATAGTAGCCCATCTCTAGCAACACTTTTTCCATTGCTTGACAAGCCTCAGCAAGAGTTTCTTTCTCCAATGCTTCCCTGATTTTCACCAAATCAACTTCGTTCATCATGCCTCCTTGCCCAACAGATACATTACATCCTCGTTATCATTCTGCAAGTATTTGAAGTGTGTCTCTTTTATCAACTTAACATCATCAAATAACTCACCGAATATCTTGGGGAAATTCGCCTTCCACAATAAATCAGGGGTTTCTTTTGCTTCCCTGTATTTTATCTGCTTAACCTCATAAGAATAATACTCCAGCCCCCATATAAACATACTAGAACAGCGATACATTTCACGCATAACATTGTGCAGTTCTTCGGGGTTAATATGAATTAGCACTCCCGAAGTAAATACAATGTCAAAATAACCATCCTTGAAAGGTATATCTTGCGCAAATCCCTGAATGATATTGATACCCTTGGTTGTAGCCTTTGACATTTCTACGGCATAAGGCGATATTTCTATGCCATAAAGGTTTTTGAAACCCGCCCTTTGCAAAAACTGCAACTGAAGTCCGATATTTGAGCCGACCTCCAATATCTTGATATTCCTGTCCATAAAACCAACGAACTCATAGTTCATATCAGTCCGTGATATGCCATATTGCTTTTCATATAAGGCATCCATTTCTTCTGTTGTCATTTTATTTCTGTCCGTATATTCCTTGCCTAACTCTGACGACCACGCTTGGGATTGTTTGCTATCCTTTTCCATTCTTTAACCTTTCTACTACTAGATTAGCTATTAAGTCTATGTGTTCTACCGCTGCTCCTCAAGTATAATAAGATATGAACGTACCCAAAATTCAAAGGCGTCTCTTAATGTGTACCACTCGTGTAACTTCTCTTCTGCTGTCATCTATCCCTCCACTAACTGCTTGAGAAATTCTTGCCAACACTTAGAACATTGATTTTTCCTAAACTCATAGTGACCACTAGGCAAACAACCTCCATGTTCACATCCACTGTTTCCCCACTCTATAATATCCTTTATACAGAGGTTGAACTGGGCTTTGTTCCCCATCTTATAGGATTCTCTCGGTGTTGCACCACCTAACAGAAAATCGGATGGTATCTCTTCATCATTAAGTATTCTCATTATTTCTCCCTTATCCTCTCCTTATATCACCTTCGCTTCCAGAATAGGGTCTGTGTCCTTTATCACCCATGTAGGATTATCCAACAGTAGTTGAATGACTTCCATCCAGTTGAACTGTTTCTCGCCAAAATGCTTGTAAACTTTGCGGGTAAACTCCAAATCTTCCCGTGTATCCAGTGTCCACCTTGCACAAGAGCAATCTACGGCAGATGCTATGTTTGCTATCCTGTAGTTTTCTGGGTGTTGCCGAATATTCAGGGTAACGTGTTGCCGATTTTCAGTAGCATTTTTCCACTCATCTTCAAGTACTCTAGGACTTATCACCTCCACATCAAGCCCTCTGGGATAAGTGCGTGGTAAAAGATTACTTACATAGTCTATATCAGGAAATAATTCAAGATATTTATTAACAGCATCATCTATTAACCCTGCATCTATAAGTGGACAGTCTGCTGTAATACGCACAACTGCATCTGCTGCAAATACAGATGCACCCCAATAGAATCGGTCAAGCACATCTTCCACACTTCCCCTGTAGCAAATCCAGTTATTCTTTCTGCATAAATCTACAACGGCATTATCACCACGACTTGTGGTTGTGGCAACAACTACCCTGTCTAGTGATTTAGCCTGACTGACCCGATTTACGACACGTTCCAATACAGCCTGCCCTCCCAAGTCCTTCAATACCTTTCTCGGTAGCCTTGTAGAACCGACCCTTGCCTGAATTAATGCAACTACTTTAAGTTTCATTCTAAACACATTCCTTTGTAGTTAATGACGGAAGAACATTCTTCCAATATTCTAAATAGCACTTGGCACAGAAATCAATTCCTGAACCCCCAGCCCTAATATGTACTATATCGGCTAACTTGGAGTAGGATTCCGCCCCACAGCCTACGCTTACAGCACCTATGTCGCCATGCACTGGGCAGATATAATGTAAACTTTTCTTAACCATTTTTCACCTCATAAATATTTATTCCACTTCTCAACTATGTTCCAGAATTTTATATAGGAATACCCCAATGTTCTAACGAAGTCATCGCAAGCCCTTGTATCAAGTATATGGTCTTTAGCTTTAACTATTTCCATTGCCTTTTCCCTTGTCTGCAACCCTTCCCTGATTCGCCTGCTTTCTATATCTGATACCCGCTGAAAGCCGAACTTCGGAAATTTCATCCAAAGGTGTACCATGTATGCCACCGAATCTATCTGCTCAAAATTGTCCGAGCAACCTGCCCTATCCCACTCTCCAGATAAATCTCTGAATCCGTATTTTCTGGCAATCGCCAAGTTCCTAGTGCTTTCCCAAGGAACATAATACCCAAGGTATCTTGAAGTCATATGAGGCACAAAAGGATGCTTTAATAGTATTACAGAGTTTATCTCTTTTTCTTCAATCCCACTCTTTAATAACTCATGCCTGTTCAGTTTCTTCCTAAATCCATCAAGCATGATTACTGGCGATTCCTTGTCCGTAGTCCCATAATCATATGCCGAGTTTTCACCAAAGAACACAAGGGGAATACCGAGTTTCTGTGCTATCCTTATTGGCGCAACATATATCACTATCTCAATATATCGCAACGGCTCTCCATACTTCTCAAAATCCATGCGTGTTATCCGCTTGAAAAAATCTGTGTTTACCGTGTACGATAAGTGGTCGCACCCGAATGTCTCTATCAAGTTGGCAAGGTTGTGCTTCCCTGCTTCTGTTTTTGTGAACGGGTCGGCAACAGTTATCAGCAAGGGGTTCATGCCTAATTCTTTTTTTAATGTATGCAATATGAAATAACTATCCTTGCCACCACTCACTCCTATCACACAATCGTAGTAACCATCTTTTCTTCTATGCTGATTGCATAATTGTTCCAACTGCCTGTATCTATCTGCCCAATCCACCTGACTTCTTTTTTCATAGTTTAGGCAAGCCAAGCACACACCTTTATCGTTAAAGATAGAGCCTGGTCTAGTATCTGGCATCACACATTTTGTGCATCTTCTCAACATACAATTCCTTCCTGTATCTTTTTTAAGGCTGTTATTATTGCCAGACTATAGTATGGATAGAGAGTGTTGTATATTTCTTCCTCGGACTGTTTGCCTGTTACATTCACATATATTTCAGCCAACACTTCTCCCTCATCCAACACTTCAGTCATGCGATGGACACCGACACTCGCCAATTTCCCCCCATCACTCAATAACTTTTGTATTGGATGTGCCCCCTTATACTTAAAAAGACAAGGATGGACGTTCATGCCACCAAATCGTGGTAGAATTAGTAAATCTTGTGTTATTATCTCCCTGCAATGCACAGATACCAACAAGTCGCTATCGGACAATAGTTCCACTGCATCTGGTTTTTTTGCAGAGCCATATATTTTATAGCCAAATGTGCTTGCCATATTACCCATTAGAGCATCATAGGCTACCACACCTTTGACTATATATCCTAACGATAAAATGGTAAGTAAACCTATACAACCAGCCTGTTTCCCACCTAAATAGAATACGCTTGGCATTCGCCCTCCAACCTCAATGGTCTCATATACCACGATTCCCCTTCTCTCGCAACTGCAACCCGTCTGAAACCGCACTTATGAAATAACTTAATGGAGGCAAGGTTAGTATCAAGAATAGTCGTGTGGATTGACTGTATGTGGGAATGGTCAAGCGTATATTCTTGTAGCCACTCTATGGCTTTCTGTACCATTGCAGTGCCAATGCCCTTACCATGCAATGTGACTTCACCAACATACACCCCTATCTCTGGCTCCCAATGGTCTAATTGCCCTATGGTTATAACTCCAACTGGTCTGCCATCATATATCGCCATGAAATTGCGCCAGTCTTTGTTTCTGGAAGCATACCAAGCGATATGCCTTTCCCATGTTAATGGTGCTTTCTGTTGGTAAAATCCCTGAAATATATCTGGGTTTGACCGCCATGCCATTGTGAGGGGATAATCATCTTTGCAAACTTCCCTAAATTCAATATCCATTCTCACCCTCTACTTATTGAAGGTGGTATCACTTTAACCTGATACCACCACTACAAACTAGATGCCGCCACCTACCCCAAGTCTATTGGCTGTTCCTTATCCTTTACCTTGTCCCAGAGTTTATTGCCCTCTTTACTCAACTTTACCACACCCCATAAAGCAATAATTACTGGAGCGCTTACAACTATAATGGTATTCACTTGGTTATAATCTGTAATATATGACACTACGCACATCCATGCAATACAAATGGCACACCAAAACGAAACCCATTTTAACTTTCGTTTCACCCATAGGCTCATACCCAAATCCCTAATCTGGCTCTCCGACATTGTGCGTATTATTCGCCTTTTCTCCTGCACCTTTTTCATTAAAGACCTCCCTTTTTAATCATAATCCAATACCCTTGCTTCAATATCTATCGCACCATCATGTTCTGCTTGAGCAAATACCATTTTTACATCAAGGTATGTACGCCATTCTTCACCAGCTTTAATATTAGCCCGTGTATTCCTTATTTCCACCGCCCTTGTTTGCGTGGTTCTAATATACCAACTCTCATCGCCCGATTCAGTTAATGTAAAGATTGGCGTTCCGTCAACATCTTCTACATACATTACGATTGATACTATTAAGTCCTCAAGGTCTTGAATTGAATCGTTGGTTACTATCACCTTAAGGCTTGCTGTGGCGATATTCCCTACTACGCTTGTCGGGAATCCTTCATCCAATACCCTTACATCTATGTCCACGTATTCGTCCGCATCACCATCTCCCGAACTTGTCCTCGCAAGGTTTTCCTCTAATGCCACAACCTTTACCTCAAGTGTTGCTATCCTTGTAAGTGCAACACCTAAAGCCGACTCAAGTCGCCCCTCCAATTCAACTGATTCATCTATCCTGCCACTATTGGCAAGTATCGCTTCACTTTCTCCTTTAAGACTTTCTCCCAACGTGATTACATCACTTTGTAGTTTGGATATTACGCCATTGATACCCGCTACAGTACCATCCATTTTTGATTGCCAATCGGTAAATACCTTGGTTGCGTCACCAACTTGCTTTGTTACCAACTCAGTGATTGTGTTAGGAATAGTTGCAACTGCTGTGTCTACAGCATTCTTACTAACCCCCATATCTCTCTTTATGGCTTCTATGGATGTGGCTACACCCTGTAAATTTGTGGTGAAGTCTTCCTTGGACACAGCAACCGAGCCTATCATCACATAGGCGATTATTAAAACAATTATTCCAGTGGCAATGTACCACTTGTATGCTTCAATAAATCCACCATTCGGCTTACGCCTGCGCATTGTGGGGTCTTTGATTGGTCGTTCTTGAGTTTGTCTTTCTTTCTCTACAGGTTTATCGTAACCTTCCTTTGGGGGAGTTTCTTCATTCGGGTTTTGAGGCATAACTACTCCTTTACTTTTCTTCTTCTATTTTCAATATCCAATGCACTGCCAGTCTTATCCAACCACCATCCTGTTTACGGAATGACTTGAAGAGTTTATTATCATACATCCAGTAGTCTAACCAGTTCCTCTCCAGATGCATAATCTCATTATTGGCTACTGTTACCTTAAACTTTCTCACGCTTGACCTCCCTTTATTATCCACTTCGGTTCAATGGTTATATGCCCGCATTTTTTACACTGGTATCTCTGCGCCCTAATTGACCGACCATATTTTTCGCTATATTTCTTGGCATATTTCCAGCCAGCCCTAACAACATCACTACTGCCACATTTAGGGCACTGAGGTTTCCAATCCTCTGTCGCTACTCCAACTACCATACTATTATTATACTACCTACCTACCTACTTGTCAAGTCTATTTTCGTCTTTCCCCCTGTTTCTTATTCTTTTATTTCTTTTTTGCCATACCATTTCATCCATAGCAATTGCAGTCGTGTACGGACTATTCTCAACATACTCAATCAATGGAGGTTGTTTCAAGTCCAGATTTTCTATGTTCCCGAATATCTTGGTAAAGTCCACCTTGCGAACACTAATAACTCTTCCGTGTTTCCTGCCTTTTACTTCTGCTTGTTTCTTCCTACTGGCTTCCACATGGACAGTCTTTAATCGTTTCTCATTTTTTATCTTTTCCCTAAGTATATCCTTTTTCCTATCTGTCTCGCCCCTTCTATACACCTGATGGCGACTCACCCTCTCACCAGTTTCCACGCATACTTCATAGAATGTTCCTATGCCTCTCATCTTACCATCCCCTTTCTGACCCTATGCCGAGTTTTGAGCCATCTTGAATAACCACCCTTCTTGCCATTATTGTCCTTACCATTAGGTTTCTTGGGTTGCTGTTCTTTATCTTTACTCATCTTTTACCCCTTTCCTCTCGGCAATGCCCTTCAATCTACGCTTCTGCCTGGGCGATAAATTGGCATATATAGACATCATCTTTTGTCTTTTCTTTTCCTGTGCTTCCTTTTCCTGCAATTCCTTGGCACGAAGGGCAATCTTTTCCGCCAATTCCTCCTCGTTAATCAAAACAGACTTCAAATTCTTTGATTTCCTAGACTTGAATCTTGGGAACATGCCCATTCCGTTTTCCCCTATTGCTTGCAGATATTCGCCTATCTACAAGCCAGAATACAAAATACCCGAATGTAGCCCATGTGAACAAAAACTTGGCATCACGATTTGACTTCAAGATAAATTTCCACTCGCTAACTTCTATCGCACCTGTTATGAAGTCATAAGGGTTTGAAGGCATCCATTTTATCTCTGGCACAACTTCATGCCCCAACCACCTTGTCATCAACCATTCATTGTCCTTAGCTGGCACTATCTCATATTCATACTGGCTTGGAATAGTCTCTTTAGCTATCCACACATCAGGATTATTCTGTGCTATTGATAGGGCAACTTCCCATTGCTTATCTATGTGGCTATCACTTTCAGTCCTTACCAGATTTATTCCCTGCTCTTCCAGCATACCAAGATATTCTTCTGACGGTAATATATCAATGCACACGGGAATTATATTTCTACCTTCTTCCTTATTGTAGAGGTATGTTATAGTCCACGTCCATCCTCCTGCCATATATATATCTCCATCTTTTATCTTGGGTAATTCTTCATTATAGAACTTATGTGCTGAAAGGTTCGGGTCTAATGTGCGACCTATATCAAAATAATTAGCATTAAAAACCAACAACCCAACCGCTACCAATACGGTGGCATAACTCCAACTAACATGCATCCTGCTCAATGTTATCCCGACAACAATAGAACCAAAAGCTATAGACGGCATTAAATATACATAGGTTTCAGCCGCTAGATTAGTGGCAAAGTATACTATGGGGATTAGCGTCAGAAACAATAATGCCCTATTAGTTTTAGTCTTTTGTATTTGTACCAGACCGATTACGAGCACGACAAAGCCCAGACCCAGACTAACACCCATCATTCCTATGGTGTCCAGTATCCGCTTCGGAATATCCCACATCGCCAAACCGCCAGTGAGCATCCATAGTACACCCCACTGCCCTTCAAAAAAACCCTTGAATGTGGTATTGTTCCACATATGCAAATCGCCATTAATTGCTGTGACTATCGGAATATACGCATAAAACGCCAAGAACGATAAGGTTATAATAACTAGCACTACATTCCTAAGTTCCTTATATTTTACAAGCAACACAATCCAAGTCGTCCAAGCGAATATCGTGTGTATCGCCCAAATCAATCCAATTATGACACTTACCATTATCCATTTCTTTTTCAATGCACAGTAATAAGCCCCAACCGACAGCATGGTAGCAAGGGCATAAGTTTCTATTATAGTGCTCTGGCTGATAACCAGTGCTGACCCTCCGTAAATCAGGCTTGCTATGATAGCATAAAATCTACCCCTTGGAATATCCGATAAGTGTTTCCTGACAACTAAGTAAATCAATATCGTGCATCCAGTAGTCGCTAATACTGAAATCAATCCCATTCGCCATGCGTCAGTGCCGAATGGTAGAAACAAGAACAATCTACCTAACAACAGGAAAAGGGGCGCACTTGTATTATGTGCAGTCGTCATATATTTCGCTGCCAATACATAATGCGCCCCGTCAGAATCGGTATTAATCCATGTCATACCAGGAGCAACGTCTGTAAGCAATACTGTAAATATAGCACCTATTACTAATATCTCTATCCAATATTTCTTAATCTGTGACAACCTTTACCTCCAAATCACCTTCCTTGAATACCTTAACTTCCATATCATATCCAACAACTATCATTGTAGACTCTGGGGGTTTTACATTACCCCAAAATACAGGTGAAGTTTCATTTGTGCGAGACGACATAGGTTCATTACGATATATATAAGGAAGTTCACCATCTTTATAGGTTTTATCAATAAACCTGCCATATATCCAAGGTGCTACCTGCGAAGAACAGGAATAATATTCCCCTGATAAGTTATTTACATATTCAATCGCTTCCAAGTCCACCTGTCTTACCGCACTATTATATTGGCAATAAGCAGATACAACGGGGATACTTCCTACTATCACCATAGCACACACCAATACCATAACCACATTTTTATTTACTGTCCTTATAATCATCCCCAGTAGGCAAGATGCCAACAATGACATTATAATAGCAAGGTCTATGGCAAACCTATAGGAGTAGCTGGTAAAATTCCCGAAGGTTATTACTGTTAGTAAAACTGTTAATCCGCCAAGTCCAGACAATAGCACAAACACCTTCTTATTTAGTTTAAACAATGATGGTTTGTAGATAAATACAAATATAGACGCAAAAAAGGTTAGCGTAACCAGATAACCTAGCACGGTTGCAATAAACTCGGATAGAGAAGGATTTGGCTCTAGGTTAGTTGCCCCCCATATTGCGCTGATTACCATAGAATGGAAAACTACTGAGAATACCAACAACAATAATGCTGGTACGCCCCACACCCAATTCCTGCTCCTAACATACATGACCACACTCAATAAAAACAAAGGAGCTATAACACCTACCGTAGCCAAGTCAAATATTGCACCAGTATCAAACAGATTTAAGGTGCTTGGGGTCATAAACATGACAACTGGTATTGTTGCCAATCCCGCTTTCCAGCCAATGCCCATTGCTACAAGGGCAAAACATGATATGCCCACAAGCCACAGCACTATAAAGTTGAACCACAAATACATCGTGTCCATACTGAACCGAGTTATTTCATTTATTGCTAACAGCATTTCCCCTATCATATCCTGCCCCATATAGTTTGAGAGCATATTGTCATTAGCGGGCATCCTGTCAAAGTATATCAAGTGGAATGCAGCATCATCTCCATTGTTCGGATACACATAGCCATGAACTATCGGAGGCAGGAATATAATGAGAGTGTATACCAATAGAATTATGGCTATAATATATTTTTTATTCATCTTATCTCTTTAATGGTTTACAATACTGTATTTCGGGATGAAACCATGTGCAGGCACAATTTTTACAACACCCTTCCTCTAAATAGTGAGCCTTTTTAGCGTGCGTGCAATCGCATTTCACATCACCAACTATCTTGATACCCTTATAAGCCCCTGCTGTTTTCTTGTGGCTAATAATTCTTCCTTCAGTTTTATCTATTTTTACCCATCGTTTAGTTCTAGGATTTGGCAACTGCACAATCTCATGCTTCATTTATCAAGTCTCCTTTTAAACATACGAGCAATCATACTGATGATTAATACGACAATGATGATTACAGCCACCACACCTGACCCATAATAAACATATGGAGCAATAACTTCTATGTGCCACGCTGTACCCCACGATGCTTCGGGGAAATACCTCCTACTATATTCACCAAACATCATCATCAGTATCAACAGCAACAGTAATGTATTTATGTTAATGCCAATTATATTATTCCACAATTTAGTTAACTTCTTTTTCATAATTCGCTAACTTCCATATTACTCTTTGCCCAAATCCACTTGATAGCTATCAAGTACCCCAATATTGCCGTAACTACTTGCACTACTATGGCACTCACCATATAATGCCACCCTGCAATATCAGTCATAAGGTACAATAAGGCAAGATACAACCCCTCTGTAAATCCCCGTGAAAGTAAATACTTAAAATATCCAAGGTATACATTGGTTATATTTGCCTTCTTATCCTTAAATGTCCAATGGTAATTTAATATGTAATTATTTAAAGCTGCTACAACAATGGCTATAATCGCCGATGTGATATACCACATGCCAGCATATTCGGTAAGTAGCCATAGCACTATTAAATGTACGCCAAATCCCACTGTCCCTACCAAGCCATACTTGATAAAACCCGATAGCCTTGCGATTATATTCCAGAT